>Ga0310696_10002536_pt1 | contig 24007 bp, 15 predicted proteins | sample AusTroGonzalo_MG_4_FD_203885 | JGI IMG/M metagenome (GOLD analysis project Ga0310696, IMG submission 203885) | Bovine rumen microbial communities from tropical cattle in Woodstock, Queensland, Australia - Gonzalo_02 (v2) (version 2) | ecosystem: Host-associated > Mammals > Digestive system >...
CTCCAATATGACCTCTGAGAAGCTGTATGTCAGCAATTTCCGCCAGAAGACCTTTATCAAACTGGACGAAAAAGGCACTGAAGCGGCCGCTGTCACCGTCGCGGAAATGCGGAAGAATTCAATAAGCGGCCTGTTCCTGAATTTCAACCGCCCGTTCGTCTACCTTATCCGTGAATCGAGCACCGGTGCCATCCTCTTCATCGGCACTAAGGTAAAATAGCCCTAAAGGATTATAACGCAGCCAGTACCAGTATCTGCGCGGAAACCACGCGGAGGAACATCGTTAATGGATAAACCGTTGAATAGCTGACGGCAGGGATGTCGTTGGGGGAGCTGCTCGTTACGAACGAGAGGGCGATGGGGTTGGTCATGCTGCCGGCGAGGGTGCCCATCAGGGCGAAATAGTTGAACTTGAAGACCAGCCGGCCAAGGATGCCCATAATCAGGATGGGTATGACCGTAATCAGGAAGCCGTACAGGACCCAGATCAGGCCGCCGCTCGTGAGCGTGCTGACGAAATCGGGGCCGGCAGAGAGGCCGACGGCTGCGAGGAACAGCGAAATGCCGACCTCGCGAAGCATCAGGCTGGCGCTGATGGTCGTGTAAGTGACCAGATGGAATCGCGCACCGAAACGGCTGAGCAGGATGGCCACGATGAGCGGACCGCCCGCCAGACCGAGTTTCACCGGAAGAGGAATGCCGCTGATGTGGAAAGGAATCATGCCTACCAGCACACCCAGCAGGATACCGAGGAACATCGGGATGATGTTGGGTTCGGCGAGACGTTTCTGCGAGTTTCCGAGCAGGCCGGCGACTTCAGCGATAGCGCTTTCAGAGCCCACGACGGTAACCCGGTCGCCCAGCAGCAGGGCCAGCGAGGGCGAAGCGATCAGATCTACGCCAGAGCGGTTGACGCGCGTGACGTTGACTTTGAAGTTTTTGCGGAGTTGCAGCGAACCCAGTTGCTTGCCGTTGATGTTGCTGCGCGTTACGAGGATGCGGCGCGAAACAAGTTCCGTGTCGCGGCTCTGCTCGTCCCATGCTTCCTGCGGCATCTCGATCTGCCGGCCAAGGAAGGTGATGACGGCTTCGGTGTCGCGCGGGTCGGAGACGAAGAACACCTTGTCGCCCAGGGAAATGACGGTCTGTGCATCGGCGAGCATGGGCGTGCCGCCCTCCTTGAGAACGCGCGAGACGACGAAGCTGCGGTTGAGCAGCCTGGCGATTTCCCACACCCGCTTGCCATCGAGCTGCGGATTGGTTATTTCGACCGTGATGCGGTCGGGGTCGTGGGTTTCGATGACGTGCTCCTTGTGCAGGCGTTCGTCTTCCTTCACGGGATCGACGTGAAACACCTTGCGCAGCAGGATGAGGGCGAGGATCAGTCCAATGACGCCGAGAGGATAGGCTACGGCGTAGCCAAGGGCGATGGACGGGTCGTTGTCTCCGAGCGTGTCAAGGACTGTCTGCTGGGCGGAGCCCAAGGCCGGCGTGTTGGTAACGGCACCGGCCATCACACCGGTCAGTGTGATGAGGCTCGTTCCGCTGGCCGCCGCGATGAGGCAGGTGGTCAGGATGCCGACGAGAATGACGCCGATCGACAAGGCGTTGAGTTTAAGGCCGTTTTGCTTCAGGGAAGAGAAGAATCCCGGGCCGACCTGCATACCCACCGAATAGATGAAGAGGATGAGGCCGAATTCCTTGACAAACCCCAGAACCTGAGGGTCGAGGCCCATGCCGAAATGGCCCAGCGCAATGCCTACGAAAAGGATCCAGGTGACGCCGAGCGAGATGCCGCCGATCTTGATTTTGCCCAGCAAGGTGCCGAGTGCGATGGTGACGGCGAGGATGAATATGGAGTGGGCAGTGCTGCTGCCGAACAATAATTCCGAGAACATTTCTTGTCAAATTTGGCGCAAAAATAACGTTTTTGATACAACGGCAGAAATTTTTTCCTAGCTTTACAACGTAAAAGCTAAAACACCAAAACGTGAAACGCATGAACAACATCTGGTGGTGGCGCTTGCAACTCGGTTAGTCGCAAGGAGTCAGCCATTTGTGTTTATACATATAATAAGGTCTGTCGAATTGCGACAGACCTTTTTTGTTGAGGGAAAGTAATTACAAATTATAATCAAATAAAAACATTTCAGCCATGAAACAGAAAAAGTTCCTGCTCCCGGAGAGCGAAATCCCGACCCATTTTTTCAATATGCAGGCCGTGATGCCGAACAAGCCGCTGCCGATTCTTAACCCCGCAACGCATCAGCCGCTGACCGCGGAGGATCTCTATCCCATCTTCTGTGAAGAGTGCGCGAAACAGGAACTCAACCAGACCGACGAGTGGATTCCCATTCCCGAACCGATTCGCGAGCAGTACGCTGCGTACCGCTGCACTCCGCTTGTGCGTGCCTACGAACTGGAACAGGCACTGGGAACCCCGGCCCACATCTATTTCAAGAACGAGAGTGTGAGTCCTGCCGGCAGCCACAAACTCAACTCGGCGCTGGCACAGGCCTATTATGCAAAAGAGCAGGGCGTTACGAATATTACCACCGAGACCGGCGCAGGCCAGTGGGGTGGTGCCCTTTCCTATGCGGCCAAGAAGTTCGGCCTGGAGCTGGCTGTCTACATGGTGAAGGTGAGCTATGAGCAGAAGCCCTATCGCCGCTCCATCATGCAGACCTTCGGCGCGGCCATCACCCCGTCGCCGTCCATGTCGACCCGCGCCGGCAAGGACATCCTGACCATCAATCCGAACGACCGAGGCTCCCTGGGCTGCGCCATTTCTGAGGCGATTGAGCTGGCCGTCACCACGCCGAACTGCAAGTACACCCTCGGCTCCGTGCTGAACCATGTGTGCCTGCACCAGTCCATTATTGGCCTGGAGGCTGAGAAACAGATGGCCATGGCGGGAGAGTACCCCGACATCGTGGTGGCGTGCTTCGGCGGCGGTTCGAACTTTAGCGGTATCGCTTATCCGTTCATGCGACACAACATCAAGGAGGGAAAGAAAACCCGCTTCGTCGCGGCCGAACCGATGTCCTGCCCGAAACTCACCCGCGGCAAATTCGAATATGACTTCGGCGACGAAGCCGGCCTTACGCCGCTGCTGCCGATGTTTACCATCGGCCACGGTTTCAAGCCGGCCAGCATCCATGCGGGCGGTCTTCGGTATCATGGTGCGGGCGTCATCATGTCGCAGCTGATGAAGGATGGTTTTATGGAAGCCGTTGACATCGAGCAGCTTGATTCGTTCAACGCCGGCGTGCTGTTTGCACGTACCGAGGGCATCATCCCCGCTCCGGAATCCTGCCACGCCATCGCCGCCACCATCCAGGAGGCCCTCAAGTGCAAAGAAACCGGAGAAGCGAAGACCATTCTCTTCAACCTCTCCGGTCACGGATTCGTCGATATGGGTGCTTATGATCAGTTCTTCTCGGGCGAGATGCAGAACTATCACATCTCGGACGAGGAGCTGGCGAAGTTTATGAAGCCGGTCGACGAGCTGAACAAGACGATCTAACCTACTCGATAAAAACGACCAGTACGAAGCCGCCGCCGGGTGCCATGTGCACCTGCAGCGGCTTCTTCACTTGCAGCTGCAACTGTTCCTCCACGTAGTCGGTGGCGTTGCGCGTGGCATTGACACCGTCGCGGAAAAGCATGGCTTCGTGGGTGCCCTTGAGCCCCAACTCGCTCAGGTCGATTTTCAGGTCGCGCGCATCCCAGTTCGTCATGCCGCCGACAAACCAGCGGTTTTCACAGCGGCGTGCCGTCACGATGTATTTCCCGATCTCGCCCTGCAGCACGCGGGTTTCTTCCCACACGGTGGGGATGGCAGTGATGAAATCGGTGGTCTGCTCTTCTTTCATGTAGGCGGTGGGGTTGTCGCACAACATCTCGAAAGGCGCGTCGAAGACCACGTATTCTGCCACCTGGCGGGCGCGGGTACCCTGGCTCACCGGGTTGCTGTAGTTGGGCACGTATTCGCGCTGCAGCGCGTTGCGCATCGCGCCGGGCGTGTAGTCCACCGGGCCGGAAAGCATACGGATGAAGGGGAAGGTGACATCGTACTCCACGATGTCATCCTTGGTCCATTTCATCTGCTCGAGGCCCCATACGCCCTCGAAATTCAGCACGTTGGGCCAGGTGCGGTTCATGCCCGCGGGCTTGTACATGCCATGGTAGTCGACCAGCATGTGATAGCGGGCCGCCACCTCGGCGATCCGGTAAAGCTGCTCGGTGACAGGCTGGTCGTCGCGGTTCATGAAGTCGACCTTGAAGCCCTTGACACCCATCTTGGAGTAGGTCTTGCAGGCCTTTTCCAGGTCCTTGTCGAGCACGTAGCTCACAGCCCAGAGCACCAGGTCCACGTTCTTTTCGCCCGCATAGCGGCACAGTTCCTTCAAGTCGATGTCGGGATTGATCTTCAGGATGTCTAGCGGGGCGGACCATCCTTCGTCCAGGACGACGTATTCGATGCCATTGGCTGCGGCAAAGTCGATATAGTACTTATAGGTCTGCGTGTTGATGCCGGTCTTGAAATCGACGCCGGTAATATTCCAGTCATTCCACCAGTCCCACGCCACCTTTCCGGGCTTGATCCAGGAAATGTCGTTCACGCGGCTCGGCGAAGCGAGCAGATAGACCAGGTTGTTCACCGGAAGGGCCGCATCGTTTTCTGCGATGGCCAGCACGCGCCAGGGGAAGTTGCGGGGTGACTTTTTAGAAGCGTTTTCACCGATGACGGCCAAGTAGTCGGTAAATTCGTCGACAACCACTTGTCCGCGGGTCGGCGTTTCGCGCACGGTCTTGGGGAAGGGTGCGAAATCGCCCTTCAGCGACAGGCCCGGGCCTTTCGTGAGGAACATTCCGGGGTATGCTTCGATGTCCGCGTCGGTGATTTCCACGCGCAGGCCCTTGTCGAGGCAGACGAGCAGTGGCGAGAAGGCCAGTTCGTCGGTCCGGACGCCACTCAGCGGCGTGACGGTGTAGTGGCTCTCGAACGAGGTGGCGTACGGGTTACCTTCGATGGCACCGTTGGTGCCGGTGTAGGGCACGTAGGCCGTGTAGTCGCTGCTGAAGTTGAACTCGGCCCGCTCGGCGGTCACGCGGTCGCCCTTCTTGAGGGAGTTCGAGCTGAAACGGTAGGCCACGCCTTCGCCGTCGTATGCCCGGAAGATGACGGACCAGCCGTCTTCCAGGTTGAGGGTAAGCTGGTTATAACTCTCCGCTATGGAGGCCTGGCGCCAGAATGGTGCCGTGACGGTGTTCTTTACCTTTTCGGTCTTGGCCGATTTGACGCGGGTGCCGGGGCCGATTTCCCGGCCGTTGACGGTCATGGAAAGCGCAGACGGTGCAAGAACTTTGTGCCCGGAGTGGGTGACCGACCAGGTGATTCCGTTGTCAACGGTAACCGTCACTGCGGTTTTCCGGTCGGGGGAGGAGATGACATAGTCTTTGGCTTGAAGAGTGCCTGCGGCAAGGAATGCCAGGGCGAAAAAGGTGAGAATCCGTTTCATAATATGGGTGCTTATCCTTACAAATTTACGAAGATTCTTGTTATCTTTGTAGTCAGACAAACCTATTTTACTATGAAACTCGACGGAAGACGCTTAAGTACGAATGTGGATGACCGCAGGGGACTGGGCAGTGCCGGTACCATTGGCGGTCTGGGCCTTGGCGGCCTCATCATTGTTGGACTCTTGACCTGGTTGCTGGGCGGTGATCCGACAACCGTCATCCAGGAAGCCGGCAGTGTGCTGAACGGCCAGGTGGCGGAAGGATATACCCCGACGCCCGAAGAGGAAGAGCTGGCGGTCTTCGCCAAGCAGATCCTTGCAGGTACTGAAGACGTCTGGACGGAGATATTCCGGCAGAACGGCCTGACCTATACGCCCCCGAAACTCGTGCTCTTCTCCGGCGCGGTGAAATCGGGTTGCGGCGGTGCCACTTCGCAGTCGGGTCCGTTCTACTGCAGCGCTGACCAGTGCGTATATCTGGACTTGTCTTTCTTTACTTCGATGAAGAAACAGATCGGCGCCGACGGCGATTTCGCGTACGCGTACGTCATCGCCCACGAGGTAGGGCATCACGTCCAGAACCAGCTCGGGACCCTGGGCCAGGCGCACCAGCAGATGGCGCGCTACAAGGCCAACAGCAAGGAATACAACCAGATCAGTGTCCGTCTCGAGCTCCAGGCCGACTTCTATGCCGGGGTCTGGGCATACCACGACAACAAGATGTACAACTCGCTGGAAGCCGGTGATGTCGAAGAGGGTCTGGCCGTTGCAGCCAAGATTGGTGACGACTATCTCCAGAAGCAGGCTTACGGCTATACTGTTCCCGATTCCTTCAACCACGGCACCTCGGCGCAGCGGTCGAAGTGGCTGAAGAAGGGCATTGCCACCGGAGACCCTTCTCAGGGAGATACGTTCTCGATCGCGTATAATTCGTTATAGTATGGCAAGTGAAATCCGCAACCTTGCGTTGTGGCCTGACGGCGCACTCAAGATTGAATGGGTGCGGCACCATATGCCGCTCCTGAACGGCCTGGAAGCCGAATTCCTCACGGAAAAACCTTTCGCGGGCCTGAAGGTGGCGCTTTCCGTCCACCTCGAGGCAAAGACAGCCTACCTGTGCAAGGTTCTGGCCGCTGGCGGTGCGGAAATGTTTGTCACGGGCAGCAATCCGCTCTCGACGCAGGATGACGTGGCCGCCGCACTGGTGCACGACGGGCTCAACGTCTTCGCCTGGCACGGGGCTACGCCAGAGGAATATGAGGCACACATCCGTCGCGTTCTCGAGATCGGTCCGAACATTATCATTGATGACGGCGGCGACCTTGTCACGCTGATGCACGCCGAGTTCCGGCATCTGCTTGCGGGCGTGATCGGCGGTTGCGAGGAGACGACCACAGGTATCCTCCGCCTGATGGCGATGAACCGTGCGCACAGGCTGGAGTTCCCGATGATGCTGGTCAATAACGCCGATTGCAAGCACTTGTTCGATAATCGTTATGGCACTGGCCAGAGCGTGTGGGACGGTATCAACCGCACCACCAACCTGATTGTGGCCGGCAAGACCGTCGTTGTGGCGGGATACGGCTGGTGCGGTAAGGGTGTGGCGATGCGTGCCAAGGGCCTGGGCGCAGAGGTCGTGGTGACCGAGGTCGACCCGATCAAGGCGATGGAGGCGGTGATGGACGGCTTCTCCGTCATGCCGATGGCCGATGCGGCCCGCGTGGGTGACATTTTCGTGACGGTCACCGGCTGCGCCGGCGTCATTTCGCACGATCATTTCCTGGCCATGAAAGATGGCGCCATCTGCTGCAACGCCGGCCATTTCGACGTGGAGGTCGATATGGCGGGTCTTCGCGCGATGGCTGTCAAGGTCGCTCCTGCCCGCAATAATATCCTCTCCTACACGCTTGAGAACGGTAACAGGATTTACGTCATCGCCGAAGGGCGCCTAGTGAACCTGGCGGCCGGCGACGGCCATCCCGCTGAGATCATGGACATGTCGTTCGCCATTCAGGCCCTTAGCGCCCGCTACCTGGTGGAGCACCGCGACCTCCCACGCGAGAAAGGCGAGATGGTCCATGACGTTCCCCGCTCCATCGACGAGGAAGTCGCCCGCCGCAAACTCGCCTACTGGGGCTGCGCCATCGACTCCCTTACCCCCGAACAACACAAGTACCTCTACGGTGAGTAATATAAAAAGCATCCGTCGACAAGGCGGATGCTTTTTTTTGTTATTTTTACTGATGTAAAATCCAAATCCAATGAACAGAATCAAATCAATTATCGTTGCCCTGGCGATAACCGTCGTGGCTACGGCGGGAGCGCAGACGCTGAAGATGGAACCTCAGGTTGTGGGCGTGACTACCTATGAGGCGTCCACTGCCGTAAATCTCGTGGTTGTTAAGCCCGAAATCAAGCTCGTAAACCCGGATCCGTCCGTCTTTACGGTCAACACGAACGGCACGGAACGCAATGTCCAGTCTATCTATCCCTGTGATGCCAGGGGTGCTTTCAATCCGGAGGGTGAATACCTTGCACTGGGCCTTGAAAAAGCTACGGGACGAGGGCTAGGCCTCTCCAAAGCAGGCAGCGTTTGGAAGGATGCCTATAGCGTAAAGGTCGGATTGAAAAAGGGCAAGAGCCTTAAAGTCGGCAAAAAGAAATATACGGCGATTGAATGCGAAACGGACAAGGCACTGAAGGATTTTATCTCGGAAGCCGATTACTTCAACAAAGGCACGTTTACGGGCCGCTCTACCGGCAAACCCGGTGATGAAACGCTTACGTATGCCGCATACGAGCCCTGGTCACTGAAGGGGGACGGAAAGCAGAATCCGCTCATCATCTGGCTGCACGGAGGCGGAGAGGGTGGCATTGACGTGTCCATCACACTCCTCGGCAATGAGGTCGTTTCGCTGATTCGCCCGGAAATCCAGTCGCACTTCACGACGGAAGGCGGTGCCGGCGGTGCCTATGTCCTTTCGGTCCAGTGCCCCACGATGTGGATGGGTACGTCCAAAGGTTTCGGTCACGGTGAATATCCTTCTCTCTATGCTGATGTGCTCAAATCCTGCATCGACAACTATGTCGACCAGCATCCCGACGTGGACCGCAACCGCATCTATCTGGGTGGATGCTCGAACGGCGGGTACATGACCATGCAGATGCTCATCCGCCATCCCCGGTACTTTGCGGCAGCCTACCCCACTTGCGAGGCGTATGCCGACGCCAACATCTCGGACAACGAGATCAAGGCCCTGGCCGAGGAGAACATTTGGATCGTCCAGTCCTACGACGACAAGACCGTTGACCCCCAAACCCATTGCATTCCTACCTTCCAGCGTCTGATTAAAGCGGGCGCCAAGAATGTCTGGATGTCCATGTTCGAAGATGTGAGGGGGATCGACAACCCTGGCCAGAAGCTCTACGGACACTTCTCCTGGTGCTATCTCTTCAATGATGCCGTAACCCATTCCCAGGAACAGAGCACGGGCGATGTGAAACCCAGCAACAACGGCGGCGGCTCCGTCGCTCCCCAGGGCCATGCCAATATCTTCGAATGGATGAACGCCCAGGTCCTGACCGCCCCGGAGTATGTCGCACCCACCTTCGGCAACAGATAATCGGCCGGGAGTACCCATAAAAAAAGCATCCGCCTTATGGACGGATGCTTTTTTGTGCTCCTCAAGTAGGACTTGAACCTACGACCCCCTGATTAACAGTCAGGTGCTCTAACCAACTGAGCTATTGAGGAAGGTTGTTTTCCTTTTGGGATTGCAAATGTAGGACAATTTCGCGTGAGTGCAAAATTTTTCTTTATTTTTTTACTTTCCTGGCCGTATCGGGGCAGCGGCGTCAGCTGATGGGGCCGCCTAAGGCGCGGATGGTCGAGTTGCGGATGCGGCGGAAAACGTTCCAGTGCTTGATTTCTTCGAGGGTTATCTCGTGGCAGTCCGTTTCAATTTCGCGAAGGAAATAGTCGCGGGCATAGGCCGCTATCTCTCCGTCATAGACCAGCGCTTCGACTTCGAGGTTGAGGAAGAAGCTGTTATTGTCCATGTTGGCAGAGCCGACCGCCATCAGATAGTCGTCAACGATGAACTGCTTGGCATGCATCATTTCGCCCTGCCATTCGTAGATGCGGATTCCAGCCTTGAGCAACTTCTTGTAGAGCGCTTCACCGATCCATTTGGCCATGGTGACGTCATTGTGGGCCGGAAGGATCCAGCGGACATCGACGCCGCGGGCCGCCGCCGCCTTCAGGGCTTTCAGGGTTGAGGGCGGCGGGGGCGTATAGGGCGTGTAAATGTAGAAATAGCTCCGGGCATGGGTGATGGCCCATTCCCAGGCATTGCGTATGGGAAGGCGGTCGTTCCAGGGGTCGTCCGGGACAATCTGGACCGTCTTGTCGTGGAAGTGCCGCAGGCCGGGGAGGGTGTCTGTCCTTCGCTGCCGCGGGGCTTCCTCAAGCCCCTGGATGGGCGGCAATTCCGGTGCCACGCGCTGCTGGTTTTCCATATAGACCCGCCCCAGGTCGCGGACGGCAGGGCCGGAGAGCCGGAGGTCGGTGTCCCGCCAGGAAAAGAAGTATTCTTCCTCCATATTGCGTCCGCCGATGTACGCGGTCTGGCCGTCGATCAGGGTGATTTTCCGGTGATCCCGGCGGGCGCCTAAGGCGGGAAAGAGGTTATCGCGCAGGCTTTGGGGGAAATAGAAATAGCGCACGTCGATACTGTCTTCCTTAAGGGCGGCAAAGTTTTTCCTGTCTTCGTGTGAATTGGCTCCCTTGTCCATGATGATGCGCACGTCAACACCCTCTGCACGCTTCTCTTTCAGGATGTCCGACAAGATCCGTCCGCCTGAGTCCAGGCTGAACTGGTAGACGTCGATGTAGATGGAACGGGTGGCCCGTGCCAGGTCGTGGTTTAAGAGTTCCCATTTCTGCCGCTGGTCGGGCAGCAGGTTCAGCGTATTGCTGTCGGTTGGGGGCATTCCGGTATCGCTGTCCATCAGTGCTGCCAGCTCTCGATACGATTCCCGCACACTTACATACTGGGACGGATCGGTGGTGATGGCCGTCTTGTACATAGGGGCACGGTAGCCGCAGCTCGTAACGAGCAGCAGCGTCAGGATGGCTGGCAGGAATCTGCGCATACGCTACTTCGGCTGGGTGGACGTCCGGGGGCCGAAGGCATACCGGAAGGCATCCCACTCATAATAGGGCCATTTGTCGGTGGCGATGGGCAGGCGGGCCTCCTGGCCGTTAAGCAGGACCTTGAACAGAATCGGGCCGGAACGCTTCGGACGGTAGAACACCAGGTGCAGGTTGGCACCCATCGGCACGTCTTGCAGGCGGCACCACACCGGGATGTCGTCGCCGCTTTCGGCGGAATGGCCGTAACCGTTGACATCGAGGCACATCAGCAGCGGGAGGAAGGTGTAGTCGTGGCCGAAACGAAGGTCGGCGCCGCGTTCTCCGGTGGCGATGCGTGCGTCTGCCTTCTCGATGATGTCGCGGACGATGGGCAGGTAGCCCTTGTGCGTCGGCCAGGCATAGTAGTAGAACTGGAAGCAGTCGATCTTCCAGAGGGCGATGCGTTCCTCGGGCGTGAAGATGTCGTTGAAATCGAGGTCAGTGTCCAGGCTGTTCATGCCTGCGGCGAAGAAGTAGAGATACGAAACAAAATCCCATGTCTTGTCGGCGGGAACTGCCTTCGCGGGATCGTTGAAGAGCCGGGTGAGGATGGTTCGGTAGTCGACGGTCCGCTCGATGTATTGCTCCCATGTTTCGTCGAACTTAAGAGGCGTCATCGGCACATTCTTCACGCGGAAGGGGTTGTGGTTGTCGAGCGGCAGGATGGCGGGCAGGAAGGTGTACCCGAAGTTCTCGAAGATGTCGAGCTTCGGATTCATTCCCTTGAGGCCCAGGCAGAACGATGACATCGTCATCACGCAGCGGGTGGAGGTGGAAACCCAGGCGCGGACCTTTGCCTCGTCCTTGAATATCTCGGGATTATTCTTGTACATCCGCTCTGCGAGTTCCTGCTGCTGCTGCCAGCCCTTGCGTGAGAGATCGCCCGTGCGGTAACGGACGGAAGGGTAGAGGGAGTCGAAGCGGCGCTTGTAGTCGCGGCCCAGGTCGGTCAGGTTATTGTCGGTCTCGGCGGCAGAGAATACGTCGTTCAGCCAGGAATACAGGTCGCCTTGCCATGCATAGCGGGCACCGTGGCGGCCGTAGTGGCTGACATAGAAAGCTTTATAGCCCTTGGGCGCTGCGGTTAGATTCGCGGGGCCGGTTGGGCAGAGGTAGTCGGTTCCCGCGAGAAACTCGGGGTGTGCTTCCAGTTGCTGTAGATAGTCCGGCTGCTGCGCGTTGACCGCGAAAGAGGCGGCCAGAAAGAGCAGCCCTGTGAGAAGGATACGTCTGGTCATGGTTATCGTTTGTTTTGATGATTTGCTCTCCATTGGCTGGGCGAGCATCCGTAGAGCTGCTTGAAGCGGCGTGAGATGCTCTTGGTGTCGCTTTCGCCGAGGGTGATGGCGATTTCGGTCAGCTGGTCTTCGGAATCGACGATCATCTGGGAGAATTGCTTCAGTTTCAGGTCGGTGATATATTGGTATATGGTCTGTCCGGTGACTTTCTTGAATCGGCGTTCCAGGAGCCGGCGCGACAGAGCGACCTCGGCGGTCACGTCTTCTACCGATATTTTCCTCGTTCCGTTGCGATGGATGAACTGGATGGCCTTCTGTATCTGGACGTCGTTGGTGGCATAGGCGGCCGTGGACATGCGGCCGATGATCTTGACGGGCTTCAGGACGATGTCTTCGACTGGGGTGTCTGGGTGATGGACACGCTGCTCAATGAGTTCCGCCGTCCGATAACCGCCCGCCTCGATGTCGACCAGAATGCTCGAGAGCGGCGTGCTCCCGAGGCCGCACAGCAGTTCGTCGTTATCCACCCCCATGACAGAAACCTCAGACGGAATCTTAATGCCTGCAGTATGGCATGCCTCCACCAGGTTGTTGCCCTGGTTGTCGTCGCAGGCCATGATGGCGATGGGCTTTGGGATGGCGTGTAGCCAGTCTGCCAGCTTGTCTCGCTCATAAAACCAGAGGTTGTCGATGTCCTGCAGGTTGTAGGTAAAAAAAGAATTGCCGTATCCTGCCGTTTCCACCTCCCAGCGGAAACCCTCGCACCGCTCGTCTGACCAGCAGACGTTTCGGAAGCCAAAGAAGCCGAAATTGCGGAAGCCGCGGTTGAGGTAGAACCGGGCTGCCATCCGCCCCGTGCCGAAGTAGTCGGCGGTGATGTTCGGTATTGTCTTGAACCGTTGTTTGAAATCCTGGGCGACTGCGACGATGCCGTTGACGGCAAAGAGATCGACGTCGTCGCTTTCTTCGAACTGGCCAATCACCGCATCTGCGCCCCAACTTTGGGCCCAGCGCACGACGCCCGGAATCCCGATCGCTTTCTTGTACGCGGGCGGCATCCGGCAAATACTCCACTGCTCTTTTTGGCGTGAGTATTTGACAATTCCTTTTAACAATTTGCTGGGAAATGCCTCCGTGAAGTCGGAAATGATCAAAAGTCGTAACATGCGGCTTTGGTTTGATACAAAGTTGCGCATTTTTCTTTAAAAATGAAAAACTATCCGCAAATTGCTCCTTGAAATACGCAAATTTTACCAAGCTTTTGTCATAATGTTCATAAATTTGTGAAAAATCATTAATATGACGCTTGGTATAGACATTGGAGGGACCAATTTGAGTCTCGGTCTCGTGCAGGACGGCGCTGTGAAGCACTCGTTCTCCGCGCCCTCTTTCCCGAAGGATGCTACCCTGGAACAGACGCTTGATTACCTCAGCGGGCTGATCGAAAAGATCATCACGCGCGATACTGTTAAAATAGGTATCGGCGTCCCGTCCGTCGTCGATGTGCACAAGGGCATCGTGTATGACACGCAGAACATCCCTTCATGGAAAGAAGTGCCCCTCAAAGCCTGCCTGGAAGATCGTTTCCATGTGCCGGTGGCCGTGAACAACGATGCGAACTGCTATGCGCTGGGTATTTATGGCCTCTATCCTGCCGAGGAAAAGCCGGAACTGCTGGTCGCCGTCACCCTGGGAACAGGTGTGGGGATGGGCATCGTGGTGGAAGGCCGGCTCCTGAACGGCGCCAATTGCGGTGCGGGCGAGCTTTGCGCCCTTGAATATCGCGATTCCGTGATCGAAGACTACTGCGGCCGCCATTTCTTCGACGCTGCGGGCTGGGACAGCCGTGCGGCCTCGGCGGCGGCACGTGCCGGAGATCCGAAAGCCCTGGCGCTCTTCGATGAACTGGGCCGCAACCTGGGCGTGTTGATCAGCACCGTCCTGTTCGCCTACGACCCCAGCCACATCGCCTTCGGCGGTGGCATTGCAAACAACTATCCGTTGTTCCGCCCTGCCATGGAAGACTACCTGAAAGCGCACTTCCCGTACAGGAAAGCGCTGGAACGCCTTAAGACAGACATATTTACCGACAATAACATTCCGGTCATCGGAGCAGCCCTCTTGTAACCCTTATGAAAAAGTACTGGATTCTTCTTCTGGCGGCGGCCCTGAGCGCCTGTACGCAGAATGTGCAAATGAACAACGGTTCGGTCCTCGTCTTCGGCGACGGCTGGATGGTCAGCCGTACCGGCGGGCCTGAAAAGACGACGGCTACCGTTCCTTCTACCGTGGCCGGCGCCCTCTATGCGTCGGGCTTCTACGGCGACGACCTTCTCAACGGCCGCAACTATGCCGGCGTCGACAAGTCCATCTTCGATGCCGAATGGGTCTATACGACCGAGTTCTCCGCCACGGCAGCGGAGGGCCAGCACACCGAACTGGTTTTCGACGGCTTGAACTATCGTGCCGACATCTTCCTCAATGGTACGCAGATTGCTTCTTCCGACACGACCTTTGGCGTCTTCATCCGCCGCGCGTATGATGTCGCGCCGCTGCTGAAGGGACGCAACAAACTGGAAGTCAAGCTCCGTCGCGCACAGCCGGGCGACTTGAACATCGGCTTTGTGGACTGGAACCCGCGTCCGCTCGACGAGAGCATGGGCATTGTCCGGCCGGTCAGCCTGCATACGACGGGCGCCGTGTCGATCGAAGATGTTTTCGTCATTCCCAATCTGGACGTCAAAACCCTGGCCCAGGCCGACCTGGAGGTTCGTGTGAAGTTGCGCAACCATGAGAATCGGCCGATTGACGCCAACGTGACCCTGAACCTGCAGGATGCAGGGGAGTGCACCGTGCCGGTGTCCCTGGCGGCTGGCGAGACCACCACGGTGGCACTTACGCCCGCCGAGGCAGCCATGCTGCATCTTGAAAATCCGCGCGTCTGGTGGAGCTGGGATCTCGGCACCCCTGAACTCTATAGGCTGACTACCTGTGTTGCTGCGGACGGCGCACTCTCCGATACCCGCGGCACGACCTTCGGCGTCCGCAGCATCGAGAGCCGTCTTACCGGAAAGAACTACCGTCAGTACACGCTCAACGGCAAGGATGTCCTTATCAAGGGCGCCGGCTGGACGGATGACATCTTCCTGCTCGATACGCCCGAGTCGCTCGCGCAGCAGGCGGCGTATGTCAAGGACATGAACATGAACCTCATCCGCTTCGAGAACATCTGGGGCAAGGATGATACGATCTATGACCTCTGCGACCGCGAAGGCCTTCTTGCGCTGGTGGGCTGGAGCTGCCAGTGGGAGTGGGAAGACTACTGCGGCCTGCCCGAGACAAAGGGCTACGGCTGCATCAACGGCAAGGAGGTGGAAGACCTGGCCGTCGCGTATTTCCACGACCAGGTGGTTCGTCTGCACAACCATCCTTCGGTCATCGCCTGGATGACCGGCAGTGACCGCATCCCCAATCCGGACTTGGAGAACCGCTATCTGGAAATCTACCGTCAGGAAGATTACCGCCCGTACGTCAATTCTGCAAAGAGCCTCTACAGCACCGTCAGCGGATGGTCGGGCTCCAAGATGGAAGGCCCGTACGATTATGTAGCGCCGGATTACTGGTACCTCGACAAGGAGTACGGCGGAGCGTTCGGCTTCAATACGGAGACGGGCATCGGGGCCAACATGCCGCAGTTTGAGTCGCTCCGGAAGATGATTCCGGAAGAATCGCTCTGGCCGCTGTCCGACGCGTGGAACTATCACTGCACGGCTTCATCCTCGTGCATGAACAACCTCGACATGCTGCTGAACGCCATCACGGAGCGTTACGGTGCGCCGACAAGCCTCTCGGATTTCATCCGCAAGGCCCACGCTATCGACTATGCCGGCACGGCTACCATGTTCGAGTCGTTCCGCGCCCGCATCCCCGAAGCAACGGGCATCGTTCAGTGGATGCTCAATTCCGCATGGCCGTCGCTTTACTGGCAGCTGTACGACTGGTACGGTGTTCCTACGGCCGGCTATTACGGCACGAAGAAGGCCTGCGAGCCCGAGCAGCTGATCTTTAATTATGGTGACCGCAAGGTGTACCTGGTGAGCGAGCGGCCTGAAGGCCGGACGCTGCAGGCGACGGTGAAAGTGTACGACGGGAACTCGAAGTTCATCGAAGAGTCCCATCTCACGGTCAAGGACGGCTACCGTACGGTGGCACCTGTCTTCGACCTTCGCCGCCATGCCGGCAAACCGCACTTCGTTTTCCTGTCACTCACGACGGAAGACGGAACGCCGGTTGCCGACAACTTCTATTGCATTGCTGCAAAGAACAATGAATACATCTTCGACAAGTCGACATGGTACTACACGCCCGTCGCTGAATGGAGCGACCTGCGCTTCGCATTTGCTCAGGACGAGGCAGATGTGGCTCTGACCGTCAATCCCACGGATGCAGGTTACGAGGTAACTCTCAAGAACCAGTCTCCTGTCGTTGCGTCAATGATTGTTCTCAAGGCGCTCGACAAGGAAGGCCAGCTGGCGGTTCCCGCCTTCTGGAGCGAGAATTTCTTCGGTATGGCTCCGGGACAGGAGAAGACCGTTACCTGCAAGACGGAGCAGAAGGACCTGAATATCGTACTGGAACACTGATACTATGAAAAAGTTCGTCCTCTTCTTCATTTCGGCAGCGTTCTGCACCCTGGCTTCCGCACAGGTGACGGATCAGGGGCGCGACCTGTCGAAGTATGCAGACGACAAGTTCGGCCTGGACGACCAGTACACGGTCACTACACCGTACCAGACGGTGACGCTGGGCCCGGTTCGCAGCAAAAAGATCAAGAACGTCATCGTGATGATCGGTGACGGCATGGGCGTGGAGCAGGTCGCCTGCGGCTGGGTGCTCAACGGCGGCAGCCTCAACATGGAGCAGTGCCCCGTGACCGGACTTTCCCGCACCTACGCCGTCGACCAGCTTATCACGGACTCCTGTGCCGGCGGCAGCGCCCTGGCTACGGGCGTGAAGACCAACTACGGCTTCATGGCCTGCGATCCGGAGGGCAATCCGGTGCCGAGCCTGCTGCACGATGCGCAGGCGAAGGGAATGAAGACCGGGGTGGCCGTCACGTGCCGCATCAACGATGCGACGCCCATCGATTTCGTCGGCCACAGCCTCGACCGTCACGACGAGGCCGGCATCGCCACGCAGTATGTGGACAGCGAGGTCGATTTCCTGTCGGGCGGAGGTATCCAGTTCTGGCAGAACCGCGAGGACGGCCGTGACCTGGTGAAGGAAATGACCGACAAGGGATACACCTTCGTCGATAACCTCGAAGACCTGAACAAGGTGAAAGAGGGCCGGGTACTGGGCCTCTTCGCCCCGCTGGAGATGGAACCCGCGCTCGACCGCGGTCCCGTGCTGGAAGATTGCGCGATGAAGGCTATCGAGCTGCTCGACAACCGCAAAGGCTTCTTCCTGATGATCGAGGGCTCCAGCATCGACGACTGGTGCCACCGCCACAAGGTGGGCTACATGGCCGAAGAACTCTTCGATTTCGACCGTACGGTCGGCAAGGTGCTCAAATGGGCGGAGCAGGACGGCCATACGCTGGTGATCATCACGGCCGACCATGCGACGGGCGGCCTGACGCTTATCAACGGCAGTCTGGCGGATCGCTCCGTAAAGGTCCACTTCTCGACCAAGGGCCATAACAGCATCCTGGTCCCGGTCTACGCATACGGACCGCACGCGGAGGAATTCTCGGGTGTACATGAAAATGCAGAAGTGGCGTCCATTATCCGCCGCCTGATGAAATAAACACAACCATTTCTTAATCCATAATTAACTTATGAAAGCCTACAAATGCCTGTTGCTTTTGCTGTCGGTTTTCACCGCGTTGAACCTCAACGCCCAGAACCTAACGGTGAAAGGAACGATTACGGACGGGAGCAATGGCGACCCGATTCCGTTCGCTACGGTTGTCGTTAAGGGTATGACAACCTGGACTACTACAGACGCAGACGGTAAGTACTCGATTGACGCTCCGTCAAACGGTACCCTCTCCGTGGCCTGCCTCGGCTACACGGATGTTGAAATTGCCGTGTCTTCCCGCAGCATCATCGACGTCGTCATGACTCCGGATTTCGATGCGCTTTCCGAAGCCGTCGTCATCGGTTACGGTGTCCAGCAGAAGAAACTCATCACCGGTTCGACCATCCAGGTGAAAGGTGATGAACTGTCGAAACTCAATACTGTTTCGGCTCTCGGCGCTCTGCAGAGCCAGAGCCCGGGCGTTTCGATCACCCAGAACTCCGGCCAGCCTGGCCGCGGTTACAAGGTCAACATCCGTGGTCTCGGTACGGTCGGCGATTCCGAGCCGCTGTACGTCATCGACGGTGTGGCCGGCGGTGACATCAACGTCATCAACCCGAACGACATCGAGTCCATCGACATCCTCAAGGACGCAGCTTCGGCAGCCATCTACGGTGCGCGTGCTGCGAACGGTGTCGTGCTCGTTACCACGAAGCAGGGCAAGGAAGGTCGCGTGATCGTTTCGTATGACGGCTTCTACGGCGGTCAGTATATCGCCAAGATGCCGGACATGGTCAATGCAAAAGAGTACATGTATCTCTACAACCTCGCCCGCAAGAACAGCAACCTTGCCGAGGTGGACTTCTCCACCAAGCTGCCTGCCAAACTGTACCAGTCCGTGATGAACGGCACCTGGGAAGGCACCAACTGGGTCAAGGAGATGTACAACAAGGGCGCTATGACGCAGAACCATTCGTTGAACGTGGTGGGCGGTTCCGCAGACCACAAGTTCTCGATGGGTCTTTCCTATACGGGCCAGGACGGTATCCTCGGCTGGAACAAGATTGAGCCGATGAACGCTCAATACCGTCGTTACTCGTTCCGAATCAACTCGGACAACGTGGCCATCAAGCGCGGCAACCTCGATATCCTCCGTTTCGGTGAGACGCTGAACTTCAGCTACGGCCAGAACAGCGGCATCGGCGAGGGCGATATCTATGAGAGCTCGCTCCACGACGCCATCGGCGCCAACCCGCTGCTCCCGGTTTATGCAACGGATGCCCAGGGCAACATCACCGGTTTTTACGATGAGGCTACCCGTGACGCAGAAGGCTGGACCTTCTTCAATGACGCCAAGCATCCTATCGGCGTGGACTACTACAACCGTGGCCGGAACCGCGAGAAATTCTATTCCCTGCAGGCCAGTGTGTTTGCTGAACTGCAGCCCATCAAGAACCTGAAACTGAAGACGCAGTTCGGTTACCGCATGTCCGGTTCGTCCAAGCGCAGCTACAAGATGATCTATCATCTGAACACTTCGCAGTACAACGACAACGACGTGGTGTCCCAGAGCATGAAACTGGGTCATCGGATTACGTGGGAGAACACCGCTTCTTATCACTTCGACATCAACTCCGACCACGTGTTTGACGCCGTGCTGGGTCAGTCCATTGAAAAATGGGGCATGGGTGAGAGCATGTCGGCAAGCGCTTGGAACAGCATCTTCCCCAACGACTTCGAGCGTGCATGGCTTTCCAACACCAAGCCGGCTATCCTGAGCCAGATCTCCGCATCCGGTTCCCCGTCTTCGGCAGGCGCTCTCGCATCGTTCTTCGGTCGTATTAACTATAGCTTCCGTGACCGCTACCTTGTTTCCGCAACGGTCCGTGCCGATGGTTCTTCGAACTTTGCTCGCGGTCACCGCTGGGGTGTGTTCCCGTCCGTGTCCGCCGGCTGGATCATTTCCAACGAGTCCTGGATGGAGAACAGCCGTGGCTGGCTCGACTTCCTGAAACTTCGCGCAAGCTGGGGCCAGAACGGTAACGCAAGCATCTCCAACTTCCAGTACCTGTCTACCATCAAGCTTTCCAGCAGTGCAGGTTACTACTTCGCCAACAAGGCTTCCATGTCGACCGGCGCTGTCCCCGGCGTGCTCGCCAACCCTGACGTGAGCTGGGAGACTTCGGAGCAGACCGACATCGGTCTCGATGCACGTTTCTTCAACTCCACCCTCGGTTTCTCCTTCGATGCTTATATCAAGAATACCAAGGACTGGCTGGTTGACGCTCCTATCGCAGCTGTGTATGGCTTCAGCGCTCCTTATGTGAACGGTGGTGACGTCCGCAACTCCGGTATTGAGATTGCCATCGACTACGGCAAGCATACGGGTGAGTTCACGTATGGCATCAAGCTCAACGGTGCTTACAACAAGAACCGTGTTACCCGTATCGCGAACTCCGAAGGTATCATCCACGGTGAGGACGACGTCCTCAGCCAGGGTACTTCCGAAATGTACCGCGCAGAGGTCGGTTATCCGATCGGCTTCTTCTACGGCTACAAGACCGCCGGTGTTTTCCAGAATGCAGCGCAGGTCGCAGCAACGGCCGCTAAATATGAAGATGCGAAACCCGGCGACCTGATCTTCGTCGACGTCAATGGCGACGGCCAGATCACCGACGACGACCGCACGATCATCGGCGACCCGCATCCCGACTTTACCACCGGTCTCAACTTCTGGATGGCATGGAAGGGCTTTGACTTCAGCCTCACCGGTTACGGTGCATTCGGCCAGCAGATCGCCCGTTCCTACCGTTCGTTCTTCGACCGTCCGACCGACAGCTACACCCGCGACCTGCTGAACTGCTGGAGCGGTGAAGGTACTTCCAACCGTCTGCCTCTCTGGACCACCTGCTCCGACCGCAACTGGTCGAACATCTCCGATATCTATATCGAGAACGGTGACTACTTCAAGATTTCGAACGTCACGATCGGCTACGACTTCAGCCGTATCATCAAGGGCTCCTGGCTCAGCAAGGCCCGCCTCTATATCTCGGCCCAGAACCTCCTGACCATCACCAAGTATTCGGGTATGGATCCGGAGATCGGCTACGGTTTCGACGAGGACTGGGTGTCCGGCATCGACCTCGGTTACTATCCGAGCGCACGGACCTTCCTCGTGGGTGTCAACATTCAATTCTAATGTGCCATGAAAACAATGATTAAATATATTTCGGCCCTTATGCTGGGGTGCCTGCTTTTCGCAGGTTGCGAGAATTTCCTGGACACGGTGAGCTACACCGAGAGCAACACCAGTAACTATCCCGCTTCTGAACAGGATGCCATGCAGTTGGTGACGGGTATCTACAGCGCGCTGAACCAGGCTTCCTACGAGCCCAGTGCACACTCCTTCATCGCAAACCTCACCTGCTCCGACGAATGCTTCGGCGGCGGCGGACAGGACGACTATGAAATCCAGGCCTATGACCACTTGCTTTACTTCGAGGCAAATGCGCAGCTGGATTTCTGGACTCCCTATTATGCCGGCATCACCCGTGCCAACATGGCCATTGCCAACCTCGACAAGGTGGAAGACGAGACGCTCCGCAACCAGTTGCTGGGCGAGGCCTACTTCCTTCGTTCCTACTTCCTCTTCGATCTCACCCAGCAGTTCGGCGAAATTCCTCTCGTGGCTACCGTGCCTAACTCCGTGATCGAAGCTTCCGAATATCCGAAGCCGGGTACCATCCCGCAGATCTACGGCAATATCGCAGCCGGCCTGAAGACGGCGATCGAGATCATGCCCAGCACGAAGTGGAATGAATGTGTTTCGGGCCTGCGCCACGTTACCAAGTGGGATGCAGAAGCCCTGCTCGCCCGCGTGTACCTGTTCTACACCGGCTTCTACAGCGACAAGAATGGTGAGAACATCACCGCCCTGCCGATGGTCGACCTCGAGACCAATGAAATTATCAACGAGACCGTGGGCAAAGACTATGTCGTGAGCAAACTGGAAGACTGCATCGCCAACAGCGGTCACAGCCTGGTGCGTGACTTCCGCCTGATGTGGCCGTACATGAACAGCGCGACGAAAGTCGACTATGTCTATGCACAGTCCGTCGAAGGTACCTGGATTACCGATGACGTGAACCCGGAGGAAATGTTCAGCATCTGCTACTCCAACGTGGCTGAGTCTTCCCGCAACCGCAACAAGTTCGACCAGTACCTTGGCGTGCGCAAGCGCAGCAAATACGAGGTGAACGCCTTCCCGTTCAGCCGTGGTTACGGTATGGCTACCGTCAACCCGTATGTCTGGGAGCAGTGGGAGAAGGATGAGCCCGGTGACATTCGCAAGGCCGCATCCATCTACAACATCAACGACGAGATGGCAGATCCTTCCAAGTATACGTGGGGCAACGACAACCAGATGGAGGAAACCGGCTTCTGGCAGAAGAAATACCAGGCATGGGGTGCTATGGTGAACGGTACGTTCTACTATGAATTCTCTTCCGTTCCCGAGTACGGTGGTGCCGGCAGCGACCTGGGTCGTGGCCATTCCCCGCAGAACGTCCAGATCATCCGTTTCGCAGATGTGCTCCTGATGCACTCCGAGCTGACTGACGGCAAGGTAATCTACAACGGCAAGAGCGGCATGAATGCCGTACGTGCCCGCGTTGGCCTGCCTGACAAGGCTTACAGTGTGGATGCCATCCGCAAGGAACGCATGCACGAGCTGGCCTTCGAGGGTATCCGCTGGAACGATATGCGCCGCTATGGCAAGGCTTACTGCCTGGCAGCTCTCAAGACCCAGCTTGGACAGCCGATCCGCAACGCCGGCGGCGACTGGATTGTCATGAAGGACCAGGGTACAGGCTACGTGGCCCGCTACGAGGCAACGTGGGGCTTCCGCCCGATTCCGCAGTCCGAGATCAAACTCTCGAACGGTATCCTGACCCAGAATGCCGGTTGGACCGATGCATCCGCTCAATATACGAACTGGAAATAGTTTCTGGTTAGAATTTAGGTTAATGTAGTGTGTGTGGGGAGCCGGTCCGAAGACCGGCTCCCTTTTTGCTAAAAAAGTTAGGTAGTTTGAAAAAAAGTACTACCTTTGCAGTCCCAATCGGTTCGCCCGGATGGCGGAATCGGTAGACGCGCTAGTTTCAGGGACTAGTAAACGCAAGTTTGTGCAGGTTCGAGTCCTGTTCCGGGCACATAATAGACTTTGTATATTGCCAAATTTCAGGCATTTACAAAGTCTTTATTTTTTCTATTCACCAAATTTGGTCACCTTTTGGTCACCTTTTTAAAGTGGTTCCCGCCAGTGGTAAGTCGCAACTGTGGTGTCTTTATACAAAAAAATGTGGACCTGAGATGATTCAGATCTACACTTCAAGAAGAAATCATATGTGCCTCCCTTTTATCCGATGGGCTGATCGGTTTGATTGACTCCCTGGATATTATAATTAAAAACTGTTATACCCTTCCCATCATTGGAGATAAAGGCGGTGTATCCATCTGTGTAAACAATCCTGGATGCCTTCATTGTCCTGGCATACTTCTCATGCTGCCGCCTGCATCTGTCCAGTTCGTCAGGGCTCACATTACTGCTGAAAGGCTTTCCACTATAAATCAGAGCACCCTCATTGGAGATGTTGAAACTACTCTGCAAATAGTACGTGCTGTTGGCATCAGTCCCATTGGTAAGAGGCAGGTTCCTGGTCATGTCAACCGCCTTCAGAATAAGGTCATCCTCTGGCTGGGTGGTAGATATACTTGTGACAGTTGCTGATTCTTCAGAAACGGGTTCTTCATTAGCGGTAGGTGCTGACTTCTTGGGCCTGCCTCTTCTCTTGGTCGCGTGCTCTACGGTCTTCTTCTCCAGTGTGGGGATGTTGAAGAGGACCAGATAGATACTATTACTCCCCATAGCTGCAATGCAACTGTCTTTGGTGAGTACCCTAAATTCATCGCCACATAATTTTGCATACGTTTCAAATGCCGGCCTCACTAAAAACCAATAGCATAGTACAAATCACTGCCGCCACCCCAATTCAGGATGACGGCAGTTTTCATTCTCTGTATAATCGTCCGAATTCTACTTGACCCTCACAAAATGCCGATAGTCCACCCCCCACGTCCCCACGGAATACGTCGTCCCTTCCTTCTGCCAGACCATCTCCTTGGACGTCAACTTGACCAACGTATAAGTGACGTTGCTGTAGTCCGACATCTGCGGATTGATTGTTATG
>Ga0310696_10002537_pt1 | contig 24002 bp, 39 predicted proteins | sample AusTroGonzalo_MG_4_FD_203885 | JGI IMG/M metagenome (GOLD analysis project Ga0310696, IMG submission 203885) | Bovine rumen microbial communities from tropical cattle in Woodstock, Queensland, Australia - Gonzalo_02 (v2) (version 2) | ecosystem: Host-associated > Mammals > Digestive system >...
AGAAGAGTATGTCAGCATTCATATACTCGTATGGGAGATTGATATAATTATGGTCTACGCTCTCCCTCCTGAATATGCTGTTGCTTCTGACTATTATATTGTCATCTATGGTCCTTACTGTCTCGCCGTATGGGATTGGTATCAGGTAATACCTTCCAGGCTCCCTGACCCTGATCCTGCATGATACGGTACCATTAGGCTTAGCCCTCATAATGTCATAATCTATAGTGTCTGCTCTTATGAGCAACGTATCACCTCCTATAATCGGAAAATTTTGAAACGATAAAAAGAATGCTTATCAGATTTTCCTTACTATGCTCCTCCCCTTGTCTATGGCTATGATGTCATAGCCTTCCTCATCGCATGCTACTATGACATTTATAATGTCTACGCTATTAAACACTTCCGTAGCGTCATAGTAATCATCTTTTATATGTCCTAGTTCATAACCTAATAATGTCGCCATGTTCACACCTCATTATATTCTTTATCCTCCTTCAGTAATAAACCTATCACTATCTCCTTAACCTCAAACAATTTATTCCATAGGTATGGCTGCCTATTATAGTCTACATCAGTATACTTTAATGCCACGTTCAGGAATCCTGAGAGATCCAGGTGTTGCAGCTTCCCATTATCCCACTGCTCCACCATTAGAAACTCATACTTCCCTAACCTATACAAATCCTCTGCTACTTCTCTCTTATCCATCTAAATATCCTCCACTAAGTCTCCATCAAATAATAGTCTCGGCGCCAATATCCCTATATAATCCTCTGATTCAATGACTAATGGCAAATCCTCCCTGAAACGTAGTGTTATGACATTATCATTCGGGAATTTAGCCAATATTCGCAGGAGGTACCTGTTCCCTGCATGGAAACAGTCAGTCTCCTTATTATTATGCTCGTCGCAGATTATATGCTTAGCATGTACCCTATGCCCTTTATCATCATAGAATTTGAATATTATCCTTCCGCCTCCTATGCAGATCTTGGTACATTCAGTCTTGTATAATCCTATGCACTTCAGGTCATTCCCTGATAGGTGAAATTCCTTAGCCTCCTGCTGGAGGAAATAGGATAATCCTAACCTAATATCCTCTATGGTATAATGTATAGTGTAGAGGTTAGGCTTATCAGCGTTATAGTCATTATGCGTAATGATTATCTCCAGGCCATCATAGCCTAATGATAATCCTAATCCATCATTGATTTTCACATTATGAAGGAATTTCTTCAAACCCTTATAGTCCCCCTGTATGAGCTTAGCGCCTGGTTCCCAGTCCCTAGTCTCTCCAATGAGGAGGTAACTGATGTGTACATGTTCCTTATCGAATGCTACTGCATAAACTTTTCCGTCCTCTTCAACATAGGCGTACAAATCCTCTATCTTGCCGTCAATGTTTGCTATGAATTTCTTTAATTGTCTAATGCTCTTCCTATTAAGTATCATCATATCACCTAATCCAATAATTTCATAATGGGAATAAGAATGCTTTTTAGAATACATTCTCATTCCTGATGGTCCTATGTATATACCATAGGCCATCATATGCTTCTCCCTTATAGTTATACTTCTCGAATGCAGCCCTAATCGCTGCTATAGTGCTGTCCTTTATTATCCTCTCATCATTAGCATATATAGAGTCTACGACATCAACGCCCCTATACTCATGTTCCCGGCCCCTCAATGCCTCCCGGTCATAGGTGTATTCCTTGCTGAGCCTTAGGATCTTGATGTTGATAGTGCCATAGAACCTGCTGGAGGTTACTGAGAATTTGGCGGACCCCGCATATCTTGCGTTAAGCTCCTTCTTTATGAGGCGGGCACATTCCTGTATAGTCTTGCCCTTGCCCTCTAATCCAGTGATTTGAGGCTCTGGAGTCTCTATATACTTGTCCTCTGCGTCCCAGTATATTTTTTCATCGGCATTATCTATCAGGCATTGCCGGCTCCTAGAATATTCCTGTAGCCATTCTATGAGGTAATTGTTCACATAATCATCAGTCTGGTATAGGTAGTTCCTAATGCTCTGGATAGCCTGTGCCTCTGAGTATTCTAGTCTCTTATATTCTCTAGGATAATCCTCCCATTTCTCATTATACCTTTTTTCAAGGTTTTCATGGTTATAGTCTAGTAATTCCTTAAATGCTTCTTCAACTTCAACATTGAAGTTTGTACTTACTACATCAGCTACTATGCTGATGGTTTCGCTTGAACATAAATAACATGACATTCTTTAACAACTCCTTAAAATTTGTCTTGAGCATTAAGCTCTATACTTTAATTTATCATAAGTAGTATATATAGTTTTCGGTGAAATGATAAAAAAATAATATAATCGCTAGATTTCCCAGCGATTAACATCAGCAGAGCCGAAGCCCCTGATAATCTCATAGGCCTGTGATGGATACGTCCTCACATGCAAATCAAGATTATCCATGTCATAGACAGCAGAATATATGGTATACTCATACTTCTCGCCAACCGGCGTTACGCCATATGGCTGCTCTACCCCCTGCAAGGCATGATAAGTCCCTGCAATGTCAGAGAACCTGCCGCTCCTCGCTATCCTATCCTTGACATATGCTGACTTGATAAACCTTTCAAGGCTAGTGTATCCTCCTGGAAGGCCATATGTCTCGGTCCCTCTGCTCTCATACATCTCCGCTGACGGATATTCAGGATTCAGCTTAAACATATAATACTCTGCGCTCATCTGCTCGAATGGCGGGTTATTAGTCAATACTCCTATCTCATTCTCGTATATCCTAGTCCCCTCCTTAGTCGATTCGATTGTTATAGCCTCACACTTATCACATACTAGCCAATGCAATGCTGCACTATCTATATCATTATAATTCTCACCTATAATGTTAAACTCTTCGCTGAGGAGATAATTCATGAAATCATCTACGCTATTATAATTGCCTAATATATATGGTATCACATTATAGGCGGGCACGTTGATAGCCTCCTTTATCGGATCATGGTATACTGCATTATTAGTGAATGCTAATCCGGCAGCGCATAATCCCTTATCATTCATGGCGTCATAGTACATTGGATAATCAGCTATTAATCCACTGCCTATCCCTATGATTTCATGGCGGTTCCCTACCTCATTCTTATGGGTTAATATGATTTCCTCCTTGAAGGATTTTTCATAGTCATAATTCCTACCCATGCAATTGTTGAATTTCAATGCTGTACACATATTATCCTCTCCTCACTTTTTTCTCATACATGTTCTCAACATATTCGCTTATATATTCCTCATGCAGGATAATACATTCATTATCCTTATCCCATTCTATTAGCCTCATCGGGACATTGACTCCATTAATGGAGGCATAGACGGGATAATCGGCTGCGCCTTCTATCGCTGAATGTATCCATATATCCCTTATAGTCAATGCTGGATTCATTCCTTATCCTCCTCATACTTGTTGCATTCCATGAAGCATGTTCCCTCATATGGGAGTATGTCATCTAGGAGCATGCACCAGGTATTATCCTTATTGCAGTATGCGCATTCATGGCAGCCCATTATTCTATCCTCCTAATTCCTGATTGAATCTCCTAACCTCTTCATCAGTCATTCTAGGAGTCAATGACCGTACCTGCATTAATAGTGTCATAGCATTCTTTTTCCAATAATCTCGTTCCCCTATTAGATTATTCAATAACTCTACTACCTCTTCTTCATCATAGACATACTCTTCGTAATCAATATCATCTTTATCAGTATCAATTACTCCCCAATCATCAGTATTTCCATCTCTATCCACTGTTCGCCAAAGTTTAAATCGTTTTGTCATACACCATCACCTTTCTCTTCAAAATATTTGTCAATAATCTCATCACACCATTCTTCTGCACATTTATCACAATCACGATTACAAACTTCTTTTAACTCATTTCTCAAATACTCATTCTCTTTTCGCAACTGCTCATTCTCATCAACTATTGAGTTAAGAAAATCAACCACTTCATCTGCATTTTGACAATCACAGATTATTTCATCAGTCTTTGTATCCAATACTCCAACTTCATAATCCACAATAAATCGTTTTGTCATACACCATCACCATTTAACTCTTCCAATAATTCATCAACTTCCTCTTTCACACTACTCTCCATTATCCCATTTTCTGCAAGTAATCCTACAAATTGCAAAATTACTACCTTATACATATTCAACTCCTTTCGCAACTGCTCATTCTCTTCTGCTAATTCATTCAATTTCTCAACAACAGTATTCCAATTATCATCAAGGTCAATATTGCTCCTCACATTAACGATTATGCAACCATCTTCTTTATCGTACAATCCATCATCACCACAAACACTCGCACGATAAAATCGTTTCTCACTCATTCAAACCACTCTGTCAATTCAATACCTAACTCTTCAAGGATTTCATCTGCCATCTCACGATTAAACAAATGTTGATACTTCATTAATATACCAAAAACTTGTTGAAAAAAGAGCAAATCATCTTTCTTCAACTGCTCATTTTCATCTTGGAGTTTTTTCTTTCCATCACAAGAAATCCTAACATACTTATCAAATTGCTTATGAACTTCCTTTTTGGAGTTTAATAATAGTATAGCAGACTCTGTTGAAACATAACCTGTCTTTAAAGGGCAATCAATAAATACACCATTCCATATTTCATCTCCTTTATTTCTGTCATATGTTTCTTTATTTTGCAACAACTCACAGTATTCTGTAATTGTGTCATTTGTACACTTTTCATAGTTATAGTTGCGAAATGCTACAAAGTATTCACAATCACCACATCGTTTCTCACTCATATATCAATCACACTCACATCTGCTTTCCATTCCCCATTGCTAAATCTGATATTAACAATCAAGTCTGCACCATACATTGAATCAGAATATTCTCGTAAGGATTTCTCTTTCCTCAACTCATTTTTTAACTGCTCATTCTCTTCATAGAGTTTATTCAGTAAGTTAATAACCAATACAACATCATTCCCATCTTGAAGAAAATAAGTCATATTATCAACATTATTATTGATTATATGATAATCCTTACCTAATACACAATTAAATCGTTTTTCACTCATCATCAATCACCATATTTTTCTTTCCATTCAAATTCATCAAGAAGATAAAAATCAAGTTTTTGTCGCAACTGCTCATTCTCTTCTACAAGTGAATTAAGCAAATCTATACTTTTTAAAACATTAATTTTTTCTTGTGTTACATTATCATATGCTCCGACAAAATAATCATCACTATATAATTCAAATCGTTTCTCACTCATACACCATCACCTTTCATAACAACTGCAATTACATTCTTTCTTATGCCATTCCTTATCCTTTCGTTTATAATACTCATATTTAGGTTTCCTTTTACAAAGAACCTTAATAATCTCTTTAGATTCAGAAGATGTCATACACCATCACCACTTAAACTATTCCAATGCTCATAATCTTCACAATCCTTACGAATACCAACAAACAAATGTCCTAACCTACAAGTAATAAAATCATCTCTCCTTTCACAATGAATACAATTATCACAATCGCTCACAATTATCACTTCCATACCATCGATGTATCACATTAGAAACCCATATGCCGAAAAAGAATAATCCAATCATTCGCAGCATTACTGTGTTACAGATCATACTAAATAATAATATTATCATTAATACCAGATTAGTTAATAAATAAAATGTCCTCACCAATGCTTCTCCCTCAGTATAAGTCTCTTAGCCTTATCGTCCCTATACACCTCATTAATCTCCTCGAAGAGCCTTAGGAGGTCCTGATGTACTACCTCATAGGTATCTGGGACGTCCAGCATTTCAATAGCCTTCTTTAATTCTCCAACGGTCAGGTTTCCCTTATTCTTCCTCATAGTATGCAGCATTCAATCACTTCCGGAATGGTATACGAATAATAGGCAGATAAGCAGCAGTAATGTGTAAATGCTAAATAGCATAGCCATCATCAACATGCACATTACCTGCCTGTTTCATATATTGCCCATACATGTGCCTGAAGAGGCCCTTAGCCTCCTCCTCTCCGACGCCGCCCTCAGCGAGTATGAATATGATGACCTTGAACAATGCGTTTAGGAACTCACGCTCCCTGTATAATGGGCAAACCTTAGTGATTTCCACCGCTAAGGCATTGCATAGGTCCTCATCGAATACTGTCATCATTCCACCTCCCCAATCACCGGCGCTATGAGTCCCATGACCCTGACGTCCTCTGCTGGGCTAGTTATCTCTAAGACTAATGGTATGTCTGTCCCGCCCTTGACGGTTACGATGTCATTAATCTTGTCAGCGCCTAAGATTATGGCTACCTTATCAACATTATACTTTGACTCGCTAGGCTCCAATTCCTTGTCTGATGTATATTCATTAAAGTATTTGCCCATCATTCCCTCACTATATGCCTTAAACGTATAGTCTGTAGCATTAAATGATATGAAATGCCCGTACATCTCACAATCCTTAATGCTTTCTTTAAGGAAACTCATAGGAACATCTATGCTGTAAGTGTATGGTATGCTAGGAGGTACGGGAGTCCTGTTAGTATCCACATCTAACAATCCTAATGTGAATGTTTTGGATCCGTTCCTTATCCTGCAATCCTCATCAAACACTATCTCCAGCTCATCTCCCCTACACTTCTTGAGTATCTTATTCAATTCTGTAGCGTCTAATGAATAGGTTCCTTGCCCCGCATATTCATATTCTGTAAAGAATGTTGTAAGGAAACGGCAGCTATAGAATACGATATGTGAATGGTCCAGCAATGATATGCCTAATCCCTCATTCTCATCGAATACGAAATCCACATTATCCGCTAATAATCCTATATTCTTGAACACTGACTTGAACAGGTCCACTTCATCAGTTACTATTCTCATCTATAATCCTCCAATTTTGTATTAGTTATCTTATCCTTGACTATTGTTATACAGCCGACTTCTCCAGTCCTTAAATCCCTATAATGGAAATTCATCTCATCAGTCAAGAGTATGATGTTGAATATGTCATACTCCTCTACGCCTCTCTTCTCCAGGATTTCCTCTGCCTTCCTACAGGAACTCCTGAAATCTCTCATCTTTTGCATAGGCCATTTCACGCTCCAATTCTTCTTTGGCAAGATTATAATGTCCTAAATCCTCTAATTCATGAGCAACCGCACTTAATATTGCTTCGCTCATTGAAGAGTATTTGCCTAGATACATCAATGCCACTATCATGTTCTTTTCATTCTCATTAATCCTTAGATTAATCTGTTCCTTCTTCAAATGCTTCTTTTTCCATATTGCTTTTCTCTTCTTAGCTCTTTCTGCGTCGTCCATGTTATCATTAATCCTCTCCTATTGCAGACATGATTATATTAGCGGTCTTGTCGCCAATCCCTTTAATGCTTACTAAATCCTCGTATGTTATGCTGCATAATTCATTCAATGTCCTTAAATCAAGCGCATTCACTATCAATAATGCAGTATTAGTCCCGATGTCATCTATGCTGGATAGGAAGTTTATCAGGAAATTATGATGAGTCTTATCCGGCGCTACAATATTCCTGATTTTCCCATCATTGCTTTTCCGGAACAGGAACTCCATGAATTTTAGTGATTCAGTGAAGTTATGCACTATGATAGGATTAGTTACTAATGCGAGGCTCGCTAATGAGCCATAATACTGGTTCCATGAGAATTTTCTCCCAGTCCTCCAGTATGATGACTTGATAGCGTCCTTTATCGCTGCATGCTCAGTCTCTATGAACACATAATGATTCTCATATGATTCTGACATTCTAAGAGCCTGCTTGAATATGCGGCGGTTCCTCACTGAACTTATGAAATCATTAGTCGTCTTATACTCTATGCAGCAATTGCCGCAGGCATAGTCTCCAGTCTTAAGCTCCCTGACTTCCGTACTATAGCCCTCGAAGCCATTGAAGAAATCTATCGCCTTAGATATGCGGCCCTTCTCTCTGTTATCTATATAAACCGTAAGTCGCTCCATTTCAACCCTCTGACTTTCAAATACCTTTCCACTTCATCTGTGCGTAATCCTGTCTCCTGCTCTACCTCATAAAGAGTATATCCCAGATTAGCTAATGTCTTTAAGAGAGTCAATCCTCCCATGCCATCTATCCGGTTAGGATATATCCTTGTAGGATATTTTCTGCCGCTCATCTCCTTCACTAGTCTAGCGTATGCTGTAATGAATTGCATAAAATCAGCCATTTTCATATTGGATATTACATGTATGGCAGTCAATATGGCTACTCTCTCGTCCTGGATATTAAACCTGTAGCATAGTCTCTTCAGGTCCAGCTCAATATCAGGATCAAGCGGGATATCCAGCTTATGCCTTCCCTCAATCAAAGAAATCGTCCTGGCATTTCTGACATAACCCAGAGATTCTGTACTCTTTACGGCTCAAGTCGTCTCTGAACTCGTCAATGTTTACTGGCTTCTTGCAGAATGGGCAAATCCCATTATCCTTGTCCTCTAACATTTCCTTCATTGCTTAGCCTCCCTTAATTGTATAAGGCGGTTCCTCAATATCATCTTAGAATAGGATATGTCAGTCATGACATCGCTATAATCCGCATTCTCGCCAGTCTCTAACTGCTCTAATTCTATGAGTATCATGTAGATTTCCTTGATGTCCTCTGATATGGTCTTAATATCCTCAAACATGCCGCATATCCTCCTTATTCAGTATTTTCATTATGTCCTTATATTCTCTGTTAAGCTGCTGGATAATCTTCTTATCCGGATTATCCTTCCGCTTCTCAGCCTCTATCTGGACCCTTAAGGCCCTTGCAGTATCATTTAGTTGATTCATGAGTCTGCTCTCCCTATCATGATAATAGATACATGTCAGATAATTGAGTATGCCGCAGGAGAATCCAAATATTTCGCAGTAATGGCTAATCATGCCCTCCCTAGTCGGCAAATTGTATATGTGTATGCAAGGCTCCATCTTCCGGACCCTCTCATACTTATCATATTCTATACTCATTTTTAATCACGTATCCATTCCTTACTCCTTCCTCTCTGAAATGGCCCCTTAATATGGTTACCATTCCAAACATCTGATTCTTCCTGTTATATTTCCTAATCATTCCAGCTACCTGCTTGACAGTTATCTTATCCCTGACCTTGAAGATTGGGTGATTCACATACTCAGCTATCTCATTCGCAGTGATAGGATCCTCATGCTGCAATAGCTTAGCTATGATTAATACGGTAATCTTTGAATAATCTACAGTATTCATATTATTGCCTCCCTAAACTCGTCAGGCACTAGGTGCTCGAATGCCTTGTCATGCAGTATCCTGTTAATGCTGCTGTCTATGACATAGTTTGTACAGTAATCATCGGCTGCACGCATTCCACGTCCCCATGCCTGCAATAATGTTTGCATAGTCTTGACATTATACCAGTTAGGCTCCAATTCCAGCCTCCTCTTTACCTGGTTATCCGCTAATGACATGTAAGGTATCTTATAGAATACCTGGAACCTTATCCCATCATATGGGAGGTCCACGCCCTCAGTCATTGAATAGCTTACCATTATGAGATTGCTGGAATTTTCAAACAGTCTAAGCTTATCCTCCTTGTCCTTTGGAGTATATGTGATGAGCCTATCATTATGGACGTTATCCATTATATACCTGGCAAATTCTCTGGAATTGCAGTGTATCAGTCCCTTGCTGCCTTCATGCTCATTGAATATTGAATGAAGTATCGGGATAGTATTAGGCAATGTCTTGGCTTTGGATTTATAGCTCATGCTGCCTGCTAGTCTCCTATAGATTGGATTATGGCCTTTCATGTCGAATCCTGACTCTGTGCGGTAATGGTATGCGTCATCAGGATTAATCCCTAAGTCATGGCAAAACTGTTCGTAGTCTATGAAACTTCCACTCATGAACATCTTTATCCTGCCTGATTTCAACAATAAATCGTTCGCATACTTACTAACCTTTATTGGCTTTATTTCTATCCTGCGGACAAACTCGTCAGAATTGATTACCCAATAATCCTTATGCTTATCCAATTCCCTGACCTTCCACTGCAAGGATTCCCTAAATGTGCTAATCCTCTGCAATTCATGTATATTCAAGCCATGAAAATTTGCAGAGTTTTCACGCTGATTGCATATATTGATTAGGCCCCTGATATAATCAATCCAATAGTCTATGTCATACTGTTTAAATGACTCTTCCTCTAAGGAAACGCCTATCTTCTTCAATGCCAAATCTGATAGGCTGATGGTTACATGATTCATCAGCTTATCCTCGATATTATGTGCCTCATCGCAAATCAATAAATCCCTATCATAATAATGGTTAATGAACAGGTTATCCACCATGAGGACATCATAATTCATTATGGCAACATCTGACATGGCACATTCATACTTTGCCTGCCAATAAAGGCAGCCGCCGCAGCCTCCGGCCAATGTGCCGTCAAACAATCCATATGGGCACTTGAATTTCTGGGTAGCTGGCGCTGTCTTGCAGCGGCCATAGTCGCAGGTATCGCCTAATATCTTGCATTGGTAATTGCTGCGTCCCATAGCCTCCTTATAGTCTGCCTTGAAGCCTAGCCTATTCACCTCATCAAGATATTGGCTTTGCAATTGCTTAGTAGCTGTGAGGATATAGCTCCTCCCATCAAAACAATCATTCAAGTAATTGGCTAATGTGAATGCTATTGATGACTTGCCGTATCCAGTCGGAGCGTCCAGGATAATGTATTCATAATTATTATCCTCTATGATAGTCTCCAGGACATCTAATGTATCATGCTGCCCTGTCCTATACTCTTCATATGGGAAATAATCATGTATCATAACAGGTCCCCTCCGAGATTCCGTCCCTTATCCTTATTATACTGTCTCAAACAGTATTGAAAATCAGCACATAGCAGCTTATAGTCTGGAGAATCCTCATTGTCTATCAGGTACTCGGATAGATCCAGCAAGTCCCTCTTCAATAAGCCGCTAATCATTCTAAGGTCATCAAAATCCTCGACATCGCATAATCCGAAAAACAGGTCCCCCGCCTTCTCTGAAAATTCCTTCCAATAAGCCGGTATCTTCTCGTTAATCTCCTGCGCCTTCTCATAATCCTGCGAATATCTTGAAGTCAATATGTATTTCTGATATTGCAGTTGCCTGATGTCCTCATCTATTGCCCTTATCCTATGCCCTAATGAATTGTCATCAGTCTCGACATATGCTCTCATGCAGTCCTCGCAGAACTTTGAACGGTTAATCCCCGTCTTAGTGAATGCGTCTAGGACATCTTCAGCTATGCGCAGTGATATAGTCTTTTTTATCATCTTATCATCTTATACAGTCTTTCCACCTTCTCAAGTGTAATGTCATCGTATTCCTCAATCGTCAAATCTATGATTTCATTTTCAGAATATTCTCCTGACTCCTTCAGCTTCTCCATGAATGATAATATCCTGTTCTCAGTATTTGAGAGGACATTCTGTATGCTGCCGACGGTCGAATAATCCAACCCTAAGGTTTCAATGGATTCAGTGTATATCATGGTAGCAACCTTAGCGTCGTATAATTCCGCTACGTCGCTGAGCCTCATCTTCGCATGCGCTATTGCTAGGCGCTCCATAACCCTTAATTCCCTAGTGGTTATTGGCTTGCTGTCATCATTAAGCGCTAATTGTCTAGTCCTCGCATAGAACTCTGCAATATAGTTTTTAGCGTCCAGGCTTAGCTTTGGAAAAATGTTATTCCTTGCATAGGTTACATACTTCTTAATGAATAAGTCATCAAGTATTGGAGTATCATCATCATGGCTAGACAATATCCTCTTAGCCTTATCCAGATCCTTGTCATAGTTGATGTCATCAGTCAAGGCATAGATAAGGTCAAACCTTGATAATAGGCTGGCTGGTATGTTTATCTGCTCGCCTATCTCCTTCATCTTGTCGAATCGGGAATTTTTAGGATTAGCTCCTGCTAGGATAGTAGTATTCGCTGATAATGTCTGCTGGATATTCGCTTTACTGATTGTAACGCTCAAATCCTCCATAGGCTCATTCAATGCGAGCATGACATTATGGCTCAGCTTATCGAACTCGTCTAAGACTAGTTGGCCGTTATCCGCTAATACTATCGCTCCAGCCTCCAGCTCGAATGCTCCAGTCAATTCATTCCTGACCGCTGAGGCTGTTAATCCTGCCTGGCTAGTCCCAGCACCATTAGCCTTAATGCTCTTGGGAGTAATGTCATATATGCTGTTCAACATTAATGATTTTCCCATACCAGGATCTCCGATGATTAGGCAGTGCAGGTTCTCACGTGGCTTATTCGCATATGGATTCCCGCTGAATAATTGCAATGCAAGGCCCTTCTTGATGTTCTCATAGCCTACAACATCAGTGGCTATGCTATTTGCAAAGGTTCGTAGCAGGTCTGGCTTCATGGAATATTCTATGATATTATCCATGTCCTCGTCGGATATGTCTATCTCGCTATCCGTTGAATTAACCGGCTTGATATGCCAAATATCCAGGATAGTGTCTAGTGTCCCCTTATTCTTATTCAACACTGGCGTTAATGTGAATATTATATTGCACACATCGCCAGCGTTGAGGTTATAAAACGGGGAAGCTAAGTATCCTTCAATCTTGCCCTTGAACTCGATGAATTTCTTGTTAGTACGGTTCTCTAACGGTTCCTCAAGCTTTAAATACTTGTAATCCTCATAGGTGCTGTCCTCGAAGATTATGTCGAAATTCTTGCCGCTGCATGAATTGTCGGGGCAACGCTTAGGATATGGAATTAATTCGCCTGTTACATCGATACGGAACTCCTTATCGCATGTCTTGCAGCGATACATTACGCTAGATAGTTTCAGCCGGAACTGGGTAATCGTCTTAATCATTGCAGTAGTGGAATATATCTTATTAACATGCCTGGAATGTATTTCGTTAAATGGTATGCTCTTAGGATAATCGACTACCTTAATGATGACGTCTTTCCCATATTCTCTGCTAAGCTGCTGCTCAACTTTCCTAAAAAAATGCTTGAAATTATTGTTAAACAATTCCACCTTACATAAATCCAGCAAGGAACTGTTTAATCCTTCATAATCTAATTCCAGGAATACCGTATCATTGTCCTGAGATAATTCTTCTACATGGAATAGCTTAATGTAATCATAGATTACCTTCAGTATCTGCTTATCTATTCTTACAATAAAATCATCTCAAAATATTTATATAATTAAAAATAAAAAAGAGTAATAGAGTATAAGATTAACCCATACACTATTTAACAACTCTTTAAAATTTAACTTCTTTATCATATTATTTGTGTAATGAGGTTTTTCTTATACTCATTGCCTTCATATGTGCTTGTCTGTGTCTTTATCTTAACACGCAAGCCATCTTTTTTTAGGAAACGGAACACATCATTGAAGGTGTTTACGTTGCCGTCCTCTTCCTTAATCAATTTGACTAGTTTACCGAACTGGCTAGTGTCTCCGCACCATAATGTGCCTTCCTCAGTCTCCCTGAGGCCACCGTAATTATCATAGGATACCTGGCCGTCATCTGTCCTGGTCTCGATTGATACGAGCAATGGAAGATAATAGCTGTCTCCTTTCTTAGTAGCCTGTTTCTTTTTGCTTCTCTTAATTGTTACTCCCATGACAGTGGCTGGAGTATTGTTTTCAAACAATGGTTTAGTATTGCCTTCAGCGTTGCTGTCTAGGAGTTTGCCTAAGTCCTCGAGGCTAACCTCTTCATAGAACTTATCTTCTCCATCAAGATTCTCATCTATCTTTGGAGTTACATCATGAATTTCTTCTGACATCTTTTTATTCTCCTTTATATCTTATTAATCTCCAATAGAATAATGAGGCGGCCAATCCAGTGGCCGCCCGAAAATGGAAGATTCTGTTGAAGATCTGTATCAACTTACTAGTTGAAAATTATTGACGAGGAGTTGCACCTCATCAATAATCGCTCATGTCTGTAATGGAACCGCATTCTCTGCTGTTCCAAATAATGTTACACTAGAATCGAACTAATGCTATGCCACCAGGAACATCACTTTTTATAACTCATACCAATTAATTACAAATTCTATGGCATGATGTTCGCCACCATGCCAATAAGCCAATAAAGGAATCGAACCTTTACGAGGCACCAGCTGGCTTTTTTAGGAGAAATTATGAATAGAAAAACTATTCGGATAATCATATAAAGGAGTCGAACCTTTACGGGGCACCGGCATGATTACAGTAGAAAATCTAATCTGAGTTTTCATGGTTATGATTAAGTGGTTTACAGCGATTCTCTCGCTGCAATAACTCTATAAAGGAGTCGAACCTTTACGAAGCGCCGGCAGAGTTACAGAATGGGAACTCGCATTTATCATCGAATCAAGCCCGACAATGTTCGCCATTGCCGAATAAGGCGAGGAGGAATCGAACCTCCTTATGAGTAAAGGGTATTTATGAGGTAATTGATGAAAGGGGTATCATGTAATTGATATGTCATAGTGTCCGCACCACCTTACCATAAAAAAAGGTATATATGGTAATATGCCATCACCACATTAGCTATTTTTTATGGCTAATGAGTATTCATATTAGGCCACCATTCGCTGGAGGCCGATAATGCCATGCAGGAATCGAACCCACACGTAGCACCAGCGGCATTACTAAAGGTAAAATTCGCTATTCTATCAATTTGTAGCTGCATAGGCAGCTAATGGCTGCCTAAAGGATTTGCACCTCTAGGCAGTCTATGGAGGAATAAAATCCTAAAGAGTTGCTATAATTGGAACTGTTGTCCCAAACAACGCTATCCCGGAATCGAACCGGGACAATGCCACCAGGAGCGTTACGGTGAATCAATGAATAACTTATTGCTGTAAAGTTATAATGATTGCTAATGATTCATAGTGTATCTCAACATCAATTGGGCTCTCATACTTCTCCTCCAGCTTTTTGAGGAGGTCTAATCCTATCCTGGAATAATTGGTGTAAATTATGATTGAGTTAGTGTATAGGCGTATATTATTGACCTTGAGATCATTCTCTTTAAAGAATCCTATGACTTCATCAGTTATCTGCTTCTGGAGTATGTCTATCTCATTCTTTCTCTGTATCATCTTTTGATAGTTTTCTAATATCATGACTATACTCCCTCAGCGCTGCATTATATTTCAATTCTAACGCTAATTCCTTCTCGTTATCCTTAAAGAACTTGTCTCTAAGGTATGCTTTCCGGGTAGCGTCGTTTGAAATCTTTGGCAAACCTATTTCCATTCTCTCCTCATTGATTTCATTCCAATTGACATTAAGCAGGAACCTGGCCTGTTGCCATTGGTTATGTAGCTTGAATTGCTTATATTCTGCCTCGATCATGTTCAAGGATAACAATTTCGGATTCATAATATCACCTTGCAGATTATAATCAACAATAATAAGGTGTTTATCATGCTGAAATAGGTACCTAATTCGACTGACTTTAATCTATCTATTAAAGATAATTTGCGATGTAGCCTTGCAGGCTTGCTAGAGTATTTAAACATCGGCTAGCCTCCCCTTTCGCAATAAATCCCTAGTAGTAGATACAATCTCCTTGTTGGTTTCCGCTATCTCATGCTCACGTGGAGTATATAGGAAATAGACGGTACCATCGATTATAGTCTCTTCTACCATATTACCATCTTTTCTTAGTCTATTGACAATCATAAACACTTGCTAAGTGGTCGGTCTTAATGCAATGTTTTTAATCGTCAATTATAGTATGTATATACAAAATATATAAATCTTTCTATTTTGTTTTCTTTCTTTCAATCTTCCAATAATTATATATTAAATGATTAATATAACTAATTAATAAGGTGAATAGAATGACTAATGAAGAGATAATATCATTTAATACACGTATACCAAAGGATTTGAAGAATAGAATCAAATTATTGGCTGTAATGGAAGATATAAGCATACAGGACCTAGTTACTGAATTGCTGTTGTTAGGCCTGAATGAGTATGAAAATGGAAAAAAATAGAAAAATATATATTTATTGTATATACAAATTATTATTACATACAATTAATTTAAAAACATACTTTTCTTAGTCGAACAGTTGCTATTTTTATTAATTTTGTATGCTGCATTGAGTCATTAGCTGAGCCTTTTGGTCGGGGTGTTGAAACTAATGATTCTTTGCATAACTATTTTTATGATCTAATGACAATTACATCTTTTTTTATCCCATTTATTCTTTGGAATATCCCAATGGTATGGGACCATCTCTTCTCTGATGTTTGTCCTTTTAGCGATGTATCTTGTGATTGTCCTTATTGGAATATCAGGATTTTCACTTATTTTCTTATCGAGTATGATAGTCATTTTCATAATACATTGTTTATTTCCCCTAATATATAAATTTAACGATATTCATTTATTCTATTAAAAAAAGGAGAATGTTCAGAGTTTTTTAGTTATTACTGAACATTGTTTAATGTAGTTTTCAAAATCATATGGGAATCATTTTTCAGTGTTTAATCCCCGCATGCCAAAAGTTAAACATTCGTAAACATACGAATAAAAAATGAGTCGAAAAAAAATATGAGAAACTATTCAATAGATAGCTTCTCAAGTTTCTTATACAGATCCTCCAGCTTCTCAAGTTTCTCGACCTTTTTCTCCAGCTCCTTATACTCCTCTAATTGCTTCTGCAATTCCTTGTATTCAGGTGAAGAAATGGTCTTGACCTTAGTAATGCTCATGAAGGTAAGCTTAGGCACCATACGCACATAAACATTCTTCAATACTTCAGGCTTTTTCTTATAGTATGCCGCAGTAGTAGTGGGAATAGTATGTCCCAGCATGAACTCTATAATCATGGAATCAATCATGACCCCTTCATTGATTATGGTTCCCTGCAATGAAGTGGCAAAGAATGAACGCATAGCATGCGGCCTAAAACGTCTGCGTGTCCCATTGCTGGTCCAGCCGAAATTATGCTCATCATTCAGCCTGTTAAAGAATGCGTGTACGCCGGATTTGCCGAGCGGGATAAGAGGCTCGTCCTCACTTAATCCGTACCTCTTCATTCTATCCAATAGGTAGACATTAAGGTAATCGCATGCCTCAGGTGAGAAAAAGAATATGTGCTCATACCTGGTCTTGCCCCTATCCATTATGAAGGTCGGAATGATTTCATGCTTCTTACTCAGGTCAGCGAGTATATCAGGCAGCCGGGAATAATAGCTATAGCTCTTGCATGCAGTGATGTAATCCCCTACGGTTATCCTCAACAATGTATCAGTGTCTAATCCGCTAGAGGCCAGTATAGTAATAACTGCCTTATGCAATTTGGACGGGCTATTCTCTATTGCAGTGCGTATCTCCTTCTTAGTCAATACGTCCCTAAGGTTTTCCTTCTTAGTCCTCCTATATTTTATCAGCGGCAGCTGTATGTCATATGTCATATAGAACAGCTTTACGCTGGCGATGATATTGTTTATAGTGGACGGGCTGAGGAAAACAGTCTTTTTAGTCTGCGGGTGTGTACGAGGATTCTTTTCAAGATGTTCCTGAAATTCAAAGAGGCGCTGTGTAATGCGGCGTTTCCTCATTCTGATTCCAGCGTCCTCGTCCTCTTCCGCTTCGTTCAACAACTCTTCGAGGCTCATGTCATTAAATTCAGAATACTGATTCAAGTCTATGAGGTATTTCCTTCGGCTCTTGTCGCCGAAGCCTCTGATTCCTTGCATATAATTTAATACTCTTTCGTTAGCTTCTTTATCATACATAGTTACTAATTTGTCAAAACTCATTTATATACTTTTTTGTGTATAAAATAATGTTATTTCTTTGTATAAATATATATAAAAAAATGAAAACAGTAATACGAAAATGCTTATTTTTAATAAAAAAAGGTGGAGAAGTGTTTAAATGACATGAGTTTTTATACACTTCTCTATAATGGCTCTATTTTATAGAAATAAATGCTCCTGCCGCCCGTAGCCTTGATTATCTGGCTTGCAGTGCATGTCTTGATTCCCTTAGTAGGATCACATACGGTAAAGTTATTATTCTGTGCCTTATTGATATGGATATAATGCCCATAGTCATAGACGTATCCCAGACATGTTGGCTTAGTCTTGCCGCCTGTCTGGATATGTGCAATAACTGGTATGCCCGCATTCAATAGTTTCCTGACAGTCTCATAGTCTCGCTTGATTTGCGTAACCTTATATCCTAATGACTTAGCGCCTGCTATCATGTTAGCTGGTGATGTTCCATTAGTATTAGTCTTGAACGCCTTCTTGATAACCGCCGGGCTAATCCAGTCAAACAGGTACTGTACGCACATCTGGAAGCTGAATACGCAGCAGCTATATTTATCTGTCTGATAATATTGTATGACAGGATTATTGGCTGTACTGTTCAATGTTACATAATTAGGCAATTTCCCATTATTCTTTATGAACAGGTTCTGTGCCTCGAACAGTCCCATATAATGTTTCCTGTCTATCCTCTGCTGTTTGCCGTTCATGTCCCGCATAGTGAGCGCACCAGGCAATTCGCCTCGCTTTACTGCGCTTCTTAAAGTATTCTTGGCCTTATTCATCTCAGCCTTTGAGAATCTGATTACCACATTATCCTCCTCCTTCTTTTCCTCTTCCTTCTTGATTAGGTCATTCTTATCGAATAGGCAATAATTAGGCAATGCCTGATTATCCGCATAATATATGATGATTTTCGTTAGACAATATACAAACAATTCATAGGATACCTTCGTCTTGCTAGTCTGCGTAGTTATCCATGTAGGTACACGCCTATGATTATTGCAGTATGTGATGAAATTATCTATCATCTTCATGTAATCCAATAATCTCACTTTCTCGTTGATGGTATCCTTGTACGCATTTTGATTATAGATTATCACATCTGACAGTTTGATGTCTGATGTGCTCCAATTCTTTAACAGGTTAGCCATTAAATAGGACGTGCTGTATATTGACAGTATCTTCCCGTCCACATATACATTAGTCAATGGTATTTTCCTATTCTTCTCAACGTATTCCCTTATCTGCCTAGCCTCAGTGATTATATATGCCTTCTTCATATATTCTTCACCTTCCTAATCTCTTCTCTCTTCCTGCGCATTTTGACCGAGCAGACCACTGGCAAGTCATCTGTCATGTCGCATTCATACCTGGCCTCTGGGTTATGGAATGCGCAGTTTTTGCAGCATTCATCTGTCATTGTTGATTCCTTCTTAGATGTGTTTATCCATATCGATCATCATAATGTATAAATTGCTAAATCCTTATACTTGAAACTTGCAGTATTTCCGGCTGTAACTCTGAAAAACAATCTGACGCTTTCCATATTTGTTTGTGCAGCACTTGATTGTATGAGGTTATTGTTGAAATAAATGTATGTTCCAGTTGTCTTTATCTCAATATGCACGCTTCCCGTAGTATCAAGTGCTGTATTCACATATTCGGTTGAAGAACCGGTTTCATACCTTGCCACTTGGATTGGGCATGATGTGCATTCTACAAGGTCAAAGTCAATCGCTACATCATCGCTTACAGCGACCTGTGAAGTGTAAACTTGATATGTTGAAGAACCAGTATTCTGATAATATGCAGATGTTCCATTGGATTGCCTTGTGAACATTGCCATTGCATTGAATACATTTGTATATTTTGTTGAAAGCCCCCAATCCAAAAGCAAAGGCGAATAGACAGTACAAGACCCAGTAACTGTGCTATCATATGTTGCAGTAAATGTAGTGTCTTGGCTTATTTCAATATCGAATAATACGAATGTTCCTAAAGCATTTGTTATGCCAGTATAAGTGTTTGTTCCATCACTTATTTCGATTGTTTTGTTTACTAATGGAGTGCCTACGCCATTCTTCAATGTTACAGTAATATCAGTCTTTTCGCCGCTCAACAAATAAGGTCTGCTCGCTGATATGGTAATCACCGAATCCCCTAATCCTAAAAGATTATTGGAATTAATCAGGTTCGCCATGTCAAGCAGTGTCTGTTTGCCGCTAGTATTCCCGAATATGCAGGCTACTCCCCTATCATTCAGGTTATCCTGCAATGCTGTGCCAATAGTCTGTATCTTATCGCAATTAGTCATTTAATCTCCTCTATGCTGTTCTTTTCCATATATAGACTGTCAGATACGGAGGCATGTTATTATGCGCCTGTCCTCCACCAGCCTGGCTAGTGCTCTTAGCCGCTGACTTCTGGCTAGTCCAGCTAGTGCTGTACTCTGTCTCAGAGCCGTTACTCTGGAAATGCTTATAGGTATGGCTATGCGCCGGCATTTCATTAACTGTCAGAGTATGCTCAGCCTCACCGCCAGTGCCTCCAGCCTCATAGGTATCGCCAGCCGCTAATAGGAACATGTCCTTTATCCTCTCCCATGTCCCGCCAAACAATGTAGCGGGAGATGTTGAATTAACGGACATGTAAATGCTGCCGACGGGATAGATCATTTCTGCTATGCCGCTGACCTGAGAGGCTGTATGAGTATGTATGCTGTTAGCCTTAGCGTCCAGGCTATCCTTAGTCAGTTTCTCGCTGGGAACCCTAGTGTTTGATGTTGGATTATTCCATGAGGTCGCTATGTCGATGGTGCCTCCGCTCCCTACACTGATATTCCCGCTGCCTAATAATGAGACATTATTTATCGTCTTGATGTTAGTCCCGCTGACTAGGTTATCCTGTTTAGTCCCTAATTCATGGTCTATTGCCTCATTGATTTTATCCTGCTTAGGATTATCTCCGCTCCTTGTACGGAATATGTTAGTCAATGTGCTGCTAGAGTTTTCAGTATTCTCTGTATCATATAATAATGATGTGTCTACGTTGCTGCTCCTCTTAATCATGTCGCCATCAGTTACCACTATATAGTCAGTATTATTCGTAGTGGAGGTAATAGTCCCACCATTCAGGATATTCCCATGAGCATGAGCCTTTGGAGTGAATTGTGTGTTTTGTGTGTCAGACAATTCGCTAACGTCCTCTGGTATCGTTGGCTTATCCTCGAACGTGATTATGCCGTTAGTCTCATGCACTACAACATTCTTGCCCTTATGCGTTGGCTGGGACATGCTTAGCTTCATATCCAATGTAGTTTTAGCCAGCTTCTCGCTGGGAACCCTTGAATCGCTGGCTGGAGTGCCCCATGCGGTAGCGATGTCTACGCCGCTGCCTCCGCCGCCGATTAATATGTTCCCTGACCCTAATAATGACATGTCATTGATGGTCTTAATGTTTGTGCCGCTGACTAGCTTATCCTGCTTCTCATCGAAATCATTGGATAACCTGTTCTTTACAGCGTCGATTTCCTCCTGCAACTTATTGGAGAATGAGACCTTGAGTTTCACATTCGATAATTCTAAAGTTGCGTTTGATTTATTGCCATTGAATGTTAATCCTATGCCAAATCCTTTAGAGGATATGATAGTATTTAATACTTCATTATCAATCCCAAATAATTGACAGTCCATATCTATATGTCCGCTTGCATTCATTGGCAAGTCTGCATTTTTATACTCTATCGAATCATGGATTATTGAAATGTTATCCAATAATGGCAGCATGCTATAATTCTCGACCACATAATCGAATGAGACTATGATTCCTGCAATATCCTTCTGGGACAGGTCCGTAATCGGAGCATATGAGAATACTACCTTATCATTCTCTATGAGATTATACTTCGTATACTCATTGTCTCCAATAATCCAGTTATTGCCTTCTACGCTGCCAATATCCTCATGACTATATGGCGAGGATATGTCATTCAACTCATCGATTGACAATGTCAGCCTATCATCAGCTATGTTATCTATATCCTTCCGGTGTAATCTTTCAATATCCATCTAATCAATCCATACGTTTGTTGTCATGTCGTCGATATACTGTGCCGGCTGATTAAGGTCCAGCTTCCTTATTACCAGGTTCCGCCTCTGCTTAGTCAGGTTATTCTTAACCTTCAATACATTATCCACGTCCCCGCAGCCTAATTCTGTCTGTATGGCGGGCCTAGTCTCTACCCTGATGTGTATATCCCGGCTGCATACCTTATAGCTGTTAGTGAGTATCGGGTTAATCGTCTTTAATTCCACATAGTCATTCACATCAGCAACGGGGAGCCCTACAACCTTGACGGTGCAGGTAGTGTCTGGCTTGTAATGCTCCATGAGATTATCATAGCTTATCTGGGAGGCCTCGACGAATCCGATGTCATCACTGACATTATCGATATATGTCTGTTCCCCGTACCTAAGCACGTCCTCTATCCTGGATTTCCTGGCATAGCGGTATTTGCCTACATCGCTGTTCTCATCAGTCGATTTGTATAATACTATTGAATTGTTTATGAGATCAGCTACGGGGGAATACTTGACATTTGATATTCCTATGATGTTCCCGTCATATCCCTCCTCAAAGGTCTCGACTATCTCAACGTCATTGTCTGTCTCCTGGAACTCTATATAGTCATCATTCCTGCATTTTTCATAGCGCACCTTAAATTCGTAATGGGCCTTATCCAGCACCTCATTGATACAGTCCAGGATATTCTTGCCAGAGACGCCTAAGGTCTGCTGATTGATTGCCTCTCCGCTGAATACGCCTAAGTCATAGATGTTCATCTTATAGGTGCTATCCTCCTTGATGATGTCATAGAGCTTAGTCTCATCAACATCAGCCGTTGTCTTGTCATCTGCCATATGCTCAAAGTCCCGGACGAGAGTAACCTTTTTCAGGTAATACTTGTCATTCCTGTTCAGGTTAGGATTATTCTCTGCCTTAGCTATCTTAGTCAATAGGTCAATCTCATGGATATACTTCTTGTCATTATCCCAGACTAATGCGTCCTTGTTCTGGAATGATGGATAAGAACCCATATCCGGAGCCTTGCTGGCAAAGTCTATCAGGATAGACTTCACTACCTTGCTGTCATTGACGGTATAATCCACCTTCATGTATCCCTCAAAATGCGTAGTGGTATTATATCCATGCTTGACAGTATACTTATTCTCCTGCGTCTCAGTCGTAGTGGAGCTTTTAGTCTCATCAAGCGCTAATCCTGCGCCTTCAAATTGCTGATTCCTAATCTTCTCATATATTCCCTCATCATTCCGGGATTGTATCCATGTTATCCCGTTTTTCTTGAGGAACTGTGCAGGATTAGATATGCTGACTAGACCAGGAACAGTGCCTTTGCAGTCATGGCATAATCCTACCTTCTTAGCGCTTGCCACATCTATTGCAGCGGTTCCTGCATAGATATACATCAATTTAGCCTTCTTCAATTGCGTAGTCTTAAACCAGTTACTCTGCTTGTATCCTGTATGGTCTGACACTACCTCAATGTCGAATCCGCCGAATATGCAGACAAAGACATCATTCTTCTTTGTGCAGCCTAACTTTTTTGGATTAGAATGCGCGTTAGGATTCCTGGAGCCTATGACAGTGTTATGTCCTAATGCCTGGAATGCTGCCGCCACTTTCTTCATTCTATTAATGTCTGCGGATTTTGTATTGATATAATCTGAAACTATATAAAACGTCAATGCCATATGATTATCTCCTAGAATGGTTTAGTCGGATATACCGTTTCCTTGCCAGGCAATGTGCCTAATCCCTTGTAATAGCTTCCCCAGCCCCTGCTAGTGGACGGGTCCACTATCCTGCCATTTATGCGGCAGAATACGTGCCCTTGCCTGCCCTTTGTTACATGAACATATTTTAAGTCGGTTATGCCTTTATAGTTGCACATGTCAAGCAACAATTCCGCCTTACAGCAGCAATTCCCTACCTTGCTGGAGATGGTCTTTGCTGGCGTCTGATAGAATCCGGAGGTCTTGCTGTTATGCTTGATGTTAGCGACTATCCAGGCCCATAATGCCTTGACTACTGCGTC
>Ga0310696_10002540_pt1 | contig 23957 bp, 33 predicted proteins | sample AusTroGonzalo_MG_4_FD_203885 | JGI IMG/M metagenome (GOLD analysis project Ga0310696, IMG submission 203885) | Bovine rumen microbial communities from tropical cattle in Woodstock, Queensland, Australia - Gonzalo_02 (v2) (version 2) | ecosystem: Host-associated > Mammals > Digestive system >...
CTTCGCCCTCGCAAGGCTCGATAACATCGATCAGCTTTGCGCGTCCCTTGTGAACGTCATCCCATGTCGGCGCTCGGCTTGGCTTTTCGTTTGGTTTGTCGAATAGCTCAAACGCTATTTGGTTTGGCAGTGTTCGCGGTTTCATGGCTACCATTGCACGTAGTAGTCAGTCACGCCGTCAGCGCACCCGCTATCGAGCACGATGCAATCGCCCTTGCTGCCTTCGAACACGGCGCCTTGCGGCATGTCGCTTGCAGCTACGACGTAGTAACCTTCATCGGTTCGGTAGAAACCTTCATCGTCAACTGTCCACGCTGCCGTGTTGTAGTGGTAAAGCACGTTCGATGAATAGTAGGTTTCGACGCGCCCGTTGTAGGCGTTCACGCCGCTTTGTGGCGTTAGGCCGTCTGTCGGGTATGCGCTTGCGTCGAATGTGCTGGTGTTGTAGTAAGCGCCGTCGTAATAGACGAACTCGTTAGGCTCGTAATACGCCGCTTGCTGTTCTTCCCACACTGCTTGCTCGGCTTGCTCCGCTTCGTACTGCTCGATGATTTCGCTCACGCGCTGCTCGATAGCGTCCATCTTCATGCGCAATAACGCGCCCGTGTTGGTTCTATCGGTTGGATAGACGCGCCATGTCCATTCTGGCTCGATTTCTCGTGCTTCGGCTGGTTGCGAGATGATAACGACTGACAGGCTCACCACGATCAGCGCAAGCAGTAGAGCAATGAGCGAGTATGCTTTGGTTTCGGCTCTCATTGCAGCACCCGCCTTAACGTGGCGTTCTCGTCGCGCACCTTTTCGGCTAGATGCGGCAAAAGGCTGTGAAAACTGAAGTACAAGTGCTCGATAGCTTCGGCTAACATGCCGTTCTCGTCTGCCAGTGTTTCAACGTCGCTCAACGCTTCATCGAGCAAGATGCTCTTTCTATCCAGCTCCTTCATGAGCTGTTGTTCTTGCCAATAGTCCATTGCTATATCCCTTCTAGGTTTCGCCAGCCGTCCATCGCTAAAGCGTCTTGGTATTTCGTCGGCTGTTTGGTTTCGAGGTATTGCCAGCCGTCGATGTATCGGACGTGCAGCGTGTGGCTGTGGAGTTTGCCGTGACAGCCGGACGCGTTGCCGAGTCCGCACACGCTAAGAGTCGCGCCGTCTGTGCCGCCTTGTGAACGTGGCACGACGTGATGGTTGTTGGTGGCTGGCCTACCGCAAAACACGCAGTAAGGCGTGCGGATAGATGGCGCTGAATAGAGCGCCTGTTGTAAGAGGTTCATATTCGGTTGTCCTTTGTGGGTTATTCAGCCACTTCCTCGTGGCACTGATTGCATCGCCATATGTGCCTGTCTGTACCAGAACGCCGTAAGCCCGTGCGCTCCATCTGTGAGCCGCACTGTGGGCATCGAATAGCGGCAAGCGACGCGGTTCTTACCGCGTCCGCGTCGGTTGGCGCGTATTCGTTAGAAAGAGAACTCTTTAGAGTTCTCTTTCTTCCTTCATTCTTTCTTTCTTTAGCGTTACTGGTGTCGTACTGGTGCGTCACTAGTGACGTACTAGTGTCGTACTCGTCAATTGGCACACCGTTTTTCCAGTCTCGGATGACGGTTGTTCGCCGCTGCTTCAATACTGGTTTCGGCGGTTCGGGTATGTTTGATTTCGTCGGTTTTCTGACTGTCTGGTATGTATCGAAGTTCGGCACTGTGATGTACCGCTCTCCATCGACTATGTAGCCTTTGATGCAACCGACTTCTTCCAACTCAACTAAAAGACCGATGAATTCATCATCGGTCATTGAGTCGTAAGGAAAGATTTTCAGCTTCAAACGGCTTGCTTGCGCTTTCTGATTTCCGTAGTCATCGCCCGTCACCCACAAGCCGATGAAAGCAAGCCGCGCCCGGATTGAGCACGCGCCTAAACTCTCCGATTCGAAGAATTCAGGCTTAACCATTCGTTGCCTAGTCATCTGCACCACCTGAAAACATTGATTCGAAAGCGTTGCAGTTTTCGGCAGCGTCATTGCTGCACATGAACCCGAACAGCTTGCAAGTAGCCGTTTGATCGCTCTTGTCGTAGTCCTCATGGTGCTTGCATTGGCTACAGCGTTTGTTCTTCATGTAAAAGCAGATGCCAGCGATTTTATCCAAGGCGTATTCCCACTCGCTATCTGTCTCATGCCTGTAGTAGCTGAACGACTTGCGCGTTGCACTCGCTACAGTATCGTAGCCGAAGCGGGAAATTAGCCGCTGCATTTCGTTCGCGCCGAAGTCGGAAAATTGGAATTCTTCACCAGTGACGCGCTCAATGATTTCTTCGAGACTTCGTATCTTCGCGTCCGATTCATCGACTAGCGACAATTGCCACTCATGCAGCATTTCGAGCTGTTCGCGTCTTTCTTGCAGCATGTCGAGCTGCTTCTTTTGCTTCTTAACGACTGTATCATCGTCGAGACGAATAGCGCCCTTGCCACGGTTGCAGCTCACGCAAGCGGTAACGAGGTTCGTTATATCGTTCGTGCCACCCTCTGCAACTGGTTCGATGTGGTCAACCTCAAGAGTAACGTCAGGCGCTTGTGCTCCGCAATACTGGCACGTGAACTTGTCACGCTTGAAAACCTCGAAGCGGATTTTCTTAGATAACGACTTTCTCTCTGTCACTCTGTATCACCCTCTACGCGGTTCTGATTCTCGTCATCATGTTATACCGCTAAAAGGGAATATCGGAGCCATAGAGCGTATCTTGTGGCTGCTGTTGTGGCGGGTTGAATTGTCCCTGCTGTCTCGGCGGCAGCTCTATCTCGTCCAGGATGACGCACAGCTTCGAGCGGTTCTGCCCTTCGCGCTCCCAGCGTTCTTGCCGCAAGTGTCCCTCGACGGTTACTCTAGCGCCCTTCACGAGCACACCCGCGCACTTCTCCGCACGAGTGCCGAACCAGGTAACGTCCACGAAGTTTGCATAGTCATCCCACTCGCCCGTCTGGTTGTTCTTGCGGCGTTCGTTGACTGCCACGCAGAACGTGACAATTGCCATGCCCGATGATGTGCGCTTAACCTCCGCATCGCGTGTCAAGTTGCCGCTGATGATGGTCTTGTTGATGCTCATGTTATTCCCTTCCCGCTTGCGTCCACTCTCGCTCAATCTGCGCTTCGATGATTCTCATGCGCAGCTTGTAGACGTTTATGGCTTCGCAAGCGTTCTTGTATTCGACTTCCGAATTGCGGTATTCGTGGAGCGCGTCGTTCACGCCCGGTTCGCCTTTGATAATCATGTTGATGATCGTTGCGCTCTTGTTTTCTTCCATCAGCTCACGAACCCGCAAGTCCTTCACGGTGTAGTACTTGGCTTCGGCTGCTGTCATGGCTCGACCACGCGCCACCGCTTCTTTGAGCGCAAGGTCTAAAAGCTTCTCTAGCTCTCGCAGCTCCTGATACAGCTCTATGCTCATGATGCGCCCCGCAATTCTGCCGCAATGTTCATGAGCGTAGAAGCATCGTTGGCATAATCGCCGCGCTTCATGATGACGTTACGGTGAAACTCGCCCCAGTCATCGATGCCGTAAACGCTGCAATACTGCTTTTCCGCTGCGACCAGCTCATGCTGCGCACGTTCTAACGGAGATTGGTTGATGTTCTTGGCCTGTTGCCCGTCATCATCTTCAGGCGCAAGGCCGAAAGCGATGAGCAACTGATAGCGCCGCATGTAGGTTATCCATGAACCCAACGCTTGCGCGTCTGTTGATTCTGGCATTTTCGAGAAAGCTAATTCTCTTTCTTCTTCGCCGTCAGTGATAGCCGTGTATAGGTACGTGCCGCCGTCAACAATCCGCGTTGACTGGTAAACCGTCAAGTCATGCGCAATGCAAACGTTCTTCACGATGCCCAGCACTTGCGCAAGGTCGGCGTAGTTGTACTTGTATTTCTTCACGTCGGCTGTCTTGTCCTTCTTGGGATTGCCCACGTCCCTAAGTACGCCGATGTATCTCTTTGTTAGCTCACTCATCGCCGCCACCTAACAGCCCAGCGATACCAGGCGGCAACAACTCGCCAATCGCGTTCATGACGCTTTCGGTATCGACTTTCAAAGTGCCGCCGATGTATTTCTTCTCGGTTGCGGGTGTTACGACTTGCGCAAGTTCGCAACCGTCCGCAAGTTCGCCAGTCTTGTTGAGCGCCCATTCTGCGAACTGTGCTAGGTTGTCGGCGGCGAAGTCGGCTATCGTGCCAGCGTCAAGGCTGTCGAACCATCGCGCAAGTTTCTCGTAGTCGGTGACTTCGAAAACTTGGCGGGTTTCTTCGGGTTTCGGCTTGCTGAATTTCAGCGAGTAGGTGCCTACCTGCTGCCCGTCAAGCATCACGTCGAAACTCTTTGAGCCTGTGCGCTCGTAGAGTTCTTTGTAGCCACGATCAACCGCGCTACGCAGCGAGTCATGGTTTTTAGTGTCCACTAGCTCACCAGCTAGCTTGAAGAACGTTTGAGCCACCGCAAGGCGCTCAACGTCGTTGAAGTCTCTTTGCATTTAAACCTCCATTATGGTTATCTCAACCCGTGGATTGTCCGGGTCTGGTTGCGTGAACTCATCCTGTAGGCCGATGACGTACTTTCGGGAGTCACCTTTGAGCACTCCCGCCGACACAAGGCCGTCCAAGATGAATTTGTGGGCGAACGCTATGTTGTCCACGTCTCGCCGCATGTTTGGCTCCACCCACTTGAAAGCAACGACAACGGGATTGTCCAGGTGCGGCAAGTCTTGTGCCGCGTCTGCTACGCGCTTCGTCTCTTTGCGCTTCATGGACGCGCCGAAACGCCTGTTAGCGCGTTCTGCTGAAACGTATTCGTTAAGGGATGGAAAGCGGCCTGGGATTGTGAGTCTCACGATCATTGCGAGTCACCGCCGAACACAAAGAAGCGCAAGCACAAGAACCGCTTGCAATACTCGACGGGAAACGTATATCCACGGCTTGTGGCTGTCTCTCGGGAAATGATTCCGTTGTTTTTGCGCCACGCTTCGCCGTATTCAATACATAGCCGCAATTGCCTTTTAGACATGAGAAGTGCTTTCTCATAGTTGCCTATCAAGTACAGCCATGTATTGTCATTGCGATAAACGCCGCTGTCCGAGTAGTCAGGCAAACTAGGATTTGACTTCTCTGCTACCTCGATGTAAACGTTGCCAGTTTCAGCCATCCGCTTGTCGTACTTGATTTCGATGCCGGATGCGCTCTCACCGACTTTTCGCTGGTATTCACGTGATGCGTACTGGTTGAGAACGATGCCGCGCTTTAATAGCTCGTCGGCGATGAAGTCTTGATACCTTGCGGCTTCTTCGAGTTGCGGCTTGTACGTCTCACCGAAGTAGCTCATGCCATGTCACCCCACACGTCCCAGCCGTCAGCGGCTTCACGGGCGAACAGCTCGATGCGCTCCCCTATCGGGTACAGCTCATCGATAAGTTCGCGGAAGTATGCGGGTTTCCTGCTGTGCTCGGTGCGCTCGATGCTTACCACGCTGTCGTAGAGTTTCTTAACGTCGGGTGTGCAGCTACCCTTCACAGCGATCAAAAGAAACTCATGTCGGACGCTGTTGTAATGCCCTCTGTTGTGAGCTACCTTGTCCCAGATGAAACTCGACTTATAGGTGAAACCCCACGAGTTGATAACATCAAACGAGACTTCTAGCATCGGTGATGTAGTCCACATGAACAGTACAGCGTTGTCTTGTGACGGTACAGGCAGCTTGCAAATGTCCTCAAGCGTCATAACCGTATACACACCAGATGCCCCACGGGACTGAACGCCGCCCGTCTTGCACTCGTCGTTATAGCTCCACGGCGGGTCAGCGTAAATGACTCGATACTTCTTGTCTGTCGTGAAAATATCGACGTATGACGCGCTCCGAGGTTGCGCTTTCGCTTTTTCGATGGCGGCTTTGCGCTCGGCTTTCTTCTTGCTTTCGACAATTTGCTTGTAAGCGCCACCGATAGTTTGCTTGCCAAGCCGTATCTCGCTAATTAATTCGGGTGCGTGTTTTTGTATCTGTTCTACACGAGCAACAGAGCCAAGCGATACGTTTGCTTTTTCGGCGATTTCGGCTCGTGTGTCAACTGCTTTAAACCTTTTGTCCATTTGGACAGAAGGTTGCAGGTCAGTTCTTGTTCCTTGGTTTGCATTGGCTTTTTCGCGAGTTATCGAAGCGCGTTCCTGCTCAAGCAGTATTCTGTCGATGTCGGGCAAGTTACGCCGTCCAAGTTGGGTGTCTATCATCCATACTTTTACGGCATCTTCGTCCTCGAAGTCATACTCGACGGTATCAAAGTCCAGGCCGTACTTCGTCGCTATCTTGTAGCGGTTATGCCCGTCAACAATGAATGTCTCGCTGGTAAGTGCAGGGTCAGGCTCTAGCTCCCAGTCAGGATTCGCAAACTCGTGCTTAGTCCATACGACTATCGGCTCACGCACACCTTCTTCGAGTATCGACTTTTCCAGGCCGTTGAACTCGTCCTCGCTCAATGGCGGGATAAGGTTTTCGAAGTCAGGGTTTATCTTAAGCACTACCAAACTCCCATCTGCTTCATGAGCGCCATGAGAAACGGCACGCCCACGATCAAAGCGACTCCGGCAACGGCTGTGAGCACGTCGCGTGTTATACTGCAAACGTCCAGTACGCTAGGGACAACGGAGCGTGAATAGTTGCAGCTATCGCGCTCCACTTTTTTTCTTGCCATGCTTGAACCTCCTTAAAATTTCCGATGTGTCGATGCGCCATGAATTGCAAATCTTCACGGCTGGCAAGTTGCCATCTCGACACTGCTTGCAAATTGCGTTTAGTTGGCTTTTGCTCGGCTCTACTCCGTCTGGTAGCTCGTACCACCAACGGGCAAAGCGTTGAATGCTCCAAAGGTCATCCATTGGTTATCCTTCCTGTTCTTAGTAAGCTGCGTTTTCAGCGCACACAGCTAGAACGACTTATGACGCTACCCACCGCCGCTCACGGTTAAAGTGGTTGACTGATTGACAAGGTGCTGCAAATTCGAGGTTTGCGAGTATCGAGCTAGAAAGCTGTGCGTGATGTCCTCACGTGGGATGAGTTGTTGTTAGTCAACTCGACAAGCAAGACGATCAAGTGAGCATTCGAGCGCGTCCGCGAGTTTCGTCGCGTTCTCCATACCCATAACGCTTGTTCCATCCTCGTAGCTTTGGATGGTTGGTGTCGGAACGGTTGATAGCTCCGACAGCCGCTTTTGGTCGTAACCTCGGTCTATCCGTAGACTCTTTAGCCGAAGTCCAACCCTGGCCTTGTCGTAAGACACATTTACTCCTTTCTGGTCGGGATAAAGTACGAGTTTCGTACTTCTATGGCAATGTTAGTACGATTGTCGTATATGTCAATACTTAAATATCCGAACGTCGTACTTTTCTGTTAAAATTCACGCTACGTCGCACCGAGGGAAGGAGCGAACAATGGAGCTGAACCTTAGAGAAATTCGCAAGAAAAAAGGCATGACGCAGAACGAACTCGCCCTTGCTGTCGGAGCTAGTAAACGTCAAATAGGAGCGTGGGAACGTGGAGAGAACGACTTGCCTATGGACTTCGCGCTTTCGATTGCCGATGCCCTCGGCTGCACCGTTGACGATATAGCAAGGCGCACCGAATACGGCTTTGTGACGATGTATTCGGAAGATGAAATAAAACTCATTGAGCTGTATAGGCTTCTAGACTTCAACGCGAAACGCGCCCTCATAGTCGGCTTGCGCGAGTATCTATCATGAAAGTCAAAAGCGCACATATCCAACAGCTCGAAAAGAACAAACCTCGCTCACGCTGCCGCAAGTGGCGCTTGTGGCTGAACGTCGAAGGACTCGCCACGCGCCCGTCAAGAGTGTTTCACGGGACATACACCGAAGCTTTAAACGCCCTAGAAGCTTTCAAACTCGAATACATGGACAAAGTACCCGACTCGGACACGCTCGCGTCTTACATGGCGCTCTGGTTGCTCTGGCGCGAAAATTCGGGACAGTTCGCACCTGGCACAATCGCGCATGACAAGCGAGACGTGAACGCGATACTTCGCTCATCGCTTGCGGAGCTGCCGATAGCGGCAATAAAGCCTGAAGATGTGAGAAACGGCTTGTTGTGGGTGAAGCAGAACCCGGCGAGGAAGTCAGGCGAACTGACAAACGCGACCATGAACTCCATCCACATCACGCTCAACGCCGTATTCAGACAAGCCGTGGACGATGAGCGCATCATCAAAAACCCGATGGCTCACATCAAAGCGCCGCGTCCCGACACGAAAGAGAAAGAAGCACTTGCGCCCGAAGAATTAAGCGAACTGATCGTGAAGCTGTCCACGCTGCAACTAGACGGTCGCGTGATGGCGCTGTACTTCATCTGCTATCTAGGCTTGAGACGCTCCGAAGCTTGCGCGTTGATGGACAGCTCGATAATTGACGGCTACTGTCACATCACACAAGCCGTGAAAGAGCGCAATGGTGCTATCGGTGAGACCAAATACCCGTCATCAGTGCGCACCTTGCCGATGCCCGCTGCCCTGGTGGACAAGTGCGCAGAATGGCAAGCACTCAAGCGCCGCCTTGGATGGCACGATACGCCCACGCTATGCTGCAACTCGCAAGGTGGTGTTTTGCGTCCGCAACTCTTGCAGCGATGGTGGACAGGTGACGCGAAGCACATAGGCGCAGCCGACAAACTTGGTTACCACGGCTTGACGCTGCATCAGATACGACACTCTAACTTGTCGATGATGGCGCGTCACATGTCACCGTTCGACTTGAAAACATACGCGGGATGGTCAAGCATCGAACCCGCGAAAATCTACATCCACGATGACTTGTCGAAGGTCGCTAACGCCGTCTCGTGTGCATGGCAATAGTGCACACCGTGTGCAAAAAATGTGCAACCAAATCAATCTCGATGCAACGTCATTTCGCTGTTTTCTGCTTTGAGCTGCAAAAACGTGATGACAGAATGTGCAAGCGTGTGCAAGCGTTTGCCCAGGTGGGAAGTAAATATTAGATGGTCGCAGGTTCAAATCCTGTCCAGCCGACCATGTAAATTCGCAGGTCACACGCTTAAACGCTGTGGCCTTTTTTGTTGCGTGTGCAAAACGTGTGCAAAAATTGCGCCATGAAAACAAGAAAAGCGCCCACGACCGAAGCCGTGAGCGCATAGATTTATCCCTTGACGTACTTCACGCCGCTTTCGAATGCCTGGTCAACTGCCACCTGCGTCCAGGAGCCGTTGACCTTCCTGTATGCGGTAGACACCTGCACCCAGCTACCGTTCAGCTTCACGTACAGCTCGGGCTGCGCTCCCCCGCTGCTGAACGCAATCGAGTGGTCCGCCGCGACGTTGGTTATCGTGTAGACGTACCCGCTCACGGAGTAGGTCACGGTCCAGGTGATGCCGAGCATACGCCCGCCATAGTAGCCAAGCTCGAACCTGAGCTGCGCGTCGTGGAGTTCGGACGCCGTCCATGTCCCAACGTCAGACACAGTCACCAGGCTGTTGCTGGTGGACGTGAAGTTCTGTATCGTGCCCTTGGCCGTCGAGCCGCTGTAGCATTGGAACCTCGCAACATGGGTCGAATCGACCGTGGAATCTTCCCGTGCGCCGTACACCTTCACGCTGACCGAGTTGATGGTCGCGGACGTCGGTATGTGGCTGAAGTCGAAGTGATAGTTTATCCAACCAGTCGAGCCTTCTGGCTTGACGTAGGTGTTGTTCGTGTTGCTCGTGGAGTACGGGCTTTCTGCGGAGTGGCCGATTGCGTACTCCAACCATGACGTGCTGGTTGTGCTCGATGACTGGTAGAAGTTGCCGCTCGATGAGCTGAAGCCAGTCGTGAACGTCGAGCCTGGTGTTTCCGAGACTGTACTACCAGTTGCTTGGGTGAACTGTGACGTCACGTCTACACCGTTATCTGTGACTCTTATCCCAGACAACGTGCTAGTAGATACGATGAAGTCCTCGCCTTCGAGTAAACTCGTCGTACCAGTCGGCGATACGGTTGCCGACGTGTTGTTCGTTACAGTAACGTCATGGTATACGGGGATGGTGTACGTGACTTCAATCTCAGCGCCATACACGCTAACAACGTCTGCCGTACCGCTCGCCGCTCTGCGCATAGGAATACGGATGCCGAAGTTCGCCCCGTAGCCTTTTATCGTCTCCCACGTGAGCGAGCCTTCCGCGAACGTGAAGGTCTGCACGGACGTGGAGAGCCTGCCGGATGCCGACGTGCTGCCGATCTGCGTCGTGTTGTTGACCAGGCTCATGTAGTACGAGCTGGATGTGCTCGTCGTATGACCAGTGGCACTGGCCTTTATCTTGACGGTGAACCCCGTCACCGTGGCGTTGCTCGGCACGTCTGAGAAGTTGAACCCTCGCAGGTATCCGTAGTACGTGTTGTTGGTGGTAGCCCTGTTGTGGGTGAAGGTGCCGTGCGTCGTGCTGTCGGTATTGGTGTACATGTTCGATGCGTCTGCAATCGAAGCGTACGAGCTGTTGTTGACAGCACTAGTGCTTGGCACCAGGCGGATTGTAGCCATTACGAAGTCACCAGCCAAATGTCGCCATTAGAACCCTGCGAGCTTGTCGGGGCGCTTGAAGACGTGTAGTAGGTAACGAACGAAAGACTGCCTGTTCCCTGCGAGCCGTCTGATTGTAAAAACACCTTGCCGCTTGCAACATCGGCTGCACTTGCCGTGGTGATGCTGGCATCAGTGAATTTCGCTGTTCCACCGCCGCTTTTCGGCAGATAGACATACGGCACCAGGTAGTAGGTCGCGCCCCACATTGAAATCGTCTGGGACATGATGCCCCCTAACTGATACTGAGCGAGTGGTCAGTCGAGTCCTGGCTGATCACAGGGATCTGCGCCGTCCCGTTGAGCCCCCACAGGCTCTTGCCGGCCACGATGTTCGATGCCACGTAGTTCGGCTCGGCAGCGATGGTCTGCGCTCCTGTGCAGTAAGTCCCAGCAGCAATCGTGACCGCGCTCGTTCCAGGCTGAAGCGATGCAGCGGATTTGGTGGTCACACTCGCAGTCAAGCTGACCGAGGAATTTCCTGCAGTTCCCGCGCTCACATAGCCAGAGCTTACCTGCGGCGTGACCGAAATGGTCTTGCTTAGGGTCAGCGTGTTCGTCCCTGTGGAAACGCTTGCAGACGTGCCGCTGATGCTTGCAGGAGCTGTCGCGGAGCCGCTGCTCACCGATTTCGTCGCTTGCGAAGCATAATGACCTGCGGGGACGGTGACGGTCGCACCACTTGCGGTCAGGTCGCTGCTGGTCTTCGACGGGATGTTCCCAGTGTACTTCGTGCCGTTTGCGCCGTAACCAGTGACGCCGTTGAGCATCTTGCTGCCGCTGTCTAACGTCGCATCCGACACGTCGTAGAACACGGCGTTGCCGGTCTCGTCCTGCAGCGGGATCTTAACGAACGGGACGGAATCGTAGTCCACTTCCCGAATAACAACGTCTTTTGCCATTTTGTTCCTTCCGTTAGTAGACCAGGATGGACGTGCCATCCCATTCGATGCGCCCGTAGTTCGACGGGATCGGCTTGACCACAAGGTTGTCCGACAGGGTCTTCTGCTCCGTGTCGATAACCTGCTCGATTTCGCTGGGCGTGATCTCGTACGGTCCCGCGTACGGCGTCCCGCCGTCGAGCAGGCCCGATACGACCTCGACATTCCAAGACGGTGACTCCACCTCGACCGTCGTGTGGCGCGAGACGACAACGACGGTCTGGCCGCTGTGCCTGATCTCGACTGCCATGGCTACACCTCGTCGAGCGCGTAGGTGTCGTCGATGATGACCTTTCCTGCGATGAGGCGTATCCTCTCGCCGAGAGCCGTCTCCACGATCATGTCCCACTTGAGCTTGCCGATCGGAAGTCCGCTGGACATGCTCGCGGGGATGGCCACGCGAATGTGCTCGGCGCTCGGGGCGCAGCACGTGTCGAGGTCGTAGGTCGTCTTCTTGTCCGACGACTGGAACTTCATGTGCACAGTCGAGTCGGAGTGGTCGATGATCTCGCCGTTTTTGTTCTTGTGCTCGACATCGAACGTGAGCGAGGTCTTGTGTGGGAGGATGATGTCACCCTCGAGGAGGTATCTGTTTCCGATTTCCATATGTGCCTCCTAGCACCTCGGCGGCATGCAGAGCATCGCGAGCAACGCTGCGATGAACACGAACACGCCTAATGTGAGGATCGCGGCGCCCATCTAAGCCTTCATCCGCGCATAGATGACGTCGGCTACCTTGTTCGCCAGCTTGTCGTAGTCAACCGTCGCGCCAGTGACCTTCAGGTTGTCGATGGTCTTCTGCATTGATTCGAGTTTGTCGTTGAGGTTCTTGCAGTAGGTGTACGACCAGGAGATGGCTTGCCAGACGGGGATGTTTCCAGATGCCTGCGTGCTTATCTCCTTATCGAGCAGCGACTTTCCTCCAACAGCCGAGGCCGCGTCCTTGGCGTACGTGTACGCCCACGACCATGCTTGCCATGCGGGAATGTTGCCGTCGTCGCGTGTGCTGATGAGTTCGGTCTTGTCCATATCGTCCTCACTTCCTGGCACGTAGCGCGCCACTCCGAAGTATTTCTCGTTTCCACCGTAGACGCCGTTCACCGCCGTGACGTACGGACCGCCGTTGGCGAAATGGCTGAGGAACGGAGCATTGGGGTCGCCCGTGTAGAACCCGACGTGGCTCCCCTGCCCCGTGTTGAAGCTGGGAGCCGACGTGCTCGTGAATATGACGTCGCCCTTCTGCATCGAGTCCCAGGGAAGGTTGGTTGTCGTGCCCCACCAGATCTGCGTGAGAAGGCCGTTGTTCCACTGCGCGCCCGTCCAGTCCCCCAGCGTGTAGGGGTCGACTCCGTGCACGTGCCAGAAGGCCGCGCACACCATGCCGGAGCAGTCCGTGTTGTACGGCGAGTACCTCGAGCCGCCGAACACGTAGTTCGTCGAGATCGGCCAGATGTAGTCGACCATCTCGGCGTTACTCGCCATGCTCGGCCTCAATTCCCATGTCCACCTCGGGCAGTCCCGCCACGCTGGTGAGCAGCGAGAGGATGCCGGCGAGGAGCGATGCCGAGCCGACGAGCATCCAGTCGACGTCCGACATGGCCGCGCTGACGCCGATCGTGGCGACTGCGGTCTGCGCCACCGTCTTGACGGCGCGGACGCCGGCGGCCTTCCACCAGAGCTTGGTAGTGGTTTTCATGTTCTACCCCCTTACAAGAGATTGTTGATCCTGTCCTCCAGGCGCTTGTCCGCCTCCTTCAGCTCGTCGATGCGCTTGAACGCCGTAGAGACGTCGCTTTCCAGCTTGTACGTGCGCTCTATGACGCTGTTGTGCTTCTCCACGTCGCGCCGAAGGTCGACGACCTGCGATTGCGTCATCTTGTCGTTGTCGACGATCAGCGTCTCGAGTCGGGCGAGCCTTGACGCGATGGCCGCGTAGACCGAGCCGACGGCGATGATCACCGTGACGATCGTCCCGATGTAAGGGGTGATGTTCAGCTCCATGTGAGCTGCCTCCTGTCCTATGGAAGAAATGCTATGAACGTGGCGTCTCGTGCAACATTTGCCGCTGTCGCCTCGTTGAACTTCACCCATACGTTTCCAGCCGTCGTTGCGTGCCCAGCTGCGACAGGCCCGACGATTGCCGCATACGAGGCGTTTAGACCTGATATGGATGCCGGGTTGAAGAGAACACCTGCTGAGATTGCGTTGGATGAGCTGATGTTGACTTGCGCGATCATCACCTTTCCGTAGACGAAGACGTTGCTCAAGGAAAGGGAGTACGTGCTCTTGTTGGTCACGCTTATGCCGAGCTGCGCCAGCGTCCTGGCACCGCTCGCTGGTTGGGGGTTGAGCCGCGTCGCTGTCATGCGACCACCCCAACGATACTGCACGCTACTGGCAGGGATACGCAAACATGCTGTCCACGTTTATGTTGCTCCCTGTGCTGTTCAGTCGCACCTGCATCGTGCCGCTTGTGTTGATTTGAGCCTTCATGTTCTGAGTGCTGTCCGTCGCGGTGGTGAACCACGCAGTGTTCGTGACGGCCTTCGGCAGTCCTGTAGCAACGGTTGTCCAGGCTGTCGTGCTTATCCTGAAGCCGTCGAACTGGACAAACGCAACCTTCCCTGCGACGCAGTACCTTATTGTCCCTGAAACTCCGGACGGGTATCCCGACGTCGGCACGGTCGTCCATGCCGTCGGCTTTATATCGGGGTTCAATCGGGTGTATGCCATGATTAGCTACACCCCCCCCCGCGAGGGCTGCTGCTACGACACTGGTGCGCTGCCCTTCCCGTCGAGGTTTATCCAGCCGATGATGCTCGTCCCGTCCCCGCAGCACGTTCGCCATAATCTCGGTCATGCCAGACCTCCTAACTCGTGTACCAGTAGAGCCCGTTGTCCGACGTGTCCAGGACCATGCACTCGCTGATGCCTGTCGGCGGCGAGAAGTTCGATATCGCCGTGGTCTTGAACAGGAGATACGCTGTCGTGCCGTTGACCTTGAGGGTGCCGCCCATGTCGACCGAGCCGTTCCAGTCGACCGTGAGGGCGTTGCTCCTGGCATCGTCTGCGGTGCCGTTCCCGATCACTACCGCGTAGTTGCCGTACTTCGTTCTGCTGAAGCCGGTGCGGATGTCGCTGGACGGAGCCGTGTCGGCCACGTTGTACTGGCCGAGCGCGGTCTGCGACCACATGCTAGCTATAGTCCCGAGATTCTGAGTGTGAGAATAATCTTTTACAGCATTAGTTTGGCAGCCTTCGGCATGAGAGGCATAACCGTCGGCAGTAGTACGCACGCCTTCTGAATGTGCATAGTAGCCAACAGCGGTGGTATGGCCACCTTCGGCGTGGCACCCATTTAGAAGAGCTTCCGAATAATAACCCTCTGCATGCGAGCCATCCCCCTGAGCAGATGTGTGGAGGCCCTCCGCGTGTGGCCCGTAATATGTATAGTCGGTAGACCCGGCTATTGTTGCGACGCCTTCAGAATGAGAAGCTGGAGAATAGGCTTTTGTATTCTGCCCTTCGGCATGTGCGCCTAAAGATGCCGCCTCGTTTTTGTATCCTTCAGCATGCGACACCCTTCCGCGTGCTATAACTTCTTGGCCCTCCGCATAACTCAGGCAGCCGATATCGCTGCCAACGGCGCGTGACCCATATGTCAACGCTTTAAGCTCTGCGTTATCATATGGCTCGTAAACGACCTCTAGTACTGAGCCATCTGCAGGAGCGGTGTCTAATGTAATAGTTGCACTCGCTGTTCCAGGTGGAGTATAGGAAACATCAGAGCCGTCAACTTTAACTGATACTATTGTCTTAGGAACGACTTTTAATTTGTATTGAGTCGTGGTGCCGTCGCATTCGAATGTCTCGGTGAAGTTGCCGTCTGAATCTCTCAAGTCGCTGACATGGAAGAACACATCGCCCTCTTTGTCGACGATCTTGAAGCTGTGGTAATCGCCGACCATGTGAGACTCATCTGTGATTCCGACCTGGAAACCGCTCGCCCCAAAGCTCGCGACGACGTAACCGGATGGGCTTATCACGTAGGTGCCTGCTGGCTTCGAGCCGTCGACCGTGCCCTGGTGGATCCGGTAGCCGTTCGCGCTGTCGACGCTGAGGTTCAACCCGTAGTTGTCCATCCACAGGTGGCTCGCGATGTAGTTCTGCACGCTCTCGTCGATGGACAGCTCGTAATAGGTCGACAGAGCGGATTCCTGCGGGTCCAGGACGACGGTGTACACGTACGGGTCCTGCGCCGTCCCGCTGCCGCTGCGGGTGTAGTAAGCCTTGTTCTCGACGACCGTCTGGTCGCTGGTCAGCACGTACTCGCCGTGCTCGGCTATCCAGTTGAGCGTGCCGAGAACGTTCTCCACGTCCGACAGCGCGAAGTTGGCGCGGTCGGCGGATTCCTGGGCCGTGTCCGCGTGCGACCATGCGGTCTGCGCCGCCGTCGATGCGTCATCTGCATGTGACCATGCGTCCTGCGCTGCTGTCGCCGCGTCGTCCGCATGCGCCCACGCTTCCTTCGCCGCCACCGCCGCGCCCCTGGCTGCGATCTCGACCTTCTCGACCTGCACCACGGACGCTGATGGGTTGGTGACGTTTCCGACGCCCATGCAGGACAGCCCGCTGAAGACCACGCTTATGACGTCGCCGACATGCGCCGACGAGGTCATCCTGCGCACGGGTGTCTCCTCCGCCCCGCCGTAGACCCTCACCCAGGTGGTGCCGTCCGTGTCCACGCGCGTGACTGTTGCGAGCGTGGTGTCGCGGCCCTTCTGCGAATTGCGTATCTTGCGGTCGATGGCGTCCTCTAGGAGCGCCACCGAGCTCTGCTTCAAATCTGTCATGCGACGTACTCCCTGATCTCCTGTCCGACCTTCTCGGACACCGTCACGCCCTTTCCGCAGGCGATCGATTGCTTGATGATCCTGAAGGCGCCCTCCATGCCCCACTCTGGCACGGTGCCAGCCACGAGGTCGTAGCACGAAAGCCCTGGGACGAACTCGCGATCGTAGCCGTACTCCCTGGTTACGGTCGACAGTTCCTCCAGCTTCCTTCGCGCGTATGCGGTCATGGTCTCGCCGTTGACCTTCACGGGCGACTCGTCGATGACGTCGACGTAGCGCCCCCTGGCCTGCACGGAGGTGCGGGAGCCGTCCTGGTCGTTGACTGCGATGCCGACCTCGTCACCCTCGACCGCGTAGTATCGGTTGGGCACTTCGGACAGGTCTGCGCTCCTATCGGCTGACGGCATGAGGGCGTGGCGGTTCTCGTCAAGCACGAAGGAAGCCTCGGAGGGTTTGGCCTTGATGGAGACCGACCCGTCGCCTGACACCTGCATGCACCATCCTGCCGCCTTGAGTATCGTCCACGCCGCCTGGAGGTAGCTCACGCCCGCCCCGAAGACGGCGTGCTCGTCGAGCGTGAAGGAGCCGTCCACCTCCAGCGGTGCCGCTATCGCATCGGATAGAAGCGATGCGACCCAGGCAGCTCCGTCGCAGCCCTTCGGGGCGTAGGTGCCAGTCAGCATGAGGCGGTCGGACGCCGGCTTGAGGACGCTGTAGCCCGAGGCCCTGGCGGTCTGCGACCCCTTGTCCATCGAGGACTCGTCGCATGACATGAGGAGCGTCGCGATTGCTGTGCGCTCCTTGACTGAGCCCTGCGTCGCCACCATCTCGATGCGGTAGTAGCCGTCGACCCACTCGCGCTCGACCGGAAGCGTGATGACCGCGCTCCCGGACTGCATGAGAGGGTACTCGTCGGTGCAGTCGCACTCGACTGAAGCGGAGACGAGCCCGTCTATGGCATCGCCCGACGACCACGTGTTGCGGTCGACGGGCCTGATCTCGAACCTCGCGGAGTACCCCCGCGTGTAGTCTATGCTAGGCACCTTGCACCTCCGGGTACTCCGCCTCGGTCAGCGCGACCCTGAACTCGTCGGTCAGGTCGACCTTGTTGGCTGTGAGCTGGACATCTACGAGACCCGACATGCAGGACTCGGAGAGCCCGGACACGTCGACGTTCGCCTGGTACGCGCACCCGTCGGGCAGCCTCACGAAGCACGGCCCCGCATAGGATGCAAGATCCCTGATCGCGGCCTGCTCCTCCTCGGAGCCGATCCTGATGAGGTCCGTCGAGAGCGATGCGTCCCTGCTGGACCCCTCGTTCCAGAAGCCCGGCCTCGATCCGTCGAGGTGCTGCCTGCGCTCGAACTCCTTGCTCCACGAGTCCTGCCGCACGATGCTGTAGGGCAGCTCGACGTTGGACTCGCCCCAGTCGATGCGCATGCTGCTGCACTTCATCTCGTAGTCGGCGTCGAGCCAGTCGACGTCGCCGTCCTTGGTGCGGGTTGCTATCCGGTAGGTGCCGCCGAACGGCGCGTAGCGGTCGGAGACCGCCGAGCCGTACAGGAGCCCCTGGGCTATCATGTCCACCCCGTCGGGCGTCACGCGGTACACGTCGAACACGTCGTCGGAGGTCGCCCCCGAAGGAGCTGTCGGCGTCACGACCGCGACCCTGTCAGAAAGGTACGTTGTGACGGTCGCGCTGGCGGGCGCGCCGGCCTGGTGGGACCACGCCACCTTGAACGCGATGGGCTCCATCTCGGACACGAGGCCCGTCGTGCGGTTCCTCGCCCAGCACTCGAGCGTGTAGGAGCCGTTGTCCACGAGCTCCAGCCCCTCTGGGAGATCGAGGTCGGCCAGCACGTCGCTCTGGCCCAGGTACCACTCTGGCAGCGTCCACGCGTCGAACACGACGTAGCCTGCGGTCTGGTCGGCATCTCCGGACGGTGTGGCGTTGGTCACGCCATCGGAGACGACCCTGACCCTGACCTCCTCGTCGCCCGTGCTGTTCGCGAGCGAAAGAGAGATCGGCTGGGCGGTCAGGTTGCCGCTCGAGAGCTCCATGTCGACCGTGACCCCGGGAGGATCCGCGAACCTGACGGTGCAATGGTCCGAGTATGCCCACCCGCTGCCTGTGGTTACGGCGACGTAGATCTCCGCCGAGTCCATGCCGTCGAACCTGTCGGCGGGGACGGTGCATGCTCCGTATGCGTCATTGCCAGATGCTATGACCTCGTCCTCGGCGCCGGCGAGCCATACGGCCCAGCCGGTCTGCTCGGATGAGGCGTCGAACGTCCAGGAGAGCGGCACGTCCGACCCCCTCGTGATGTAGCTCGGGGCCGTGAGCGCCGCGCTGCGCGGGGCGACGGTTGGGATGAACGGGTAGTACGCGGTCCCAGGCGAGCAGTAGTCGCCGTACGTCCTGCCGGAGTCGGTCTCGAGGTAGCGGCGCGCCCTGATGTAGTACGCGGTCCCCTGCTCGAGGCCGTAGATGGTGAAGGACGCCGACCTGTTCTTGCCTGTGACCTGGCTCGTCGGGTCCTTCCACGTGACGTTCGCGGTCGTCGGCGGCATGGACGACTCCCATGCGTCCTCGTGCGCCGACCAGGACACCTCGGTGCCCGTGTATTCCGTCGACTCTGCGTTCCACCCCATGACGAGCCTGATGCCGTCGGCTTCTGCCGTCGGCTCGACCGTGTCGAACGTGATGGCGCTGCCCTTGGGGAGCGCCCTGTACAGGCACGTGGCGTCGAACGCCTCGGAGTAGAGAACGTACGAGTCGTGCATCGCCTTGACCCTGTAGTACACGTGGGTGCCCGCGCTGACTCCCGATAGTGCGTCGTCGGCCGAGTCAGAGAAGCCGCTCGACGTGCCGTTGTCGCGTCCCGTCGCGACCGCCGTCCAGCTCCCCGACTCGCCCTTGCGGCGCTCGAGCTGGATCGAGTCGACCGGCGCGTACTTCGAGGAGCGCGTGTTGACCTTGACGGTGACGATGCCGCCCGCGGAGAGCGACGATGCAGTCACCTTCGTGATGACCGGCTGCGCCGGCCATGCGAAGACGTGCGACTTGGAAGCAACCGCGGAATCGCCGGCCATGCCCCTCGAGTAAGCCTCGAACCTCACCTCTGCCCACTGGCCCTGCCCGAGCGAGTCGAAGTCCGCGACGTCGACGTAGGGCTCGATCTGGTCGGCCTGCGATGACGTCCAGTTGCGCAGCGCGGCGAAGCTCTTGTAGCTCGTGCTGAAGGAGTCCTGCCTGAGGATCCTGTACATGGTGTCGTAGCGTTCCGCCCTACCCTCGCTCTTGAGGTTCATCGCGCACGAGAGCCTGCCGTTCGACGTGTCGAGCTCGCAGTCCTCGAGTGCCGGTACCTTGGGCAGCTCGAAGCGGTAGGTCGCCATGGCGTCCGGTCCGCGTCCCGATGCGTTGCGGTCGTCTGGGTTCCATCCGCCGACGCCCGAGGCGTTGCCGCCGTGCACGCTTACCGCCACGTCGTAGCAGTACGCCCCCTTAGAGACTGGGTGGAACCTGCTGCGGTTGTACGGCTTGTCGTATGACGTGTGCAGGCCGATGCCCTTGACCCAGTAGAAGTCGTAGCCGGTGTACGTTATCGGCAACGCGCCAGCTGGAGGGTCGGAATCTGGATGCCATACCTGGCCTGATGGGTGCGTATTGCGCTGGGCGTTGAAGTTGATGTTCGAATCGAGCCACGTCGCCCTATCCGCGCGGTTCTCGTCGGTTAGCGACGACGGTATCTTCCATGATACCTTCATCGTGTTGCCGTTGCGATCGACGGAGAGGGCCGTGACCTTCCCCGTCACGCGCTTCGTGTTTTCGACTGCCATGCTATCCCTCCATCATCGCGGACGTGCGGAGCGCGAATCCGAGGTCGCGCACGATCTTGTTGGCGTCGTCGCCCGCCTTGTAGTCGAGCGTGATGTTGTAGTTGTTGACGGTGCCCATGCCGCCGAGCATGCCGGCTATCGCCTCCGCGTATGGTTTCAGGTAGCGCCGGTTCTCGATCGGCACGATCGAGACGGTTCCGTCGGCGTGGCGCTTGATCCACTCGCGGCCGTCCTCTCCGGCGATGTGCGTGACGCCGTAGCTGTCGCGCCCGAGGTTGACGGGGCCGTTCGTGATGAAGTCGCCTGCTGCGTGGAGCTGGTAGAATCCGCCCGCAGCGTCTCCGATTCCGAGCTTGCTGACCGCCACCTCGGCGTACTTGATTGCAGGCTGCCACAGGTTCCATGCCGACTTTGCGTTGTCGATGGAGCTGGTGTCGACTTGCACGGACGCGTGCTTGCTGTTGAGCTCCGTGCCGTTCCAAGTGACCACGTTGCCCTGGGCGTCCATCAGTTCCTTCTGGTCGACGACGACGTTGCCGTCCTTGTCCACGAGGGCCGTGCCGTTCCACGTGTAGAGGTTGCCCTGGGCGTCGACGAGCTGGCTGTCCTCGAGCGTCACCTTTGCGTACTGGTCCCGCAGCTCGACCTCGTTCGCGCTCTCGATCTTGCCGGTGTAGCTGTCGACGGCAAGGCCGACGGATGCGAGCGCGGACTCCATGTCGCCGCCGTTCGTGCGGTACGCCGCGGCGACCTGGCGCATCGTGGCGTCGGACAGCCTGCCGTACTCGCGCGTGGTGGTCCCGAGGTCCTCGAGGTCCTGCTTGAACGTTCCCGCCTCCTTGGAGGCGACGTGCCACGTCTCTGGGTTGGTGATCTCGAGCGGCTCTCCGCCGTTCGCTGCGATGACCTCGCCCTCGATGCTCTTGAGCTTGTCGTAGAACTCGCCGAGCGCCTCGAGGCAGTTTCCGAGGACCTCGAAGAACCCGGTGAAGTCGGCGCTCGATACCGCGTCGCCGACGTTGTAGATGGCGGTCGCGATGTCATCCAGGACGCCGGATGCGGCAGCCTGGTCGACTACCCTTCCGAAGCCGTCGGCGACCTTGCCGATGCCGCCAGCGATCCTGTCGAATATCGTGGCCCACTCGGGGGAGATCTCCCCTATTGCGCCGCTGATTGCGCCGACTAGTGCGGGGCCGATCTTGTCGGCAATCTCCTGGATGCGCGGCAGCGCGTTGTCCACCACGTTGCCGATGGCCTCCACGAGGTCGTCGGTGAGCTTGCCCATGTCGGCGTTCTCGTCGCCGATTCCCGTCAGGAAGTTGGACCAGGCCGACTGCATGCCGGCTATCGAGCCGGAGATCGTCTTGGCGGTCTCTGCTGCCGTGTTGCCGTACAGGCCGAGCTGGACCGTGCCCTGCTCGAGCATGCCGACGAGCGCCCTCTGGTACTCGTCTATCGGCACCTCGGTGAGCTTCTTGTACTCCTCTGAGAGCAGGCCGGCGGCCTGCGCCTGGGCCAGGAAGTCCGCGCTCGTCGCCGGCAGTATGCCGCTGAACTGGTCGGCGATCGACTGGTACGAGCTCGTGGCGCGCGTGATCATCGCGAACTTCTGGTTGAGCACGTCGATGTTCTTGCCCGTGCCGCTCGCGTAGTCGCTGATGGCCTTCATGCCCTTGCGGGCTGCGTCGTATGCGGCCTCGTCGCCCATCGTGGCGCTGAACATTGCGCCGACGTCGTTGATGGTCGCCAGGTAGTCGTTCGCGCTCATGTTCAGGTCGCGCCATGCGTTTTCGGCGTCGGCGAACACGCGCGAGTTGTCCATGTCGTTGAATATCTTCTCGACGCCGCCGGAAAGCTGCTCGAAGGCTGCGAAGTTCGTGAACGCGCCCGCGAACACCTCCGTGGCGGCCTGTGATGCCTTCTCCACCCCTTTCAGGATGGCGCTGGACATGATGTTGCCTATGGCGACGGTCTTGGCGGACATGCCGCCCTGGAAGGTCTTGGCGAAGGTGGAGCTGCCGGACTCGCCGGCCTTGGACAGCTCCGTGTCGAGCGCGTCCTTGTCCATCTTCGGCACGACCTGCAGGTATCCCCTGCCGATGACGGCATCAGCCATCCGACGCCTCCTTCCTGAACATTGCGAGCTTCTCGTCGTAGCTGTTCACTGCGACTGGCTCGGCGGTAGAGAAACGCGCCACGTCGCCCGGGCGCGTCATCGGTTCGTAGTCCTTTGCGAACAGTGAGCCGAGCATGTCGGCGATGTTCGCCATCATGTGGGTCTCCTGCGTCCACCTCGCCCTGGGGCTCAGCTCGCGCAGGAGCACGGAATCGTACGGCAGGTGGCGCAGGAAGAGGGCGACGGCGTCCCAGCCTATGGTTGCCGGGACGTCGCGCAGCCTGACGCGCCACCTGTCGAACAGGTCGAAGTCGAGAGCGTCGCCATGGTTCCTTATGGCCTCGGCGACGCCTACGATTCCCCCATCGTGATGCCGCTGCCCTCGGCCAGGGCGTTGAACAGGCTCATGTAGCCCATGTCGCTGAGCGGCTCTTCCTCGAGCTCGGGGCACAGCCCGAGCAGGAACTTGCGCACGGCGCGCAGCTTGTCGGGCAGCGCCAGCTTGGTCATGTCGGCCATGCCCTCGATCTGGTCGGCGTTGAGGTTGCGCATGCGCGGAAGCTCGTAGGTGCCGTTGACGCCCTCGACTACGAACGGGACGGGCTTCTCGATGGTGAAATCGGCCATGTTACGCTCCAGTCGTCGTGGTGGTCGACACGGGGGCCAGCTTCTTGAAGTAGCCGCCGATGGTCGAATCGTAGAGCGCCTGGAACGTTACGGTGTCGACGATCAGGCTGCCCTTGGAGTGCGTGCCGAACGTGATCTCCTGCGGCACGCAGTTCGGGTAGACGTAGCGCACGAGCGACTTGGGGTCGCCGTTCGCGTCGTTGTGGAGCTCGTCGATGATGACGACCCACGCGTCGGTCGTACCGTCGAACACGGCGTTGCCGTTGCTGTCGACCTTCGATGCGCCGTAGCGCAGCTTGTCTGCTGCGACGGAGTTGTCGATGATCGGGACGGCAAGCGTCGCGGACGGGGAGCCGGGCGCGCTGAGCACGTCCTTGCCCGCCCAGTCCTTTGCAGGATCGCTCTTGCCGAGGTTGACGGCAGGCGTGATGCCGTCCTCCGAGACGCGCACGGTCTCGTAACCGGAGAGGGTGGCGTTGGAGGTCGTCGGGATGGTGGGGTTGGCGGAAACCAGCGCCACCGAGAAGTAGGTCTCGTCGTTCGGACGGCCGAACGATGCGAGGCCCGTGTTGGATGCTGTCATATCTTCCTCCTAGTTCTGCGCGCTACCAGAGCGCGTCCATCGTGAAAACGGACTGGAACCAGCGGTGCGATCCGTCGTAGCCGAGTGGCACGGGTTCCGTGTAGCCCGACATGGAGTCGTTCGCGCGCATTGCGTCGCAGACCTCGCGCGCCAGCTGCTCCGCCGCGTCGTAGGTGGTCGCCCACGACTGGACGGCGAACTGCGGATGGCGCTCGTCGAGCGTGGAGTAGCCTCCGACCGGGTCGACGAGCACGAAGACCTGAGGGCGCGCTGCGGGCGCCTGTGCGGACACGGGCACGTCCAGTTCCCCATCGAGGTACGTCACGACCTCTTCAAGTACTGAGCGCATGGCGTCACCTCGATTTCAGGATGGTGTTGTTGATTGAGTTGTCGTA
>Ga0310696_10002541_pt1 | contig 23956 bp, 27 predicted proteins | sample AusTroGonzalo_MG_4_FD_203885 | JGI IMG/M metagenome (GOLD analysis project Ga0310696, IMG submission 203885) | Bovine rumen microbial communities from tropical cattle in Woodstock, Queensland, Australia - Gonzalo_02 (v2) (version 2) | ecosystem: Host-associated > Mammals > Digestive system >...
TCGAAATTGTCAAGCGACACCTTTGCTTGTTCGTCACATGCTTTTGTTACTGCCTCGTCGTAGTCCTTGCCCTCGACTACAAAATCCATATGTGACACCACCGTCACACGTACCTTCCACTTTTCCATAGTTATTCACCAAGTTACCCAATAATAAATTCCGTTCACGTAAAGATACGCGTGGTTAAGCCGTTCATCTTTAAGGATTCCGTCTTTCCAATCTTTTCCTTCACCATATAACATGAACGTGCTTTCGCACACCTCAAATTCTCCTTCGCATGAACTTACCATGAAACGGCCAAATTCGGTATAACGGAGATGAGGGCAATCGTTGTCGTTTATCCATTTGGATATGCTTTTGAGTGTTGGTTTGGTGTTCAACGTCACTTTTTCACATACGTAACTCATAGTCCATTCACTTTACTTTCACAATGTGTAAAATAAGGCATGCAACAATTTTGCTTTGCCGTCCATAGGTGCAATGCCGTGAATAGGACGCACGAATACCTCGTCATAGTTATCCAAGCATTCCCCATCGCTTTCAAACACCGCTTTCGCTTGCGTTTCGTCACTTGCCACAATTAACGCATACGCATTGCATTCATTCTTGACCGCATTAAGCCTATAGACGTTCATCGTGGGCTTGAACGCATCCGTTTCCAACGCGGTAAGGTCGGCAATGCGCAACTTACGATTGCCAAAGTGCAAATACGGTTCGTGTGTCACACAATCCTTTAGTACGATAGGACTATCGGATGTTATGTGTGGTGTGTCCTCCCATTCTATTGTGGGCATCGTGCGTATCTTTTCGGATACACGTTCCAACACATCCATTGCGTCATTCATACGCTTGACAATCGTCATCGTGTCTTCACTACCGCGTTTCATATCCGCGCAGGTCTTGTCGCAATCCATCATAGCACGACTTATCATGCTACATAATTCGGCGCGTTCGTCTTTCGTCATTGCCGTTCACTTTACGGGTTTCATTTCCAGCACGCGGTCATCGTCAATGTAATGTGGATAATACACAGTTCCGTTAGGCAATTCCGCAATACCTTCATATTGTATGCAATAACTTGCCACCGCCTTGAAATCATCCGAAGATGGACGATAACAACCATCGCCTATTAGTTCCTCGCGTACCGACACCTTGCCGATGGTCATCTTTGTGTTTTCCTCCCGCCAACCTAACGTTTCCATGACGGGATGCTTTTCCACCAATTCCACCACATCACCCACCTTTGCGCGTGCATACTTAAGCATCGCTTTCTTGACCGCATCGGTCATCTTTTCGTACTTATTTTTCGCGTGATTATATTCACTACGCGCCTTTGCCCATTCGCCTAACAATTCGCTTTCGGGTATTTCTATTTCCTTTACTTTCTTTTCCATATCCTTTTCACTTTACACGTTCAAACTTTCTTAAATGTCTCATCGTGCGCCTCAATTCACGCTTTTCCGCCCATTTCGCACGCTTTTCGTCAATGTCACATATAAGCACACCGCCGAACAAAAGGCCGATACCAATAAACGAACCGACCAATGAACCGCTACCGAACAAGCCGACCAATGCCGCCAATGTCCACATTGTGAATACAACCCATTTCATACCCTTGCACGACTTACATGATTCACACTAACGCCCAACCCTTTCGGCTCGATGATTGCCACCCAATAAGGATTGCGCACCTTTGCATACACCCTTTGCGCACGTGTCGTTTCCTTGTACACACCGACCGCGTGCCTGATTCTTTTCTTTTCCATACGTCATACGTTTTTATGGAATGTGCCTACAATAAAATAACAACACAACCACGACGCAAGGCACAAATGTGCATCGTGATTGTGCGAATATCGCGGGCGGACGGCGCGTTGATAGTGAACGCGCCCACCACGTCGTTTTTAAAGGTTTTACAAATCCATGACGAAACGTTCACCGCGCACGTACGCACACAGTCCTTCCTCGCTTGCACGCATTTCAATCTCGCGTACACTTACACCTAATATGTACGCCAAACGTTTTTTCATTGCACGCATTTCCGCACGCAATGCACCCTTAATTTTACTATTCATAATAATACTATATTTATGATTATGCATTTTCAATCGGACGACAATAATACACCGCCGCAATTCCGATATACAACATGTCTCCTTCCCTATTCCATGACGCATGTACGCCATCCCTTTTCTTGTTGAAATATAAGCGGTCAAGATATTTTACGGCATCATGTTTCGTGTCATACATTGCGCACACCGACACCGCACCGTTAATTAACGATTCGCGCACTACTTCCCACTTGCTTGCACTTGTTTCCATTTTTCTTTCCTTTTGTTTGTGTTGTTGTGCTCATGCTTTACACTGGCTTGCAACAGTTCACTTTCGTGAGCGCATTTACAACAGCAGACACAGTGCATACGTTTCGCCCGTATACACCGCGCCTGCCTTGTTATTTTTCATTATACCAGCCGCTGCCAAACGGCACGCTAACTTTTTCCTCTTGCATACGCATACATTAGGATAGTGTCTGCCAACAATGCAAATGTATTCCGAAAAATACAACATGGCCACTGCCTCCAAACGGTTGCAGTGGCTTGCATCTGTTCACTCCGATATAATAAGGTCTGTCCCAATAACATACCTCCTCTGTACTCTCTCTCTGCCAGCACCCGTCAGCCAGTGTCCTCGCTTGCATCTGTCGCTATCGGTTTATATGCCGAGTCTCCGCGTACCGCTCGCTGGCTTTTGGTTCGTGCTTTTCCACAGGGTCACAGCTCTCGCTACCCTGCTGCCCTTTCAGTCAGTCCGTCTGGTACTCGTACCTCGGACTGCCAGCGCTCGTTTTCTGCTACTCTGCTTCACAGTGCTACTGTCAGCGCCAGTTCTCCTATGTGGAGATTACTGCCTTTTTGCCTGCTCATCACAGGAGACTGGTCAGCGGTACATTTTGCGCTGCTGCTCTCGCAGAGGTCCAGCCGTACAGGTGTTTCGTTCCTACTCCTGTCACTCCTGGCCAATATTGCATCAGACCTGAGCTCAGGTTTCATCAGTGCCCTCGTACACTTCACTGGCCTGCTCAAACGAGTATCACTGCTCAGGCTGTGCAGTACCTGCGAACCTCAAACGAGGCCTGCAGACTACAGGTTTTTAACGTCTGCTGATAGTGCCAGCAGAGGCTGTCGCTGCCTCCGAGTTCCACTGGGACTGCTGGCTGTAGAGTTTAAGCGTTTTTCTCAGCGTCTGACTGAGCGAGAATCTTCAGCAAAATGACAGGGCTGAAACTCTTTACTGTCTTCAGATAGACCTCTTTTACAGGCTGGCCAGCAACATCAGTGACTGGTTTTCTGTCTGCTCCCTGGCCAGTGGTTTGAGTCCTGACTGACCAGAGTTTTATGGCTGTGAACTTCTTTCCGTTCCTGTCCTTTCCAGTCTCAATGAATGAGGGGTGCAGAGCCTCAAAAAACTTCTGCAGCGTGAGGCTTTTGCGGTCAGTAAAACCAAACTGGCTAAATGCCTTATTGTATCCAGCCTCCCAGAACTTCTGGGCAGTGCAGATACGGATTGCGCCAGAGAGACTCTTTACCTCTTTGTTTGCCTCCTTCAGGCCCTCAAACTTGTTTACACTTGCTGAAATAGCGTTTACACTCTCAACTGAATAATTGTACTTCATAGTTGTAAAATTTGAAGTTAGTACATGATTTAAAAGAACTCTCGATTGAGTCAAAACCTCAATCTGGAGGCAAAATTAACGCCTCTGAGGAAATGACAATACGTTTTTGGGTTTTTAACACAAATTTAACCATATTGAGCCCTCTCTGTAAAAAGGTGTTTCAAATTGTGAAAAATTGTATAAATTTCTCAGGAACTCAGGTTTTTTGATAATTTTGGTTAATTTTTACATTTGTTTACAGTTCATGAGCCAGCGAGAATTTTTAAAGAGTTTTTAACGAAATTGTGAAAAAGTGTAAAAGCGCAAATTCAGCCAAATTTTACTGATTTAGTTATAGTATCAATATATTGAGATAAAATAAACAAATAATATTATTTTATTTTTGCGTATGTGAGTTTTGCGGAGAATAAGGTACGCAGGTGACGGTTGTTTTATTTATAATATAATAATAAAAGCCGTTTGAGGCCGTTTTTTGGGGAGGTTATTCGTTCGTTTTAAAAGTCCAAAAAAAGGGACGGGGAGGGGATTATATCGGAAACCGATTTCATATGGTGCAAACGCTTATTCCGAAAAAAAGAAAAATTAGAAAAAAATCGCGAAAAATCGAAAATTCAAAAACGCGAAAATGAAAATTTGAAAAAAACGAAAAAAATCAAGTTTTTAGCCAATCTTTGTTTTTAGTTCAAGAATTCATGTCATTTGTTGGTCTTATTTCGGATATTGCGTAAAAAGCATGTTTTTTATTGGTGTTTTTATTTCAATTTCGGGAATTAGCGGATGTGTATTTAATAGAATTGCGATTATTGCGAAAATATTAAGTGGAATAGTGTTTTTTTTCTTGTTGTTTGTGTGTTGGGCATTTTATGTGTATGTTGATTCTTTCGCGTGCGTACGTGTACGTGTGTGTGTATACGTGTATACGTGTACGCGTGATACACCATGTGTATACTAATATATATATCATACTAAATTCATATACATATCTCTAACGAGATATATATATTCATACTACTTCATGAATATGTTATAAATAACATATGGGTCAAAATCAAAACTGGGCGTTTTGCCTTGTGATATTTAAAAAATAAGTGCCGAAAATCCTTGATTTTGGTGCAAAAAAGGCCCGAAAACGGGGTAAAATTGGTGATTTGTCGGGTCGTTGCAAGTTGGTATATTGCGGGATGAAAGTCAAAAGTGGCCTACAAGGGTGTGTAGGCAAGAAGTCGGATAACCGAGTGGTTAACCGAAAATGGCGTTTGGCGGTATTTTGGGGATAAGGCGCGAATATGAACGAAAGTTAAAGTCATGGTTAACGAATGTGAATCGCTATGTCGGTTGTATATGATGTTTTATCTTTGCGGCGTTAACCAACAAATTTGGAATTGATATGAAAATGAAATTACGATTGGACGGTCTTTATGACGACGGTTCTATGTCTATGTGCATCACGCCGTCACTTGGCCTTATGGTGTCGGACGGTGGTGTGACGGACGTATGGTTTGAATGGTTCTTGTGGCGCGTGACGTTATCGTTCTATGGCAAGTGACAATAGTTATTCGGATGAATTGATATTGCATAACGTGATGATGTTCGCGTTCATCGACATGGTGGAATCGGAGATGGTGGATATCGAATCGATGGCGGCGAAAGAAAACAAGCGTATGCAATATGACGTGAAACGCGCGTGGAATGCGGTACGTCACAATATCGCCAAGTTACGCGGTATATTACGTAGTTGTCCCGTGGATGAACAATTGGCGGTGGGAAATAGTAGCGACCTATATAGGTTGTTCATATGGCGATTGGTGTCGCTTTGTTCGTCGGACAAGACGCGTTATTTCAAGATATACAACGCGGTCAAGTCGATGTACAAGGCGTCGGATATGATAGACCTTTCGGGATTGGAAAGGGATGTGTTTGACGTGTTGCTTGACAACGATGACTAAACCCGACGGCTTTGACGATAGGCTCGCCCATTCGCTTGAATTGGTGCGTAAGGCGGAACGGACGGCGTTGGTGTATGACCCGACGGACGGTTTCTACTTGGCGTTTTCGGGCGGGAAGGACAGCCAAGCGTTGTATCATCTTGCGCGTATGGCGGGTGTGCGGTTCAAGGCCCACATGAATTTCACGTCGGTAGACCCGCCGCAAGTCATACGGTTCGTACGTGACCGTTATCCCGACGTGGTGGGTCATGCACCCGAAAAGTCCATATACGCGTATGCGTTGGAAATGGGTATGTTACCGTCGATAAGCATACGTTGGTGTTGCGAACGGTTGAAAGAAACCAAGTCGGCGGGGCGGGTGACGCTTGTAGGTGTCCGTGCGGCGGAAAGCAAGGCACGGGCGAAACGGGCGGAAATTGAGGTGACGTCACATAGGTTTTCGGGTTCGTATGACGAATTCACCGAATGGCAAGCGATGATGTGGGAAAAACGGGACGGCATAGTGCGCCGCAAGTACCAACGTCTTAAGATGCCGATAAACGATGACATGTTCACCATCGAACATGAATCGGAATTACGGTGTGTGCGCGGTAATGACGCTATAATAGTATCGCCGCTTTTCCGTTGGTCGGATGATGACGTGTGGTATTTCCTTAATGACGTGGTGCAAGTGCCCCATTGCGAATTGTATGATTGGGGTTACAAGCGTATAGGGTGTATCTTATGTCCGATGTCGGGGCATGCGCAAAAAAGGCGCGAAATAGCCGATTTCCCGCGTGTCAAACGGCAATGGATAGATACGATTGGCAAGATACGTGCCAAACGGACGGAATTGACGGGTATGTGGGCCGAATTGACGGACGACGAGATATTCGATTGGTGGATAAGCAAACAAGATTATGATACGTGGTACGCGTCTAACAAGGCGCAACAAAAACTTGACTTTTGACGATGATTGAGGAGAAGAAAACAAAGATTTATGGCAATCCGCTACTTCCGACGTCACAGTTCGTGATGTGCGGCAACTGTTTCCGCGCGGATATGTACCATTCGTGTAGTTTCGGGTGTGATTATTGCTTCGCCAACGCCCGTGGCGGTTATTTCACGCGTGACTTTCAGGTGGCCAACGTGGATTTGATACGCAAGTGGTTCAAGTCGGCCCTTGAGGACGGTGACTGCTCGAACATCAAGAAGGAGTGTATCAATCACCGTGTTCCTATTCACCTTGGCGGTCTTACCGACCCCTTCCAGCCGTGCGAGAAGGAGTTCCGCGCGTCATACCGCTTCCTTGAGATAAGCAAATACTACAACTATCCCGTGAATATATCGACGAAAGTAGCGGGGCTGGAGGATATGTATTGGCATATTCTTGACCCGAAGATACATACGTTCTCGATTTCGCTTATTGGCATTGATGATGACTATATACGCACGTGGGAGAAGAACACCCCGCTGGCCGATGAACGCCTACGATTCATACGTGAGTTGAAGGAACGTGGTTTCTGGGTGTCTATACGCATACAGCCCATCATCGACATGGAACAGGTCATACGTCTTATCGAGGCGTCACGTGACACCGTCGATTACTACACCGTCGAGCATCTTAAGGTTGCACTTGACAACAAGGCGTTGGCCGATTCGATAATCAAGAAACTCGCCGACATGCGACTGAATACCACACTTGTCGCCAAAGGGCGTGAGTGGGAGTTCGATAGCCGCACCAAATTGGCCAATATCGAACGTATCAAGGCGGCGGCCCAAGGCGTCAAGGTCGGTTGTGGTGACAATGACCAGCATATCCTTTCGGATAGTCTGAACTGTTGCGGCATAGATACGATGCCGAAGGCGTTCAAGAACTGGCTTAAGTACAATTCGATGTACATAAAGATGACAGGTGACAAATCCCAGTGGTCGCCGTCGGCCAATTGTAACGAATGCTGGAACGGCGATTGTGTCATCAAGGGCTTTACCACGATGAAACAATACGTGGATAAGGCGTATGCCAAGCAATACGGCAACGAGAACCAGATGACCCTTGACCTGTTCTGATATGGATACCAGAGATTTGACACCCGTCGAGCGAATCGGTGATTATTGGTTCAAGCGTGAGGACTTGTATAAGCCTTACGCGTTCTCACCTGCTAATGGTAGTAAGTTACGCCAATGCCAGTTGTTGGTGGCCAAAAACATGGATAAGGCGCGTAACGGCGTGATAACGGGGACGTCCATACTCTCCCCGCAGGCCGTGATAATAGCGTCCGTAGCGAAAGATATGGGTGTTCCATGCACCATATATTACGGCGGTACACGTGAAGACCTATTGCCCGAACGCAAATATCCGTCTTTGGCTATGAGTCTTGGCGCAGACGTGTCTATCGTGTCCAAACTGGCATATACGTCAGTATTGACCGCACGGGCCGAGGAGAAGGCGTTGACCGACGGTTTGTTTCATGTGCGTTATGGCTTCGACTTACGGTCAAATCTTGACGTTTTTGTCGAAAGTGTGGCCCGTCAGGTTGAGAATATTCCATCGGAAGTTCACAATATCGTGATAACGGTTGGTAGTGCCATCACGCTGGTGGGCCTTTTATATGGCTTGGCTACATATGAAACGAACATTGAACGTATATATGCCATCGGATGCGCGCCGAACCGTATAAACACGATACAGGACTATGCGGATATGATATGGTACGAACGCGGAGTGCTATTGCCCGCGCACCTCATTCGTTACGTCGACGCCTTTAATACGATGAAAGGCTATAAGTACGAGAACACCATGCGCGAATCGTATCATGGCTTGGAGTTCCATCCGCGTTATGAAGCCAAGACCTTCCATTGGCTCCGGAGCAATCCTCTGCCCGACTGCTTGATGTGGGTGACGGGTCAGGACTTTTAAATTACGTTAATCGGGAACAATGATACGTGATAAAGTGTAAATTTGCATAGAACTTGTTGAACGGACGATGTAGCGGCATCGTCGGATAGGATATGCGAGGGGAGTCCCAGTACGCGGTAGGGCCGCTAACCTACCACGGAAAAGACCCCCTTATTTTTGTCGGCTATGGCTAAAGACGGAACATTGATATTGGATGCTTGGGTTGAAACGATGCGGTTGATGCCCGATGCGTCGGCCCGCGCGGAAATGGCAAAGGCTATCATGGACTATGCCTATGACGGCACACCCTATACGGGCGGCAACAAGGTGGTGGCTATGATGATAGTCGGAATCGTCAAGGATATAGACCGCCGACGTGCTATGTCGGCCCAAAATCGGATAAACGGTCGTCATGGCGGCAACCCCGCGATACAAGGCAGTGAAACGGCGAAGTCGGTTAACCGACCGCTTAACCGAACTCGCGGTTCTGTGGTAGTTGACGAGCCGTTGTTGTTGACGATGCCCGAACCCGAAAAACCCAAGAAATCCGAATCTTTTGAACGCGCTTGGGTGGCTTACGGACGTAAGGGTTCAAAGAAAGCGGCGATGACGCAATGGTATAAGTTGACCGATACCGACCGCGAACGGGCCGAAAAACATATACCCCATTACATCAAAAGCACCGAACGGCAATTCCTTAAGGATTTTGAACGCTACTTGATGCACCGAATCTTTGACAGTCCCGTCTATGAACGGGGTACGGGTACGATGATATACGACCCGTCACGTGTCGATGACGGCAATAGGTACAATCCCGAACTTGGGCCGACACTTGTATGGAACGACGAAAGCCGTTGTCATATGTATATCGGCTTTTGGAACGGTTACATACCCGACGGCTATGCGGATGACGAACGTCCCGACGGCGCACGGGTGACACTTAACAACGGACGCGGCACGGTCGTTTGGTCGCGTTCGGATAAGGAATGGAAAAAACAATAATCACGATGATAAACAAAGAAACCATACGCAAATGGTGGGATGTGTTCGTCGGCGACGGCGGATTCACGGAAATAAGGATATTGGGCAAGTTCCAATATAGCGGTTATTTCCGTTCAGTTGACAACTTGATAAGCCAACTTACGCCGTTCACGGAATTAGAGGACGAGCAGGTGTATTTCGTGATGAACCGCATTGATGACGCATGTTACGGACGCCAACAATGCGAACGGTTCGTCAAGTCGCCGAAAGTGACGACGTCGGACGGCAATATCACCCATCGCAATTGGGTGTTGATTGATTACGACCCCGTACGTCCCGCTGGCACGAACGCCGCCGATGACGAATTTGAACTTGCACACCGTAAGGCGCAAGCCGTCTATGCGTTCCTGAAAGAACAGGGTTTCCACGACCCCGTGATATGCAAAAGCGGGAATGGCTTTCATACCGTCTACCGTTGTGACATGGGTAACACCGATGCCGAACGTGACCTTGTGCAACGGTTCTTGCAATCCATCGCCATGATGTTCACCGATGACAAGGTGGATATCGACGAATCGGTGTTCAATGCCGCGCGTATATGCAAGTTATACGGCACGACGGCCAAGAAAGGCGCGAACCTACCCGAACGGCCGTGGCGTATGTCGGAAATCATATACGTACCCGAAACAATCGGCGTGAATGACACCGAACTTTTCCGTAAGGTAGCCGACATGATGGAAAAGGACGAACCCGCCATCAACACGGCCTATCGCGGCGGTGGGCCGTCCGAACCCCTTAATCTTGAATCGTTCCTACGCGAACACGGCATCGAATTCAAGGTCGAACAATGTTCAAAATGGACGAAATACGTACTTGACCATTGCTTTTTCAACCCCGAACACCGTGGCAAGGACGCCGCCATCATACAAATGCCAAGTGGCGCAATCAAATACACGTGCCTACACAATTCATGCCAACATCACACATGGCAAGAAATGCGTAAGATACTTGACCCGACGGCCTATGAACGCAAGGAACGACCCACGGCGCAACCCTTGCCCGTTCAACGTGAATTGCCGCCGCGTCCCAAGTACGAAATCAAGGACGTGATACCCGAATTGGGTGAAAAGTGGTTGTCGATGTCATCCATCAAGAAAATCGACATATCGGCGTTGGAACACTACAAGACGGGATTCACCGAACTTGACCGCCATATTTTGGGATTGTTCATGGGTGAGGTGACACTGTTGTCGGGTTCAAATAGTTCGGGTAAGACGTCATGGTTGAATAGCCTTATCCTTAACTTGATTGACCAAGGTGCGCCCACGGCCCTTTGGTCGGGTGAATTGCCCGCACCGATATTGAAATCATGGATTTCGATGGTGGCGGCGGGTAAGCGCAACTTAAGTCCGTCACAATACAACGACGGCAAGTTCTTTGTGCCGAACAACGTAAGCGAAAAGATAGACCGATGGCTTGACGGACGTTTGTTCATATACAACAACGACTACGGCAACAATTGGAAACAACTTTTCCATGACATGGAATTGTTGGTAAAGTGCGGTGTCAAGTTCTTTGTGTTGGACAACTTGTTTTCGATGAACATAGACCTTTTGGGTACGGACAACAACAGCCGCCAAAAGGAACTTATATTGCAAATCAAGGAATTCGCCAAGAAAAATCAAGTGCATATCATCCTTGTAGCCCACCCCCGTAAAGTGATGACGTTCTTGCGTAAGAATGATATTAGCGGCACGAGCGACCTTGGCAACGCCGTGGATGACATTTTCATCATACACCGTGTGAACAACGACTTTTTCCGTGCGGGTGCGGACTTTTTCGGCAAGTCGGAAATCAATAGATTCCAAGGGTACGGCAACGTCATAGAGGTGGCAAAGAATAGAATGTTCGGCGCGGTAGACTTGATGGTCGGTATGCATTATGAAATCGAATCAAGGCGGTTCAAGAACGCGGAATACGAGGACAAGCAATACGCGTGGGAACGGATGGACTACGAACAAACGACGATTGAAACGCCGCCGCCCGCCCCGTCATACTATGAAACGGAACGGGACGAACGGGTGTTCAAAGAGGATGCCCCGATAGACAACGGTGTGCCGTTCGCGCCGCCCGCGATGGATGATGAACCGCCGTTCTAACGGTCGACGCGAAATAAAGCCCTACAATCGCACGAAATTTCGCGGGTGGACAATCATACCACCCAAGGGGTGAAAGTTTAACACGCGTCAAAAAAGCGGGCAAATTTGCGAAATTAGAAATAATATAGACGAACGACAAACAAGAATACTATGGCAAGTGTACAATTTTTCGGGATTTTGAAATCCATAAGGGTGATGCCGAACGACAAGGGTGTCGCCATCACCGTACATGAATTCAAGAAAGGCTACCGCAAGAAAAACGGTGACGTGGTGACGGATAGATGGAACGAATGGCGCGTGATGTACGTGAAAAGCCTTATACCGTACGTGACCGAACATTTCGGTCGCGGCATGATAGTCGAAGTCAAGGGTGAACTGTTGCCCTACGCGATGATTGACGACAAACCCGTCGACGGGTATACGATTCTTGGTCAAACGCTTAACATGGCATCCATACCGCGTCCCTACGCGTTGCAAGAACAAAAGATGATAAAGGATTCGCAAGCCAACGCATCGGAAATGCCCGACCTTGACGACTACCAACGTGAGGACTTTTAGGACGGAAAGAACGGCGATTCATCACGAACCGCCGTCCCCAACACAACTTTTCAACAAAATGAAAGAATTGATAATGTTTACGATATGGAATAATATGTCTTACCCGATACGGGTGACGTGTCCCAAGTAAGCCTATAAGCGGTCGTCGAACCGTCACGTTCGTACCAACCCAACGCTTTCGGGTTCTTTGACGAATATCCCGATTGGCTTATGGATTCGGGTGTGTAGGTCGGTGATGACGCGTTGCTTGGCGTTTCAAGCGTATGCATCTTGATTGAACCCAATATATAAGTTTCCGAACCACGGTGCAAATTGACCGTTTGCGGTTCGCATCCGTCTATGTTGACGCAATGCACGGCCTTGCCGACATATGCCGACTTGACCCACACGTCCGTCGCACACATATAGTTCACGAACGAATCATAAACCGATTGTGCGTTGAAATTCGTGGTGGTCGTCGCATAACGCGGGCCGACGACGAACGTGATTTCGATATCGACGTTTTCACGTACTATGGTCGGCGATTGGCTATCCGACACGATTTGGAAATCGGTTTCACCCGTCATCCATTGTTCGCTATACACGTTCAACGCCTTTCCGCGTTCGGTCATGCCGCTTACGGCCAATATGTTGACGCCGTCGAACATGGTCGTCACATCCACGTAAGAACCCGCCGACGTGTTCTTGAGATAGTATTTGTTCAATAGTTTCTTTGCCATAGTCGTTAAAGTCTTAATTCCTTATCATGTAAATTCACATCACCCATGCAATAACGGCCGCATTCGACCGTCGCCTTGTCGCTATAACGGAATATCGTCACATGGCTATCCTTGTCGATATCGTCAAGGCACACCTTGCTGTCATCGAACAACATGATGGTCACGTTATTGTAACCGTCACACGATAGGTTTATGGTAGAACCGCAACCGACGTATATCTTGACGGCTTTGGCCGTACGTATAGACATCGCCTCGATTTCACACCACATAAACGCCATCACGTCCGCTTGGTCGACATAGATGTAGCCGTCGAAACCCGCCCACATCTGTGTCTTATATCCGCCGTCCACGCCGTCCACGTCAATGGCCGTGTAGCCGTTGATATAATCGGCGAACGCATCTGTGACGTATTCCTTTGTCAACCCTTGTCCGCTTGCGGCATAGGTCATCACATGCGGCAACGATTGTTGTTGCATGGCAAGACGGGCCAATAGTTCCTTGTCGTCCTTGGCCTTTTGCCATTCGTGCTTGTAGGTGGCACAAAGGCCACCCTTAAGCGCGTTCTTGAAATATTCAAATAATCGGTTTTCCATAATGCAAAGTTAACTAATCATTTCAACACGGATGCCTTGTCCGCTTGGTATCGACCAACCCTCCATCATACCTTGTATCGCTTGCATGATGACGTATTGGTTTTGCAATTGTAACAACATTTGTGCTTGGACGGATGTTTGCAAGTCAAGGTCAAAGCCCACGACCGCGTCACGGATTTGCGTAAGTAGGTCGGAATGCAAGTACACTTGTTGCGATACGCCATTCATATAGGCTTCCAACGCACCCGCCGTTTCCTCCGTGATGCCTTGTATGCCTTGTTGTAATAACGACAATTGCTTTGCGCCGTTCTCCCCATAAGTGTATTCGCCTTTGATATAATCCATCACGGGTTCAAGTTTACCCATGATTGAATCTTTTGCCTCGCCTTTCAAGTATTCTTTCAACCATTCGGCATAGTCGATTTCACTTTGACGGAACGCATCCTCATTGTCGGCCTCACGTTGTGCAAGCCACGATTCGTAGTTCTTTGAAAATTCGTCGAACAATGCTTGGTTCGACTCATAGTCAACGATATCCCATTTCTTGCCCGTATCCTCAAGCCATTGCTCCCAAGCGGCGGACGTGTCGGTTTTCAATTTCTCGTTCTTCGCCTTGTCCGCCTCGGCCGCTTGTGTCATTTCCTCGCGTTTCTTGTCTATCGTTTGGCTTATTTCATCCCACGCTTGTTCCACGAATTTTGACACAATCAATTTCAAAATGATATTGTCTATCATTTCATCCCACTTGTCGCTAAACGCCTGCATTGCATCCTCACCGTTGCGGAACGCGTTTATCATCACCTCGATGAGTGATTCAATCTGTCTGCCCCAATCCGATATGCCAAGCAATTCATTGATGGCGTCATTGGTCGTATCGACGATTTCGCGGCGTAATCCCGCTATCTCGCCTTTCAAGCGTATGATTTCATCCTCATCCTTGTTCTTGGCTTTTCTTGATTGTTCAAGCGTAAGTTGGCGTTCAAGTTCGGCAAGTTGCAATTTCTTGTTTTCCGCCGTCACGCCACGCAATCCGCTTGACATCACACCGTATGCCTTATCCGCCTCCCATGCCAATTCATCGTACCGTTGGCCCAATAACGTAACTTGACGTTGCGATTCTTGTATTTGACGTGTGATGCCCGCATTTCCCGACCATTCGTCGGCAAATTCGACGATAACGCCTTTCAAGCCGCCCGCTACCGCGCCGATTAGTGCGCCCCAGCCGCCGCCAAGTTGCGCGCCCACGGCAGCACCTTGACCCGCCGATTCAAGGATGTTCGTCGCGTGTTCGATATTCTCCGCCGCCCGTGTCATTCCGTCGCCGCCTAACGCGTCGGCCAACTCTTTGAACTCATTTGTCGCGGTACGTGCGACGCCGATGGCATCGTTGATACCCGATACAAGTGCGGTCGGTGAAATTTGACTTACATCTTTGAATAACAATTTCAACTTTGACAACTTATCCTCTAACCTTGCCAACTTATCGTAATCCTCATCCGTTCCGCCGCCGTTCATCGCTAACTTGGCGTACATTTCCACAATCGCTTGTTCCGTTTCGTTGATTTCGTCTTGGAAATCGGCGGCGCGGTCTTTTGCGTCTTGTATTGTTTCGATTATAGCCGTGAACGGGTTGCCCTTACGCAATTCCTTATGCATCTTACGCAATGCCGAATTGATGGATTTTATATCCTTGGGGTCAAGGTCTTGCGCCTTGTCCTTATATTCATCCAAAGTGTTTATCAAGCCGCGTAACGCGTCATCGGTCAACGTAGCAAGGTCGCCCGTGGCGGTAAGCCACATATTGGACTTTTGGAATTGTTCAAAGTCAAGACTGGCCAATTGCATTCGTTCGCCCCTATCGATGGCGTCGAATATGTCTTGTGATGCGCCATTTGCGCGTGCGGCCTCCCTTTCCCTTTGTGCTTGCTTGATGATTTCGGTACGCTTGTATTCGTATTCGGCATACTTTTCAAGCAACTTGTTCCAATCGTCTATCTGTGCCTTGGCTTCGTCCAATCTAATATCGTTGGCTATCTTTACCGCTTCGCGTAGTACCTTTTCAAATTCCCCGTCAATGTTGTTGTCGCGTATAAATTGTTCAAGATTGGCAACATTTAACACATCCATGAGATTTGGTACTTTTTGCGCTTTTGCGTCATACCCCCATGTCTGTAATAATTTATTAAGCCTATCAATCACTTGTTCGGCGTTTTTAGGCAATTCGTCGATGTTTTCTTGCGAAAGCCCCATCATATCGGCAAACACATCGCTTAACGCTGGGTTGTCTTTCATTTCCTTCGCCAATTCATACATATCCTTCGTGCCGTCAATCATGTCATGCATGAATTGAATGCGGGCGCTCATATCATTTTTGTCCGCGTCGACATTCAATGCGGCGATTGCCTTTTCCAATGCTTCGATGGCGTCTGGTTTCACGTCACTTGTCAACGCTTGCGCCAATTGCCTTTGATAGAAATCGCGCACTTGTGTCATGGGCATAGTCGCAAGTTGCATTGGCGATAAAGTTTCAAAGCCGAATCGTTTCAAGTTGGCATTAACCTTGGAAAGACTCTCGTTATATTCCTTGGTAGCATCGTTGAGTGCCGTGGTGGAATTATATCCCGCTTCCACGCGTTCCTTATACCTCTTTTGCAATTCGGACACAAGACGTATTTCGTCCTTTAATGCGTCGGACAATATATCTTCTCTTTTGGCGGATTTCTTTGCCGCGTCAAGTTCTTCCTTGTTGCGCAAGTTAAAATATTCTTGAATCCTTTTAATTGCGGCCAAGTAATCTTGCGCTTCGGTCTTTTGTGATTCCATTTGGACAATGGTATCGCTTTGGTAGTTGGCGCGGTTCTTAAGCATTTCATTGGCTTGTTCCAAAGACTTGGTGTACGCTTCTTCTTCGTCCGCCAAACGCTTTTCCCAAGCAACAGTGTCTTCGGTGTCTTTAAGACGCAGGGTGTTGTAAACGCCTTTGCCTTTTTCATCGAATTTTGGAGCAACCTTTTGGTCAAATTCCTTTTGTATGGCGTTGCGGTCGACACCATCAAACATGGAAAGAAGATAACGTTCAAACTTATGTGAATCGAATTTGCCATCTTGGTTGTTCATCGATTGCCAAAATACCGTCTTCCATTCTTCGCCAAGTTTTTCGGCGGCATCATCAATGGCTTTTTGTTGTTCGGGATTCAATCCGCCTTGTTCGTCAATGAATCCTTCGTATATATTGGCAAACGTAGTAGACGAATTCTTCTTTAACAAGTCAAAGAATTTCTTTTGTGCAAGTGCGGCAGTATCATATGCATCGCCGAATTCATCGGAAAACATTTTATTTGCCCATTCGGTGAATGTTTCCCTTGCATCTTTAGTCATGTCGGGGTAAGTTGCATAGAATTCTTCAAGTATACGAGTCCATGCTTCCGTGACCACAACTGGGTCATTTGCTGCTGCACCTTTCAACCTATCTCTTATCAATGTGGCGGCGTCGTTAACAAAAGCACTAACACTATTATAGGCATACTCGCGTGTGCGTTCAACGTTAATTTGTCTAAGGGCTTTATCGGGGTGTTTTTCGCGGTACTTCACTTGCTTGGTATATAAATCAACCAATTGGGCGGCACTCATTCTGTCTGTTCCAATAAATACACTTTCAAAAAAACCAGCATCTCGGACGTTCATTTCTTCATACAAATCATCCAACGCGTTTTGTGCATCGCGTATCTTGTCGGCCATATTAAAGGCTGCGGCAACCCTTTCATTGACATCTTCTATTTGCATCAATTGCGGAATCAATAAATCCGCTGCCATGGAACTATTTTCAATTTCTTCGCGAATAGTCTCCCACGCTTTAGTGGCATTGGTCGGCGTCAACGCCTTATCTAATGCAAGTGCGCGCGTTTCTGATGCGCTTGCGCTTTGCAAAAATTCGCTAAGGTTCTTGGATGCTTCTTTTGCTCCCTCGGAAATAGCCTTATTAAATTCGCGTACTTCTTGCCTTGCTTGACCTATAGCGCGTATAACGGATGTAACCAAAAGTAAGGCCATAGTTATCCACGTATATCCGCTTTTGGCGGTGTTCGCCACCTTGCCACGCAATTTGTCGTACGACTTGACCAATTGTTCGTTCAATAGTAATTCACGGGCTTTTTCATTGGTTATCGCTTTTTCAAATTGCAATATAATCAATTGAAGCCCTTTCATTATTCCGTATGACCATATGATGTTGCCGACGGCATGGTCTATGTTTTTCCATTGAATAAACATGTTTTTGAGGGTTTTTACGCTTCCCGTCAATAAGCCACTTTCTTCTTTGCCGATTTGATTAAGCATGTTATTCCAAGCCAATGTCAAGTTGGCAAGTTGCACTTTAAGTGTGTCGGCGACTTTTGCTTGGTAATCAAAGAAACGTCCACCTTCATCGGTCATGCGGTTTATAACACCCATAACATCACTATATGACACAGCCTTTTTCTTGATGCGGTCATAGACGTCGCCCACACTTACAAGGCGACCTTCAAGTTTGGTGTAATATTCCGAAAGTTGCTTAACCAACGGAATGCCAGCGTTGGCGAATATTCTTGCATCACGGCTATTCAAGTATTCATATGCCTTGATTTGTCCAAGGGCATAGGTCAAGCGTTCCACGGGCGCACCAACGGCGGCGGAAATATCGGCAAGACGGCGCGTTGTATCTACGACATCTTTTGCGGCAACATCGTAAGCGACCAATTGCTTGGCGGCATTGGACAATTCGATAAGGGTGTACGGCGATACCAATGCCATTTGTGACAATTGGTTAAAGATTTGTGTGCCACGTTGTGCGCTATCCACAAGCACGCCAAGGGCGCGTTCGGTCATTTCATATTCGCCACGCACTTCCGCCAATTGTTTTACAAATTGTGTTGTGCCACCTACGGTGAACATGAAAGCCAAACGGTTTTTCATGTAGTTGAACGAACGGGTCAATGCATTGTTTCCTTGTATCAACCCCCGTTGGCTACCCATTAACTTGTCTTGACGTTTCTTAAGGTCGTCGATGGCTTGTCCCGTAGCCTGATATTCTTGACGACCTTTTGCCGAATCAAGATTAAGACCGTTTTGATACATCTGCAATTGCTTAATCTTGTAAGATATATCATCCAAGGTGTGTTCATCCAACCCCATCGCTTGTTGCAAACTTTGGGGACGCATTTTTTCATTTTGTATCTTTTGAAGTTCACGGGATGCCGTTTGTATGTTTTGGGCCAATTCACGACCGCTATCGCTTGAACGTTCGGTAGTAGTCAATTCCGCATAGGCTTGGTTCATTTGTTTCAATTGCGCCGCCAACGCATTGTAAGAATATTGTTCGTTTTCAATCACAACCAATTCGTCACGGGAAATGCCCAGTGTGCGCATGATGGTTTGCGATAATTGGTCATATGATTGTGTAACGGATTGCATCGCACCTTGTGCCATGATTTCGCGCGAACGCATCGTTTGTTGGTGCATGTTGATGGCATTGTCGTTTGCCACCTTTACCTCACCGCCGAACTGTCTTACCGACGCCGTTTGATTGTCGATGTTTTGTGCCGTCTTGAATACCTCGTCACCGTATTTCTTTTGCGCTTGTACAAGTTGTTCCTCTATCGAAAGTTCATCTTTCTTGTATACGACGGCGCGACCCACCGTTGCTATCCCAGTTTCTTGCCATGATGTGCTTTGTCTGATAGCATCCGCTGCCTTTTTTATTTCCGCTGAATAATTTTGTTGTTGATTGACAACCTTTTGCAATGTTTGCGCTTGTTGGTCATAGGTCAAAGTAGTTTCTTGAACCGCTTGTTTTTCCTTGGCTTGCGATGATGCGCGACGTGACGAACCGCCATCCGCCGTACCACTCGAATTGATTGTTGTGTTGCCAAAGTCTTGCAACTTACGTTTCATTTCGTTGATGGCTTGGTCAAAATTTGTGACCATCGTCTTGGTCGCCGTATTGACATGCTCAACGAGTTTGTCAATCGACTGCTTGAGTTCGGCATCGTTAAGTGAGCCTATAAGAATGGTTGGTTGGTCTGCCATATCGCTTATATTTTGTTTGTACGTTGTTTCAAATCCGTTGCGTCATACCGTCACCCTTTCTTTTGTGGCATCGGTATGTCATATTCCTCGCCCGCTTTCAACTCTGGCACTTTCAAACCCGACAAGAAATTGTCAAGTTTCTCTTGCGATTCGTACGCCTCCTTGTATGATTCCCATGCTTTCTTGTCCCGTCCTTTCAAATACTTGGTGTGCGTGTTGTCAATCGCCATGAATTGGATGCGCGCACACGAAAGGCGGAATAGGTAGTCGTCAAGGGTGTATTGCGTGAATACCTTTAAGAAGTCGGCGGCGTCGCTAACGATTGTGCTTCCATAAACATTGATGCTATCTCCGTTGATTTCCTCTTTCTCGTCAGTAGTGAATCCGTAAGCGTATTCACCGATTTTCTGAGTAAAAAAAAACCACCCAAGTCAATCGACTTTATAGCACCCAATATTATGGCCGCCCATTGGTTCGTGTCGAACGTCGAATTCATCACGACCATTTTCATTTGCTTGACCAACTTATCGTTCCTTTCATCCGCATCGTCACTTGGCGTGAACAAGTGGTTGCAAAGAATGACGGCCATGATTTCACACATGGCGTCAAGGTCGGTGCAAAGGGCCGTCACCAACTTATTGTCATCGTCAAGGCTATCGTCGTTCTTTTTCATGTCCAATGCCAATCGGCATATGCGGTACAACGAATAATAACGCATGTCCTTGACGCGGTATTCTTTGTCACCAAGACGCACCAACGACGGCGTGTCGTTAAGTATGTCTATGATGTTGCGTTTGACGTCAATGCCAAAGTCTTTCAATATGTCATCATGTTCGCTTTCCATCTTGTATGATTTGTTGTGTTGTTGTAAAAACAAGGGGGTGCATCAATGGGATGACACCCATAACGCACCCCCACGTTTTCAAAAGATAGTTAAGCCGTCGGCTTAAGCGATTGACCTTGTGTAGTAGGTCTTACCATCTACTACGGTGGTGTCCCAAGTCAGACGATAAACATTGTTGCTTCCGTCCTTCTCATAGTAACCCTTTGACTTCGGGTTGCCAGTGGGACTGCCCACTGCGGTGTAGGTCTCAGTGCCCGATGTTCCAAGAATCTTGTACATATGGTCGGCCTCGCCGTCATTGTATACAAGTGCGGTGATGGTAACGCTGTAGTTCAGTGCGCCGTCGGCGTCTTTCTTCAGTGTACCAACGGTAAGGCCCTTGTAGATAACAAGTGCGCCGTTGCCGCGTTGGAAATCCAGCTTCCACTCGTGCTCGCTTGTGAAAGCACTATTCGGGCCTTCGTAGATGCCGTCACTTACGCTACCGCCAAACAGGGCAGGAAGCTCGGTGAGGTCATAGTTGGCCAGCTCGAATGTCATTGTCACGGGATTGCCCTGATAGATGATATCGAACGGAGCATCGAAAAACTCGGCCTCAATCTCGGTTGAACTAGGTTCGTCCTGTGCGATTGACAGACCCTTAAGAACACCCATCAGCATGGTGTAATCACCAGTTGCGCCGACTTCACGATAACCCAAAGCAATGGGTTTTACGGTTGTTTTCTTTGACATAGTCGTACTTTTTAATTGTTATTGTTTTCTTGTTGTTCGTTTGGTTGTTCGCCATCCGTATCTATTGTCACGACAAACGACTTGACATAAAGGAAAAACCTATTATCGGGATTTCCGTGGTCGTCATCGTCGTATGAAAGAACCGAATCATTTTCGATTGAATAGGTGTCACTACCCGAATCGGCAATGGTTTCGTCGATGACCGTGTTGACGGCATCTTGCATATCCTTGTATGCTTTCTTGTTGAAACGTCCCCGTGTAAGTGTCGGTACGTAGCATTCAAAATAACAACGTACCCAACCGAACGTCTGTTTTGCGAATTCGCTTTCATCGTTGATATTACCCGTCCTAATGACGATAAAACCGTCTTTCTTGTCGCTTGCGGTAAGTTCGGTCGGCACACCCATCGGGTATACGTTCTTTGTTACCTTACCATACAACAAGTAGTAAAGGTAGTCCATCAAGTCGGTACGTGATTCGTTTACCATAGTTCTTATTTCTTACGTTTACGGAATCGTGGATATTTATCAAAGTGGCGTTGTTCGGCGTACGGGTTGTTTGCATAGCGTTCTTGCATCCGTTTAAGGTTGTTGCGGTTGTTAGTGTTGTACTTGGCAACATGAACTTTCAACCTTACCTTTGCGGGTTTAAGGTCACGCTTGACTTGGTCGAAGAATTCCGTCATTACCGCGAAACGCATCGTTTTCGTTTGCATCACGTCATCCTCATCCCAACCGCGCGTCTTGATTTTCATCGTGAAACCTTTTTCCCAATACCCCCAATAAGGTGCAAGTATCGCGAAAAAGACGTTCCACCCTTGCCCGTCCGAACCGTTATAGTTGTCTATGTATTGCTGTGCCAACCCGTGGCCGTAAATGGGAAACATCGAACTAATGTCCGCGTTGAACCATTCATGCAAGTAAGATTCCCTATCGGCGGTTTGGTCGCGGAAAAAACCGCTTGCTTTCAACTTTCCGTCGTATGCGACACCCCAACATAGACTATCAAGCAAGTTGCCGTATCTATCCATGTGGTGCGCACCATGATATTCTTGAATGCGGTTGCCGATTTCGTTCACCTTGGTCATCGCGTATTCAATCAATCGGTCGGTTTGGGCCGTAACCGCGATTTTCATCATGTTACGTTTCATCCGCGCCGCGCTAAATCCTATGACCTTTGACTTTGTCGGCATATCATCCACCCATCAAGTTGTTATCATCCGTCGGTACGTCACCTTGTTCATTATCGTTTTCAACATCATCATCACTACTACTTTCGGGTTTATTAAAGATGACCTTTTCATTCCGCGTCGCATAGATGGAAACACCACCCAATTGCGACGGTTCGGCATTGTCAACCTCCATCGTCATATTTACACCGTATACGTTCACGATAACGTAATCCCCTTTCGCGGGTATGATATACATACCATTGTCGTCTTGGGTAAGCGGTATGGAAATGACATATGATGATGTTTGCATCAAGTTGCCCTCCTCCTTTGTCACCATGTGTTCATCCATGATGCCCTCGTAAAGGACGGTCTTTGTGTCATCCTCCATACCCGAACCCTCGACTACACGGATTATCCGACCCGTGTACGGGAATTCCATTATTTCGTCTTTTGAACGTAGCCAGTTTTTCATAATGACGGAACGTCAACAATCTTAATGAACTTAATCTTCTTTCTTGCACCGTCAAGTATTTCGGCTCTTTCATCGCCGTACAAGTTGTAGATGGCGATTGCGTACTTGATTTTATCGTCTTGGTAAAAGTCTTGTTCTTGCCCGATGGTCTTTTGGAAACCATTATGGGATTGTGACAAAGACGCCGTATTAGAAGGGCTGAGGAGGACGGCCGTAAAGATGATGTCGGCGGTCATAAGTTCCCTTTGACGTTTGGTAACGTCCGATTCATCGTATACATCGTCCGTCGGTTGACACCCACGGTCGAGAGCAATCTTGACAAACGTCTGTTCCTCAAACGTATACCTTGTCGCCGCTTCTAACCATTCTAATACTGTCATCTTTGCTATCTTTTAACTATTGCCAAAACAATTGTTTAAATCACTTACGCGTCTGCCTCGGTTGTATCAACCAATACGTGATACTGTGACTCGTCAAGCACGGTGGCATAACGACCAATCACGTCGGTGTGATAAGCCTTAAGCATGCCGTTCGGTGTAACCTTGTTGATTACATTCAGGAAACCCTGAATCTTTGCCAATGAGAACTGAACGGTGTTGTTGACCTCGCCCGAACGCAGGAGTTCAACGTCGGCGCACTTGGCATGTACAAGAACACCAGCGTAGCCAAGAGGACGAAGGACGGCGACGCCCGACTTCCAACCCTTGACGGTGGTGTAGGTGGTGATGCCCTGTACGGTCTGTTGCTCGCGCACGATGCGTATAGGTGATATCTTTGAAATAGGTGAACGGCTATACTGTACCAGTTGCTCCCAAGTGATGGTGTCGACGTTGGTAGTGGATGAACCACTTGTAACGACGATAACCTTGTCGGGTGCATAAAGGGCAATATAACGATTGACCTCCTTCTTGAAAGCGGCGTTGTTCAACAGTACGTTGATGACCATCTCCCAAGGCAAGTCCCACTCGAACGGTGTGCCGTCGGGAATTGCGTTGGCCTCCTTGTAGTCATACTCAATCTTGCGCATCTGCTCGGGTATGTCGCAATCGGCGGCAGTCCAAACCTTTGCGCCTGCGGTCTTGTAGTTAGCAAGAGGAATGTAGGCGGCTTGGTTGGCAACTACACCGCTGAAGCCTTGTGTGGTGGTTGTGCCACCTGCGACGTTGG
>Ga0310696_10002542_pt1 | contig 23940 bp, 40 predicted proteins | sample AusTroGonzalo_MG_4_FD_203885 | JGI IMG/M metagenome (GOLD analysis project Ga0310696, IMG submission 203885) | Bovine rumen microbial communities from tropical cattle in Woodstock, Queensland, Australia - Gonzalo_02 (v2) (version 2) | ecosystem: Host-associated > Mammals > Digestive system >...
GAATTTCGTCCGAGGTCGCCACAGTACCTTGAGTCTAAAAAGGTGCCAGGCCGACGACCCGGCGCAAAGTCTCGGGTGTGTCGGGTCCGCGGAGGGCGTCGAGGAGCCTCTGGACGTTCCGGCGGTCGATTCGGAGGTCGGCCGCGATCTTCGTGACGTTGCCTGACTGGAAGACCCAGCCGAGGAGGGCGTCGACGAGCAATGGATTCCGGAGCCTGAGGAAGTAGAGGTCCCTCAGGAACTCGCCGAGGCCTTCGCGGATTCGCCGCACTTCCTCGTCGGTGAGGACGATGTTCATGCCGGGGGGATTCTCCGGCGCCCTGAGTTGTATGCCGCTTTCGGCCATGGAGTCGACCGACACTGTCGTTCTTCTTGCCATGCTTGTCTCCTTCGCGGCGGAACTGTTCGCAGAATATCATACCAAAAACGGGCTAAAGTTGAGTGATTGAGATGACGATTCCGGGCTTGAGCGACCATCGCTTGAGGACATGTTCCGCGACGACCTGGGCGTCGTCGATCCAGAAGCGGGTACGGGTCATGCAGTCCTTGAGGAGCTTCTGCAGGTTGTCCGTGTCGGGCTTCGTGTCCTTCCATCCCTCCCGGCCCTTGGAATCCTTGAAGCGCCAGACGACGGCGAGGGACAGGGGGCCTTCGAACGGGGCGTCGGGCGAGTGCTGCTCCAGGTGCGCGCAGAGGTCCGCCCGGGCTTTGGCCAGTTCGGGGGAGTCGAAGAACTGCGGCTTCCCGTTCCTGACCGTGACCCGGTGCATCTGGTGCGTAACCATCGGAGGGCTCCTCCCGTTGAAGTCGATGAAGAAGGAGAGCGTCTCCGGAGTTGGGGTGGGGGCTTCTTCGTGAACGAAGGGGGGGAGTGTGTGTATTTTGGAACACACTCCCTCTTCTTCTTTAGAAGAAGGGTTTTCCCCTCTTTTTTTCGGGGAATCTCCGTAGAGTTTTCCCCTCTTTTTTTTGGGGAATTGATTTTCGTGTTTTTCCACAGAATGGAGGGGAATCTCCGTAGGGTTTTCCCCTCCTTTTTTATCCTCGTTGCAAATCATGGCCTCGACCCTCTAAGAATGTTGCCTCTTGTGGCATAGTATTTTCCGCTGATGCGGACTTTTTTCAGAACCATGTCATCACTGCATTTACCCTTTTTGCAGCGCTTGCCGACCTCTGCCGCGACGTCTATCACGGTGACGGATTCGACCTTTGGATTCTGGAACATTTCGTCGATGACGTTTATGACTATCGCTCCAGCGTCCGGTTTCTTGTCACCGTCGTTTCCGCCACTTCCCTTGTGCCCGTAGGTCATTTCGGCGTCTATGGGCTGGCATTCCTTTAGCAGCTCCGATGTGTCCGGATTGTGAATCGGGTACTGGAACCAGATGTCCTCGGCTTCGAACGTCGGGAACTCGCGCAGCGTAGGCTCTATCCTCCACCCCGTGGCATGTTCCCACTGTGCGCGGACCTCCTGCCGCAGAACTCGCGCCTCCTCTGCGTGGCCGGCCTCCTCAAGCTCGCGGAACATGTCCTCCGGCCCTGCGTCCGGGGAAAGTTCCGTGAAGGCCTTCTTTGCCTTCTTCATGCCGAGCCGCCAGAGGGCGTTCGACTCCTCGTCCCGGATGACCTGCGGCTTCGCCTTCGAGACGTCCAGCTCGATCATGTCCAGGAGGGCGTCGGGGTCGCGGGCAAAGACTCCGGAACCGCTCGCGCGGTCCATCGACCTCTTGCCGCCCTGGGAGCCCTTCGAATGGTGATGGCAGTCGATGACGGCGCATCCGCACTCCATGGCCACACGGTCGAAATGGTTACAGAAACGGGCCATGTCGGCCGCCGCGTTCTCGTCGCCCGTGAGCACCTTGTAAATGGGATCCACGATGATTGCGGCAAGGTGCATGTCGCGGCACCTGCGGATGAGGACGGGCGCGAGCTTGTCGAGGCCCGTGGCATGTCCGCGAAGCTGCCAGACGAAGAGGTTGCGGGCGTGCTTTGGCGTGATTTTCAGCGCCTTATAGATTTCGGCCAGACGGTGCATGCAGCTCGCCTCGTCGAGTTCGAGGTTCACGTAGAGGACGTTCCCCGGGTTCGGGCACCTGAAGCGGCCGAGCCATTCGCCGCCCTCCGTGAGGCAGACGGCAAGCTCGAGGAGGGCGAAGGACTTGCCGGCCTTCGACGGTCCGGCCAGACGCATTTTGTGGCCCATGCGGAGAATGCCGGCTATCAGTTCCGGACGGAGCGGAAGCTGCCCCTTCTCGATCCGGGCGAGCTGGTCCGCCGCGTTGTTGAATGCCGGCAGGTCGTCCGCCTGCTCCTCGAGGAAGTCCACCCACTCCTCCCAGGAGTCCGGGCCGAGGTCGCGGGCGATGATGTACTGCGGCTGGCCGTTCCGCATGACGCCTGGCATTCTCGAGAGGCGGGACGGGTTGCCGGTCTTGTCGGCCTTCAGGCCGTGCTCGTGGCAGGTCTTGTACAGGAACTCCACGCGCTTGCGGTACTCGTGCTGGTCCGTCCCCGCGTCGATGTGCACCAGGGCGTGGGCCGAGTGGCCGCCGGAATGGACCACGAACTTGCAGGGGAGGTTCAACGCCTTGATGAGGGCGACCTGCTTCTCGACGGAATCCTCGTCGCACTCGACCAGGGCGTAGCGGCAGTCCACGACGTTGGCGTCGGAGACGCCGTCGCCATCCAGAGGGTTGAAGCGGATCCATACGCCGGCGGCCTCGTTGTAGTCGCCTATGGCGTCGCGGAGGCCGCCCTTGCGGAGCTCCTTCAGCATCTCGCCGGCGGTCATGTAGGCGACGCCCCTGTTGGCCGGCACCCACTTCCCGTCGCGTTCCAGCGCCTCCGTGACGAAGCCGACGTGCTCGTCCTCGTGGAAGAGGCCCTTCAGGTATTCGGCGAGCTGCTTGGCGCCGTCCATGTCCTTCGGAGGCGGTGGAAGCGTCTCGGCCGCTTGCCACTCCTTGTTGGCCAGACGGTGGGCGCCGGCGTCGGCGAGGACGAGGGGGCTGTCCCAGTCCAGGGGCTTGTCGGGCTGCGTGTCGTCGAGGCCCTCCGTCCGTTCGGCGGGCTGGCCCTTCCCGTACTCGACGCCCTTGCGCCACTCGCGTTCGAACTCGCGGCCGCCGCCTGTGAGCTCCATGGCCAGAGCGCGGAGGGAGTCCGCCTCGTGCCATCCTATCCTTCCGGATGCCACGCATCCGCCGACAAGCCTTGAGGCGTCCCGGAGGCAGTTGTGCCGGTTGCCCTCGTACAGCCCGTCGCGGAGCATGCGTTCAATCATTTCATAGTCGTTCATGTCGGGCTCCAGTTCGCGAGGGCTTTCGTGACCTCCTCGCGCACGGTGTAAATCCTGTTGTCCTGGCGCTCGTCGAGGCTTCCGGCCTGCCGGAGCTCGTCGAGGACGGTCTCGACCGCCTTGAAGTACAGGTAGAGCAGCGGCGCGGCCGCCAGGAGGACCGCGACGCGCTCTGAATCCGCTGCGGCGACGAACTCGCCGGCGTAGTCGCGGACGGTTTCGCCGTCTGCGTGGTACGGCCACTTACTCATGGTGTGGCTCCTTCGATTGCGTGCCGAAGCCGATGAGGTCGCGCGTCTCCGCATCCATGGTGTCGCGGATGTAGCGCGCCACGGTTATTGGATGAACCTTCATTTTCCGCGCGACACCGCGCCATGAAACGCCCCTAATGCGAAGTGCGATTATTTTGTCGCCCTTGCCATACAGCGGGCATGATTCCGGCCTGTTTTTGCTTCCAAATTGGCGTCCGAGCTTCTTACCGTTTGCCACGGCCCGCATAAGGCCCTCCTTCGTGCGCTGGCGGAGAAGGTCCCGCTCGATTTCGGCGGCGAGGCCCATGACCGTGACAAGGACTTTGCTCTGAATCGTGTCCTCGAGCACGTAGCGGTCCTTGACCGTGTAAATCTTGATGCCCTTTTCGGTGCAAGCCTTGATGACTTCGAGGACGAGCACAAGGCGGCGCGCGATGCGCGAAATCTCGGAAAAGACTATCACGTCTCCACGCTTCGCCTTGCGCAATATTTTCCCGATTCCTCGCTTCCTCCAGTCGACCGCGCCGGAGACGCCCTCGTCGGCGACCCATTCCCCGGCTTCAAGTTCGCGTTGCTTGAGGAAATCGACGATGCCGATTTTCTGGACCTCCACGTCCTGCACGTCGCTTGACACTCTCAAATAGCAGTAAACCATGTTCACCTCACCAAAACAGTTTGAATCCGTAGCGTTCCTTGCAAAGGTCTTGCGCCCATTGTATGGGGGCCTTGTGCGTCCGGCCGTAGTCCTCGGCCTCGGCGGCGTAGCGACGCACCAGAGCGGAGAAGTCCCGGTCCGGCGTTTCGCCGCCTTCGATATGGAAGCGTTTCGCGATGTACATGCAGTCCGCCGCGAATTTACCGCGCGTCATCTGCTCATGGTTGTACACGAAGACGACGGCTAGGATTTGCGCGGAGGTGTCCGTGTTGATCATTGGGATTCCTGCCGCGAGTCCGGCTTCAAGCAGTTGCGAATACATGTCACTCATGGTAGCCTCCCGGCGGGATGTAGGCCGCCGGCGTCACGCCGCGAGGCGTCTTCCAGCCGGAAACCGCAAAACGGTCGATAAGGCGCTTCGCGTCCGCGAAAAGCCACTTGCCGACATTCCGGAAGCCTCGTCTCTCGAGGAAGCGGATCTGCTTCGGCGTCGAAAGTCCCCGGGCGTTCCGGTCCGTGGCGACGTCTATCAGGCGTTGAGCCTCGCCCGAAGTCTGAGGAGCGCCGAAGCCTAGCTTTTCCAGCGCCTCCGCCTGGGCGGCCGTTGGCTGCGCCTTCTCGGCGGCCGTCATTGGCTCGTAGTCGGCAAGGGTGGCGTCTCCGACGCTGAACGCGTACTGCAGGGGATCCACGAGACGGCCGTCACGCCGGCGCATCTGCTCCAGCTTCTTGGCCAGTGACTCCTCACGCTTGCGCACCGTCTCGCTTTCGGCCGTCTCGAGAAGCTCCTCGGTGATGTCGATGTCTTCACCTGCGGCGCCCGCCTTCTCGGCCATTTTCGTGGCTTCGTCCTGGACGGCGCCGTCAGGCGAGAGCAAGGACGCCGGCCGGCACAGCTCGTGCGTGGCCGTGAGCCACAAGAAGTCGAGGATGAGCAGGTTCTCCTTGCCGGGAGAAAGCCTCGTCCCTCGGCCGACCATCTGGCAGAACAGGGACCGCACCTTCGTCGCGCGGAGGACGCAGACGCAGTCCACGTCCGGGCAGTCCCATCCCTCGGTGAGGAGCATGGAGTTCAAAACGACGGTGCCGTGCCCGGCAAGGGCGAACTCGCGGAGCTTCTCCTTCCGGTCGGGCGACTCGCCGTTCACTTCTATTGTCCTGAAGCCCGCCGCCTCCAGGTGGGGAAGCAGGTGGAGCGACGTCGCGATGAGCGGAGTGAAGACGACCGTCTTCCGGTCGTGCGGGATTGCGGCCGCGATCTGCGGCAGGTATGGATCCAGGGCGCGCGCCACGCCTCCGGCCTGGAAGTCGCCTCCGACGACGGCGACGCCGTTCAGGTCGATCTTGAGCGGGACGGTGCGCGCCTTGATCCGGCAGAGCCAGCCGTCGCGGACGGCGTCGACGATGGAGTAGTCGAAGGCGATTGTCTCGAAGACCTCGCAGAGGCCGCGCATGTCGCCACGGTCGGGAGTGGCCGTGACGCCGAGGACGCGGGCCCCGGTGAAGTGCTCGAGAATCGCCTTGTACGTGTTGGAGAGCGCGTGGTGGCACTCGTCTATCACGATGAGGTCGAACTCGTCCGCCTGGAAGCGGGCGAGACGGCCGGGACGGCACATGGACTGGACGGAGCCGACGACGACCATGTACGGGATGACGCCGTCGACGCCTCCGTGCGTGGTCTCCTCGGCCTTCTCAAGTCCGGCCTCGATGCCGGTTGTGCGGCGTATCTTGTCGATGGCCTGTTCTAGGAGCTCGCCCCGGTGCGCGAGCACCAGGACGCGTTCCCCGCGCATGACGGCCCTCTCCGCGAGTGACGCGAAGAGGATCGTCTTGCCGGTGCCCGTGGGCATTTGGACGAGGCACGAGCGGAAACCGCGCGCGAACGTGCGCTCCACCGCCTCGACGGCCGCCTGCTGGTATGGGCGGAGATCCATTGCTACACCTCATCCGGAAGCGCGAAACCGTCGTCGCCCTTGGGCGGGAACTCCTCTTCCACGGGCGGAAGGAAGCGCTCGACCTCCTGATAGGTCTTGCCCTGGTACTCGCGGTGGCCGAGCTTCACGCGGACCGCGCAGCCCTGGACCTCCGCCCACGGCATGCTCTTGCCGCGGCCCTCGCCATTCTTCCAGAAGCCGCAGGAGATTGCGAGCATGTTGATTTTCCACGCAAGCTTCTGGTTGAGGATGATGTTCGCCTTCGGGTGTGCCGTGCCGAGGTCCCCGCCGTCGACGGCGAGGTAGAGCACGGCCATGGGCGAGGCCTGGATGTTCGCGGAGCCGGCGTACTGGGCGCGCTCCATCTTCTCGATTACGGCGTCGTACTCGCCGTCCGGGAGGAGGATTACCTCCGCCCCGCCTTTGGTGTCCTCTTCGGTGAGCTGGTAGTCCCAGCCAATTCTTTTGTCTTCGCTCATGGTTCGTCTCCTAGCCCTTGATCTTCTTCGCGATTGCGTCCATCCTCGCCATCAGCCACTCGGCGAATTTTGCGGGGATATCGTCGACCTGCCACGGCTCATTGTTGCCGCAGACCTTCTTCTCGCGGATGTAGTTCCGGATTTCGTCGTCCGTGATGCCGTAGTTGTCCAGAGCCTCGCGGAGAGGCGACTTCGCCGTCTTCGTCGCGGCCGCAGGCTTGGCCACGGTCTTCGCGGCGGACTTCGTCGCCGGCTTTGGTTGCGGCTTGGGCTCGGGCTTCGGTTCGGGACTGTTGACAGAAGTTGACATGGGCTCTTCGGAGCGGTCGGCGGTTTTCGACAGGACGGCGCGGAAGATCTCTGGCGCTTCGTCCAGGGGGAACTCGTCGGGCATCTCGACGCCGGCGCGGTGCTTGGCGTCCCAGAACGGCGTGTGCGAGGTGTACACCATGCGCTTTCCGCCGTCGGCCTTGTTCACGACCTTGCCGAAGTCGCGCTGGCTCGCGATCACGCTCATCTTGTAGTTGATGAAGGCGAGAATCTCCGGCCATTCGCGGGTCTTGGGCGCCGCGCGCTTCGAGAGGTTGAGTTCCCAGTGGTCGTAGCTGTCCGTCTGTTCCGGAAGCTCGACGCGGCGCTGCTGCGCGTGTCCGATGAGGACTACGTCCATTCCGCTGTCCGCGAGGTCCCCGAGGCGGTCGAGGACGGTGCAGAAGCGCTCCGCCGTCTCGATCCAGCCGTCACCGTACTTGCCGTAGCCGACGAGCGTCTGGACGTTCTTCTCGCCGAGGTAGTCGCGGACGATGATTTCCTCGAGCTTGTCCGCCGAGTCGACGACGAACGTGCGGTAGCCCTGGTGGTCGCGCTTGAGGTTTTCGATGAGGCCGAGGACGCCCTGCCACGTTTCGCGTGTTCCGTCGATACGTGCGGTGTCGAGGCCGAAGCTGCCCTTCTCGAGGTCGAGGAAGAGGGGCTTGTCGAGTTTGGAGGCGAGGGTGGTCTTGCCGATTCCCTCCACTCCGTAGATGACTGCGCGGAGGCCGCGCGGTTGTAGTCTGCCTGTTGTAATGTTCATGGTTCTAGTTCCTTTCGTTGGTTAAACTTCATCGGGGATCGTGAATCCCTCTTCGTTGTTGTCTTCCTCTTCGACGGGGGCAGCACCCGCGACCATGCCGTCCTCGATGACGATGGAGCACTCGCCGCCAGTCGAGACGCGCGTTCCGATGCACTGCAGTCCGTTCTCGCGGAGGTAGGCGTCGTACTCGCGGAGGGTGTCCGCGTCCAGCTGCTCGAGCTTGTCCACCAGGACGAACTTGCAGTCCGGAGAAAGACGGGAGGCGATTGCCGTCGCCACGACGAGCTGCATGGAGCTTGACATGCAGTCCCATGCCTTGCCGTCGAGGGTGAGCTTGCCTTCCTCGACCGAGAGTCCGGGATAGGGGAGGTCGGCGCCTTCGAGGAGTGCCGCACGCTTCGCGCGGATTGCCTCGATCTCGCGGGAGAGTTCGTCGTACTGCTGCCGGATGTCCGCCGCGTCTGCGAGAACGGCCGCCCGCTTCTCGTTGTCGCGGACCCGCTCGTTTATGGCCTCGGCGTTCGCGATGTCGGCCTCGATGGCCTCCGTCGATTCGTCGACGAGTTCCGCCGTGGTCTTGCGTCCGGACTCGACCTTGTCCTCGAGGTCGGCGAGCTGGAGCCGTGCGTCCTCAAGACGCGCCTCAAGGCTTGCGATTTCGTCGCGGGCCGCCTGGAGCCTGCGCTCATTGCCGGCAAGTTCCTCGCGGAGGCGACGGTGTGCGCCGTTGGCGGCGAGAATGTCCTGTTGCCGCTGGACAAGTTCGGAGACGGAGACGGGAGCTTCCGGCGCGTCCTCGTGCCAGGGCATTTCCTTCGCCGCCTTCTCCTTCTGCTCGGCCATGCGGCCCGTGGCGGTGCGGAGGTCGTACTTCGACTTCTCCTCCTTCTCCAGCTTCTCGAGCTGGTCCCCGATGCCGAGGAGCTTGAGGAGGATGTCAGCCTTGCCCTTGTCGTTCGCGTTGAGGAAGGACGGGAGGTCGATGCTCATGCGGCCGATTGTGGCGTCGAGGAGCTTCTGTCCCGCCCGGCGGCCGGTGCTGTCCGTGACGGTGAGCGAGGCGTTCTTCCCCTTCCGTTCGATGATGAGTCCGTCGTCGGTCTCGACGCGGATGCGGCTTTCGCCCGCGGCGCCTTCGCGCCTGTAGTTCGTGGGGGCGAGCTTCTCGCCTCCGAGGGCGTAGGCGAGCGCGTCGAGTACGCTGGTCTTGCCCTGCCCGTTGCGGCCGCCGATGGTGGTGAGGCCATCCGGCGACGGTTCCAGCGTGACGGCCTTGACCCGTTTCACGTTCTGGACTTCCAGACTTACGATCTTCATTGTTCTTCTTCTCCTTGTTGGTTGGTGGCCCGCGGCGCGGTGAACAGTTCCGCCGGTGTTTCCCAGTGGTCCGCGCCGGGGCCGAAAGTGGTTATTTCGCCCCGTTCCTCCTGAAGTCGAGGTCGATGTCGAAATTGGCGTCGCGTTCCTGGCCCCTCATGGACATTAGGTCTATGAACCAGTCCGGGCCGCGTAGCACGAACTGGGGGAAGGCATTCCCGCTTTGCAGTACGGAAAGCGAGTCGGCGCCGCCGAGCAGCGTCGCGGCCGTGACGGCCTTGCCGAGGTAGCGGACGGACACGGGCGCCGGCGATTCGTGTTCCGGCATGTGAATCCAGACGACGCCCTTCATGTTGCATTCGTCCGGGCGGTTCTCGTCCAGCCATTCCTTGAACGGCGTGTACATGCCGTAGCCGTCGTCGATGAACTCCTCGCCGCAGCACGGGCATTTGCGGATGTGCCCGTCCTCGTTTTTCTTGAAGACGCTCCTCGGGTCCTCGTCGAACATTCGCCTGCGCCGGCAGAGTTCCTCGTCGGAAGTCCGCCAGGCCTTGAGGACGGCGCTCGTGACGGCCTGCAGTTCCTCGCGGCCGGCAAGCACGGTCTCGTCGCCCTCGAGGTGGAAGTCGAGGTAGGACGGGTTCGGGTGAAGATCTTCGGAGTTCGGCTCAATGTCCGGACGCGTGACGCTGAAGAGTATGCGGCCGTCCGTGGCGACGAGCTTCCCGGGCACGACGTGCGCGTGGTAGCGGTCCGCCCACTTGTCGCAAAACATCTTCGCGACCTCCCGGACTGTGTTCACGGAGACGCTCATACTGCGGCCTCCATTGCCTTGAGGTCCTCGTAGTACTCCTTGTCGCGGACGATTCCGTCCGGAGGCGTCTCGAGGTGGCGGACGATGTCCGCGACGCGGTAGAGCCACTTCTTCTCCGTGACCTTGCGCGCATGGACGGTGCCGTTCTCGCGCAGCGTCTTCAGGTCGTAGCGGGAGAGACCGAAGAGGCGCTGGACGAGCCCGGCGTTCGCGAACAGGGGCCGTGCCTCCTTAGTGCGCCTTCTGTCCATTGCTCATCCTCCAGCCGTAGAGCAGCTCCCCGCCGACCGAACGGCAGTTGGCGCGGGCGCTTGCCGCGACGGCTTCGTAGTCGCCCTCGGGGAGGGAGACGTAGACCACCTTGTAGCCGTACGCCGGCTTTCTGCAGCGTGCGGTCTTGGTGGCTTCTGTTGTGGTGTTCTTCTTGTCCTTCATGGTGTCGTGGTTCCTTAATCCCCGTCTTTCCGGGGCGCCAGGCTTCCGCCGTTGCAGGTTGTCTTTCCGTGCGCCTCGCGCCACCTGGGCATGTAGTCCTTCATGTAGGCGGCCAGCCGCTCCTTGCGGCATTTCGGGCACACGAGAAAATGGTTTGAAGATGCGGCGAAGTGCTTCCCGCAGTGCCGGCAGATCCGCATGAACTTTTTGCGCGGCGACAGGCAGCGCATGCAGAGCTTCCGGTGTCCGAAGTAGCGGCGTCCGCACCTCGGGCACTTCTTCGTCAGGTCTTCGGCGCCGGCTACTCCCCGGACGATTTCGGTTATCTGCTGGGCGTAGGCCTTCGCGTAGTTCAGCTCCGTCTCCGTGGCGTCCGACGTCTCGTCGTAGCCTATGCGCACATCCTCTCCGCCGCCTTCCTCGTGGAAGATGATTTTCACGCACGTGCTCATTCTGCAATGGCCTCCTTTGCCTCGCGGAGGAGCGCGCGTTCGCGGTCCCCGGTGAGGTGGTAGTGCTCCAGGTTGTGCGCCAGGCGCTTTACGAGGTCCGTCAGCTTCTCCGCCTCGGCCGCGAGTTCCCGGACCTCGCCGGAAAGGATGACGTGCGCGTTGATGATTGTCTCGCGTTCGTTGACGGCGCGGACGATGAGAGACCGCGTCTCCATGTTCGCCGGGTTGATGGCCGACATGACCACGCCGTTCTCACGGTCGCGGATGGTCTCGCCCTCAAGACGCCACGGACGCGGCGCCGGGAACTCGAACTTCTCGTCGGTCTTCATGCCACACCGCCTTCCTCAGCGAAGTCGCCACGTTCGATTGCCGCGTCAAGCAGCTCGGAAAGGTAGGCGTGGTCGGTGCCCAGCCGCACATAGTCGTCCGGCGTGAATTCCGAACCGTCCGGCTTGCGCAGCTGGACTCTTTTTGAATGGATACCATGCGAAACTGTGCACAGCAGCACTGTGAGGTCATCCTGAATCTCGATGTCCACATGGAGTGTCCCGCTCATCTCGCACCACCTTTCGCCTTCTGCCACTTGCCGTTGACGTTCTCCCAGCGCCCCCAATGGTCGGTGTCGCCGTATGCGAAACGCCATGAGCGGACGCGCGCAATGGGAATGCTTCGCCGTTGCCTGTTGTGGTACTCGACTATGATTGCGCCATCGCCCGCGCTTCTAAATGCAGGCTTGCGTTCGCGCGCCCATGAACAGATAATGTCCTCGCGTGTTCCGTCGAGGTATTCGACAATGCAATGATTGTCTAGGTCCATCACGGCGGGGCCGAAACTAGTCATGACAACGCTGAGTGTGACGGCAAAAAGCAGAAGTGCCGTAAATCCTAAAAATGCTTTCATCTGTCACCTTCCTTGATTGCGGCGCGGGCCTCGTCGATGAGGGCCTGCTCGTCGCGGGACAATCTCCACACGGTGTGGTCCATGTACATGTCGGCGAGCTTCTTCAGCGTGTGCCGCATGCGGTTGTTCTCCAGGCGCAGGCCGTTGATCTCCTCGGCGACGGCCTTCTCCTTCTCGAGCACGCGGTCGAACGCGTTGACGGCGTCAATGATGAGATCGGTGTTGGCGCCGCTTGGGCCGCTGTTGTCACCGAAAATAAAACGCCCGTCGGCGTCCTCCGTGCGCGAGAAGTCGCGTGGATTGTCCCCCGGTTTGCGGTGCCACGGGCGAGGGCTTGTGCTAGTGATTGCCATGTTGTCCTCCTTAGTTGTTCGTTGTTGCCTTCTGCCATCCGCCATGTTCGGCGACGATCCACCGCAGGCGGAAATACTCGTTGACGGCCGTGCCGAAGTGCTCAAGCGCCTCGACGGTCTCGTCCTTTGTCATTGCCGAGGCGAGCAGCTGCCGCAGGTCACGCCTGCGCCACTCGTCGAGGTAGGCCTTCGGCGCGAAGAGCGTGAAGATGACCTCGCGGATCGTGCTGCACTTCTCTCGGCCGATTCGATCCTTGATCCTGTCCGGAAACTTGTTGGCGTCGGTCCAGAACTCGTCTATGGCCAGTTCGAGGTCGGTGCCGTCGTCAGTTGTGTAGCCGGCGTCCGCCGCCTCGTCAACGAATCGGGAAATCTCCTCCGAGAGGTTGTAGCCGGCGTCCGTGACCTCGGGGTTCTCCTCGATGTACTTGATGGTCAGCATGGTGCTACTCCTTGTTGGAAATCTTCATCCAGTCCGCGTCGCCGACCTTCTCGAAGTCGTACATGGTGCGGCCGCTCTTCAGGTGCGTCACGCCGAAGCATTCGGCCAGCCCGCGCCACGTCAGGCCGCATTCCTCGGCGAGCGTCACGCGGGCGCGTTCGCCGACGACGCAGAGGCCGGCCTTGCGGACGAGGGTGAAGCAGCGGCCCCAGGTCGCGGGCCTGCCGTAGCTGATGGCGTGGATGGTCCTCATTTGGCACCTCCGGTCAGCCAGCCGAGGAAGACCATGAGAAGCGGGATGGCCGCGAGAAGCGCGCAGACGATGAGCGCCGCGAAGAGGTAGGCGAAACACCCGCTGCGGATTCCCGCCTTGCGCAGGTTCTCGGCGTAGAGCGGCTTTTCCTCCGCGAACGGCGGATTCGTCATGACGGCGTCGAGCGGCCTGTCGCCGGCTGCCATTTCCGGTGCCGACTTGTCGAGCGGGCGTTCGACGGCTATCACGTCCAGCGCCGCATTCGGCGTGTAGTACACGGGCGCGGCCGTGCCCCTCGGCCTCGGCGCGAGGCCCAGAGCGACCTCGAGGCGCGAGGCGTAGCCGTCGAGCATGAGCGCGACGGCGCCGTTGCCCATGCGTGGCGGATTCCCCGCCCAGAGTTCGCGTTCCTTCTTGCGCATGTCGCGCGCGATTTGTTCAAGTTCTTCGTTCATTGCGCGGCCCTCCTCGCCTTCTCGATGAGGAGCCGGTAGGCCTCGCCGTCATCCTCTTCCAGGCAGTCGCAAAGCTCGCGGACGAAGGCGCGCAGCCGGTCCACCTTGTTCGGCGCGTCCTCCGACGGTTCGACCGCCGACGAGTTGCGAAGCATGTCGCGGATTTCGCACACGGCGCGTGACATGGTGCAAAGCGATTCCAGGGCGCGTACTTCGAGATTAGTCAGCATGCGACACCTCCTTCCGCGTGGGCACGTCTGCGGCCCTCGATGCCATCCCCATGACCCGGAGCCTCGTCGAGAGGCAGAAGGCCGCGATGCAGCGCGGTTCCGCAGTCTGGTACGGCGAGGCGGAGGCGGAGACCATCTGGTTCGCGCATGTCTCCGCGAACGAGAGGAGGTTCGCCGCCCTCGTCAAAGTGTCGGCGCACTTCGCCGGCAGTTCGCCCAGGTCTCCGATCTCCATGTTCCGCCTCGGCGTCGTCGGGTGCGGCGTCCGGATTGTCGGGAGCGTCTGTTTCTCGGTGATCCGGACGGCCACGTCTATCGCGGCGAGCGTCTGCGCCTCGCGCCTCTTGACCTTGGCCGCGTACTTCGAGAGTTTCGGCTCGCTCATATCAGCGCCCTCCCGGTGACGATGGAGAGGCCGAGGAGAAGTGTGCCGACGCCCATTGCGCCGACGACCAGGGCGACGAGCGCGCCGAGGAGGACGGAGCCGGCGTCGCACGTTTGCCGATGTTCGCAAATTGACCTTGTGCCGTTCATTTTTCCGACCCTATTCAAATGCTTCGATTGAGGACATGAGTATTGGCGCCCCCCCCCCCATGTATGGAAGCGAGCGGTCCACGTTGCAACAAATGTGGTCGGCGGCCTCTTCCAGGGTCAGCCCGTCCTCGCTGGCGAAGCATTCCGCCAGCTTGTCGCGGTCGTATATCACGCGCCCGTTGTTGTAGTCGATGCCGACAATCGCGGGGAAGTACTTCTCCACTTCGTCATGGTCGCCGATTAAAACCGCGTCCGGGTAGTCGTTCGCCAGCATTTCGCGTAATTCAGCGTTGCTCATTGCGCCACCTCCTCGACGGCCAGGCCGTCGTCGCCAAAAATCGCGCGGAAGCTCGCGAGAGCCGCCTGCGCCTCGATGCATGCTGTCAGGGCGTTCCCCACGCGCTGGACGGTGTAAAAAAACCGCTCTCTGTAGATTTGCGATTCGCGGCAGTCCTCGTCGCGGACAACGTCCACGAGGCGGGCGGACACCGAAAGGCCCGCGATTGCGTCAGCCAGGGCGCTCTTCGTCGCGCCCTCGTCCTTGAACTTCTTGCTAGTCAGCTTTGACATTGTTTCTCCTTGTGCTTGGTTGAAGTTGCCCCCCCCCCCGGCCCCAGCGCAGCCCTTCCACAGGCTTAAAGCCGAGAGGAGGCGGAAATCGGTTAGTCCTCGTCCTCGATTGTGTCGAGGCAGTAGAGCGCGCCCTCGAGGTCCGAGAGCGCCAAGTCCGTGAAGTACTCGGCGTTGCCGTCGTCGTCCGGAAGGTCTCCGAGGGCGAAGTCGTCGCGGAGTTCCTCTAGGGCGTGGCGCGCCTCGTCGAGCTTCGCGCGGATTGCGTCTAGCCGTGCCTTTGCCTCTGCGTTCATCGTGCGGCCTCCTACTGGAATCCCTGGGCGACGAGTCCGCCGAATGTGCGCTCCTGCGTCTCGGCCGAGACGTGCAGCGAGCACCAGTCGTCGCGGCGGACGCACGGGAAGCCGTGGCCCGAGGGACGGGCGACGTGGCACTCGCAGCGTTCCGCGAGGCGCGTGGACTTCTCGCCTTTCACGGCGAGGACGGCGACGGTCCTTCCGAAGAGGCACTGGTCGCACCTCGCGGAGGTAGGTCTGTCTCCGGCGGGGACGATTTCGGTTCTTGGCTTGCCGGTGGCGGCCTTTGGCTTCGCCTCGGTCTTGTCGGTCTTGTCCTTCATGGTTCCTGTTCTCCTTTGTGTTGGGTTGATGCTACCCGATTGGGTAAAAACTAAGATACGGCAGAGTTTCGGGTTGATGCTACCCTAGATTCCAAAAAAAAAGCAATCGCTTCGGCAATGGTGATTTTCTTTTCGTCTGCGTACTTGACGAGCTGAATGAACTCCATTAGCGAAAGCTGTACCTCGATTTCCATTACTTGATTCCTTTCTTCTGTTTGGCCAGTTCTCTCTTGACTTCGTTCTCGCGGACCATTGCGGCCGCCTTTTCGTAGTCCTCGGGCGTGAGCGGAACATCCTTGACGCCTCGGACAATCAGCTCCTCGCAGATCTCCGACAGGGAGATTCCCGGTTGCGTCTCTCGCCTCGCGGCCACAACCTTTTCCAACTGGACGCAAGTCTCGACGGGCACCTTGACCGTCAGTCGCTTGCGGTTCAGGTCGTAGTATGGCATCTTGTCACTCATGTCTTCTCCTTGTTGTTGCGGCCCCGTTGCGAGGCTTGTTCCAAAAGTACGCCAACAAGTTTAACAGGTTGATGCTACCTTGTCAACAGTTTTTTTTGGTTTTCAAAAAAAATCTGTGATAAACTGATAAGCGAATGGAAAAACGCACGGGCCGCGAGGTGTACGGACTGTACCGGAAATGCCGATGGAAAACACTCTTAGAATGTTGGAATCCGCTAATTTTACTCGGTTCAAATCCTCTCCCCGCTACCATTTCTAAAGCGTTGCGGCTCAATGTTTTAGGCGCGTTTTTCCGCCGTTGCAAGGTGTACGGCCTCTAGCGATAATACCGAAAATCGCTGAGGCCAGAAAGGAAAAACGAATGGCCATCTACCGCAAAAAGACCGACGGAGTCTGGTACTTCTCCGTCTACGTCCCCGGCAAGCCCCGCCTGCGAGGCTCCTGCGGGACCACCAACAGGGCCGAGGCCCTCCTCGTCGAAAGCACGATGAAGGTCGCCGCCGGCAACAAGGCCCCGAAGGCCCACGTGCTGCGCCTCATTGACGCGCTCTACGCCGACGAGGAGCCCGTCGACAAACTACCGCTCGAAGCGCTCCAGTTCGAAGTGTGCCGCCTGTTGAGCCTCAGCGGGAAGAAGATGTCGAAGCAGTACCTGGAACACCGGAAGTCCGCCCTCCTCCGCTTCGTGGAATGGGCCTCAATGAACTGGCCCTCCGCCCAGGACGCGCGCGACGTGGACCGCGTGTGCGCCCAGGCCTACGCCGCACACCTCGCGGCCAAAGGCTCCGGCGCGAAGACGAGGCGCAACACGCTCGCCTCTCTCGGTTCAATCTGGAACGAACTTCGAAGGGCCCACGACGGCCTCGAGAATCCGTGGCCCCTCGCCCTGCCCCAGAACGTCGAGGAGAACCGCGGCCGCCCGTTCACGCGCGAAGAGGCGGAGAGGATATTCGCGGCCGGTGACGCCGACGGGCACGGCTGGGGCCTCGCGGCCCGCATAGCCGCATGCACGGGCCTCAGGGAAGGCGACGTGCTGCACCTGCACTTCGAAGACTTCAAGGACGGCGCGATCGTCGCGGACCCGTCGAAGACGAAGCGCTGGCACATTCGCGTCTGCCTCCCTCTCCCGCGGGAGATCCTCGACCTTGTCGGCGAGGGGACGGGACCTCTCTTCCCGGAGCTCTTCAAGGCGCATTCCGTCCGGATGAAGGGGCACCCGTTCGCGGACATTCTGCGGTCCGCCGGCGTCGACGCGGACAAGTACACCTTCCATAGCTTCCGCCACTACTTCCGGACGAGGCTCGCGGCCGCCGGCGTCTCCGATGAAACGGCAATGCGCCTCGGAGGATGGACGCAGAGGGACACGGCCGCGAGATACGACCACGACGAGCACCGTGCGGAACTGGCCGCCGCGATTGCGGCCGCGTGGGGACAATGAAAAAGCCCCCCGCCATAGGAGGGTGGCGGAGGGCAGGGCAACACAAGGAATCTCAAGAACCGATATGATTATATCATATTGCCCGCCTCAGTGCGAGATGATGTGTTCGACGACCGCGGCTATCTGCGGGCGGAAGGCGAGGAGCGCGAAGGCCCCGAGGCCTATGACCGTGATTTCCCGCCGGCACTTGATGATGACATCTTTCCACGTGTCCGTCGGCGCGGGCTTCGCCGTCGCTGCCCGGACGTACAGGAAGACGAGGGCGAAGATGTTCTGCGCGTTCGCCTGGAGCTTCTCGGCGTCGGAGAGGCCGTTCGTGCCGTCCCTCGCGTCGCACACGATTTCGATTAAGTCATCCTTCTCGCCGGGCGCCAGGTGGGAATCGCGAATAGCCTGGATTGCGGTGTCGGTGCGGTTGAGGATTTTCTCGGAAACTGCCATTTCGGCTACCTCACTTTCTCTATGACCGGGCTTGTGTAGTCGCCAGGATTGTCGAACGACGACGAGACGCAGCCTCCCAGGAGAAGCGCGAGAATGACGGCGACGACCACGGCCTTGTGCTTGTCGTGGTAGATTCCGCCGGCGATTCTCACGCCCCAGTGCACCATGGTCGAAAGCGTCTTGACGAAGCGCTTGCCGACGTTCTCGGCGAGGTTGATGCTCGTGAATCCGTCGTCGCCGAAGTCGCGGACGATTTTCACGTCGCAGCCGAGCTTCTTGGCTATGTCGTCCATCTCGATGTAAAACGGGTCGTGGAACGCGGCGCCGGGCCGGAAGTCCACGCCGCACAACGTGTCCGGAAAGCAGGTCGCGCCGTCGCAGATGTTGTCCTCGTCCGTCGATTCGTAGGGGTTGAGCCACACCTGCACCCACTCGCCGTCGCTGACGAGGTTGATGACGCGGCCGTAGTACTCGCCGGCGGGGAGGCCGTGCGCCTCCAGGAGCGGAAGGTACCACGTCTGCTTGAGCGAGTACCTGTTGGCCGCGTCCTTCTCGAGGGAGGCCTTGACGTAGTCCTTGCCCTTCTTGAGCAGGACCTTCGCGAGCTTCTTGGCGTATTCGGAAGTCAATGCGTCCATGTGTCACCTCGCTATCACATTCGTCCGCTTCTTTCCGTCCTTGCTGATGATAACGAAGGCGTACTTCTTCGCCTTGCTGATTGCGGACTTGTCCCAGCCGTTGTAGCCTTCAGTGATGTTCTTGAAGTCTCTCGATGTGCGGCTTGTACTGATCCAGTCGAACTTGCCGCCCTGCCACTTCCCGTCGATAAGGCAGAAGAGGCAGGCGAGCGTCGCGCCGGCGTCCGTCGAGGAGGTTGCGCCGAGCTTCTCGCATCCCCCCTTCACCCACTTGTAAGACATGTTCCCGCCGGAGACCTTGAGCGAACCGATCTGGCAGCCTGAAACCTCCTTGGCCGAACCACCCTTAAAACCTCCCCAGCACCAGTCGAGCGAGGCGAAGTCGACCTCGTCGGCAGTCGCGGCCGCGGGCGTCTCGACGGCCGGCGTTGTGACGGTTGCGGCGCTTCCCTTCCAGTTGCCGACGCCGAAAGCGCCGGCCTCGATCGCCGCATTCGCCTTCGAGGCGTCTGGGCCGCGTGAATACTCGAAGCCGTTGACCTCGTAGCCCTTCGCGCGCAAGGCCTTCACGCTGGACTTGATGTCGGACGTCGTACACGACGGATCCAACTGGTCCATCACAATCGTCCCGAGGCCCGCGTGCGCACTGTTGCCGCTAGTATGATGAGTGGCGAAAGGCCCGTCCCATCCTGCGGCCTTCACGGCGTCCCGGAGCGCCTTCCACTTCGCGGCGCTGCCTTCGCCCTCGTTCATCTCCAAACCCAAAACGACGTAGCTCAAGTACGGCATGTAGTCCTTGAGGCCGTTCGCGTACTTCGCCGGATCCGCGAAGATCTTCTTCCGGTAGCCGTCCGAATCGTCGGCCACGATCCAGGCGACGACGCCGAGGCCTCGCGCCCTGATTTTCGCCACGCGCTGCAGCGCCGTCTTCCTGGCGGACGAGTCCGTCAATGCGTCGTAGCCGGCGCCCTCGCCGTCGCCCTCGTTTACGAGTAGCAGGTGGCAGTGGTCGCACCCGACAGAGATCTGCCACTCGAGATACTCCTGGAACTTCGCTTCGGAGAACTTCGGGCTCACCATGTTCATCATCCGCTTCGACGCGTTGGAGCCGTTCCAGTTCGAGGAGTACCGGCAATCACGCCACGGCCTCGCAGAGGCCACCATGGGCTCGTCTACGCGCTCCGGAGCCTCGTCCCCTTGCTGGACTACCTCGACGGCCTGCGCCTTGCCCATGGCGCGATATATGGCGTTCGTGCCCTCGACTCCGGACACGGTCCAATCGGGCGGAGTGCCGCACCCCGCGAGGAGCAGCGCGAACGCCAGGCAATGGAGGCCGATGAGCTTCTTCACCTTGTGGTACCAGCCGCGGCTGTACTCGCACACCTGCCACGCGACGCGCGCCTCGACGCGGCCGAGGGCGGAGGTCTCCGAGGCGTACATCCAAAGCGCGTACAGGATGCCGTCGCCCCATTGCAAAACCGCCTGCTTGCTCACGCCCCAGGCTTTCGCGATTTCGTCGGCGTGTTCCCAGATCAGGTCGTGGAACAGACTGGCCAGCATCGAACGGTACTGGTTGTTCTTGATGAGGTCCGGACCGTTCCATAGACGCGAGCTCGCCGGGAACGGATGCGCCGTGAGGCGGACGAACTCGAGGCCTCCCTCCATGCGCGGTTCGATCGTGAGGGAGCCGTCGGCCGTCGTGTACTGGCAGATCGGGAGATGCCGTTCGCCCTCCCAGATCTCAATCAGCTTCAATCCGGTGAGTTCCGCGCGCACCTCTTCGTCGAGGCCGAACGTCGCCTCGTTGTCCTCGCGGATGTACTTGATTACCTTGTTCGCGACCTTCATGGTTTTCCTCCCTAGTTTGATTGCCGTTGCCACGTCCATGAAAAAGTTTCCCCTTCTCAGGTTCAGCAGTTGTAGTTGTGCTTCGCTACCTCACGCACCCGCGTGTTTCGCTCCGCGCGTTCCTCGCTTTGCCTTTTGCCCTAACTCAACGAGTTCAACCACTTCGGATGCCTCCCCATTGAAGGGAAATCAAATGCCCCGCCAGCCCGTCCGCGCCGAAAGGATAAGGGCGCGTCCCGGCGGGGCCAAAAGTCATTGCTCTTCGGCCTCCTTCGCCTGCCGTTCCGCCTCGCGCTGCTTCCTGCGGAGTTCCGCGAGGTCCGGCGGAAGGTTCGCCGCCTCCCATGCGGCCCTTACGCGTTCGCGCTCTTCGGCGGCCCGCGCGACGGCCTCGGCAATCGCTTTCTTCTGCGCCTCTGGATCGACATAGCGGGGCCGTTCTGCAACACCGTTCGTCCAGCACTCGCCGTCCATGTAGAGGTCAACGCGAATAATGCGCCCGGTCTCATTGGTCAAGATGTATTGCCCTATGCGACCGCCGTGGTATTTCTCGCGGAGGCCCTTGTCGGACTCGACCATAGCGCGGAGGCGGTCGGTTTCGCTTTCGACGCGGGACGCCTCCAGAATTGCGGCGATTTCGGCCGAAGTGGCGAGTCCGGACGCGACGACGGCGTTTGTGATTTGTGCAAAGCCTTCGTAATCGTCGGAGAACACCTGACAGGCAAGCCACTCGTTCCAGTAGCCTGCCTGCTGAATCCAGGCGTTCATCTGCTCGAGCCTTCCGAGACGCCGCGCGCCCGTGACTATGCCTAGCTTTGAGTATTTCTGCGGCGCTGCGATTGCCGTGACCGCAAGTCCCGCGGCCGCAATTATTGCGAGTGTCTTATTCATCGTTGTTGTCCTCCTCTTCGCTCTCTTCGTCCGTTTCTTCGGCGATGGCGGTGAGGCACCACAGAATGCCCCCCAAAATACCAAAAGCCGCGACGAATGCCGCGACGGCGGCGAGTCGCAGACTGACGCCCGCCCGAAATGCCAGAATGTCAAATACAGCGTAGGCGACCGACCAAAGGGTTGCGCAAAGGCAGGTAAGCAGAATGAGAATCTTGTTCATGGTTCCTCCTGGATGATGATCGTGGTTGTCTGCTTGAAGCCCATCTTCCCGCCACTGCCGGGAATGATGAAGCCATTGATCGACCAGACGCCGTTTGTATGCACCGTCGGGGCGGGCGTGAAGTCGGCGGCGACGAGGACGTTGTAGTTGGTCGCGACGCCGGGGAGCAGATAGTCATGCGGGTGGTCGGCAAAGGTCAGATGCGGCGTCAGCCGCACCCAGTCCGCCGCGTTGGTCTGCGCCAGTTCGCGGGCGTAGACGAGGATGGCCGTGTCGTCGGGAAGCAGCGGCGACCGCTTGGCGATGGCCACGTGCGCCACGTTGTTCGAAGGCGAAAGCCATGAGCCAGCGTCCTGGATATACGGGTCGCTCACGGTGACGCGGCCCGACGGCCCCTTGGAGCCACCATAGAGCACCGCCCACACGGACAGAAGCGCGAGGGCGCAGCGGACGGCGCGCGGGGCGTCCGCGACTCGCGGCACATGGTTGTAGATGTGCAGGAAGAGCGCGAAGAGGACCACGGCCGCCGCAATGGCCAGCCATTCCACAATGCCGAATTGCGCGAAGTCCGTCATGGCGTGGTTGTCCAGGTGAGCGTTGAGCCGCTTTTGTGCGGGAAGAAGCGCGTCCCCTCGACGAGGATGCCGCCGGAGAGATCGGTTTGCGCGGAGTTCTTGATGACGGTCGCACCGGGCTGGCGGACAAGGAAGTAGAAGAAAGCCGCCGAGGCCGTGGACTCAAGCTCGAAAGACCATGCGCCGTTGACGCCGTTTGTGGCTACGGACGATATCCAGGCGGGCCGACCTTCCGAGAGGTCGGACCACGGCCCGGAAACACTCTGGGCGGCCATGCAGATGGGGGCCTGCCCGTTGTAGGTCGTGACGCCCACGTCCAGCGTGACCACGCCGCCGCTGACATTGATACCGTCCGTTAGGACGCCGACGATCTGCTCGTCCGTTTTCTCGATGCTGAAAAGCGTCTCGCCGTCGGGTGTCGACACCCGGAAATAGGCGTTGGAGTCGCCTCCGAAGCCCATGCCGTTAGAGGTGAGGACCCAGACCTCACCATGGCTTGTGACGTGCCGCTCGTACTCGTAGCCGCCGGCTATCACCGTTTCGGGCGTCGATATCCAGGTTACGCCGCTGGGGGCGTCCGCGCCGAGGCCGGAGGTGTGCCGCGACCATGCGCGGTCGGCCTTGGCCATGTCGAGCGCGTTCGATGTCGCGGCGGTGAAGGCGTTCGCATCGTTGAGCGTCCGCGTGAGGCCGTTCGTCTCCGCCCAAACGGTAATGTACTCATGCGTGTCGGGGTCGAGCTGGAGGAGGCGTAGCTGTGGTGCCCGGACGCGGCTGTTGTAGTTGGTTACTTCCGCGACGACGTTGCTACCCATTAGCAACTGGTAGACGATGGCCTCGTCGGCCGCCGTGGCGAATTCAGAGGCATTGCGGTACGCAGCGGTGCCAAGGGAGGCCGTTTGCGCGTATGGCGCGAGGTCCTCCTCGCGCGCCAGTGTGCCCGATGACGCGGGCAGCTTGACTACGGGCGCCTCGTCGGCCTCGGGATTTGCAAGCAGCATAGTTTCGCCGGCGGAGCCGAAGACGCCGAGCCAGTCGGTCTCGAATCCCGACCCATCCATGCGCAAGCGCCGTCCCTTGTCGTCGCTTTCCGCCCATCCGATTGAGGCCCCGTGGACGCTGTTTGACGGAAGGAAGCCGCTGTCCTCGACGATTGCCCGCACGTCGTTCGTCGTGAGGCCTTCGCCAGAGCCTCCGCCCGTGGCGGACAGCACGCCGTTCGACAGGGAGAGCCCCTCGCCGATTGCCGCCCCGATGAGATTTGTGTTGACCATCGTGCGCCGCGAGACCATGTTGTGCGCGACGTTCTCCGCCGTTGCGATTCCGGCGAAAGCCGCAAGCAAAAGTATCAGGTGTGACTTCATGGATTTACAGCCTTTCCGCTACGTCGGACGCGGCCTGGCGCGTCTTCTCCCAGAGTTCATGTTCATTGTCCGGTTCCTCGCTGCCGCCCAGGGCGTTGAGAATCGCCTTGATTTCCGCAATGGTCGCGGCGCCGAGCTGGACGGGCGCGACGATCTGCGGCGTCTTGACCACATGGAGCGTGCCGCTCCCGTAGACCGTGTCGGCGTCGTCCGTGACCACGACGTTGAAGCGGTACGCCCGCCCCATGACGCCGTAGGCTATCGCGGACTCCATCGCGGTCGTGTTGAGGTTGACCTGCCCGGCCATCTTCTCGCCGTCCTGGGCAAAGTCCGTCGCGAAGGCGACGACCACGCCCTGGGTGCACACGAGGTAAAGCCGCAGATTGTCAGCCGAGGCTGATTGCGGCAAGCCCTTTATGGAGACGTCCTCGACCGCGCTGCACATTGCGCGCGCGTCGGCGGTTATCCGCCTGTCCCCGTCTATCGTGAGTGTTATCATAGGTTCCTCCTATTGCAAAAGCGCGAACTCCCATTCCTTGGGAGACAGGATTGATGTGCCGCCGCTTCCGCCGACATACCGTTTCGGCCAGTAGCCGACAATCAACACTTCCTTTGAGGAAAGAGGCAGCGGCTTGGAGAGGTGGAATTCCGTCACTCCGTAGGCGGCATCGTTGCCTACGCCGGAAATGTCCTTGAACTCCACGTCGGCTGGTGTCCCATGCAGAGGCCAGGCCTCGACGAATTCGACCGCCAGGGCGGCGGTCTCGTCCGCGGCGGGAATGCCTGTTTCCGGAACCACGCTTGTGATTATCGAATTGGAGAAATAGACCTTCTTCGCCGTCTTCTCCTCGAAGAATGCCTTGTATGGGAAGTGGAATGGGTCGAAGCACGCGCAGACGAGGTTGTTCTTCGAGTAGGCGTTATCGACAGGAACAAAAGGAGGAAGCCCCTTCGCCTTGTAGACAACCATCTCGAACTCATATTTCGGCTCTG
>Ga0310696_10002543_pt1 | contig 23930 bp, 26 predicted proteins | sample AusTroGonzalo_MG_4_FD_203885 | JGI IMG/M metagenome (GOLD analysis project Ga0310696, IMG submission 203885) | Bovine rumen microbial communities from tropical cattle in Woodstock, Queensland, Australia - Gonzalo_02 (v2) (version 2) | ecosystem: Host-associated > Mammals > Digestive system >...
ATCATAAAGTTTCAACTTTTGTGGAGCATTCTTATAAAGAAAATCGGACTTGTTTATTTGTTCAACATCGCTAGCAAGTATTGCTTCCCAAGATTTGTTAATTCTTTCTTGAGAGGCACAAGCCACAAAGACTAAACATGCAAGCCCTAAATAGAGCGCCCATATTTTAAAAGAATAATTTTCCATGAAAACCCCGAAAAAAACTAGGTATAATTTACAATAATTCACCGCACTGGATTCTTCGTGGCTATCCGCCGCCCTGGATGACGTTTTTCTTGCAGTTTCTAGAGAAAAAAGGCCGTTCCGTCCCCATCTCGCTCGCTGAAATTTGGTAAATTTCGTTTTTCCGCTTAGTTACGGGGCTTTTCGACATTCAAGGCATTTTTTAGGCACGAAAGAAAAAAAACTCCATTCAACCGCTTTAGATTGAATGGAGCCTTTCAACACAGCAAGCGCAAGGACAAAGCGCATGCAACGTAAAAACAAAAAATATAGTTCACAAAGTCAACGGGAACGGAAAAAATTTATTTTCTAGGCGGTTTTGCCGTCCGGGGCCTCGTATATGCCCAATAGACGCGCCTCGTTTTCTATGGCCTCTAGGTCTATGGGGGTTTTTCTTTGCTTGTCGTTCGCCGCCGGGTTGAAGTCAAAAAGGTACATTTCCCTTAGTTCCTTGACGGCGAGAACGGCGGCGCCCGGAAATTCCCGCCGCATTTCCACAACATCCAACAGGCACGCCGCCAAATGCTCGTTTAACCCGGCCTTGAAGCTATCCCCCGATAGTTCGAGATCATGCCTAATTGCGGCTATAGCCTTAGAACAACGCTTTATGAAGCGTGAAGCCCCCTTTTCAGCCGTCTTTCTCTGAAACCCTGCATAGATGGCGGCGTTTTTCGTGCAACCGCTCAAGGCGTATTCACGGGCGAAAACGGCGAGCTTTGGCGAAAGCCCGAAATCATCCTTTAACCGTTCGTCACTCCAATTTTTCGAGACCACGGCACGCCGTAGCCGCTCAAATTCCCCGAACTGCTGGGGCGTTATCGTTCTAGTCTTTCGTGGCATTTCACGGAAAAAGCACAAAAAAACATGGTTCAAGGCAACACCAACCAAAGCAAACGGAGCGAAAGCCCGTCATTCGAACGGAAACGGGGCCGCAAGACCGTTTTTCATCCAGCATGAGCAAACGCCCACACGGAAGGAAAAACGGCTTTAAAGTACGAAAGAATGCAAAATAGAACGGGGTCAGTTTTTATTTACGCAAAAACTGCGTCAAATAACAGAATCCAAGCATGCCGGACGGGCCGTAAAAAAAGCGTAGTTAAGCAAAACAAAACGAAAGTTTAGCGACATTAAACCACAAGACACAAAAACAGCCTATGGGCTTTAATTGCGTTTTAACGCACCTTGGAGCCGTTTTTCCTCTTTGGGGTGTAGTTGCCCATGGTAGGCACGAAAAAAACAAGCCCACGACACACGAAAAACAAAAATGCAAAGCCACGGACGGGAACAACCGGAGCGAAACAAGCCCAAGACGTTGAGCGATCGGCAAAGATGCGGTGCTCCAGCGTCCACGCCCTCAAGGCGAAAAAACTTTTCTTTTTGCATTTATGCCCTAAATCTTCCTACAGAAAAAAAAACGCTGAACGCTTAACGGAACCGTCCACGGTTCCGGACTCTATTTTTCTCTTTCGCTTTTCCTCTGTTCCTTTTTTTTCGTTCCCGGTCGAAAAAAAACGTCATGAAAATTTTTGATTTTTCGCATTAGAGGGAATAGAGGAAAGTAGAGGAAAAGAAGATTAGAATTAAAAACAGAAAGAAGAACAATAGAGGAAATTATTTTGAAGATTTTATAAATAAAATCTTCGTGTTCAGTTCTTTAATGGAATAATGTTTATTCTTCTCTTTACTTAACTTAACTTTACTTAACTTAACTTTACTTGGCATCACTAAGCATCGTTTAGCACATGCATTAGCAGTGCACAAGCATAATTTAGCACATGCACTAGCATTTTTTAGCATATTTTTTAAACAAATTAAACACACTTTTCAAAATAAAAATTGCCGTCTAACAACGGCTTGTAAAACTGAACTTTAAACTAAAATGTTTAGGTTTATTTATTGATTTGAAGAAAAAAAAATTAGCTAGATCAATCCAACTTTTTATTTATTATAAAGCTTTAATTCCATTTTCAAATGGGCTATTTCATTCTCGTTTTCAATGATTTTCGTATTTAACGATTCTTCAATTTTCCTTGACTGCTCATCCGGAATTTCAACAGACGTTGCACTGAACGATGATTTTTTCCATAAAGACAGATGATTTTTTATTTCTTCGGTTTCAACAATCAAGCGGTTCATTTTCTCCGTTTTCGCAATTTTAATACCAAACATTTCATCAAGCGTCATGCCCATTTCTAATAACTTGAATATTTTAGGGTAATCCGGAAATGAAACGCCATTTTTCCATGACGATACGGCTGCCTTTGTCAAATCAAAAGCACTAGCAACGTCCTTTATTTTTAGCCCCGTTCTATCTAAAAAATGCTGAAACCCATTAGAAAAAGTTTCAAGGGCCTCCATCTTGTCAAATTCAAAGCAATCGTCAATCATATAATCATAAAATAGAAATAAACAAAACTTTCAAAATGAAAATAAAATTTTACTTCAAAAATTCAATTTTCCATTGTTAAGTTAAAATTTAATTTATAAATTTAAAGTAAAAATTATCAAAGTCAATTTAGATTTAACACAAAAGATAAAAACGACATATACAGGGATTAACCTCCATGAGAAAGAAACCAAATATTGACCCGAAACTAAAAGCCGCATGCGATTACATGGCATTTGCAAAAGGCGGAGCGAAAGTAAAACCGGGAGACGTTGACGGCCTGCACCCACTTCTATCCCGTTACTGTAGGATTTGCGACAGAATCAAGGCTAAGGGAGACGACAAGCTAACAGCGGATGCCGTAAAGCTGGGGGCGGAACTCACGGCGTTTTTCACGGCGGCGGAATACCTCGACAGGTTCAACACAGCAATTATCGAAGCCGGTAAAATGGTAACCGAAGCAATGACGGCGTATAGCGAAAAAACAACAAACAGCAAAAAGAAAAAGGGGAGCAAATAATGACGCTCAACAACAAAAACAAAGTGCCTAGAAATACAATGTGTTCTTTGACACCCGAAGCGGCGGCGGTTATAGCACGCATGAGAAGCGAAACTCAAGAGGGCTACAGGCTCAACGTCCGGGAAGCCGTTTCTAGCCTTATCGTGAGAGAATGGGGGAAATAATGAACTTTGAGGCGTTTACAAGGTGCATGATTTCCGAAGCCGTGAAGCATCCCAGCAACTTCGAGCTGGGCGCCTTCTGGCGTTCAGTCCTTACGAACATGGTAAGCGGCCACCCTGACGAGAAGACAGAAGCCGGAGTTTTAGCCCGTGAACTGCTGGAAGCGGTAAAAACGGGCAAATAATGGAAAGCGAGCAAAAGGGGTAAAACTTGGCAAAAGTCAAAATAAAAGAAATTGAGGGCGTTTACGTGCTTATTAGACGCCTGCAATCTCTAGCTCTAGAAAAGGACGTTACAGAGCTAGGAAAATTCCACAAGGAACTAGCCATAGAGTTAGGGAGAAGCGACCCAAAAGGCGACACGGAAGCTAGCGTCTTTGCAAAAGAGCTTTTAGAAAACGCCCGTGATTACTTGCAGACGTACAGAACAAGGGCTCAAAAAGCGGCAAACGCACGCTGGGGAAAGAAGCCGCCAACGGCACAGCAACCCGAAGATTTTACAGACGAAAACCCGTTCTAGCGATCGGGCAAAAACAACAACCAAAACCAACAACAAACAAAGGACAAAGCCAAATGGATGCAACAGAACTTGAAAACAAATTATTAGAACCGAAGAATATCAAAAAGGCCGCCAAAGTTTACGCCGTTGTCTTTGCGTGCAAATACAAAATAATGACGTTTAGGGATGCCGTAAAAATTCTAAAGGGGATTAATCTAGAATGAAAAACGAAGCAAAAAAGAACGGGGCCGCACCGATCAACCACGAACTGCACAGCCCCACCACCGAAACGGCGGACTACATCAATATAGCCAAAAATTCAGCCCCCGACAGTTGGGAAAAGGTGAAAAGCGTCTTTTTCGGACGTGTGCCGGGATATTTGGACGAGGTGAACCAATGCTGCGGTTTTTCCCTCTGGACAAACGAAGCCGAAAAGGCCGCACAGTTAAAAAATGAATGGGACTTGATGGACGGGCCGAAAGTAAAGCGATTCTTGACACGTTCCGGGATTCTTTGCGGCGACCGTGTGAACCTCGTAGCGCTGGGGGCGGCACTCCGGGCAAAGCTTGCAATAGACTTTGTAAACAACCAAGACACGGAATTTTACGGCGTTTTCCTTTGGGACGAATGCGTAAAGGATTTAATAAAGTATTGCGACCGCATGGCGGCTGGTGAATTTTCCGGATGATGCGAAACATTTCAACGTACAACGTCACAGACTTGGAGCACTGCGGAGAAAAACGCACAGCCACAGACGAGGAGCTGGATGCAGTCGCAAGGCGTGGCGGCTACCCCTATTTCTACGTTACGGACTTCATCAAGTACCAGGAAAAAAGGGGGTGGAAGATCAACGGCCAGCCGATACGGAACAAGGCCGCAATATTTGCCGCATGGGCAAAGGCACGCAAGGCCCGTGGATACATCGACAACGAACTTTTAAACGTGCCGTAACGACAACTCAAGCAAAGGACAATTCAAGATGTTGTCACAGCAAGGCGATAAAGGACAAGCAAACGACAGCTGGAGAGCATACTACAGACAGGAAATAGAAAACGTGCGGCAAATGCCGGGCGGAAAATACAACCCGTTCGGCCTAGACGCAGACGCCCCAATTTCCGAACGTTACGAACAAATAAAGAAATACCGCATCTTGCTATACGGCGGAGAGTTCCGCCAAATAGTAACGATGTTCCTTTTCCAGTTCGAAAACATCTGTGAAAATTACGGATTCCCTCTTTTTTTCGTGCTCGATTTCGAAGCGTACCAAGCCGGGAAAAGCTGGAAATATGAAGGGAAGCCCATAAAAAACGTGAACGGAGCATTCTACAGGTACGCCGTAAAGAAGCGTGAAAGAATGATCAATTCTGGAGCGTGGCAAGGCGAGGACATGGAAAACTACATGTATTGCGGAGCCAACGAAGCGAACGGATAAACAGGAGGAAAAATGAACTTGAAATTTTTTGATTCGTTGCAAATTATGGACACCGAGGACAAACGGGAACTTTCAAAATTTGAAAAATTCGTGATTAAGTGCGCAAAGCGTGACCCGTCAATATTGCGCCGCCATCAATCCGTTTATTCAACAGGCAAGATTTACCCCCGTAGATGGGAAAGGACGCTAAAACATAGCCTCGACACGTATCTACAGGCCGAAGGCTTGCGACAGCTCGAAAAGGCGTTTTCGTTAGGCGTTGAAACCGTGATGGACGAAAACGTCCAGTTGCTGGAAATAAAGAACGCCGCCGTAAGGGTCGAAGGATTAGAAAGCGTTGGGACAACGTTTTTCAAGTCTTGCGATTCCGCTCCGGTATATGATGGCAAGGGCGAAACGTTCAATGACTTTATGGACGAACTAAAGTACATTGCGGCGAAGATTGTAGAGCATGCCGAGGACGTTTTCAGCGACTGGGTAAAAATGACGGTGGGCGTTCCTTATTATCCGGAAGAACGGACGGCGGCAATAAAAAGGAACTGGATTAACAATTTCGAGATTCTTTGCGAAAGTGCGAACACCGAAACAAAGAAGTACATAGCTAACGAGATTTGGACGGCGAAACAGCACGGACAAAACAAGCATGAAATTTACAAGGCCGTAGAAAAACAGTACAGAACAGAAATAGAAAAAGCGAAAACGGAAGCAAGAAAAGCCGCCGTAAAAAAGGAAATGGAAGCGGCAAAGGCTAGGGAACTTTCGAAGGCTTATGACAAGCTGAAAGCGGACATAAGAGAGGGGCTTGAAGATCGCATAAGCAACAAGGCGGAACTAGTCGCACGAACCGAAACGGGAAAGCTGAACCAAGCGGCAACAAGGGCAATTCACGAAGAAGTAGGGATAAACTACTATCAATGGCACACTACAATAGATGGGCGTGAACGTGAGAGTCATGCACTGTTAAACCGCCTTATCTGCTCACACGAAGACCCGGCGGCACAATACATCGAGAACGAAGACAACCCCGGAACGTTGACAAGGGAAAACCGCCCGGCTGGATCGTTCGAAGGCGAACCCGGCGAGGATTTCCAGTGCAGATGTTCATGCACTCCGTTTGTTCCGATACTGCACAGCAAGTACAGGGAAAAATTACTCGAACGGCTGGGGGAATAAAATGAAGGACTGCGGGGCGCTTTTTCCGGGAGTTGAATACATCCCCATGAAGCCCGACAATTTGCGGGCGTTCGTTTACGACATCAAAAATTTGGGGTTCACGCCGTACCGAAAAAGGCGGATTCTACAGGCTGTGGGGCGGCTTTGCTCGACAATCGCTTTTCTATACGTGAAGAAATACGGCGGCAAAGTCGAAATAAAGGAGTTCAGCGCCCCGGCATGGTTCGCCATAGAAAACGCCGTCAATCATTACGACTTTGAACCCGGCGGCAGTTCGTTCGCAACGCTTTTAATTTTTTGGTTGCGCCACGAATTCGACCAGATCATTTTCAAGAACGTGATACCAGCCCGTTACAGCGGCGACAAAAGCGCCCTAAAGTTCGTAAGTGCAGACAAGCCGCTAAAAAACAACCCGGACGGATTGACGATTTTAGACACGCTGGGAGACGAAAACACGGCGCAAGAGCTGGAGAGCGTAAAGATAAAAAGAACGCTTGACGAAATTTTCCTAAACGCCGATCTTGACGAAAAGTCTAAAGATGTTGTTCTAAAATACTTCGGAATAAACGACTTTTCGGGAATTGACCTTGAGTCAATCGCAAAGACAATGGGTGTTAGCAAAGAGAGGATCAGACAGATAAAAAACAAGGCTATAAGGCATCTAAGAGCGGCAATAATGAAATAAGAACATCTAGACAAAAAAGGAAAAAGCAATGGAAACAACCGAAACTTCAAAAGAAATAAGACGAAGCCAAACGGCACTAATACTGGAGCACCTCAAGGCAGGAAAAACAATAAACCCGATTGAAGCGCTAAACATGTTCAACTGCTTTAGGCTATCCGGGAGAATAGCCGACCTTAGACGGCAAGGCTACAACATCGTGACGGATTACGAGACGGCGAAGGGCAAACATTGGGCAAACTACAGGCTCAAAAAGGGGGTATAGATGAAAAAAGGCAAGGACGAGGAAAAACCGGGCAAGAGCCGAGAATTTGCCGGGGCTACTTATTACGATGTAACGAGGGCGGCGGACTATATGGGCGTGCATCCCTCGACACTCAAGAGGGAAACAAAGAACGAGCATATAACACACTTGAAGCTGGGGCGTGACATTTGGTACAAACCGGCATGGATTGACGACTATTTGACCGAAAGAACGAAAATAGGCGTATTCAAGCAATGAACAATTAACCACAGATAAACGGCGAAAGGGGCGGCGCCATGTTGAAATATTCCATAATACAGAGAAACCGGGCGGCGGGTTCGAAGATTTGGTATTTGCGGACGTTCGACACCGAAACAAAAAAAATAACGTTCGAAAGCCTAGACACGGACAAAAAGGGAAAAGCCCAGGAACTGCTAGACCGCAAGAATGCGGAACGGTTCAAGACACCTGCACAAATACAGCAAGAAAAGCAACCGCCAATAAAAAAGGCCGTTGCGTCTTGGCTCGATTTCGTGAGCCGTGGCAACCCCGGAACGTTTCACCAGTATTCTATCAACATCCCGCATTTGCTGGAGTTTTGCGAGGCCCACAAAATAGAACGCCTTGGGGAGTTCACAACGCAAAACGCAACGGAACTAATAGGCACATTCCCGGCTGAAAACAAGGCCAGCACCATTTTAAACAAAAAACGCATTTACAACAACTTTTTTAACTGGGCTTTCGCAACATACGGCATAGAGAAAATAAACCCTTTTACGAGGGTAAAAACGCCAAAGGTGAAAAGGGCCGAGAAAGAGTTTTGGACAGTCGAACAAATAGAAAGAATACTGGAAAATGCGGGAAACCCTTTAGAGCGTCTTTTGTTCGCCTTTATGGCCTTTTCCGGGTTGCGCTATTTCGAGGCCGTGGGGCTTTGCTGGGAAAACATCGAGGGCGGAAAGCTCTCTATAGTGGGAAAAGGCGACAAGCCCGCAAAAGTCCCGATAGGGGAACGCCTCGACAACGAAATAAAAATATTTCTTTCGGGCCAAAGCAAGCCCGAAAAAGGGCGCATCTTTCCAAAGATCGAAAACCAAAACGAAAACAAGCGTTTAAAAGTAATTTGCGAACGCTTGGGCATTCCGGGCAGGGCGCATTGTCACAAATTCCGCCATTCTTTCGCTAGTAACCTTTTGAGGGCCGGAGCGTCTATTATAGCCGTTTCTAAGCTCATGCGACACGAAAAGCCCGATATTACTTTAAGATTCTATAGTCACTGTTTGCCCGATGATCTAGAAAAAACATTGACCCTTTTATAGTTGCTACAAAACCCGTTTTTTTGTGTTTTTGGATTAACAGTCACGCATTGAAACGAGGTTAAACAATGGCGAATGACCTAAACGATTTACAGAAAGAAATTACAGGCCGCATAAAAAAGGCGTTCGAGGGGACTATAAAAGTAGGATGGATAGACGGCAACGGGAGCGGCGAAAAGGCGAACGAAAACCGCCTTTTCCGTGAAGCCACGGGACAACCAACAAACGCCCTTGGCGTGCCGTATTCGTTGGCCGGGATCGCCCGGACGCTGAACTTTGGACGACAAGCGGGGACAACCGCCGAAGGTAGAAGCTATCCCGAAATTCCAGCCCGTCCGTTCATGACGCTTGCGATGGATCAAATAAAAAGAGACCTGCCAGTATTGCTGAAACACGACCCGAGAGCAAGGGAGCTGATAAACAACGCCATACAAGGCGAAGGCGACCCGGACGGGCTAAAGAAATATCTAGGCGCCGTTTTCGTTGGCACCGTAAAGCGTGCCATGCGTGGAGAGTTCGGGCAGTTCGTACCGCTAAGCCCAAAGACGATAGAGCAAAGGCGAAAGCCGCACGGCAACAAAGCGGCGAACAACAACCCGCAACCGCTCATAGATTCCGGGCTTTTGGTTAATTCCGTAACGTTCGAGATAACAAAGGATTGATTTTTTCGACTGGAGAAACGAGAAAATGGAAATTACAGAAAAACAGCTATTAACAGTAAATCAACTGGCTACAATAATAAGCATTCACAAACAAACTATTTACAAATGGATTAGGCTACAGGGAATGCCAGTTATTAGGAAAAGCAACAACAAGAAATCACACATTAGAATAGATTATGATCTATTCTCGAAGTGGTGGAAATCACCGAAGTAAAAACAGCTCAACAAACAACATTCAAGACAACAGAAAAGCCCCGGAAACGGGGCTTTATGCTTTTTTATCAAGAGGAGGAAGTGAGGTTTTGCGATATAAACACATCCACGCCGCCGCCCTCGATATTGTGAACTTTTGGGGCGGAACACAAAAAGGGGGCGGCGTGTTCACGTTCTACAATACACAAAACAGAGCATCTAAAATCAAGCCCCTTTTTTCTTTTCGCCCTTTTCCAGTTCCTTAAAGAACTTTTCTATTTCGTGTTCGTACATAGTGCCAAATTCGGGGCTTACCTTTTTGCGGAAATCAAAAACGCTAACGCCGTTTTCTTCGCAATAATGGTAAACATTGAGGGCGTTTTTGTACGCCGTGAAAATCTTGTTTCGTATTGCGTCAGCTTCTGCGTTGTCCTGTAAAAGAATTTTATGCGGCTTGTAATTGCACGCCGATTTGAACTCGGTGTAATTCTCGTACATGACATAACGCAATACGTTGTCAATGCTCGTATATTCCGGGTATTTCGGGACGGTACACAGTTTGTCGAACATGCCACGCAAGAACAAAACAATTTTACCGCCCGCGTTTACCATAAATTCATAGCAAACATCGTTTTCGTTTCTTACTTTTTTGGCCCATTCGTTTAAATGGTCCTTTTGTTTGTCCGTCTGTTCTTTCAGCTTGCGTTCCGCCTCTTTTTCCTTGGCGCGTTCCGCCATATATGCGGCGCTGTACTTCTTTTCTTCTTCGAGTTCCATGTTTAACCCCTGCCGTTCACTGCATCGAGCATGGCGTTTTGAGCATCACGGGCTGCAATACGCTTTTCCGCTTCTTTCGTCAGATATTCATCCATCTGGACCTTTTCAATATCGTTCAGGCCGTTAAAGCTGATGTTCTTTTCGAGCTTGATCTTCATTTTTTCGTTTGCTATTTCGTTTTGATCAAAAGCGCTCATTTTTTTTCCTTTGTAAATGGGTTGTTTTCTTTGTTGAAACAAAAACACAAATAAAAAGCGGCAAAGGCAACAGCGAAAAACAAAAAATCCCCCTACACGCTCGTAACATGTAGAGGGCTGAACGACCCGCAAGATTCGCAATAGCGGGATGGTAAAAAACACACAAAAAACAGGCGCGGAAGTCAAGCGGAACAAAAAATTTAAAAATATCTTGACATTATCAAGATATTATCATATATTAAGAATATGAACGTAACAATAAGTAAACACGCTCTGGATAGAATGGAACAGCGGGGCATTTCGGAAGCCGAAGTAAGACAGGCTTTCGACACCGAAAGCTGGGAAAGCGTGGACATTTCAAGCGTTGACGAAACAATCTTGATAGTTACAAAGACTTTCAACGGGAAAAAATGGCATTTCCTGTACAATCACGAAACAAACACTTTAGTTACCTGCTATCCAAAAAGGGGGCGCAAATGAAAAATGGACTTACAAAAAAGGAAATGGAAATTGCAGCCCATTACGAGGGCATGACAGAAGCCGAAGCCGAAAAGGAACACCGCTGGGCGGTAAAGAACGGGCTATCTTTCAGCGGCCCGGGTGCGCTTTCTAAGGCTATTGCGGCGTCCAAAGAAAGGGCAGCGGCAAAGTCCAGGAAGTCAAAAGTTGGAACCAGTTTTGACCCCGGCGTTCTCGAAGCGTTCAAGGCAAAGGCGGAACGGGTGGGGATTCCCTACCAGACGCTTTTGAACTCGATCGTGAAGCGCTACACAGAAGGTAAGCTCGACATAGAACCGGCTTAATTTTTACTCGCCCCTGCATTTTTGCGGGGGCTTTTTTATGGCTTAATGAGCTTGAAAAACTAGGCATTATTTAGGCATTGTTTTATAATTTTATGCGGTTTTTCGTGGTTTTCGGTGCGTTCCGTTGCTCTTGTTTTTTCAAGCTGGAACCGTCCCGAAAGCCTTTATTTATTTGGATTTGGCGCTATTTCATAGCAAAAACGCCACTTCGATTTGTCTATATGTTCTAAAATTGGTAAATTATGTGGCATGAAACGTATTTTGCTTTTATGTCTCGGTTTAACAGCATTTGTAGGCGCAAAGCCATCTCTTCAAGTCGACAACGACCGCATCGAAGCGGGTCAGACATTTAATTTGCATTTCATCGTCCCATTGTCGGAATTGCCTGACAACAGAGGCGCCCTCCGTCTCGAAACACGTAACAATTTCAAGTTCCTCGGGCTCGACAGCGCCGATCAGGTCATGCGCCCAGACATGGACGACATATTCAACTCGTTTTTCGGCGGTGGCGGAAGGGCTTATAAAGCTCGTGTCTATGCATTCAAGATAAAAGCGCCTAAAAAGACAGGCACTCAGGATTTAGGTTCACTTACATGGATGATTGGCGGTGAAGCCAACACCATCAGCAGCAAAATTCCAATAACCGTACAACGTTCCTATAACGAAGACGCCCTCGAAGCAAGCCTTACTCCAAGCAAAAAATCAATTTACGAAGGAGAACAGTTCAGCGTCACCTTGAGTCTCCACACGTTTGAACACTTCCAGGGAGGCTTGCAAGCGACCGACATGAGCACGGGCAACGATTTTATCGTGCACCGCAATGACCTTTCTAATTTGGACTTTAAGCCTGTTGAAGGCGCCCGTCGCGAAATGAAAGCAACGGCAAAATTTGCTTGGCTCAGTCCCACCAAAAGCGGTTCACTCCAAATTCCGCCTTTCAAGTTCAAATACACAAAACTCGGCGAGCCCAAAGTTGTCGAAGAAAAGAAGCAAATGGGCGGCATGTCGTTCTCCAGCAGAAGCGTCAAGCAGGAATCCATCGAAACGGAAACCGCCACAGCACCGCTCGCCATCACCGTTTTACCGCTCCCGACCGAAGGCAAGCCCGCCGATTTTTCGGGAATGGTCGGTTCATACAGCTTTAGCGCGAATTTCGACAAGACAAATCTCAAGGTCGGCGAAGCTCTGACACTCGCCATCAGCATCAAGGGCGACGGTACCCCGGGCACCATTACCGACCCGAAGCTCCCTGACTTTAACGATTTCCGCTCCGTGCCGCCCGAAAACAGCATCAACAAGAAGGTCAAGGGCAACAAGGTCATCACCTCGAAGGACATCAAGGTGTTCCTCTACCCCAAGAAAAAAGGCACCTTCGAAATCCCGGCCATTACATATTCCTGGTTCAATCCGAGCAAAAAGAAGTATGAAACAGCATCGGCAGGACCATGGACCATCGAAGTCGAAAAGGGCGATGCCCCGGCAGAACCTGTTTACCAAGCACCAGTTTCCGCAGGAACGGGAACATCAACCCCAGCTGTCCAAAAACAGGAAATTGAATTCCTCGGTAGCGACATCCGCTTTATCCACCCGATTACGGACAAATCCGAAACTGCCGCACCGCATAGGAGCGTACTGTTCTGGATTCTTTTCCTCGCCGCAATTCCATTCTATCTGATTGCAAACTTCGCCATCACGAGAAAGCGCAAACGCAACAGCAACACGGCACTCGTCCGCAAAGGCAAGGCGAACAAGCTGCTCAGGGAAAAGTTCGCGAACGCCCGCACCGCCCTCAAGAATGGCGACGGCAAGGGATTCTTCGCGGCTCTCGAAAACGGCCTTATCGATTACCTCAGCAACTTGACGAACGTCGAATTCAAGGGCATGACTCGCCCGCAAATGAAGCAAGAACTCAGCAAGCGCGGTGTCAAGAACGAAACAATTGACGCTATCGACAGCTGGCTCGAAAAGTGCGCATTCGTGCGCTACGCTCCGGTCACAGCATCGACCGAAGAACAGTCGCAAATGCTTGCCGACGTCGAAAAACTTTGCGAGGCGCTGAAACTTTAAAATTGTCATTCCCGCGCCTGCCCTGAGCGCAGTCGAAGGGAGCGGGAATTTCCAACAAAGGAGATGCCCGATCAAGTCGGGCATGACATCAAAGGAAGACTTTATGAAACTGAATAGAATTTTTTTGACAATCGCAGCGGCACTTTTGCTTATGGCAACAGCTAGTGTTGCAGCTCCAAAATGTGCAGGCATCAAAGCCGGCACAAAAGCCTACAACGAAAATGATTTTGAACGCGCCATCGACGAATGGCGTACATGTGTCGATGAAGGTATCGTCAATGCAGACCTCTATTACAACTTAGGCAACGCCTACTACCGCAGCGGCAAACTCGGATTTGCAATTTTCTACTACAAGTCGGCCCTCCGCTTACACCCCAGCGATGACGATATCCAGCATAACCTGAACTTTGCGCAGACCAAGACCCGCGACAAGGAAGGTGACGAAGAAGAGAACCCGATTCTCGAAGGCTTGATGGACTTGCACCATGCCATTTCGCTCAAGAGCCAGATGAACATTTCGCTCGTACTCTTCTGGGCGATTGCACTTGTAATTCTCGCCCGCCGATTCGTGAACGGCAGCCGCGGCAAGAACATCTGCACTGGAGTTGTATTCGCCATGAGCGTCATCCTCTGCACTGTTGGCGCAAGCGCCCTCTACAAGATGTACACCCTCGAAACAGACATCACTGGCGTCGTGACCGCCTCAAGCGCCGATGTGACCAGCGCCCCGAGCGACAAATCGCAAACGCTCAACACGCTCAGCGAAGGCACTAGCTTCGAAGTCATCGGCGAACAAGGAAACTTCGCAGAAATCCGCCTCGGCGAAAAAATCCGCGGATTCGTGAAACTCAGTGAAGTCGGAATTGTGAAATAGACGAAAGAACGGCTCTGCGAGCCTACAGACGAAAGACAAAAGTGGAGCGGCTACACAATCTGGCCGCCGCCGAGGACCATGTCACCATCGTAAAACACGGCACACTGGCCCGGCGTCACTGCAAATAGCGGTTCGTCAAAAACGGCGACCGCCTTATTTGTATCGACAACAGTCACTTCGCAAGCAACAGGCTTCTGGCGGTAACGCACCATGCCTTCGGCGCGGAACGTCGCACCAATTTCTCGATGCCCGCCGTGCCATTCGCAATTGACCATTTCCACGCGGTCAAAGCAGACCGATGACTTGTCACCTGTCACAAGAATATCGCCCGTTTCCGGGTCCACATGCTTCACAAACGCGGGCACACCAATCGCCACGCCCAGACCTTTGCGCTGTCCGACCGTGTACTTATGGAATCCATCGTGCGTGTTCCACACCTTGCCCTTTTCATCCACGAAGCGGCCCGGGCGCGTCATCTCGCCAAAGCGGTCCTTCAAAAAATCCGTGTATTGCGAACCGTAAATGTCAAAGCAAATGTCCTGACTGTCGCCCGTTTTCGCGTTCACAAAGCCGTTCTGCTCGGCGATTTCGCGCACTTCGCTTTTCACGTACGTTCCAAGCGGCGTGAGCACGTGGTTGCGGCGTTCATCGGGAACCCAAAACAAAAAATAGCTTTGGTCCTTGCCCGAATCGCGACCGCGCATAAGCCTACGAACGCCGTTGACATCCTCGATGCGAACGTAATGCCCTGTCGCCAAGAAATCGGCGCCAAGCGATTTCGCATAATCCATCATCCAGCCAAACTTGATAAAGCGATTGCAATAGCAGCACGGATTCGGCGTACGCGCATGAGAAAAATCCGCATGGCAACGCTTTAAGACTTCACCCGTAAATGCATCGGAGCAGTTTGCCACATGGTGTTCAATGCCGAGCTTTTCGGCAATCATCTTCGCACGGACAACACTCGGGTCGTTTTCGGCATCGAAGGTGCTATCGACATCAGGCAACACGCGGAGCGTCACGCCCACAACTTCATAGCCTTGCTGTTGCAAAAGAAGCGCGGCAACGGACGAATCCACGCCACCGCTCATGCCGACTGCTACTCTCTGCTTACTCATTACTCAACCTCATGAATCCTCACCTGCGCGAGGATGACAGATTCGTACAATTTCACTGGATCCTTCGTTGCACTCAGGATGACACGTTGCATTTACTGTCTACTGCCTACAGCCTACTTCCTACTAATCAAAGCGTAACATCAAGGCCAGTTCAAACTGGAGAATCTGACGGATATGAGCCGTTTCGTCATCCAGCTTTTCGTGAATCTGCCTATACTCAATGTACGAACTCAGCGAAGCCATCTTACTGAACTGGTAAGAAGCACTGGGGCGAATGAACCATTCATGCGTTCTCGATGGAATGGTGCGGTAATTCAGCTTCAACTTCGGTTTGTATGCTTTGAAGGGCTTTACGCCAGAATCATAATTCCATTGCACAAAGAGCCCATCCGTACCGGACTCCTCGTTGTTCATGTCGTAACCTTCTTCCGGCTCATATTCCTTGCGGATAGTCTTCTTGTAATCATAACCAGCCGTAAGTTTCAAATCAATATCGTTCTTGAACTTAAAGTACCACTTCCAAAGCTGGAAGCCCTTGTTCAACTTGAGCGGATACGAGATAGAGAAGTCATCGCCGATGTTTATGCCGAAGTCGTTGTAGAGTGCAATCGGCATCCAGGGAGTCTTCAAGAAGTAACTCGAAGTATCCCTACATTCTTCTTCCTCGTCATTCGGGAAGCATGGATTCGAAATAACTTCCTGTTTCGGGCGTCTGTCAGTCGATTCTATCTTCATGCGGACGCTGTTTTCGATGCGCAAGTTGTTCTGCGTAAGGAACGAAACACGAATAAGCGGATTAAAGTTCCACACGCTAGCCCAAGAATCTTCTGCACTCTGGAACGGACGCTTGACGACAGTGCGGCTGTAATCGAAGCGGCTATTCAAGCTCACGCTGCGGAAGCTGTTCAGGAACGAGACCTTCTGGGCAATGTTCGGGATAGAAACGCCAATGCCGAATTTCGGAAGAAGCGTTGTCGTATCAATGTACAGCGGATATTCACGAGACTGCGAAAAATCCTCTTTCCACTGGAAATCCGTAGACAAGGAAATATCCCAAATCGGAAGCGTCATGCCCGTAGAAATCTGCAGCGAGCGAGACACGGAATTACGGAACGTTCCCTGATAAACAAGCGTATCTACATGCTTATTCCTGTATTGAGCAAAACCGGTAAAGTCATCACGATCGGTAAGTCCCATGTTGCCGGTCATAATGTTCCAAAGTCCGCGGCTGCGGTAGCCATTTCCAAGGCCAAGACCATAGAGATAGTACTGGAACGGCGTAACCTTCTGTTCTTCGTAAAGCTGGGCAAGCGTAAAGTTTTCACCGATGGTATTCGTGCTTGCATTCCAGTTGAACTTGATTTCGCGCCACTTGAGTTTGTTAAAGAATCCAGAGACCACATTGTCCTTTCCGAACAAGTTCGCAAGATCTATAATCTTGAGAGACGGAGTAAATTCGAAACGGTTCGTCTGCGAAATCGTCCAGTAGTTCTTTTCCACATTCGACGGATCATAGAAATCAAAATCATCCGGAATCGTCTTCAACTGGTTAAAGTCAGACGAGAACTGCATATTGAACGGCAAGAACGGAATCAGCTTGGGGTTAAAGTTAATCCTGAACTGCTGATTTCTAGAACGTTCATTGCGGAGAATACCATAGGCGCGGCCGTATTCACGATGTCCTACGCTATCGACCTTGTAGAAAGCCGTCGTATCGTAACGGATTTCATAGGATTCCGGATTCTGCATGTCAATCGCCATATTGTTCTTGGCAATCGTATCCGTTGGGATAATCACAAGACTGTCACGAGACACGTAAACCTTTCTATCCGAATGATCGTGGTCAAAAATATAGCCAGCAGCAAAAAGACCACCTTCATCAAACGTAAAGAAGTTTTCCTTCGTAAATCCTTCACGGTCTCCACCGCCAAACATGTCACGCTTGATGTTCACGGCATAGTTTACCGAAAGGAACGAAAGGATATTCCAACGCATATTCAACTTGTGGTTGAGTTCAGCGGTATAGGTCACCACCTTATCCACTTGCGGTTCCACAAAATCAGGATCACGCGTCTGGTTCACGTAACGCACGTAGTTAAAGTCAAAAAGCGTCAAGTCGAATGTCTGCGGCCACGGTTCAAATTCCGTATTCGAGAGATCCTTGAGCCAAGAATACTTTGAAAGTCCTTCGAACGGCTTAAACTTGAACATGCTGAACGTACCCAACTTATACTCGAACAAAGTATGGTAAGAGTAAGTGGAATCCGCCGCTGTTGTCGAACGACCTTCGGACTGATGGTAAGAATAGCTGAGTGCCGGACGTTCCAAGAAAGCCTGCGACAAGAACTCGCCCAGCTTAGATTCGCGAGCCTTGTAGTCCTTATGGTAGCTGACGCTAAAGCTCATGTCCTGCACATAGGATTCATAGCCCTTGGATTCAGCATTATCCCTCAAATTGTTTTCTTCGTTGTCCGAATCTACAGCAAGGTCACCCTGGAACATGTCTCCCGTCAAATCAACAAAACTGCTCTTTTTGAGAATCATGTCGTCTGTCGGCTTCATATACGGACGCTTCGTCGTGCTGTGGTAGCCAAACGACATCGGAATGTGATAGCCAAGAGAATCGTTCAAGAACTTGTTGAGCGCAATAGAAATATCAGCCGAGACATCGAGCTGCGAAGCTGCAGTCGCCAAATCCGGCTTCGGAGAGCGGCCTGAATTAGAAAGCGTTGCAAAGTCACCATCTTGATAGCGCACGGCACCCGAAAGTGAAATGAAGTCCGCTAAATTCACCTGGCCGTTCACACGTGCTGCATAGCCCCATTCCGTATCCATATCGGAAAGGCGCAAATCGTTAATCCAGAACGTACCTGCCAAATCAGCCGGAGATGCCGAAGAATCCGCAATGATCACAAAGCGAATCCAGTCCACCTTCGTAATGGACGGATTACCGACCAAGCGGAGCTTTTCATCTCTTTCGCCCGGCAACTTTTTCACAACCGGCTCCAGATACGGCGGATGACGGCCACGCTTAAGGTCCGAGAAATCAGACACGTTCATAGCAAAAGCGTTGTCAATCCAGTTCTGTTCATGACAATCCTGCAGGCGGTTCGTGCCGCAAGAAGACAAGTCCAAATTCTTCGGACGGAAGCTCCATTCGTAATAATCACTAGAGCCATCGATAGAGCCTTCACCGAATTGCAATGCAAAACGCACCGGAACCGTATTCGCCTTCGTCTCGTAATGGATTTCCATTTTCAAAGACTTGTAAGACGAGAAGTTCTTCGCATCCGTTTCAAACAAACGCGTCACGCCCACTTCTTGACCAGGACTCATGTTATGGTAATCCAGGACAAGCGCCGTTTCCTTGAGCGGGGCATTCGAATCGGCATCACGTTCTGTGACCGTATTCGGAGACTTGAAATACGTTTTCGCATTTTCACGGTTATTGATGGTCGAAACCTTGATGTAGGTCGTATCGCGAGTCGCCATCGATTCCTTGACGTAATTCTCGACACCGTTCACTTCGACAATCTGGGAATTTTCAGATGAAGTCGTGCGATACAAGCCAGCAACGTTGGTTTCTTCCCAAGCGTTCCCCATAACTCCAAGACTTACCACCTGGACCTTCGCTTCGGCAACACCAGGATTAAGGCGGCCTAGCCATACACGAGTGAACTGGGATTCTGCAAGAATTTCCTTATAAGAATTTCCTGTTGCAGAAACAATTGTATCGTACTGGTTCAGCGGAATACGCCATCTGCGCCAGCCGTTCTTGAGTTCTTCGAAATCAGCCGGATTCGTACTCGACAGGTCTATACGGTAACGGACAAAGCTAATGTCCTTATCCAAAGAAGCGTTCCTATTGATATCTTCGGTATCGTAGGCGCGTTCACCCAAGTTACCTTCCGTTCCATTGATGCTCTTTGGCGGATCGCTATCGTCATCCAAATCCTTGAAGTTATCGCCAGCAATATCCGTTACAGAAGCATCATAGTCCAAAGACGTTTTCTCGACATAATCGCAACCCGAAACACGGCAGTTCCATTCCAATCGTTTTTCTTCGGGGCCAGAGACTTCGTCAAGACCTTTATCGTGCCTTGCCGTTGTCATTCCGAGCTGGTTTTCACCATTGTATTCACCGTTAGGAGCATAACCATTAATAGAAAGGTCTTCGCTAATAAGGCCCAAGTCAATGAAAAGCGAACCGGAATTACCACGAGCCACAACTTCAATGTACTTCATTTCGCTCAAATCCTGATAGTACGAGCTGTTCGGACGCATGATACCGCCCCACGAATTACCCATGAGGTTATCGTTCGGGCGCAAAGTCATCTTGAGCACCGTCAAATGCTGATTATCAACATCGGAGTTACCAACGTTATCATAAATGTACTTGTAAAGTTCCGTGTTGTTGCTATGCCATATAAATTCGCCCTGATGCTTGTAATCCTGATTTTCAATGAACGTCCTGCTATCCGTAGAGTCACCGCCCGGAGGAGATGCCTGATACCAAGAAATTCTAGACAAAGGATATACAAGACCCGTTGAAGTCGATTCAAAGTCTTCGACAAGAGCCGTTTGCGTTTTGCTCGTGTTCGCATTATGACGGCTACCTGCAAATTCAGCTTCAACACGCCAGTTCGAAGCTGCAGTCGTATTGATTCCAGGAATCGCATTCACCAAATCCGTGAGAGCATTCACAGAATCCTGCAAGCGAACGTTGAAACCCCAGAGGAAGCTGGAATACGGTTCGTTGCCAAGCGTCGGAACTTCAGCAGTCGTGCTCTGGCTCCTATAAAGAGCGGTAATGCCAAACACGGAACCGGCACCAAAGCCATACAAATCAAGAGGCAATTCAGCACGAGCACCCAAAAGCAGCTTGTTGTCCACCTCGAACAAAGGTTCGCATTCAAAACTGACCTTGATTTCCTTATTCGGATCTAGTGCGCGTTCACTCAAAAGTTCAATCTGGCCCAGTTCATAGTTGACTTCGTAGTCCGTACCGCGGATAAGCGTTGCAGAACCCGCCGTCACCTTTTCGGAACCTGGAGAAATGTCCATGCAACTTCCGCTATTGACGGAATAGCTCGAATTCGGATCTCGCACGCTAATCATGGAATTACGGCGCTTACCGACAGATTCAAAGTAGAACTGGCTCGTGTAACGGTTCAAGTTATAAACCGGAAGCGTATAGAGCTGGCTCATTGCAGCCGACGAATCCAAATTACGCAATGGTTCCAAGCAGTTCGCTCTAGCGCGTTCAACAGCTCGTGGTCCAGAATACTCGGAAATCGGTTTACAAGGCAACCACATTTCGCCCGTGTAACTACCCACAGAATCTTTCTTAAAGATGGTAGCATCGTTTACCAAAGGCGTTCCAGTCGTGGTATCGGCCAAGCCAAGCGTCCTCAAGAAGCTTCCGGAAATGCCCGACTTGTTTTTCATGCGGAGCACAAAGCTATTTGCACTGGCATCAGAAATACCGATTGAATAGACGTTACGCAACATCAACTTATCGATGTCCGTCAGTTCAGAAAGCGTTGCATCCCACTGGATAAGGACGGCCTCACCCCCATTACGGAGTTCCTTGCCCTTGCGACTCTTGTTACTATAGTTTGCAGCAATAAGTGTATTACGATTGACGCCGTTAATCTTTAAGATACCCGTTCTATCGTCATAGCTAAAGTCGGAACGCGGAATTTCCACCATGCGGTCGACAGTCTTTGTAATCGTCGCACCCTGCGGAGTCGTATAAACGATTTGAACATCTTTAATGACATTGTCAGATGTATTTAAGGCGCTTCTCTTATACAACTTCAAGCCAGTCACCTGATAATTTGAAGTCGAATGCCCCTGAATAGCTTCTTCGATATAGGCTTTCCTCGCCTCGTGGTTCAAGAAGTAATAGCGGTACGAAACAAACTGTTTATCCGTCACCTGGAATTCAGTCGTTGATTCATTTGCCTTGATAGAATACTCTTCTTGCTGACCGCCATCCTGGGACGCAATCGTCGTCAACTTCCAATCGCCAAGTTTCCAATCCGCCTTGATACCGAAAAGGCCTTGGTGATTTTCGGAGTAACCGGTGAATTCCGTACCGGCAAGCGAGAGATTTGTTGTACCCGCTTCGACACGCTGCAAGATGTAATCTTCGAATTCACCCTTGAACGATTCTTCATAAACGACACGCACTTCGTTCTGCGAACCGAGGCCTTCATCGACGTTCTTGATTTCGACCGTGATATACGGACCAATCTTACCTTCGACCATGAAGCTCGGGTTGTAGTCCAACGACGGAGACGGCCAGAGGCTTGTCTTGGTGCTGCCCTCGGCATCGTCCTTTTCACCATAGCCCTTGAAGCGGACGTCCATAGAACCCTTGAGCATGAGCTTCGGCTTGTTGAATCCGAAGTCCTTCATCCAGGCAGGCATATTCACCGGAATCGTAATGTCGAACACGGAACCCGTTTCTGGCGCTTCGTAGCCATCATTCTGCCCGACGAGGCCATTAAGCCAAAGACGCTTGCGCCCCACATCGTACATGTCCGAAACGTAGTCCGCAAGTTCAGGATAGTGCGATGTCCAAAGAACCATCGTATCCGAGCGAGAAAGCGTACTCACGCGTTTTTCGGTCACGTCAATTTCACGAGTCGCCACATCGATGTCATGCGAGAAAACCTGGCCTCTCGATGTGTTCATGAGCCCCGGACGTGCACCAATGCCCCCGAACGGAAGCAAGCCGTCTAACGGAGAGGTCGACTTGGGCACCGGGAAATACTTGATTGCAGGCGTCCACGAATCAGTCAATACTTCGGAAGCTTGTTCATCTGCAGAATCGGTCTGCACAGCCACAGGCTTTTTCGCAGCGCTTGACGAAACCGCAAAGGACGAAGACGAGCGGATTGCAACTTGCGACGAGGACTGCAGCAAAGATTGCGCCGAAGAAGATTCGACCTTTACTGCAGACGACGACTGCAGAACATTCACCGCAGACGAATACTGCGCCGAAGATGATTCAGGCACCGCTGAACTCGATACGGGAGCCACCGATGCTGGCTGTGTCGCAGAAGACTCCGGAGCATCCGCAGAAGATACGGACAGCGACGAAGACGAAACCGCCACAGTCGGTTGAGACGATGGCTTCGGTTGCACGGCACTGGATGCCGGCACTGTCGAAGCGGAACTTACCGGAGGTACATCCTGGAAAAGCTCATCGTCAAAAAGTGATTCATACGAGCCAAGCGTTCCGTCTTGAGACCAGACGGAACCCACAGCGACAAAGCTGCAAGCAGCAAAACCCCAAAGGGCGGATTTAAAAAACTTTCTAAAACGCAACGGTCACAAAATACAAAAACAGGACGTTCAAAATTACCACCGATAACATAGAAAAAAAGAAACACCCACGATTTACGTGAGTGCTTCAAAAATCGGATTCTAGACCCTATTTACAGGATAAACTAGAGGAATACTTCGATGCCACCGCGGCACTTTTCCCAAGCCGGATTCTTCTTGCACAAGAGTTCAATCATCTTGTCGTAAGTAGCCGTGTTGGAGAAGCCCTTCCACAAGCGACGTTCCACAGATTCACCGGAATCCTTGTCGATCGTCGTGATGGTGTCGTAGTAGTTCGTGTTGTCCTTGAATTCAGAAATCAAGATGTTCTTCAAGTCATCCGTGTAAATGCGGGATGCGTACTTGAGGATGGAGTCGTTGAAGTTGAGTTCGTTTTCCACGAGCCATTCAAAGTCCTGGATCGGGTTGCCATAAATGAGCCAGTGACGGAGGGCAAGAGCGACCACCAAGTCCTTCACCGCGCTGCGGAAGATGAACTTGTCTTCGAGACGGCCATTCCACGTGATGCGGGTCAGCGGGTTATCGTCGTTCGCTTCGATAGACACGCCCTTACCCGGAGTGACCTTGCGGATCTTGATCGGGAGACGGCTAAGGAGCTGCCATGCCTTCGTAAAGGCAATCGTCTTGCGGACGAAGTCCTTTTCTTTTTCCGGGGCAACGCGCACAAACGCACCGAAGCAGCGCTGGTAGAGCGTTTCCTTGTCGAAGATGCAGTCGCTGGAGCGGCATTCGCTGAGCTTGCCGTCCATCATGAACAATGTCTTAGCAAGTTCCGGACGCATGCGGACTTCGAGCTTACGGGTACGGGCCTTGAGACGCACACCGTCCTTATAAACGTAGGTAAAGCCTTCTTCCTGGTAACGCTGCCAAATGAAGAACTGCAAATCGTCAGCGGCACGCAGATGGTAGCTGAACACCGGGTTCTGGCGGTTGTTAGCCATCGTCACCTGGTTCAAGAAGTTGTCGGCGCCCTGGTACGGCACCACAACCTTGACGAGCACCTGCGGATTCACCGGATGCTTGCTCTTCTTGGCGTACTGTTCGTACGTGAAGAGGGACTGTGCACCGTTGATGATCTTCGGGCGTTCAATGAAAAGCACCTTCTTGCCATCGCGTTCCTTGAGGCGCAGGTCGTCGCCCGTAAGGGTCATACCGTTGTGGAGGAACGGGAAGTCATCGACGTTCACGTTCTTGTCGTCATTGCGTTCCATCGTCTGGAAAGCATCGATAAGAGCGGCATTCGTATGAG
>Ga0310696_10002545_pt1 | contig 23914 bp, 14 predicted proteins | sample AusTroGonzalo_MG_4_FD_203885 | JGI IMG/M metagenome (GOLD analysis project Ga0310696, IMG submission 203885) | Bovine rumen microbial communities from tropical cattle in Woodstock, Queensland, Australia - Gonzalo_02 (v2) (version 2) | ecosystem: Host-associated > Mammals > Digestive system >...
CTCGCCAAAGAAGCCATAACAATCCTTGGCAACAAACCCAAAGTGCAAAAAGTCATCAAAGGACAGGTGCGCACGCAAATAGCCACGCCCTTCTACAAGCAAAAAGAGGTACAGGACCACTATAACTGGCTCACTCTCAAGATGAAAGGCGGGTACGACATAGAGCTTCGCGCATACGACCAGGGCGTAGCTTATCGGCTAGTTACGCATATAAAGGATTCAATAAGCATAAAGAACGAATTCGTGGAATTCCACAATGCCGATAAGATGGACGCCTTTATCCCCTACCAGGGAAAACGGAAGGAAGACATCTACGAAACCTCCTTCGAAAACACATACGAATTTGTGCCCGCCGGAACACGGGCCCGCACGGACCGCTTTGCCTTTTTGCCCATACTGGTCAAAACCAAAGACAAAGGCGCGCTCCTGCTGATGGAAAGCGACATCCAAGACTATCCCGGCATGTTCATCCGCACGGAGGCCGATGCCTGGAGGGCCGAATTCCCGCCCATCCCATCGGCATTCAGATATTCGCGCAGGTACAACGTCCATCGCTTCGGGTATGGCGATGTCATTGCCCGCACGGCCGGAACCCGCACATTCCCCTGGCGCATAATCGGCCATGCCGATAAAGACGGAGACCTTCCGGTGAACGACCTCACTTGGCTGCTTAGCTCGCCGTCCCGCCTGAACGATATCTCCTGGATCGAGCCCGGCCTGTCGGCCTGGGACTGGTGGAACGATTTCAAACTTACCGGCGTGAACTTTCAAAGCGGAATCAACACCCAGACTTACCTGTACCACATTGACTTTGCGGCCAGCTTCGGCCTCAAATATATCGTGCTGGACGAGGGCTGGTACAAAGCTCCGGACATCATGCACCCCATCCCGGAGATTGACATCAAAGCCATTTGCGACCATGCGGCGGCCAAGGGCATCAAGGTGATTCTGTGGGCTACAGGCGCGCTGGTGGATATGGCCGATATGGACAAGGTCTTCGACCATTATGCCGATTTGGGCGTGGGCGGCTTCAAGCTGGACTTCTTCGACGGGCAGGATGCGCTTACGGTGAATCTGGTGCATCGGCTTGCCTTCAGCGCCGCCCGGCATCATCTTGTCCTGGACCTTCACGGCATTTACAAACCCTCCGGCCTTAACCGCACCTGGCCTAACCTGCTTGGTTTCGAAGGCGTTTATGGCCTGGAGAACCTTAGTCACAAGGACCTGGACCTGCCGCTATACGATGTTACATTCCCTTACATCCGCCAGGTGAGCGGCCCCACTGACTACACGCCTGGGGCTATGCGTAGCGCTGCCCGCGGAGAAAAGGTGCTTGTTGCCCGCGGCGGCGCCAGCCAGGGAACCCGCGCACACCAGATTGCGCTTTATGTGGTGCTGGACCAGCCGTTTGGGATACTGTGCGACTCCCCCTCTCTGTATTTGCAGGAACCGCTCACCACTGCATACATTGCCTCCATCCCCACTGTGTTTGATAAAACATTTGTTTTGAGCGGCCAAGTTGGAGAAAGCATAGTGAGCGTGCGCGAAAAAGACGGCAAATGGTACATTGGCGGCCTCACCAACTGGGATGCGAGGGACGTTACCGTGGACCTCTCCTTCCTCCCCGCCGGCCAGTGGAAAGCCGCCATCTACAAAGACGGCGTGAATGCCGATAAATACGGCAATGACTTCGTCCTGGAGGAAATGCTTGTCAGTTGTGGTGATACCCTAAACCTCCACCTGGCCCCGGCCGGCGGGTTTGCGGTGATATTGGAGAGGGAGTAGGAGGTGGTTGGGATTTACTTACGACGCATTCACGACCTGCTCCCTTAACTTAGCTATCTCCTCTGCAGACAAACCTGTTGCCTTGGAGATAAGCTCGTCGGGGGCTCCGGCGTTTATCAAGTTCCGCGTGATACTCTGCCGTTCTTTCTCCATCCCTTTCTCCATCCCTTTCTCCATCCCTTTCTCCATCCCATCCTTCAGGAAGTACTCGCCCACAGAACGTATGTCGTAATCGCTTATCATAGAATCCAAATAGCCTTTTAATTCTTCGTTGTCCAGCTCCCCGGTCCTGGCAACTTCAAATACTTCGGTAAAATGCTCAGAATTAGGAGGGACATCTGCAAAGGTAGATAAATTATTGAAAATGTAGCACCATTTTTCCACATTTGTATTCAGCCGATCCCAAACTTTTTCAAGCCTGGGCAGCTCCAGGATATAAAAACTCAGTTTGTCGCTGAAGTTCTCATTCATCTCCTGCTCGCGAATCAAGTACTTGAACATAATCTTCCCCTCCGGCACCGGAGCGCTGTGCGGCCGAAGATAATTCGAAATACAGATTACGTACACGTTAGGGAAAAGATACAGCTTTTTCCCTCGCTTCAACTGATTATGCACAAGCGAGCATCCATAGAATATAAGCCGATCATCCATATCGATCCGCTCCAGCTGCTGCATCTCGCACAGGAATGTCTTCCCGGTGCCGCTCTCCGTACACAGGACGTCAAAGGAAGACCGCTTGTCGGTTTTCAGTTTCACCGGCAATTCGTTCGGCCGATATTCGATGTCCGACACCTGCACCGGCAGGAAATCATTGAGAAGCTTAATCAGAATCTCCTTGTGCCCCAGGATATACTTGAAGGCATAATCCACCCGGGGATCCATGAATTCCGTAATCTTCTCGCGATGTTCAAGATACCACTTTACCTTCCGTTTGTGTTCACGTGTCCCAGGCAGTAGCCTTGCCATCACCGGGTCCAATTTCAGTCTTTTACTCATATCGCACGCACAAATTATTCCCCACAAACATAAGCCTTCCAACCCCGACTTCCAAGAATCGTAAAAAACATTCTGCAGATTTTCACGTTTCTTACGATTTTATGCTGTTTCCACCGATTTTTCGGTAAAAAAGTTTTCAATTCTTAATGTTCAAAACACGGTGGACCGGGAAAGGCTGGCGGTTTGGGCTGGTTTGGGCCTGGTTGGGGAGGTTTGGGACGGTTTGGGCTGGTCGCTAACCAGCTGATACTCAGCTGCTTCCTGTATAGTTCTCGTTCAGTTTTTGAACGAGAATTATAGCATAATCCCCTCAGTATCAACATTTAACGACCAGGGATAACCCACATAAAACAAACCTTTTGCAGCAACGGATTAGTTTTCTACGCCATGTGTTGCTTTATTTACGAGAAATGGATGTGGAAGTCATCGCATTATGAACGTAGATACATTACTTCATCAGTACTTTCCAGTTAGCGGAAACTTATGTATAGATGAACTCTTTTTGGACGGCAATCCTGAAAAAGAAAAGCTCCTCCTGGAGATGCCACTGGATGAACTGAAATCCAAGACCACTTTCACCGGCCTAAAACCCCTTGACGAGCGCTGCATTCTCACAGCACTAAAGCGCCGCTACAAGCAAATCAAAGACGCTTCGTAAAACACAAAACGAGCCCTGGAATATCCCAGAGCTCATTTTTGTAATGTATGGCCGGCATGGGCCGGAAAGGGAAATACTATAGGTCAGCCACGTTTCCACCGCCGTTGGTGAAGTTGGTGTCGGAGCAGAGACCATAGGTGCCAGTATAATGGCAATTCTGGATTGTACTGCCGGCAACGGACTTAGCCGCCACATCACCATCGACACAGGCGTTTGCGCCATGAGTGATTGAATTCAAATAACTGGAGCAGCCATCAATGGTTGAGCCGGCATCGAGAGTGCAGACGATACCGCCGGCACCCTGCACTTGGCTGGATTCGATTGATGTTCCGGAATATGTACTGCCGCTGACAGTAGAGTTTACGAGCCAACCAGCAATACCGCCAATCCAATAACCAGAACCTCCACCATAACTGTTGGCATTTGAAGCGCTTGTGATATCTACATATTCACCATAACCAACAGCACCACCGGTATAGCCACGACGGCCGCCGGTAATGACTTTCGTCGGGACTTCCTCCACCATCACCGTCACATCATTTGTTACGTTTGAAATCGTAATCCTGTCTTCTGCTGTTCCCTCAACAAATCCGGCAATACCGCCCTCAAAAGTGGAACCAACTTTGGTGTTGGTGTTGTTGAAATGGTCGTTGAGAAGTTTGCCGGTATTTGTGCAACTAGCTATACTGGAAGCGCCACCAAGGTAAGCCAGAATACCACCGACATACATAGTCGTACCATTATTCTTCGAAGCATTACCACCGTGGATATAACCAGAGTTATCACATCCGCTGATGGCCAAATCAGCTCCGGAGGCCTTACCGATGACGCCTCCGGCATAATTATCAGTATGAGCAGCGTTTGAGAAGGTTAAAGCGACCTCACCGTCAACATTGTCGCAGTTGCTGACCGTTCCGGACTCAGCCATCTTACCGATGACACCGCCTACAATAAGATCGGTGCAGGCTGTGGTTGAAGTGCAAGCAATGTGGACATAACCACTGTTCTCATTATCCGAGACAGTCGCCGTAAATTCGTCATCCTGGTGAATATAGCCGACAATACCACCAACATAGTCGCCAGTATGGGCCGCATTCTTACTATTCACGTTGAAATAAACCTCGCCGGAATTCTCGCAGCCGCTGATTTCTACGTTTGCAGAGTTGTTCATTTCACCAATAATACCGCCCATATACAGCTTGCTCATGGCATTGGCGGAGCCCATTTGGAAAGTTACATTTCCGGAATTTGTCACGTTTTGAACAGAGGCTTGGGCTCTACCGACTACGCCGCCAAAACGAAGACCATCAGTAGTAACGGTTACTCCGTTATAGCTGTCCAAAATATTACCACTGTTTGAAATGCTTTTGCCGACACCACCATTGATGGCTGTGGTGGACAGACCGATGACGCCGCCGAATTTCAGTTCAACAGAAGCATTGTTTTCTGTACGGCTTATCGAAATATCACCCGAATTGCTGATTTCGCTTACAGTTCCTCCGTTATTACCTATGACACCTCCAACTTCGCCAACTCGCATTTGGTACGGTGAAATGCTTGTGGTTGCAAAGGAAAGACTGGCTTCATTCGAGCAGGAAGATATCGTGCCAAGGTTATATCCGATGACACCACCGACCTTCTGAATTCGGGGCGTAGAACGAGATTCAATCAGGCCTTCATTAGTACAGCCGGAAACAGTTGCGCCGGCCTTGTTGAGACCAACGATACCTCCTACGTCATAATAGCGGGAATTGTCATCAGATGCCGATCCGTTGGTACCAGTAGTGAGAACGAAATTCTGGGTGGTTGCCAGGTTGGTGCAATCCTCTACCGTTCCGACGTTCTGTCCAGCTATACCACCTTGCGCCATATGGTATGCCAGGGTCGTGTGGTTGAACAATGTGCCTTCATAGTTCTTGGCATTAATGGTGACAATCTTTGTAGTATTGGCCGTAGCATTGCAATTGCGCACGGCGCCAGCTGCAACGCTGCCGACGATGCCGCCAACAAACAGGTAGGGATTATTCTTGTCCGTACTTGAAACGCGAGCCTCGGTTTCAAGTGTTCCGTATAAATAGGAGTTCTTGACAACACCGGCCGCATTTGTGATTTCTCCAACAAGGCCGCCGATATGGGTTGCTTTATTCGTAACGCTAAAGCCAGCAGGGACGGTTAGGTTGCCGCTATAGTCGCAACCATCTACTGTACCCTGTGTGACACGTCCCACAAGTCCCCCAAGAGCGGTAACCTGGGTAATATCGCCTGGCTCTATGGTCACATCTGCATATGATGTGACGGACTTCAAAAGGCCTTTGTGGTATCCAACTACGGAGCCAAGGTCTGCTTCGGCCGCATTGCCATGAGTGAAGGTGAAAGAGCAGGTACTGGCCAGACGAAGATTCTGCACGGTACCGTAAGAATTAGTAGCAGTGAAGAGGGGAACCGTGGCCTCCAGATTCTTGATTGCATGATTAGCACCATCAAAAACGCCTTCGAAGTAATAATCTTCGGAATCGCCAGCAGCTATCTTTAAGCCAATACCACCTGTGGCATTGAATGCTGCAGAAGATGTGGCATCAAAAGTGATATCGGAATAGAGCGTAGCTATTAGTGATGAGTCAAAGCCCTCATACTCCTTGTTATTATACGCCGTGGCGAAGGCGACCAATTCTTCGGCGCTTGAGATTACGATTCCCAGCTCAGTACCGGTGGGAACGAATTCGAATTCAGGCATGCTGTACATATGGCCAGCCTCAAGAGTTTTAGAAGAAGCCTTGCTCTTGGTCATGATGTGGCCATTGACGTCCTGGACGATGATATCGAAGCCGTTTGAATATGTGCGGGCGGGAACCACTAGGTAATAAATAGCGGCTTTCGATGTAGATGTCGCCTGGTTCTTGACTACGCGAACTTCAAGGTCTGAACCAGTGCCATCGACGGCGCTGAGAGCGGCGGGATCATAAGTTATACCAAAATTACCGCTGACCTTCTCGTTATTCTTGCCTTTGAAGCGAACAGCGATGATGTTGTCGGTGTCAGGTTCAGAAGAAGCCCTCTTTACCTGAATCTTTACAATAGCGCAAAGGTGGTTAATGGAAAGGCTGCTGCCATCGGCCGAATAGCCGGCCATGGGGAACATTCCATCGGCGAAGCCATCGGCCTTGTAAGCCTGAACGGCCGGAAGAGTGACATGGGTTGCATCGGTGTAAATGGATGCCGGGTACAGGATGTTGTACGGGGTGGAAAGGACGCCATCAATGGTAAATGTTGTCGATTGGGTTTCATCGGCAATTCCTTCAAGCGCGTGAGAAGCGATGCCGTTTACAGAAATCTGGTCACCGTTTGACCAATAGACTTTGTAGTCGCTACCGGTCTTGCCACCAAGGTGTGTCTTAGTCTCAGGATTAATTCCCACGGTAAGGTAAGTCTTTACCTCAGAAACTTCAGGAGCTGCAGTTTCTTTAACGCATCCGGCCAGCAATCCCATTGCTGCCAGGAAAAAGAAATAACGTGTTTTCATACTAGTCCCAATCTTCTGATTCTTCTGTTACACCAGGAATTGTAACGGAGGTCATTGTAAACACCTCTGTCTCCAAACGTAATACTTCGCAGGATGGCGCTGTGTATGAAACACTTCCGGCATCCGGTAGTTTAAAAATTCGTTGCATAGTTATTACCTATTTTTTGATTAATTTTGTTCCTCTAGTATTGCAATAGTGGTTGTACAAATTACAAATTTCGTATTTTTTTTCAAAAATACCAATTTTCGCGTGTTTTTTAAACGATTATTTCATTTTGGTTTGCCGATTCATCGGCCAGTTTTTCGGCCGGAAGTAACAGATTGAAGGTTGATTACCTCTTTTGGTTTGTTTTGTTTAAAAAAATCAGGAAAAAGAGACAATTATGGTCGATTTACTTCCAATTTTATTACTGCCTGCCGAAGCCAAATTTCCTCGTTTTATATGCGTTTTTTTCGAGGTCGATAAGCATCTGCCCACAGGAGTTTTTGACTTGAGGTTAATAATGTAAACGCCTCAAGGGTATGACCTTACGTCCTCGCTTCGCATTGCATCGGCCATGGCCGATATGGCCGTTTTAGTGTGCAATATTGCAATACTAACGGCTAATCAAAAAACCAACACTTGATATGAAAAATCCACTAATGCGAACAGCAGACAGCGGCCGGCCTTACGCAGCCCCGTCGTGCGATGTTTTCCGGCTGGATCCGGAAGCGAATGTTATGTCTACGATGTCGACACAAATCGACAATGTTGATGAAGAAGAAATGGATTGGTAGTATGAAAACACGTTATTTCCTTCTCCTTGCAGCAATGGGATTGCTGGCAAGCTGCACAAAAGAGGCCGATGCTCCTCAAATAAATGAAGAAGTTACCACTTGTGGCAAGACTTACCTGACGGTGAATTTGGATACGGCTACGAAGACGTATTTAGGTGACGATGGTACGTCTACCCATAAGGTTTACTGGTCCAATGGTGACAAGATCAAAGTTGACGAATTTGACTCGGATGCGCTTACTGGCCTTGTTGGAGACAACTCGTCTGCCACATTTATCATTAACGGCGTTCTTGATGATAACCCGCACAACGTACTCTACCCGCTTAGCGCCTGGGAAGATGCCACGCATATCTCTCTTCCCGCAGTTCAGACTTATGAAAGTGGGAACATTGCCAATAACATGCTTCCCCTCGCTGGCCAGTCCAATAACGGCAACATCACACTTCATCACCTGTGCGCCATTTTAAAGATACAGGTATTAAGGGAAACGACCGAGCACGCCTCCGCCCGTAGCGAATTGCCGGATGAGCATCAAATCCGCACCATCCGCTTCAAGGGGCGCAGCAGCGAAAAAATTAGCGGCTCCTTCGTAATCAACTACGCCACGCCTGCACTTACAGCAACCACCGGCACCGGTACGGATCTGGTAACCAGAATAACTCAAGACCAGGCAACCTCCACCACAGACGCCGTTATTTATTACCTCGTAGTCCCCGCCCGCACCTATTCGGCCGGCTTCCAGGTCGATATCCTGGACGAAAAAGGCCACTGCATGAGCAAGAGTAAGGTCCCTACTCCTCCCGCCACTATTACCCTTGAAGCCGGGCACATGTATGCCATGGCCCCCTTCGAGTTCGTACCTACCACCACTGAGGTTGGAATTGAGATTTCCAGCGCGGCCGATTTAGTCCAGTTCGCCAGCGATTTCAACGCCGGCACCATAGCCCAGAATGCAAACGTCACCCTCACGAACGATATCGTATTTAATGCTTCAACTTCTGCGGCTTTCAATGCGACGGGTGGTATTAATGGCGGGAAGAACTACACCGGGATATTCAACGGAAACGGATATACAATCTCCGGCCTGGAAGCAACAGTGCCGATGTTTAATGATATTGGATCTGGTGCTGCCGTGAAAGATTTTACGCTGAATGGCAGTTTTGCCTTAACTCATGGCGGTTTGGCAAGTCTAGGTGCCCTTGCAAAACAGCAACAAGGGAACATTTCAGGAATAACTGTAAATGCAGACGTTACGTTGGCCGGTACCACTGAACCAGAAACGGCGCATTTGGATTTGGGTGGTCTGGTCGGTCGTGTAAATGCGGCTTCTGCATCTGTTTCTAATTGCAAGTTCAATGGTAATATAACCATACCGTCCGACTATTCAACAGATAAATCTCTTCGTATAGGTGGTCTTGTTGGTTACGCCTCTAAGAAAACGCCTGCTGTTTCGATTTCTGATTGCTCTTTTGGCGGAACAATAAAATGCTTGGGCCATGCAACTAGTAGTTACTCGGTTCCTAATTCTGGAATTCAAATCGGCGGCATTATCGGCCGTTGTGAAGGAGCAAGTATCACTAACTGCTCCTCTATAGATGCGGCTTCTCAGCCTAGTGTTATAATTAGCGAGACCACATACAAGGCAACTATCCTTGTGCAAACAGCCAGTACAAAGTGGGTCGCTATTGGTGGTATTGCTGGTTTGAATTATAATGGCGGTTCTATCTCTTCATGTATCAATAGGGCCACAATCTTCGACAACGTTACAACTGCGTCGTCTACTCTTGATGTGGGCGGAATAGTTGGGCATAATTCTAATAGTTCAGCGCCGGCCAGCGTATCCGGCGTAATTAATTATGCACAGATTACCCATTTATCATCTTCTCCGGCCCAGCGTCTAGGCGGAGTCATCGGATATGAAACGGGAAATTCCTCCAACTGTACCAACGAGACCAGCGGCACCGTAACGGTAAATTCGTCCGCACAGAATATGAGAGTTGGAGGAGTAATCGGAGAAAAAGCAGGTGGTGAATTGTCGGAGACTATCAGTAATAAAGGCGGTATAAACATCAATGCCATTACAGCCTATGGTTGCGAGGTTGGAGGTGTTATTGGACGTAATACTGTCGCCATTGACGGAGGCGCCTCGAAAACAATAAAAAACGCCTCAGATATTACCATCACAAACAGCACCGTAAAATTTACCGAAGCTACGGAGAGTAATGAATACGGGTTATTCTTTGGCGGCATTGTCGGTTATTCTACAAATGCAGTAAAAAATGCAAATAATAGTGGTAACCTTGAATATGTTTGCTCTTTTACAGGGGACTCCGGAACCGAAGGAGGTGCTAAGTTTGTGCACATGGGTGGCATAATTGGAAAGATAAATGCCGATTCCTTGGTTGATGTTGAGTCTTGTACTAATACAGGTAATATAAAATTTGACCCCACGACGACCGCCCCTCACATGGGAGGCGACCCGCTCGCTCATACATATGCGGTTTATAGTAATTGCTATCTTGGAGGAATAGCAGGTTATGCGAAATTGGTAAATATAAAAGGCACTTCATCCAATAAGACAACAAATAGCGGTAACATTTTTGGCGGAGATGGTTCTGGTAATTATAACTCTGATGCCACTTTCTGGGTTGGTGGTATTGTTGGAAAACTAACCGGGGCATCATCTTCTATTTCATACTGCGAACTCATCGGGGTTGGCAAAGCAAACAATAACCATTTCAGCAATAGGAGTATCACGGGCTTCTGTCCCATGTGTGGTGGGATTGTAGGGGAAATCTTAGGCGTCGATTCCGAACATGCGACTGTTTCCAATTGTAACATTGCCAGCACTGCCGACGTCATAGGAAGGCGTGGGCGTTGCGGCGGAATTGTGGGATATGCTAGATTCGCGGATATTTCTGATTGCACCATGCCTAAGAGTTTCGGTAATTCAGCATATGCGTATGGAGGAATCGTCTCCTGGCTGCGAAATGGATCGGTAACCAATTGTACTTTCTCTGGCAGTGCGATAAGAAGTTCTCAGATGACCGAAGGCGGAGGTATTGTAGGATACCTTCAGATAGCTACCATAGATGGATGTAGAAGTTACGCCACCGATATTAGTAAAAACGGCACTGCTGTCACTGCCACCGGTGCGCTGGCTGGTCAGGGGTCTGATAATACTGCTAGCAACATAATAAAAAAGAGTCACTACAAAGCATCAATGACTAAAATATGTGGCAACAACAAATACACCGCCGGAACCGGTAGTGAAGCAAACGCCGCAGATTTATAGTACCCCTATGCCCAACTATATTCTAACCGCATCGGCGATTGCAGGTGCGGTTTTTTTCAGGCTAATACGCCCCCTGTAAACTATGACAAAACGAGCTCTGGGTTGTCCCAGGGCTCGTTTGCGTAATTCACTTGCGAAACTTATCCGTAAGCGAAGTTATGGGCAAAGACTACAGCGTGCCGTCCCAGTAGTAGCAGGCGTTGGTACCGGTGCCAAGGGTGACGTTAGTTGAAGAGGATCCGTAAATATAATCGGCGTAGTTGTCGCCATCAAGTGTAATAGTCGGGGTCGTTTCCCCATACGTTCCTCCAAGGCCACATTTTGTAATAGAAAGTGTGCCATTGCAGTATCCAGCAATCCATCCGCGAACTCCCTCCTTACCAGAGGTTCCGGATTGAGCCATTAATTTGACATACGCCTTGCAGTTGGAAATTGTGGAAGCGCCTCTTACCCATCCCACGATTCCGCCGGTATAATAATAACTTCCTCTAGTTCTCAGTGAATATGTGTTGTTTTTAGTAAGGATAACAGTACAGCCAACTATATTTGTATCATAAGCGCAAGCCGCGATTCCACCAGCAAAAATAGCGTTCGCAGAAGCCCTTACTGAGGAAGATAGCACATCGCTGTTCTCAATTCTACTTCCCCTAGCCCAGGACACAAGCCCACCAGCTAATCCTCTCCGGCAGGATACGTCAACATTATTTACGTGACACCCGATTAGTTTAATTGTTTCGCTTGTCTCGGCCCCTCGAGCCAGCCCTATAAAGCCTCCCGTATGATCGGAAGTTCCATATCCAGCGTCTTTATCTTGATTATTCGTATTATTATTCCAATGCCCGTTGTATACATTGCAATTGGATACGCTAGAATTACTGATTTCTACTTCTCCAGACGTATTAGAGATATCGTCTCCGTGGATACCACCTATTATACCTCCGACCAATACAGGTTTCTGCTGTCCTGCATGACCGTTGTTTTGATTCTGTTCCGGCCCCTTCACATCTTTACCAGAATGAACAAGATTAGTAATGGTCATTTTGGGCGATGCGGGTTTGATATAAAGCATGCCGATTATTCCGCCCACGTGAGTTATAGATGCTGCAGATAAATTGCCTTCAGCCGTATTTGTGATATCTCCCCGGCTTACTTTTCCTTGATTTTCGCAATAACTGATGGATGCTGTGGCACTGCCAGTTGTCCTTTCGATACTACCCACAATGCCTCCCATATAAATATTAGAATTACCACCCAAAGCTGAGCTGGTAACATCTCCATAATTTTTACAGGATGTAATACTTCCGGTCTCTACCTGCCTTCCAACAATTCCCCCGAAGTAGACCGGCGCTGAATACGATGTGGATGTCCAGCTAACATCGGCCCTATTAAAACACTTAGTGATTGTACCACGGCTTAGTCCTGCGATAGCTCCCATATAGAGATTGGATTCCACATCAGCGGAATAGCTTATAGAACACGTCGCATCCAGCGTTACATTCCTGACGGTTCCCGTGGACCAGAGATAGTTGATAAACGCACCGGTGGTTGATGTAAGATGGCTAATCTTAAAACCGCCATTCTCGGTCCCTTCATTACCACCGTCAAAACCGCCTTTAAAAGCTGTCGCTTCTGCATCCCCGGTTCCGGCTTGAGGCCAAGTAGGATCGGTTGCATCATTTATGTCAATGTTTGCGGTAACCTTGTACCAGCCATCGTCTCCGGCACAATTGCTTGCAAAGGCAATCAATTCATCGGCCGTTGCAATGGGCTTATACTCCTGGAACTTAAACGCTGGCTGGGCTAGGATGCTGCCTGCGGCAAGCTCTGTGGATGAAGACTTGGTCTTATCCATTGTGTTGTCCTTCGTGTCAGTAAGAGTGACGGTAAAGCCGCCGGAAAGCGTTTGGGGCGCTACGGCAAGGAGGAACACGGTTTCAGAATCGCTAAGAAGAGGATTGATAGCACTTGCATCCAGCGTGATTGTCTGCTCCGATTCCGTTTCAGTAGATGCTGGCACCGTGAGGGTCAGTCCTCCATCGGCAATGGCATAATCGCCATTAAGCATCTTTCCGCTGGCAGTCAACTTCACCTCCTTCACACCGAAATTACCATAATCGCCCTTCGTGAGTTTGATCTTGAGGTATGCCACGGCATTTCTAAGGGTGATATCGTTCAAGTCTGTGCCGTATCCAAGAATAATATCGGCATCTTTGTCAAAATTGCCGGAAGTAAAGGTCTGAACTGCAGGTATGGTAACCTTCTTGGTCGAGGAGTTGTATGCCGTTGAAGGATAAACAACCTGGTATGTCTCTACCGCCGGAATGGCCTCTTCAAAATGGAAGGTGGCCTTTCGACTGTCTCCGTCAATATCTCCGGCTGTCAGAGCAAGTGACTCCTGCCCGTTGACAGAAATTTTGTCGCCCACAGTCCAGTGCTTATTATAAAAAGTGTGATCATCTTGTTCATAAGTGTCGGCGAACGCAGTCTTGGTTACAGGTGAAGTGAGGGTAATAGAATATACACCATCACCCTGCTCTATTCCAGAGGGCTTCTCGGCCTTTTCCTCAATAGTCTCAGTTTCAAGCTTGTCTTGTTCCTTTGTGCAGGAGAACAACACCGAACATACTGTACAAATGGCAGCGAAATAAATGAAAGTCTTTCTCATGATAATGTCCTCCATCAATTATTCGTCATCCCATTCACCTTCGATTTCCTGAGAGGCCTGAAGAGTTCCACTACCCAGAGATTGGGCAATACACCCTTCCAGTTCAAATACGTACTCCACCGATGTTGGAGTCTCGTAAGTCAGTCTTTTTTTCATATCAAGTGTTGGTTTTTTGATTAGCCGTTAGTATTGCACTAAGGCGGCGGCGCGGGGCGTTGTTGCCGCGTTGACAAACGGAACGCACAGGAGGCCGATTTGGTGTCGACGTGGCGGCGTTTTGGGCCGAAATGGCCGATTTCCTTGCCGCGTTGACAAGCAGAATGCACAGAATGGCGATTCCCCGTCAACGCGGCAAAGGCTTGAAGGTTTCGCTGGCAGTCAATTGCTTGATTATCAGCCCATTATCACATAATCCTCGTTCAAAAAACGAACGACGACTATACAGGAAAGCACTGAATATCAGCGAGTTAGCGACCAGTAAAAAGCACGGCGTGGACTTAATGCGCCATTTAAGCAAAAGCGAAAAGCGATATTTTTGGAACAGATAATCAAGAAAAACTTGATTTATTGTTCTATTTTTTGCTATCTTTGCGGCATGAAGAATGTTTTGGACATACTTGGAGCGGTACCGGTGAACAAGGCGGCAATTGCTTCCTTGTATCCAAACGTATCGGGAGCCAACCAGAAGGTTGCGGCCCTGGAAAAGAGCGGAACACTTATTAGGCTAAAGCGAGGGTTGTACATTCTGAATCCGGAATCCAGCGGCAAGCGGGTAAACACTTGTCTTGTAGCCAATCATCTGTACTCCCCTTCCTACGTTTCCATGCACAGCGCGCTTCGCTGGTACGGGCTAATTCCGGAAAACGTGTATCTTATGCAAAGCGTTACCATAAAACATTCACGAAAGTTCCAGAATAGCCTGGGGGCATTCTATTACACAAACGTTGCCAGGGAATACTTCCCTATCGGCCTAAAGCAGGAAGAGGAAGAAGGAGCGTCGTTCATTATCGCAAGTCCAGAGAAAGCGCTGTGCGACCTAATATGCACCACGCCTGGCGTTAATCTGAGGTATAAGACAGAGGCCCAGGCCTTCCTGGAAAAAGACCTAAGGCTGGACATGGACGCTTTTAGCCAGTTCAACGCCGATATTCTGGCCCAATGCTCCAAGGCCGGCAAGAAGAGGCAATCCATTGAAACAATATTAAAGTTGCTTGGGAAATGAACGATCTGTACGAAAAGATGATAAGTGCCTACGACACAGGCACAGAGATGGCCCGTAAGAACGCCATATACGAAGTTAGCCAGCAACTTGTGCTTGCAGGTTTGGCCGATGGCGGCTTTTTTGACAAGGCCGCATTCTACGGTGGCACTTGCCTTCGCATTTTCCACGGCCTGAACAGGTTCAGCGAGGATATGGACTTTACCCTCCTGAAGGAGGACCAGTCGTTCAATTTCGAGAATTACTTCCAACCTGTCATTGACCAGTTCGCCCTGGTTGGCCGAACGGTGGAAATCAGAAGGAAGGACAAGAAGAACTTTGGGAAGGTTGAATCGGCCTTCCTGAAAGATACCACGGATGTGTACGACATTTCTTTCCAGACAGAGAGGTCAATCAAGGTCAAGATAGAGGTAGATACAGCCCCTCCCCTTAAGTTCGCCACGGAGCAGAAACTCCTTCTGCAGCCCAAATCCTTTATGACAAGGTGCCTGGTGCTTCCGGACTTGTTTGCCGGAAAGATGCATGCCCTTGTATTCAGGGCGTGGAAGAGCCGTATCAAGGGACGCGACTGGTTTGACTTTGAATGGTACGTGCGCAATGGCATCCCCCTGCATTGGGAACACCTGCATCAAAGAATTCTTCAGTTCAACGGGCAGGATATGACTCCTGAAGAGTTCAGGCTTGCACTGATGGAACGTTTGAGCAAGGCCGATATATCAAAGGTAAAGGAGGATGTGATGCCTTTCGTATTCTACCAGCATGATCTTGACATTTGGTCTAACGATTACTTCCTAAAGCTGGCCGATTTGATGAAGCTTACACTTTAACATCACTGCGCGGGGCCGTGGGGCTCCGCGCAGGTGTTAAAAGAGGATGGGGGGTGGCTAAAGGTCGCCAGCGTTGCCGCCGCCGTCGGTGAAGTTACCGTCACCGCAGATCTGCCAGGGATGGCTGGTACCACCACCGTCGATAGTACCGGTTGCCGGGTAATGGCAGCCCTGGATGATGCTTCCTGCAACGGACTCTCCGGCCACGGCGCCGTAGACATAGGTTGTCTCAGCTGCCGCTGCTTCAGGGCCAGTGATGGTGGCAATATGAGTGGTGCAACCACTCAAAGTGGTCTCTGCACCCAGCTTCGCAACTATACCGCCGGCACGCTGAATCTGAGAGCTAACAATACTGGTTGCCGCAACGCTGCAGTTTGCAATGGCGCTGTTCACTGCCCAGCCGGCAATACCGCCGATAAAGTATGCGCTACCAGCAAAGTCAATTGCGCCTACAGTGCAGTCTGACAATGATGCATAGCTTGCATAACCCACAATACCACCGCTATAGCCACGGCGATGGCTTAACTCAGAAGTGGTTTGCGAGCATCCTGTGATAGTTACTACTTCCTCGGAAGCGCCAGATACCCATCCAGCTATACCACCGCCGAATGCAGTATTACCGGTACTATTTGAATTAGAGAAGTGATTATTATACACAACTCCGCTGTTGGTGCAATTCTCTATAGAAGAATTTCCAGCATTAAGATATGCAATAATACCACCTGCATAGAAGCTAGTACCGTTCTGTTTTGTACCATTTCCGCCATGAACATAGCCACTATTAGTGCAGTCGGTTATGGTAAGTTTATATAACGACTTACCCACAATACCACCGGCATAGTTGTCTGTATGCTTTGATGATCCTGGTGTAACATTCACATAGACTTCACCGGCATTGCTGGCACCGCCTTTATTTTCACAACCGATTATCGAGCCCTCTGCATCCATAAACCCAACGATACCTCCCGCATAAACCTTACTCGCAAGTCTGGCTTCAGTTGTATTCCAGTTAAAGTGAACATACCCAGAATTCTGCACATTGCTTATTGAGCCCTTGGAATAGCCTGCAATACCACCTAATTCATATCCCAGGAACTGGCTTGAGAAATTGGTGTTGAAATAAACTTTGCCGGTATTTGTAATATTCTTACCGCTGCCACCATCAATATCTGCAAGGTTGTAACCAATAACGCCACCCATACGGGCATCACTGGAAGTGCCGTCCTCCATTGCAGAGATTTGGACATCTGCAGTATTATGAACGTCAGACACTTTTGAATTCGTGCCTGTCTCTCCAATTATGCCGCCCATGCTAACCACGCGGCCACCTTTCTTAGTAGCTCCGGTAATGCTAGTAGTCATGTGGTTCACAGCACCATTATTGGTGCATGAAGTAACTGTACCGTCATTATAACCGGCTATACCGCCAAGAGCCTGGAGTCTGGGGTTGGAGCGATGCTGAACCTTTGCAGTATTGACGCAAGAGTAAATAGCGCCATCGGCACAGTTGCGGCCTACAATGCCACCAGATTGCATATAGCGGCTATCGTTACTTCCCTGCTTAAAGATAGTATTGAAGATTTCCGCAGCATTTGTACATTCGGAAACAGTTCCTTTATTGTTCTCACCAACAATTCCACCTACAGCGGTAAAATATGCAAGTATGGATTTAGTTACCAAATGGCCAACCGAAGTTCCACCAGTGTGCGCTGTGGGAACGGTTTCATGATCGGCAGTAGAATGACAATCCGTGACGGTTGCGCCGCCGGCCAGATGACCGACTATACCACCAATGATAGTAAACGGATTACGCTTTAACAAGGTGCTTTCCGTGCTCTCGTTCTCATTTCCAAGCTGAGCTGCATTGCTAATGGCGCCCTTGAAATAGGAACCGGTAACACTGCCGGCATTTGAGAAACGACCTACCAGACCGCCGATAATAAGCTTACGGAGGTTAGGATCCTCGTCCGGAACTGTTGCGGTAAAGCCTTCGGGAACGGTGATAAGACCGGAATAAACGCAATCGTCCAAACGGCCAGTTGTTGCACGGCCCACAAGGCCACCAAGCGTTGTCATATACTCTACGCCAGCTACAGGAGCAAGGGAAATGTCGGCCTTTACGGTTACGCCGTCAAGGATTCCCTTATGATATCCTACAATTGCACCAAACATAGCCTCCTGATTATTCTCGTGGGTAAATGTGAACGAGCAGCTGCTTTCTACGGTAAGGTTTTTGATCACGCCGGCGCTGCCAGTTGCACAGAACATAGGAACGGTGCTTTCAAGACCTGTAATAGAGTGACCGGCACCATCGAAGATTCCTCTGTAGTAAAGATCCTCGGTTGCGCCCTTGACTCCAATCTTGCGGCCGATACCACCAGCACTGACAAAGCTTGCAGAAGTAGTTGCATCGAAATCGATATCATCGCCCAGCTTAACAACCATAGCATCACCATAGCTGTCGTACTCCTTATTATTGAACTTAGTTGCAAACGCAACCAGTTCCTCGGCGCTATTGATAACCAGGTCGGCTTCGGGAGTGGTGCCGTCGGGGACGAAGATTATGTCGGCAAGGTTGTAGACGTTACCGGCTTCCAGGGTGGTGGAGGCGGTGCGGCTCTGGGTCATGCAGTCGTTGTGAATGTCCTGGATAATCACATCGAAGCCCTTGGTGTAGGTGCCGGCGGGAACGGTGATGTAGTACACTGCATCAACATCGGTGGCAACTTCCTGATAAACTCTTACTTCCCTGTCGGCAACATCGTTGGAGGCGGGGGTAAGGACACCGGTAGAGTAGTTGATGCCGAAGAGGCCTTTCACCTGCTCGTTGTTACGGCCGCGGAAGCGCACGCAAGCAACAGCATCCTCGTCGGCACTGGAGGTTGCCCTAGCCACAGGAACCCTCACAATGGCGCACAGGTACTTCACGGCAATGTTGGAACCGTCGGCACTGTAGCCAGCCATGGGAACCATGTCATCGGCAAAATTGCCGTCTTTCCAAACCTGCTTGCTGGGAAGGGTGATCTGCGTTGCGTTAGTCCAGTCTGATGCAGGATACAGCACATTGTACGGAACCGACGGGGCCGATGCAAAGGTAAAGGTAGCCTTCTGGGTATCGGTTGTGATGCCTTCAAGGGCGGCTGATTCAAGGCCGTTGATGTTAATCTTGTCGCCATTGGACCAGTACACCTTGTGTTTGGCGCCCTCAAGGGGACCCATGTAGGTCTTGGTATCTATGTTGTCGATACCAACGGAAATCTGAGTCTGAATTGCAGGGAATTCGGAAGGGTTGGACATTTCCTTTTCCTTCATGCAGCTTGCGAGCAACACCGTTGCTGCGGCAAGCACAAAAAATACACGTGCTTTCATACTAGAACATCATTCCGTTAAGACCGCTAATATCGGACATGTCAAGTCCGGAGGAAGGTTCAAGGGTAGAACTACCCCATCCGAGATCAATCTCCCCAATGTCGGGGATTGTCATGCTGGCAGCGAGCAGTGACTCGCCTGTCTGGATGATTACAACATCCGCGCTGGGGGAAAGATACTTAAGCTTTCCGCCTTTTGTCTGTGCGTGTTTCATCATTGTTGGTTTTTGTTTGATTGATTGTTTATGTGTTAGTTAATATAATTACCAGCTTATACTCTGGGTGTATGTATTTCCAAACATATCGGTTACGCGGACTTCGCCTGAGGTGGCGCCGGCCGACGGCGTTACGCTAAAGAGTACGGCCTCTGACGAAGGAGTGCAGTACTTGCGGGTGGTCTGGTTCTCGATGGTCATGAACATGTCGTAGTAGTCCGGATCCACGCCGGGGGTAAGGGTCATATCGGCCACTTTTACGCCGTTCTCGTACCACTGAGGTGTGCTCCATCCTTCCGACCAGTTCCAGATGTTGGCCTTGACGTTAATGCCGTCGCCGCGATCGGGGGCGTATGCCCTTATCTGCTTGTCCTGGCCGCAGCCTTCGCTCTTGTAGTACCAGCTTACGGAGTCTCCCTTAACGTCCATCACCATGTAGCCGCGGGGTTCGCCCTTGGCGCCAAGGTACTCGTTAAAGCGCAGGGCGCCGGTGCAGCGTGCAACGCTTATGCACTGGATGTTGGGAGCGCCGTGTTTGGTATCCTTACCTTTGTAGTTGTAGTAGAAATTCTCGTGGTTGTGGCCGTTCCAGGCATACACTTCCCTGTATTGGGACAGGAGGTCAAGATAGTCCTGATAGTGCATGCTGTAAACGTTGTGCGATCCGTGGGGCGACTTGTTGGGAGTCTTGAACGGATTGTGGTGGGTGCAGGTCATGATAATCTTGTCCCTGGGGACGTACTTGAGGTCTTCCTGCAGCCATGCAAAGGTACGGTCGTCCATACCGTAGTGATACTTCTTAACATCGCCCTGGATGTCGTACAGGATGGTGTTAAGCACCACGTAATGAATGTCGCCAAGGTCGAAGGAATAGTGCTCCGGACCTACGTAAGTCTCAAAATAAACGTTGCCCTGCTCGGTTTCAAAACGGTTTTCCTGGTCGTAGTCGTGATTGCCGATTACGTTGAATGTAGGGCAGTTGATGGATGCTGCAATGTCCATGTAGTCGTCCCAGGCATACATCTCGTTGTACACAAGGTCGCCCAGGTTGATGGAGTACACGGGGCCGCTGCATGATGCACGGAAAGATTCGGCATCCGGGGCAACGGAACCCTTCCAGTTTTCCATGGAATTGTCCCAGCCGTAAGGACGTACCTGAGGGTCGGCAATCATCATTACGGTATAGTCCTTGGCAACGGGGCCGATATCGAGGGTGAAGTTGGCCTCCACGGCCTTTGCATAGCGCGGAACGCGCTTGAAGGGGATGGGATGGTTGCCATTGGCTATGACAGCGCCTGCGGGCACGCTAAGGTAAACGAAGCGGGTTTCGTCCATGTTGCTGTTCAAGGCAAACTTGCCTTTGGCGTCGGTCTTTACGCAGTTGCGGCCGTCGGTAACCACTATGCCCTCACGGGGAGTACCGTCCGAACCAAGCACTGTGCCCACAATGTTACCCTGTGCAGGAACCTGCTCCAGCACTGTAGCATAATCCTCTGTAGCTGCTCCACCAGTTTTTACATTCACTGTGCTGGCGCAGATATCGCCTTTGCGTCCGCCGTCGCTGCCAACCTTGCCGTAGTTGGTGCACTCCGACACAAAGGCCAGGAAATCCTCCCTGGTTTCGGCATAACCTACTATACCGGCGGCGTGGATAGCGTTGCGGTTGGTGGCGTCGTACTTGTTTCCGCCGTTGCCGGCATAAATCTCACCGCGGTTTACGCACTCGCGTACGTATGCACCGGCAGTCTGGGACTTGGGGCAGTAGATGTTGCCCACAATGCCGCCGGCGGTGCTGCGGGCACGGGAACTAACGCCGTCAAAGACAATCTTTCCACGGTTTTCGCAGCCGCGCACATGCACGGGACGGCCGATATTGCCGGCTATACCGCCTGCGTTTGACGGAAGTTCGCCTTTGGCGCTTACAAGGCCGTAGTTGGCGCAATCGGCAATAACAAGCTGGAAGTGAGGCATGCCAACTATGCCGCCTACGTTTCCACCACAGGCGCCCTGGGTTGTAATTGTGCCGAAGTTGTCGCAGCGCAGGATATCGGCCTTGGCCTGACCCACCATGCCGCCTACAGACGCTATGCCGAATGCCTTGCCTTCCTCAGGAGCGTCGATGGTAACTTTTACCTCTCCCCTGTTTACGCAGTACTTGGTGGTGCTTCGGCCGGAGTTGCCAACTATACCGCCAACATACAGAGCCAGCAGGTTGCCGGTGACCTCTACCAGGCCGTTATTCTCGCAACGGGCAATGACGCTGCCGTTGGCCGATTTTCCGCGAGAACCGCCGGCTATGCCGCCAAGGTTAAGGTTAACCTCTTCCTTGGGAACGCCCATTACGTCCGACTTTATGTGACCGTAGTTGTTGCAACGGTAAATCTCGTAATTGTTATAGCCCACAAGGCCGCCAACGTAGGCCGGAGACATGGCGTAGGAGCAGCTGTGAGTTACGCTGCCGTAGTTGGCGCAGTCCTGGATAAGGCCTTCGTTGGTGTCGGCAATGAAGCCCACGCGGCATTCGTCGCCTTTGGCCTTGGCGTTAAGGGCGCAGCTGGCGTCTATCACAAGATTCACCACCTGACCGTCGGCTGCCAGAACATGGAACAGGCCGGCCTGGGTTTTCCAGTTCTTTAGGCTGTGGCCACGGCCGTCGAACTTTCCGGCAAAGCTTATTACCTGAGGCAGCTTTTTAGCCTTGGAAAGGTCTATATCGGCGGCAAGGAATACCGTGCTGTCGGCATCGGCCCAGGGAAGAAGGCTTTCATTCTTGTTGCAGGCCTCTATGAAGTCCTGCAGGTCCTTTGCCGACGAAATGCCCTGTGCGTACGCGCTCACGCACGCGACAAGGACGCCAATAAGTATTAAAGCTTTTTTCATCATTACCAGGAAATTGTGGAACTGTGCGTATTGCCGAAGCGGTCCTTGACACTTACCGAACCGGTGCCATGGGGCTTGTCCACAAATACGCGGAACATGGACTCATTGTTATTTTTGCTGGGGACAAATTCGGCCCCAACTCTGGTGTTCTTGTTGTAGAACGATGTTATATCCCAGTCGCTGTAGGAGTATTTCCAGTCTTTTTCCGTTACGCGGCTCATGCGTGACGGCACGCCGTCCACGGTAAGGCGCGGAACATCCCAAAGCTCGTCCCAAAGGAATACGTTAACGTACAGGTAACTGTCGCCGTATGTTCCGGGAGGGAAAATCTGCATCTGGTAGGTGTCGTCCAGCGGTTTTCCGGTGGACTTAAGTACGGCTTTGCCGTTCTGGTAGTCCCAGTCGCGCCACTCATACTCCGGAACCCTGCCATCGTTCCCTTCGCCCACATAAACGCTTGACTGATAGTATATGGGCTTGAACTTCCAGCTAATGTTGCCGTTGTCGTAGTCAAAAACAACATAGCCGCGAGGGGTGCCGTTGGCGCCCAGATACTCGTTGGTCCACAGGGCACCCGTAGCACGAGTTACCGTATGGGTTTCCACCTTGGGATTGCTGGTATCGACGTAATTGAATGAGGTGTGCGTGTGCCCCGCCCAAACGTATGCCTTGGGATACTTGGAAATAAGGCCTTTAAGGTCGGACAAATGGGCGCCGCTGCGGTCTTTTCCGCTTTCCAGGCGCATCATGGGCGAATGGGCGCAAACCATAAGCGGGGTCTGGGGACTGACCTGTGCAAGGTCGTTCTTTACCCAGGCCCAGATATCGTCCGTAAGTGCCGTTGTGCACTCGTCGCTGTACTTGCCAGTTGAAGGATCGGCCGATATCATGTTGTCCAGCACAAGATAGTGCATGCCGCCAAGGTTGAAGGAGTAGTTTACGGGGCCCATCTGGGCTTCAAACTCCTTGGACGACTGGGTGTCGTCCATAAGGCGGTGGCCATGATCATGATTACCTATTATATTATAGGTAGAGATGCCGGTTGTGGCCATACCGCTTTTGTACTGTGCCAGAAGCTTCAGGTCCTGATGCACAATATCGCCAAGGCCGATACCGTAAACGGGCCTGCCGGTAATGGTGGCAGCATACTCTTTCATGTCGCGGTACATGTCGGCGCAGCAGTCAAGGGAATGATAGGCCACTTTGTCCCAGCCGGCCGATGAGCTTCGGGGCTGAGGATCGGCAAAGATAAAGACGGTATAGCGCTCCGGATTCGAAATCTTGTTGAGGGTGAAATCTACACTGTACTTGCCGTCAGCGCCCTTGGTGCAGTCCTTGAGGAACTTCCAGAACACGGCCATGCCGTCTTTGACGGGTGCCGAATAACCGGAAGGCGTGGACACAAACACATATTCGGCCTTTGCCAGGTCCGACTCAAGGTAATACTTTCCGTCGGCGCCTGTCTTATAGCAGGTACGGCCATCCGATACTACCACGCCACTAAGGACAGTGCCGTCGTTTCCCGATATGGTTCCGCTTATTGTGTATTTGTCCGGAACGGGGACGTCGCCCCCGCCGCCACCCCCACCGGGGGTGTCTCCCTTTTTACAGGAGACAGTCCCGATAAGGAGTAAGGACAGTAACAAGTACAGTGTCTTTTTCATCTTCTATTACTGAATTTTGCCGTCCCAGTACTCTGTGCCGCTGAT
>Ga0310696_10002546_pt1 | contig 23889 bp, 35 predicted proteins | sample AusTroGonzalo_MG_4_FD_203885 | JGI IMG/M metagenome (GOLD analysis project Ga0310696, IMG submission 203885) | Bovine rumen microbial communities from tropical cattle in Woodstock, Queensland, Australia - Gonzalo_02 (v2) (version 2) | ecosystem: Host-associated > Mammals > Digestive system >...
GGCTGTTTCCCGGCCGCTCCCTTGATCGTTGCACCGCACTCCTCGCACGTGTACGCGGTCTCGTCCGGTTTCGTGTTCTGCACGCGGATCGCATCGTGCATCTTTCCGAAGGCCTTGACCTTCCTTGTGCCGACGATGATCTTCCGCCCGATCCACTCGGCCAGTTTGTCGGTGCCGGTCACTTCGGCGATGGTCTCCGAATTGGTCACGTTCAACACCATCGGCAGATCGCGCTCCTCAAAACGCAACACGAGGCCCTTCTTCTTGCCGCCGGTCTCCGCGTCATACATCTCCTCCTCGCCGATGTCCGAGATCGTCAGCGTTTCGTCTCCGTTCTCGAACGACCACCCGCCGAGGAAGGTCTTGAAATATTCTTGGTAGTGTACGTAGTTCGCCATCCTTATACCTCCATCAAATCAAAAGCATCATACCCGGGCCACTCCTCCGCCTCTTTGCACTCGTGATAGATCCCGATCAACTCGCGAAACTTATCATAGCCGCGCTTGACCCACTCGGGATCGCACACGTAAACGCGACTTGCATACGGCGGAGTTTTCTCCTGTGCGACGAACGCGAACCGGTGCTCTGTCAGCGTGTTTTGGAACACGCCCTCCGTGTACATCCCCGCTTGGAATTGATAGCCGTATTTGCGGGCCGCGCGTTCAAAGTGGCCGTCCTCGCAACTATCCGTTGTCTTGTAGTCCACGATGTACGGCCCATCGTTCGACGGCGTGATGCAATCAACCTTGCACTTGCATTTCTCGCCGGTCATCATGTCCGTCCAGTAGAACTCTTTTTCATGCTCGCCGGTCAGTAGTCGGATCGCGAGCGGGTTTTCTTTCAGCGCCTCCGCCATCTCGTTAATCGTCTGCATCTCGTCAACGGTCACGCTCTCGGCACCGGTCTCCGCGCACAAATCGAGGAAGTCCTCCCACTCGGCTTTTCCCGCCTTCGTTCGCCGGTCAACCGCCGGAGCGATCAAGAACCGGTCGCGGAACGTGTCCGGCTCGAGGATGTACGCGTGCACCGCCGCCCCGAAGGCCATCGCCTTTGTCTGTTCGCGCTCCTCTGTCATGTGGTGCCAGAAGTGGAGCGGGCTCTTATTGATTACCCACAAATCCGAGCGTCTGATGCCCGGAGCCTTGTCGTATGATGTCGCGCTCATATCGCCCTCCCCATTGAATACTCGTTAAACCGCCGCATCTGTCCCCAGCGGTTCGGTTTCTTAATCCGCCGCTGGAATATCGTGTAGCCCTCACTCCGGAGCTCACTCACCCGCGTGGTCAGTTTCAGCGATCCCGCCTCGTAGAACCATTGAGCACTCGTCAACGGCCCCACGTTTTGAAGATAGTCGAGTAACATTTCTTTCTCTGTCATGCGTCACCCCTTCCCGGCGGTCATCCCCGCCAATTCTCAATAGGTTTCCGGTTATAGTCCATGCACCGCTCACAATAGATTTCGCCGTTCATGTCGTAGTAGTAGTCATCGGTGATGTGCTCGCCGCAAAAGTCGCATTTCGGCATCTTCTCGAGGAGTGCCTTCTGCATCGCCTCGTGAGCGTTAAAGTCCTTGATCGGCTCGTCCGTGTAGATCATCACCCCACCCCTTCCTTGTTCTCGCGCCGGATCCAAAACCGACATCCACCCGCGTGTAGCGCTCTCTCTCCGTCGTCTCCGGCACCGTGAAGATGGAGATCCTCTCGCCGTGTATCTTGGAGAGTGTGGTCACGTAGGCGATCAGCGCGTCGATGTCCGCGTCCAGATTGTCGTCGTAGTCCGTCCAGTTGCGGAAAAACGTGCTCGCGTCTCGGCTCATATCCTTCATAATCTCCGCTACGCTCATGCCGCGCCCTCCTCATCATCCTCGATCTCGAAGTGTTGAAATTTACGTTCGCGCTTCTTCGCCGGAGTACTGTTCGCATATACGAACAAAGCCAGCCACGCGATCCAGATCAGCCACGCGCACCACGGCGCGTCAAACACCATAAAAAACACAAACGGACATACGAACGTGATCGCGAGCACGGCCAGCTTGATGTCCTCTTTGATCTCCTTCCGGATCTCGGTCAGACCGTTCTCGCGCTTGATAGACTTGAATTGTGTGATTTTCATTCCCCTCACCCCTTAAATATGTTTGCCAGTTCCTCCGGCGCGATCCGCACCGCCTTCGCCATCGCGATCCCAGCGTAGAGCGGGATGGTCTCGGGATTTTTCAGCCATCGCGAGACCGTCCCTCTCGGTGCTCCGATCTCCTCCGCCAGCGCGGACACGTTCACCTTCGTGGAGCCGGAGCCGGACACGCGCCGGGCGAAACGCTCGGCTTGCTCTCTGCCCTTGTCGCGGAAGTAGATGATCTTGCTCATCCGCAATACACCTCCGGGAGCGTCTTTGCGTACTCGCGGAGCCTTTCTTCATGCTCTGCCCACTCCTCGTCCGTCCAGCTTTCAGCTAACAGCTCTGCCCACGTGATCGCCTCGAGTGGTGTTAGTTTGATCTCGCGCTCGCGTGTCATCATGGCAACCCTCTCCTTTCCGTGCACTATGCCGCGATCCCTAAAAGCTCGCACACTTCCATCTCGTTGTACTGATCGCCAACGAAGAACAAGTACAAGACACGCTTATCAACATCCTCGATGATCCTCATGCACGCTAGAGCTTGGAGAGCTCCTTTAATTCTGCCCTCATACATCCCGGCAAACTTACTCTGGTTTCGATCTTTTTCACGGCGAAGATCAGTAGCCCAGCTCATGCAAAGTCTTAAAATCTGCGGATTGATCTTGTAAAGCATTTTGATTGTCTCTTTTGTTGTCATAGTTCACCCCTCCTATGATTTAAAGTGTTCAGCCCTCGACCAGCTCGTCAATGGTTACATCCAGAACCGCCGCAATCTTCCGTAGTTTCTCGACCTTCGGCAAGCTCCTCCCCGACTTCCAATCCGAGAACGTGGAGGCGGTCACGCCACTTTGACGAGCCACATCCGCATCGCGCATCTTGCGCTTGTCCCGGATCGTCGAGTATTTCTCATATCCAGCCATCCGATCCTCCTTTTCAATACCTAGTGTTTTTTGCCCTTCCGTTTTCAGTATCTTGCGGTTGAAAAAAGTTCGGAAATCAAATATAATGAAAGTGCGACCAATCAATATACCCTTGCGGAACCGCCCTCCTATTTGCGGTTTTGATTTCCGAACCATGTGTATTTATAGTAGCACGGATTTCAAAACCTGTCAACTACTTTCGGGCGGAAATCAGAATTTTTTTAGAAGGTGCTATTATGTACGAGAATTACGTGGCGGCCAGAAACGCGAAAGAAATGAAGGATGCCGATGTGGCGCGGATAACAGGGATTACGAAATCGACCTTCGTTGACTGGAAAACAGGACGGAGCCAGCCAAAACAGGAAAAGCTCGAGAAGATCGCCGCCGCCCTTGATGTCTCGGTCGAGTATTTGCGAACAGGCCAGCACCCGGAGCAGACCTCCGACTCCGGCCAAAAATACTACTTCTCCAACGAGACAGCGGAGGCCGCGCAATACCTATACGAGAATAAGGATCTCCGGCTCCTGTTCGACGCGGCTCGGGATGCCGAACCGTCAGATCTAAAAGTCGTACATGATATGCTCCTAGCCCTCAAACGGAAGGAAAAAGGCGATGATAAGACTTGACGACATCAACGTGTTTTACATCAATTTCCCAAACATGAAAAGCCGGGAGGCCGTATGCAAAAACGAGGACGGCACCTATACGATATTTATAGACGCGAGGCTGTCCGCCGTCGGAGCAGTAAAGGCATATAACCACGCCGTCGGGCATATTTTGAGAGGTGACTTTGAAGGTGGAAACGCGACCGAGATCGAGGCGGTCGCCCATGTATTATAGGAGGTGAAATAATGAAAAAGTTAATTACAATTCTAATGATTTTCGCTGTACTGTTTGCCGGTTGCGGGAGCTCGAAACCGCGAGGGATGGCCGACGAAACCTACGAGGTCATGCAAAGCGCGATCAATTACACGAAAAAGTTTATCAACGGAGATGTAGATCGGGAGCACTTGGTCGCTTATCTCGAGGCCTGTGATAGTGATCTTGATAGTTTTGAGCTCGAGGGAGAAGAGGCCGACTATAACTCATACGCATCAACAAATTTAGCATATTGCGTTATGATGCTCACTATTGAAGATGCCGGCGGACGCGAGGTTTTGAAAAAGCTCGAGGAATTGATTTAATGGCATCCGTCAGAAAACTCCCCTCCGGGAACTATCAAGGTGTGGCCAACTGGAAAGACGCGACCGGGCACCGGCACCGCAAATCATTCACGGCCAGCACCGAAAGAAAAGCGCTCCGGCTCGCGGAGGATTTCGAGGATCTCCACGCGGAGCCGAACGCCACGATCAGCGCCGCGCTGGATGCCTTTATCTGCTCGCGAGAGGCCGTCACGAGCCCCGCAACGGTGCGAGCCTACAATTCCTATGCCCGAACACTTAAAGCGCAATACGCGGCTTTCTGTGCGCTCACGGAGCCATCACAAAAGGACGCGCAATCACTTGTCGCCGATATGCTCCGGGACGGACTAAAACCGAAAACAATCAAGAACATGATCGGGCTCGTGTCCTCGTCGTGCAAGTTCTCCGGCATCACGTTCCCGCCGGTCACTCTCCCGCGCTGGGAACTCCGCTCCGACTTCATACCGCGCGAGAATGATATGCGGATGATCGTCGAGGAAGTGCGCGGGACATCGCTCGAGATCCCGGTTGCGCTCGGGATGATGGGCCTCCGTCGGTCCGAGATCGCCGGGCTGTCCCTTGACGACCTCGACGGCAACACGCTCCACATCCACGCGGCGCTCGTTTATGGATCCGATAATAAAACGCACGAAAAGGGCACAAAAACGGCATCATCCGACCGTTTCATTACAATACCAGACAATTTAGCCGACCAGATCCGCGAGAAGGGTTTCCCCGAGATGTCGCCCGGAGCCGTCACCTGTGCGTTTATCAAGGTGGCGAAACGGCTCGGCCTGTCCGTGCGGTTCCACGATCTCCGCCACTTCTTCGCCTCGTATTGCCACAATGTACTCGGGCTGTCCTTCGCTCAAATCATGGCGCTTGGCGGATGGAAAACGGACGCGGCACTCAAGCGTCACTACCTCCACGCGATGCACGAAAAAGAAGCCGCCGAAAAGGTCGCCGACGCAATCGGGCGCACGTTCGGGCGCACGCTCTAAAAAAATCGCTTAAAATAAGGCTTTTTAGGTCGTCTGATTAGGTTCAAATCCCGCCTTCTCCGCGCCCTCAAAATTCCGCTAAACCGCGCCGTTTAGCGGTTTTTTGTTGATTTTACGGTGCTCACGAATGATACAAAAACGTCCATATTTGAGCGATTTCGTCCATATATGAGCACTTTTGGGCGCACGTTTGGGCGCACGCCGTCGGAAACATAAGAAAAAAGGGGACACCCCGAAGGATGTCCCCGCTCACATAGGAGGCCCGCCATCAAGGCCGGATGGCCGCCTTGACAGCCTTTTCAGTTTTGCGGTCGAAAATGCCGGTCTCCTCGATGCCGAGGAGCTTCTGCAACGCCTTCACCTCGTTGCCGATGCTCCCGATCTGCAATCCCTTCGCCGCCTTCTTGACACCGTTGTCCTTTTTCGGCTTCTCGGGTGTTTCCGCCACTTCCGCCGTGTCGATGTTCTTCGTCTCGATCTTTGCCATAGTTCCCTCCTTATTAGAATACTTGGAACCGATCAATCGCGGTTCCCAATCCTCCGGCGTAGCCATCCTGCCCGCCGGTGGTCTGTACGTTGTACTGCCAATCATAGTAGCCCTTCCGCACCGGGGAGACACGATACTGCGCGACTTGCCCTGTGACACCTGTCAGCTCGACCTGTACGAGATCAATCGGTTTACCGTTCCCCGCGTAGCCGGCCTTCGCGTCCTTCCAGTTGTAGCCTGTCACCCACGGAAGCCAATCGCCGCCCAGCACGTGGACGCGATACCGAAGTTTGCCGGTGCTCGCTTTTATAGCGATGTCCGTTATCTTCCGGCCTTGCACTCCGGCATAATCCTCGAGGTTTTTGACCGCCGGGAGGATCGTGCCGCCCTGAATACGCACCGCATAGGTGAAGTCGAGTTTCTTCGTGGGCGTGGGAGCCGGTGACGGTTTCGGCTTGCCGTTGATGCTCTCGTTGATAAGCTCGTTCATGTCCACCCGCCCGGAGATGCCCGGAACGGATCCATCGCTCGAGTATTGCCAGATGTCGTACCCGGCCGGGCACTTCTTGATCCCCCAATTCGCGTACCAATGCGAGTACTGCGTCAACTGCGACTTGTCGATCCAGCGATTATAGTAGTCCAGATTAGAGTACACTCCCGCCGGATATTCCTTCTCAATCTCGGCACAAAAGGCCTTGCACATATCCGTCACGCTCTGCCGCGTGGGATATACGCCGTTCTTGTGCGCGTAATCCATGCTGTCGTACTCGTAGTCGAAGTATACCGGCAGATTGATGTGCTTCTTATACGGAGCGATGGTCTTTTTGCAGAATTGAGCCTCCGCCTTCGCGTTCTGCGGAGTGAGCGCGTAAGAAAACCAGTAAATCCCGACATTCAGCCCGGCTGCGATAGCGCCCTCGATCTTGCTTTTAAAGGTCTTGTCGACAGTATTCAGACCATAACCGGCCCTGAGGATGACGAACCCGAGGCTCTTTTTTACCTGTGCCCAGTTTGTGACCGGGTTCCATTGTGACAGATCCGCGCCCTTCATTCCTCCACCTCCTCGATCTCGACACCCTTATCGACCGCCGCCGCGTCAACGTACGCCTCGCAAGCCGCGTAGATCGCCGCCGAGAGCATGGAGCAGATCATACCGCCGATCGCTACCACAGGATATTTCGCCGCCATAGCCGCGATCGAAGTCCCGAGCGATCCCAAAAAGGCCGCTGTGCAGATCAGAAACTTTCTCGAAAGATATTTAGTCATTGTCTCCCTCCTTATACCGCCGTCGTGGTCAGATTGCCGCTGTCGTCCACCGTGAGCTTGTACTTCGTGCCGTTCGGCGATTTCATAATCACCCCGGTGCCGCCCGCGCTCTCCGCCGTGACCTCGAACAGGTTACTCCGTGATGTATTGCTCGAGCCGTCGCCGACCGCGAGCGCTGTCTCTGCCTTGACCTCGCTGTATTTTCCGTGCGCCGCCAGTCCAATAAAAGCGCCGTTCGTTGTGTCGTGTCCTTCGCCTGTCAGACACGCGCCTTGCACATGGTTGATATGGCTCGCGCCGAAAATCGCCACCCTGTTCTTGCTCGAAAAGATCGAGTTGCCGACCATGATGGAATTGCCATCGAGCGCAAGCTGGCTCTGTCCCAACTGCAGAAGCTTGCCCTTGCCAGACGTTCCGCCGGTGCCGACACCCTGCCCGATGTGAACGGAGCTGTCGAAGGTCATCGAGCCGTACAGACGCAACTTGGTGAGGCTGTCCGTGGTCGAGATCGGCGCGTCGGTCGTGATGATGATGTTGTTTCCGCTCTCGGTCGCGCCGGAATAAGGCACCAGCTGCGTGTTCGGGTCGTTCGCCGTGTGCACGCTGGTCACCTTGACGATGATCGTCCCGGCCGATGCCTCATCAATCGTTGCATATCCACCGCGAGCCGCCGCACAAGTAAAGCGGTTCGCGAACGTATTGCTGACCTCGAAGGTCGTCGCTCCTGCCGCTGCCGTCTTTTTCAGCGTCACACCAGCACCAGCGAAAAGCGCGAAGGTCCGGCTCGCCTTAACCGTGAGGCCGGTCGCCTCGGAGATAAGCAGCGAGTTCTTGGCCACGAGCTCCGGCTGGATCGTCAGCGGATAATATAGGCCGCCGTCCGGCACCGCTTGGCTCGAAAACTGGCCCATGCGTCCGCCGACGATCAAAGCGCCGTTCGCGTCCACGTCGATGCTCTGCGTCGGGTTCAGTTTGACAAGGCCGTAGACCTCGCCGGTTGCAATATCTGTAACCGTGATAACATCATCGAGAGCCGTGCCGCTGTCCTGTGCCTGTCCGTTCGCATCCGTGACGAGAATGTGGTCGGCGGTCGGGTTGCTGACCTTATCCATATAGTTGCCGGTTCCTACTCGCCTCACACCTCCGCGATCGTAAAACACCTCGCCGCTGGCCACATCAGCCGCCTCGGCCGTCGTGTCCGTTATATCCATGATCGTGGTATTCCCATATACCACTCGATTGTTCGCCATCCTGTCCACCTCCCTTTACGCAGTAGGCGCGACTGTCCCGATCGTGACCGTAGTTCCGTAAGCGTTCGCGCTCTCGTTGTAATAGATCGCCTCCACGGTCACCTGTGACAGGTAATCGTAGCCGCTATCCGGGAGAATGACCTGCTGGGTCGTGTACGGAGTAGCCGTCTTGGCCTGTGCCGTCACTCCCTCGCCGGTGTAGGTACCTGTCACACCGAGGATTTGCACGCCGTCTTTGATATTGTCGGGAATTATCTTCGCCGCCTCGGTGCTGTCAACCGCGACCGTGCCGGATCCATCGTGATAGCCGGCCGGGACGGTGTACGGCGTGGAGACATCGTCGATCGTGCCGGATACCGCGCCGTTGTTCGGCATCGTGCCGGTCACTTTGGATCCATTTACGTACGCCGTCTGCCCGGAGAGGATTTCGCTCGCGCTGGCCGTTGCGTCGGAAGTGTCCGCGTCATAAGTACACGTGCCGGTGATCTTCTCGCCGTCGCGTCCGTAGGCGCTTTCCCCGGAGAGGATCTTCGCGCCGTCGGTCTGCTCTAGGGACGCGTCGGTGAGGTCGATCAGAGTAGTGTTGCCATAGATAACTTTATTTTTTGCCATTGTTTTCTTCTCCTTATAAGGTTGCTATCGTCGCCGTTGTGCCGTAGGGATTGCTCACCTCCGTGTACGGCACCTCGAGCACCGTAACATCGTCGGTCATCGTTTTATTTTTAGTGGCTAATACTTGGTCTTGCCACGCAAGCGGAGTTACTATATACGGCCCTTCGTAGGGGTCGAAGTGATGATCCACCTCGATCACCTCACCGAAACAGGCTTCAAACTCGCCGTCCTCAAAAAAGCACGCCGTGAAAGTTGCCGCCCACTCCATCAGATCACCCCCTGTTTGAGGATGACCTGTGCGGAAGTCCTAATCACTTGGCACGCGACCGCCTTGTCGTCCGGGAACCGTGCGCGGATCTGTATCTCCACTTGGCCGCTCGTCGAGAACATCAGCGTGTCCGTCTGCGAGAGCGTCACTTTCAGCCCCTCGTCCGTCAGCTCGTCGAGGTCATCCTTTGTTTTTTCGAGCACGATCTTTTTATTCTGATAGTAGGTAATAAAAATGACCTCCGCGTCCGTGAGGTCAATGCTTGTCTTAAAAATATGGGTGGGTGTTGTTCCGCGTCTCATGCGCTCCCCTCCTTCAAATAAAATCGTTCTTCTCGTACACCTTAATATACGTGTCGTTGAGGTGCTTCGTGGCGTGCTCGGCCTTCTTGTTTTTAAAGCCGGGGTTCTCGGAGCAGTAGTTCTCATAAAAAGTGCAATCATCAAGTATCTGATCCCACCACTCTTTACTATGCCGTTCGCCGTGCACCACCTCGTCGCTCGCCGTGATGATGCGTATTCTCGCGCCGACCGCCCGGCCTCTGCCGATGTCCTCTCGGATTTCCTTAACATCCTTCGCCAGCTCGTCGATCACTTTACGAATACCGTCATGTCTCCCGACGAATAATGAAATTAGAGACACCGCCCCGGCCACAACTGCGGCAAGGACGGTGCTGTTCGCGACTATTTGTGTCATTGTCATGCTGTCTCCTTATTGGCCAACAGGGTAAGCAATCGAGGCGCTTATCCAGCCGGTTTGCGTCATCTGCGTTTCGAGTTGTACTGCGCCGCCGTCCGTGACCTTCATACGGAGCCCGGTCGAGTTACTACCAAAGCCGCCGCCAAAAGACCACGTGGCCGCCGGAGCCGGGAGCCCTGTCAAAAGGTTCGCGCCCGCCGGAGTGGTCGAGGCCGTCAACTGTATGTTGACCGTCAGATATACGACATCACCCACGCGCACCGCTTTCGTGTTGCCCATATTGCTCGCAACATACGACGAGTTTCGCGTCAGCGTGATGTTCTGCGGATTGCCACCTATACGCCGCCACGCTCCCCACACGCTATTAACGTAAGCCCGGAACCAGATATAACTATCCGTGACGACAAACTGGCCGCCGTAAGCCGCGCTGTTCTGAATAAACATGAAGCCGGAGCCGCCGCCACTTCCGAAGTGATTAGCCGTCGAACTATTACAATAGAAGTGGTATACCTTCCCGATCTCGAGCGTGGTCGCGCTATCAATATTGAGGTCGCTCACAAGCCCCAGCTCGACGATCCGCGTATTCCCCTCAAGGCTCGATACCCTCTGCACCAAACTCGCCAGCGCTCCGCTCTCGCTCTGTGCCAGCCCTCCGGCAGCGTTCGATGCCGCGATCTCTTTCGCGAGCGTCTGTTGCACCGCGCCGAGAGTGAGCGTGTTGTACCTCTGCATCAGCACATCCCACTCGTACGCGACCACCTTCATACGAGCGTTTATATTCTCGCCGTGCCTGTAATATGTCACAGGAACGTGGTCGCCGAGATATACATCCGAGATTTCAGCGGAGACCACATCGACCTCGATCTGCCGGACCGGCTCGTCTTGGTGATTGTCCCGGTATGTTGCCGCCGCCGCGTTCAACGCCGCGAGTATCTGCGCTTGCGTTGTGTAGCCGGCCTCGGTGAGATAGTATGTCCAATCAATTAAGGCCGTTCTCGTAAAGCCGAACTCGTCCGCGTAAACCGTCTTGTACACATCGCTCGCCACTTGGAATTGATCGTCTGCGTAGTACAGGACATAGGCCGTGTACACCTCGTCCAGATCATCGGTGAGGATGATGTTGTCCATGTTCACGCCATACGCCACGGTCGTGTTCCGATCCGTGCCGCGTTCGTTGTAGCGCTTAATCGCAAACTTGTCGAAAACGATCTCTCCGCCGAAGATCTCCAACATCGACTTGTCCGGCTCGATCAGATCAGCCCCACCGATGTAGGCAAGCGCACTCGCTACCGTCTTGAAAGGCATAGCATACGAGACCGCGAGCGATATATCATCCTCGTCTGTGATGTTGAAGGGGATGTTGTCCATCGCGTACTCGCGGAGCATGAGCGCCCACGTTGCAACTTGCGTGAACCGTCCAGCGCTCCCTTGCGTGTTGTTGCGTACAGGCGTATAGGTTAGGTCGCTTGCAAGATTGCGAGCGTAAACGTATATTCTGCCGCCGAGATCCTTCTCAACGCGGAAAATGCGGAAATAGTTTTCGCCGATACTATCCTTCAAAGGCACCCATGCGCCGAGGATGAGGTCGGGCGCAATCCGATCCGCGTTCTGTCCTGTCGCGACATAGATCATCTCCAATTCATAAGAACCGTTCAGCTCCTCGCGGATAACCGTGGTTTCCGCATCGTAGAGTTGGCATATAGGTGTGAGAGATTGATCCTCCGGCACGCCGCCGGAATAAGTCGCCGTTATTTCTTTGTCGTATAAATATATCGTTCTCATATCCTAACAATCCACCAGTATAGCCAGCCTGTACACTCCCTCGAATATGCCGTGGATGCCGTCCTTTGCAAGGTGATTGTTGTCTCGCCATAGGGACAATATATCTCTCCGCCAGTCGTATATAGCTCCGGGGAAATAACTACAGAGCCGCCTTGCGAAAAAGAATTGCTCTTCCCGGAATAGTTCGTTTTCTCTGTTATGTTGTTCATGTAAATTGTTTCGTCGAGCGTTCCGTTCTGCACTCTAATTTCGTAGCTGTCCGTCTCCCCGCTTGGCGGAGTTACAATAATCGTCATATCCGCCGGCATATACGAGGCATTATTTATTCTAAATACGTCTGGACGATCAAACCTCCCATTAAACTGTACAGCTTGTTGTGTCCTGTCTGTCATAAACGGCAGACAATCGAAGCTCACATCAAACTTTCCTGTGAGATTCCTCGTGCCGGGCGCTGTGTTGAGTGGCCCGAGAAAACGAGCATTCCTATACCCTCCGGCGTGATAAGTGTCGAAAAGCCGATAATAATCATACGAGTGCGCCGCCAGCCATGCCCGGAACTCGTCCACCTTATCCGCGAAGCCGTCTGCGATGTAGCAAGGATAAGTGACCACGATATTCTCGTAGGCTCCGTCATCCACCCACACATCGCCGTTTCTGCCCGGCACACTTATCTGCATACCGCGCCGCGCCGGTGCGTTCCAAACTCCGTTCCCGGAGATCATAACGCCGAAGTCGCTCGATTTTTTACCGTCAAAAGTGAAGTATTCGCTCATATCGTCCACCAGTTGACCTTGACCGTCGCCGTAAGCGTCCCGCTGTCCGTATAGGTCGTGACCGTGTTATCGCCCGGCAAAAAGCCCTTCGTCGGTTTCCGCCACACACCCTCGTTAATTTCCTCGACACCCTCCGGCACGTAGATCGGCACCTCGACACCATCCACAATATCGAAGTAGTACATTCCCTGTGTGTCATACCAGAAGTCGTAGGAGGTCGTTGTCAGCGGATTTGCTCTCGCCCTCAATACCTCCTCGCCGTTGATCTGCAAGTAAGACACGCCGACATCGGTCGCGACATAGTGGATCTTCGGAAAAATAACGCCCGGCTTCGCGTTCGTGATCGTTTCCGTTGCGCCTGACCCTATCTCGTACTCGCTGTCCTCAAGCGCGAACCGCCTCGGATCACAGTCGAACGTGATGTCAAAGCGGCCTGTGAGGTTACGCGGGCCCGGGTCGGCCTCGAACCCGCCCGAATACCGCGCCAGCCGATACTCGTTCGGGTGGTATGTGTCTGTCAGCCGATAATACTTATCAGCGTGCGCGAGAAGGAAGTTGCGGAGACCGTCCACGTTCTGCGAGAAGCCAGCCTCCGCGATCCAGCACGGATATATAACCTCTATATCCTCCCATGCGTCACCGTCCACCCAAATAGCGCCGTTTCTGCCGGGGATGTAAATGCTCTCACCCTTCCGCGCCGGAGCGTCGAACACTCCTGTGCCGGAGAGCCCAACGCCCCACTCGATTGAATTGTGACCGTCTAATGTGAAGTAGTTCACGCCCACGCCATCCTTTCCGCTTTCACCTGTCGGAAAATCTCGTTGCTTATCTTCTTCGCCAACAGTTCCTCGTTCTGCACGTTCGCGCCGGACACGTTCACGACAATATCACCATAGGCGAAGGAATTGCTCGTGGCCGTGCCGTTGATACCGTCAGCGCCGAAAGAGAGCGTCGGAGAGATAGCCGCCTTTGCAAGCGCCGCCGATGCCCGCTCAACCTGTCGCGTGTCGGACAAGCCAATCGCCAAACCTTCGGTCATAAATTCACCAATGCCCTCAAAAACTCGGGACGGAGATTTTATTTGCGCGATACTCTTCACGGTTCTAATTGTCAAGGATGCCACGTTGGAGGCCACGGAATTAACATAGGAGGCCTTGCTATTTATTCCCTTCGCGAGACCGTTCGCGATGTTTTGTCCGGCCGTGTAGAAGTCGTTGTAGTTCGGCTTGGCCTTGTTCGCTTGGTTTTTCAGGTTGTTGGCCGCCGTACCAACTGCGCCTTGTTTGCTGTTCAGACCGTCGGCCGCACCTTGACCGGCATTTGAAAACGCCGCTTGCACGAGATCCTTTTTCGGCAAGTTTCCGGTCACGGCCGAGTTAATCCTTCCCATCGCCGTCTTGACCGCCGGTTCTTTGCCGGTGAGCGCGGAGACCATATTGTTGGCGCTTGCCTTCGTGCCGTCAGCCATGCCTTTGTAAGATTGTTTGATCTTGTTGTTCTCAAGCTCGGTCTTGGCTCGCATGGTCGCTAATTGATTAGTGACCTTATCTTTCGTGATGGCCGCCGACTCCGTGGCCTTTGTCCACGACTTGATCGCGTCCTCGTTGCCGTTCTTTACCGCCTTCGCGAACTCATCCATCGCCTTCGCACCGGCGGGGCCCATGTCCACAAGGCCGTCAACCAGTTCCTTAAAGGCGCGGTCGCTCTTATACCTAGCATCGTTCGTCAGCGTCTCGATATTGCCCGACCAGTTTGCCCACGCCTTCGCGTTCTCGATCATGTTCGTGGCGATCTCGTCCATTGACTTGGCGCTATCGTCCGCCCACTTCTCGAATATGTTGAGCGTCGCACCGATGTCCTCTTTCGCCGCCGCCCACAATTCATGGAACGACTGCTTCATTTCGCCGGTTGCTTCCTCGACCACATCGGCGGCTTCGTCCATGTCGTCGCCCATGTCGCCCATCGCGTCGCCGAAGTCGTTAGCAAGCGCCTGTGCTTCCTCGAGCGTGTAGCCGTTGTCCGTGAGCGTTTTTGTGAGCTCGTCGATGAGACTATCAGCGTTCTCCGTCTCGCCCTGATACTTCTGGATTGTGGTAATCAGGTCGTTATAGCTTTCAACACTAGCTGTCTGTTTGCCGAACAGGCCATCCATCGCGGACGCGAGACCGTGCGTTGCGCTGGATACGTTGATGGTCCCCTTCCGGATCGCCTCCTCCGCCTTCGCCTCGCTCCCGAGCATTTCGATGAGTTTATTCTTGGCGATTATGAGTTTCTTGTCAGCGTTGGCGCGGTTGGCCTGTGCCTGTGAGTACTTCTGCGCCGCCGACTTCGCTCTCTCGGCCGCCGTCATTTCCATCTGGCTCTCGGCTTTGAGCTCGTCACGGAGATCCGCGATGCCGTCACCGTAGCTCTCCGCCTCGTCACGCATTTCTTCCATCGCGGAGGCGAACTTCATCGCGGAAGCGTACGCCTCGTCGTTCTTCATCCGCCACTCTTTGATTGCGGAATTGATCGCCATGAGGGCCGTTACGCCGGCACCAACGGCCGCGGTCGTAAGCCCGATACCCTTCGCGAGCCCGGTCATACTGCTCGTCGCGCCACTCACCGACTTGCCTGTTTCGCCGATCTGGCCGTTCATCTGCTTCATCGCCTTGATGACGGCAGAAGCAGATTGTAGCGATTTTATCGTGTTCGCGAACGATATAATCTTCGGGACAACGATCGCCGCGACCGTGCCGACACTCATAATGACCGCGACGGCCTTCTTCACGCCGTCCGGCATCGCGTTAAACTTGTCGATGATGCTCTGCACGATCTCGCCGCCCTTCTTGATAGCCGGAGCGAGTTGATCGCCGACGGAGATCGCGAGCTCTTGGAGCGTCGATTTCATGATCGTGAGCTGGCCTTCGAGATTATCTTGCATCGTCTCGGCCATGTCACCGGCCGCGCCGGACGACTTCCGGAGCGCGTCCTCGTACGCGTAAAGGTTCGGAACTCCCTCGTTGAGCACCTGATTGACACCCTTTACAGATCGCGCCGTAAACGTGGTCATCAGCGCGGCGGATTTCTCGGCCGTGCCCATGCCTTCGGTTGCTTTTTCCACATCGGCAAGGATGTCGATCATGTTCCGGAAGTTGCCGTTCGCGTCCGTGACTTGGACGGCGGTCTTGCCGATCATGATCTTGCCGCCCTTCATCTTCTGCGTAAGGTCGCGCATCATGGCGGCGAGAGCAGTACCCGCTTCCGAGCCCTTGTTTCCTTGATTGGCCATAGCCTCGAGCAACGCGGTTGTGGTCTCCATCGTCTGCCCGGCGGTGTTCATGTTCGCCGCCGAGTTGCGGAAGGCCTCGCCGAGTTGCCGCGTGGTCGTGTTGCTATGCGCTTGAGCGTAGGCCATCATGTCGGCCATCTTGCCCGCGTCCTTTGCCTCCTTGCCGAAAGCCGCGAGGAAGTCCGTCACAATGTCGGAAGCCTCCGCGAGCTCCATGCCGGAGGCCGCCGCGAGATTGAGCACGCCGTCGAGACCGTCCACCATCTGCTCGGTATTCCATCCGGCAAGGGCCATATAATTCAAAGCCTCTGCGCTCTCTGTTGCGGAATACTTCGTAGACGCGCCCATGTCTCGCGCCTTCTTGCGGAGCGTGTCGAACTCGTCGCCGGTCGCACCGGAGAGAGCCTTCACTTGGCTCATGGCCGTGTCAAACTCCATCGTGGTCTTGACGACACTACCGAGAGCCTTCTTGCCGAAGTTGGCCGCCGCTTCCGCCGCGCGGTTCAGCACATCAGCGATCTGCTGGCGTGCCATCATAACCGCCGCCTCATTAAACTGCTCCATGCTTCCGGTGCTGTCATCGACCTCATCGCCGAAACCGTCAGCGGCACGCTTCGCCTTGTCGAGCTCGTCGTTCGTCTTATTCAGTTCCGTTTCCGCATCGGCAAGGGCCTGTTTCCACTTGAGCGTTTGCGTCGAGTTCTCGCTCGTCTCCTTCGCGCTCTCCGCGACCATCTTCTTGAGGAGCTTGACCTTCGCCTCCTGTTTCGATTGCTGGTCTGTGAGGAGCTTGACAGACTTCGCCGCCTTCTCCTGTGCGGTCGCGTCCTTCTCGGATGTGGATGCAAGCGCTTTCAACTGGCTGTCCAGCGTCTTGGTCTGCTGGATCAAGTTCATTATCTGCTTGCGATATTTGTCCTCGCCTTCAATGCCTATGCGCGGGCCGATGTTCGTCGCCATTAGTCCACCTCAAATAAAATCTGCTCCATCGTCAGCTTCTTCTTTTTCTTCTTCGGCTTCGCGCCGTTGTAGATCGCGTTGCAAGCGATCATATCCATGAGCTCGCCCCACCGTGTGACGCGGATCTCCTGTGCGCTCATGCCGACCTTCCGACCGTAGAACAGACACCAACTCTCATTTAGTTCGACTTCGTTTTGACCTCTTTTTTTTTGCCGCCTTCCACTTCAACCGAAACCTTGAGCCCCTCGACGGTCGCGTTGCCGATCGCGTCGCACAACTCGCTCCACTCGCCGGGGTTTAACATCTTGATTTCGTGTTCGGTCAACGGCTTCTTGTTCTCGTATTTCGGATCCAAAAACTTTTGCCGCTCGTCGTAAGCGTTCGCCATGATGATGGCCGTCTTTAAAAGTCGCTCGTCATCGTTCAGTTCCCCGAGCTCTTGAATACGGAACCGCGCATCCATAGAGAACAGAAAATTCACTTGCCTCCCAAAAATTTCCATCCTTGCCACCTCCTAAAATCCGGGGCGGAGTTTCCCCCGCCCCAAAAAAGTGTTATTAGCTAATCGAGAGCTTCGTCTTGAGCGCCGCTTCCGCGTCCGCCTCGGAGGTCTCGTCAGCGCCGACCCACTTCCATGTGTGTTTCGCGTCCTCGCCGCGCATGATCGTCGCGGTGAGCTCGGTCGTCTGCCAATCAATCTCCTCCTCCTGTGTGGAGGCGTTGGTCTCAAACTGATTGAATTTGACCTTCGCGAGCACGATCGGGACATACGTAGTCACGCCGTCGGACATATAACGAACAATAAAGCCCACGCCCATGTTCGGCGCGGCCTGATCGTCGTCGTAAGCAGTCCAACCGTCCTGTCCCGCCGCCGGAAGGCCCATGACCAACCGCTCGGCCGCGATCAGAAGGCCGTCCACCGTAAGAGTGACCTCGCCGCCGGTGAAGCGTCCGCTGTCGCTCTCCGCGAGAACATTGTCCGCATAGAAGTTATTGTCGTCGGTGCTCTCCGGAGAGATCTGCACCTCCACGCCACGAGCGAGCCTCATGCCGTCGGAATACGTGATAGCCCCTTCTGTGATGCCGTACTTGGCAACATACGGAAGGCTAAAACCAGTGATGACTTTTCCAGCCGCCATTTTTTATTCTCCTTTACTTAAAAATTTGTGAAATTGACTTGTCCAGAGTGGTCTTCATTTTCTGTTCAGCCTCCGCCGCGTGCGTCATCGCCCGGCGGATAAAATTATTCGGCGCACGAAAAGATGACCCGGCGACCACCGATCTGGCAATCATGCTGTTCGGTTGACCGTTGGGCCATTGATGTGTTTTCTGGCCGTTGTACCCGGCGAAACCTAGTTTCACGTTGTAGTACCCGCCATCGTCCCGCATCTTCGCGATGCCGAAGCCGTCCAGTAGTCCCTTCCTCTGCACGGTCGTGATGCTTTTCAGTTTCTCCTTGCCCTTCGCGTAAACTTGCGCGACCGGCAAGCGATAAATCTCGCGCTTCACCGCATCGGCGATGATCTTCGCGCCTTGATAAACAGCCTCGCCTATCTGCTCGCGGCTCACGTTGTAGAGTTGCGTGAGCTCGCGAGTGTACTCCTTGATACCGGATCCAACTTTAACGCGTGCCATCGGTCGCCACGTTCCACACCCACGAATAGTGGATAAGGTTTGTCTCGTCCTCGTAGTTCGCGTCGCGCCATGTCCACGCCACGCCGAGATCATTCAAGGCATCTTGCACCGCGTCCATAAGCGGGTCGAACTCCGTCTTTGTGTAGACATGGACCTCGCCCTGTATGTTTTGGCACGCCTTGTGATCGTCTGCGTGAAACGAGTTCTCCTCGCCGACCTCGAACCAAATAAGGCACGGAAGATTTTTTACCGGTCTCCAATAGTGATAGGCATAGTCTGTTAATGTCGCGAAGGTCACGCCCATCTGCCGGAGCTTATTCTGTAAAGAGATCATAGAACTCCTCCAATCTGATGAGCGTCAGATCCACCGCGTCGTCTTGCGGTTGTGCCGCGTCGATCCGGAATTGCTCTCCGTCGATCACGACATACTTCCACTCCCGCTTGTGCGATGTGTTGTAACACCGGACGAGTAGATCAATTTGTCTGTTCGCGCCGAGTGCCGCATACATCCTTGTCACGCCGATTGTTCGATAAGCAAAAAAGGCGGTGGCCTTTTCGACCAACACCTCTTTTGGCATAAAGCCCTTTTCGCCTCGCTCCTCGAGCGCACAAATGCTCAAGATGCCACCGTCACGCATTAACATCACCCCAATCGGTATAGTCGGAGCTCATGAGGAGCTGTGCCTTCTGCTCGTCGTAAGCGGCCTTCACCCTGTCGCGCATCTCCACTCCCTCGTTAGAGTAGGGGAAGTATAAACGGCAATAGGTTTTGACCGCCTGTTCGACCAGCGGAGGCGCGTCATGCTCCTCTAATACGCTCGGCGAAACATCTGTGATGCCGATGTCTGCGAGTGCGGCATAGATGAGAGCTTGGAGCTCGTCATCATACGCATCGGACGCGACACGGCACGCCACCTTGACTTTATCTAATAGACCGTGATCGCACGCCATGTCACGCCCTCCTTGTTTTTACTCGCCAGCCGCGATCTTGACAAAAGCCTTGTCCGCCACGAGGCCGAAGCCCACAAACTGACGGCCGAGGATATTGACAAGATCCTTCGCCATGTCGGTACGGTCGTCGAACTTGATGTTGATTTCCGCGCCGTTCGGGAAGTTGGCGTGTGCACCGAGACCGAAGTCGCCGACGATGGCGAAAGCACCGTCAAGGGCCGTCTCGGACACGTACACGACCTTCATACCATCGAACGGATCAATGGCGAAGTGACTGTTCAGCGCCTCGATCTTGAGCGCGGCCGCATTGGCGCGCGTGGTCACGATCACCGCGTTTGTGGCTTCGCCGGACAGAGCACCGGCCGCCTCGATGATGCTCGCGATGGTAAGGCTCTCGGCCTCGACGACCGGAACACCAACACCGGCGGTGGAGGCGGTCTCCGGAGCGTTAAGGATCAGAGCGAGCAGAACTTCCTCCGCCTTCTTCGTGATCTGATAGGTCAGCTCGTCGTACAGATAGTCAAGGAACTCACGGCCCGCGAGATCCAGCGCCTCGTCGGAGATCTGGATCAGCTTCTTAATGCTCTGCGGGATCAGCGTGACGGTGCCGAGCACCAACTCCTCCGGCTCGACCGCCGGGCCGCCCTCGGTATGCACGACGGCACCGGAAGCGGAGACCTCAAAACCAATCTTGAGGTTGCCACGCACGTAGGTCTTGCGGACAAGGTTCATGATGCCGGACTTCTCCCACGCCGTGCGGACGCGGCCCTCGATGTACTCCGGAACCGGAACAACACCGTCCACGTTCTCGGACAGAAGGGCGCGGCACTCGCTGTCATCGTTCGTCTTGATGTAGTTTGCGAAAGCGTTGATGTACTCCTCGCTTCTGCGGATCTCTGCGTTCGTTTTCACTTCTCTCTTTTCCTCCTCAAACTCTTTGACTTTCTCGCCCTCACCAGCGGCGACGGCGGCGCGGAGCTCAACCTTCTTTGCCTCTGCGGCCTTGCGAGCTTCCATCTCCTCGTTGATCGCGCGGACTTCCTCCTCGAGAGCGTCCAGATCAGCCTCGGGAGCGTCCAGTTCCTCGGCGATGGCGGCCTTGCGAGCCTCCATCTCCTCAATGGTCATCTCTCTAATTTCCATCGTGTTCTCCTTTACAGTTTTGCCAGAATTTTCAACTGCTGGATCTTCCGCTCCCTTGCCTCTCGCTCAAGTCGCTCCGCCTTCTCTGCTTCAATCACTCCGTTGAAGTAGTCGCGAGTGGAGACCGAAAGTTCCGTTGTCGGGTTCGCCGGAAAGCTCACAGGCGACACATCGTACACCTTCTCGATCCGGTCGATTACCCTTGTTCTCGTCGCCTTGTCGTAGTGATCTTCGGCGACGGAAAAAGCAAACGACATCTTGGGATAGTTGCCTGCTTCAATATCCGCGTACAACTCCCGCGCCTTTTGCGTTCTTCCTAGATCCGTTTTCTGTCCGAGGCCGTGATCGTCAGCCCAAACTTCCACCGTTCCGGCAGAGGTGCGGGCATAGACGCGGCCGACATGATCGACCCGGAACACGACATCGGTCATGTCCGCGCCGTCGAAGGCCGTCGGCTCGATACGCTCCGAGTATTCGTTGCCGTCCTCGTCAACAAACATCACGTATGGCTCAAACGTGGACGCGTAGCCCTCAACAAAAAAGGACGGCTCATCGCCATCCTCTCGTTTCTGGATCCGGAGCTCCATGCTCCTATACTCTCTCTCTTTACTCGGCATCTTCTTCCCCTCCGTCATCAATAACCGTTATCTTGTCATCTGCGCTATAATACTCGCCGCGCATAATCCGGACATCCCCGCCTTCGACCGGCGGAAGGTTCCAGATCTCCCTCGCGTCGTTGATGCTCATGATCCCGCGATCAACGAGCTGTGCGGAGACCTTGAGCTTGTCCGCGTTCGTCATGTATTGCAATCTGTTCGCGGTCGCCATCACGAGGTTGCCTTGTGACTGTTCCCGGAAGGTGAATAACATCTTCGTCATCACATCAGAGAATTGGATTGCGAACACCTCAATCACGCCCTCGTAAAACGCGGCCCATGCGTCACCGTATGCCTTGTTCTGTAAAACATCCTCATTCACGCCGGTGTACTGATACACATTGTCCTTGATCGCCTTCATCTGCGCGGCATCCACGACCCACGGTTTTGTTTCGATCTGCTTGATGTCTGTGTACGTGTTCGGGAATAGCAACATCCCGCGAGCCTCCGCGTCACGGCCGAAGTTCTCGCGCGTAAAGCGCTCCCGCTCCTTTTTCAGATCCTCCGCCTTCGTGAAGTTGTTTACCTTCGCCATAAAGCGATAAGTGGCCGCCGACTTCACGCCTTCATTGATGCCTTGATTTTGCATATGGATTAGCTCAAGTGTCGGAAGCAGAGCGCGGTTGCTGTCGCCATACAGATCATGATGATACTGGAACCGCGTCATGATGCCGCAATTCTCAAGCTCGATCGCCGTCCAATCGCCCCACGAGAATTGGTAACGCAAATAAGGCACCTTCTTCTGCCCGAACTCCACGATCTCGCACGATGTCGGAAGCGGCGCGTAAACTCCGGACGGCTCGCCGTACACATCATAGACCGGCACAATGAAAGCGGTGTTATGCACGTAGAGGATCGTAGCCAGACGATATAAAAATTGGCCCCACGTTTGAAATTCGTTGGGGCCATGTTTTAATTTGTTTTGGAGCGCTTGTTTTGCCGCGCCCTTCGTCTCGACCTTTAGTTTCGACACGTGCGTCGCCACCGCATTGATCGCCGATCGGACAAGCTCGCTCTCGTAGATGCCGCCGTCCCAGCTCGTAAAGCGGGGCGTGTACCAGTTCAGCATCCGGAAGATGCCCTCGTACTCGCCCTTCGGTTTTGGTGCTCTGCCAAAAAGTTTATCAAACAGTCCCATAAAGCTATCCCTCGTTTTTCAACTGCTCCCCGATTTCTGAATACCATTTCTGCCGGACGGTCATCGCGTCAAGGAGTGCCGCGCATCCGTCGATGTGATCTCTCACGTTTATCTTCACGAGCTTCCCTCGGCCGCGCTCCACCGACATCTTGATCGCCGAATTAAGGAGGTGCACCTTGAGAAGGTCGTTGTCGCCAATATGAATTTTGCCGTCCTCGAGCAATCCCTGTGTTTCTTGTATCACGCCCCATAGGTTGTCACCTTGATAAACATCATCGGTGTGGAAGCCGTACGCCTCGAGATCCTTGACAAGATACTGTGCGGAGTATCTGTCATAACCGACTTGGAGCGGATATATCTCATAGTCCTCTACAAGTGTGGTCAACCACTTGTACACATCCTCATAGTCGATCAGATTGTCACCGGACATCTGCAAAAGCCCGCGCTCGACATAGAGGCTATACGGAAGGCCGTCGTTCGCTTGCAACTCCTCAATCTTCTCGCCCGGCAAAAAGAACTTCGCGAACACGTAAAGCTCGCCGCCCCTCTCGATCACGACAACGGCCGCCGTCAAGTCGCGCGTCTGCGAGAGGTCGATACCGGCCACGCAATACGAGCCCCGGAAGTCCTCGAGGTTCAGCGCCGGGCCGGAGGCCGCGTTCACGATCTCCGCCGGAAGCCATGCGAGGGAGCTGTTCTGTTTTTGACAGCAATACTTTGTGATAAATTCGCGCTTCTTGGAAAGCGACAACTCCGCAATCGCGATTTCCTCGAGCAGATAGTCCACCGTCACGGACACGCCGAGGTTCGGGTTGCTTTTCCGCAACTCGTTGATGTCGTTCCACTTCGTGATGTCATCGGTCATATACAGAAACGGCAACAAGCGCGTCTCTTTACTCTCGCCGAGAAGGAACCGCGTCGAGCGTTTCATCAGCTCGTCATAAATGCTGTCGTTCACGTAGCCGGAAGTCGTGCACGAGAGCAGAAGTCCCTCCGGCCTCGCGCCCATGCCGGATTTCATGACCTCGTATTGTTTTAGGCCCGCGTCGCCTTCCCAGCTCGCCACCTCGTCGCAAATCGTCAGCGACGGATTAAAACCGTCGGAGCGCTTTGCCGAGAACGCGATCTTCTTCACGGTGCTGTTCGTGCCGGGAATAGACAAGTCCGTCTGCCGGTGCCGCGCCAACATACTGTCGTCGTGTTTCTTCCGGTGCTGTGCGTCAAGCTCGGAGGTGTGCTCTTTCAGCGCACGCCACTCCGGATCCAGTTGCGTCATCGCCCAGATGTCCTCGTAGACAATACCGGCTTGTTCTAACTTCGGCGCGATGCAAAACACGCGGGCACCGAAACCGCCATCGACCCGCCACGTGTACGCGGCGATGGACGCGGCCAATTTTGACTTGCCGTTTTTTCTGGCAACGAGAAGGAGCACCTCGCGGAACACCCGGCGGCCGTCCTCGTCCACGATCCCGAAGATCGCGGAGATCATCGCCTTTTGCCAGACCTCTGTTGCGATCGGGCCCGGAGCGAGCGGCCCTTCGGTGTGAAAACAATGGCCCTCGATCCACTCGATCGCCGCGTTTGCTTTCTTCGCGTCAAAGAAAAAGAGCTTTTTCTCAAGGCCCTCGACCAAATACTCGTACACAAGCTCAATAAAGCGGCCGACTTGGTAAGTGCCGTCTTTAATTCCTTGATAGTACGTGTAAATCCAGTTGTCGCTTGTTTTCTTCGGCTTTCTCGAGGCCATTTCTCGCTTTCTACGGTGATATGTGTGACGATTAGG
>Ga0310696_10002548_pt1 | contig 23875 bp, 23 predicted proteins | sample AusTroGonzalo_MG_4_FD_203885 | JGI IMG/M metagenome (GOLD analysis project Ga0310696, IMG submission 203885) | Bovine rumen microbial communities from tropical cattle in Woodstock, Queensland, Australia - Gonzalo_02 (v2) (version 2) | ecosystem: Host-associated > Mammals > Digestive system >...
GCCATGAACAAAGCAATACCAACAACCAAAAGTAATATTGTCCAAATCATAGTTTTTCTCCTTTGTTGTTGAACGTTCTAATGGTAGCAAAAAAAAATTTGATTTTGCAACAATATTCTTAATTTTTTTTCGGGGTCAAAAAAAGTCGTGACCGTGGCAATTTTGCATCCTGTTGCAGACATATATTTTCAAGAAATCGGAACGTCGTATTCAATGTAATTGGTAAAGAATAAACCTTGTCCAGATATGGCGCGGCGCAATCAACACAAACCGCCCGCCCCGTTTTTGGTGACAAATAAGATAAATTTTCGGTTGTGCCACAACCCGAACAACGACGCAGATCCAACGCATACCCCAAATCACGCAACAAATCCATTTCCCAATCAAGATAGACATTGTCCGATTCGTTTTCGCCCCCTAACCTTTGTAAAAGATTAACCGTCGAATCATAAAGTTTTTCGTAATTTTCACGTTCGGGTAAAAAACAAGATATTAAATCAAACGCGGCATTCATACATGCCAATGCACGCGGTTTGACCATTATCGCCGCGCCAAGATTTTTTTCAGCTTCCCAATGGAACACCCCAAGTGCCGAATCCAAACGCGCATTCCAAGATACATTACCGACCTGACCCACAAGCGGTTTATTCTTTGTCGCAACGACGGCGCCACGCAAAACACCACTCATCACACCGTGGTCACGTGAAAAAATCGCACCGATGGCATTTTTTTCATCAAACGGTCGCAATGATATTAAAAGTCCCACGGAATCTAACTTCATGTGGGACATTATAAATAAAGCGTAAAAAAAATCCCAGTGTTTTTCTGGGACCTTGTTTTATTAAAGAGATTTTCCAGTTATCTGTTTAAAGTTTTCTTTGAAATATTTATTACTTTTAAATTTGATTTCATCAGTATCAACATTAAATATAATTCTGTTGGCATCAACATTAACATCAAGAACAACTTTTGCGATGACATCCTTTTTACCACCAAAATAAACGACTTGTTTAAGGTATTCATTATAAAGTTCGTTAAATTCCACCAAATAACTTTTATAAAACCCAAGCATAACTTCCAATGTTTTTTGCTTTTGTTTCGGTGTTTTTGCATCATTATAGTTGTCCACCGTTCTGTTCAGAAAAAAACATGCATCATCTTTCAAGGAAATCAGTGAATCACGCAAAGCAATACGATTATCGTGTTTAATTTTACGAATTTCTTTTTTACTTTTTTCAAGTACCGTATTTTGTTGTGCTTTCAAACCGTTGGCACTTGCACCCGCAATCGCCAAACCGATACCAGAAATAACCGCTAACTTAGTCAAAACTTTCATTTTTCACACCCATTTTTTACATTATTATTTGACCACCGATTTTCGCACGACGTGGTAATGGACCAAACGAAGATTTTGGTGTGACATAAATATTCCCTGCTACATTAAATTCACCACAAAATTGAACCATGCCAACATTGCGCAAGAACAAACTGCCATTTACGGAAATATCACATGGCAAAACATATTTGCGCATATTTTGGATATAAAGATTCCCGTCAATATTTGTTCCATTTGTTAAAACGGCACTTTCTTGACGGGATTCAATAATAACATCACCTTGAATCTTTTTTGACGGCGTAATATTTGTATCATACTTTGCGACACGAACAACTTCGCCATGTTCCAATTTATTTGTTTTTGCATTGCGTTTTAATGGCAACGTAATAGTATCTTTCGCAACTTTATTATTGGTATTTTTCACTACATTATTATATTCAACTTTTGCTTGATTTGCCGGCATCATAACAACGACTGGCTTTTTAGAAACATTTACAATATCCAAAATCAACATAGAAAATAAAACGATAATTGCAACAATAAGCGCCAAATTTAACAATCCAACTAAATTTATACCACAAATCAATTCCCATAACCAAGACAACACACATACAATCGTGTCCCAACACCAGCGCAACACGCGACCAATCATACGGAAAGGCCACAATAAAATCTTTTTCAATTTGGAATCATTTTTATTTATACGCTTGTCAGCAGCCGCAAAATCCTTTTGGCGTTGTACACGACGAGCCGACAATTTAACCTTTAATTTATCAAACATAATAACATCCCCTTGTTTTGTTACTATATAATATAACCAAAAAATATTTTTTGTCAAGGGGTAATGTTGGTGATTGGTGGTTAGTGATAGTGGTTGGTGGTGCCTGGGTCACATTTTACAAAAACGGCTTTTTGGAGGCGGATTTTTTACATAAAAAAAGCATAAAATAACACATAATCTATAAAAATTTTATATCCGATACTGATATTTGATTATTATTGCAAACCATTCTTAAAAATATATTTATATGATTTGTTGAATAATATTGATAATGGTAATAGACACCATAAAGACATACTATATGGATAACAGAAAAGCTATTTTGTTCTCTGTCATCGACAATATTTTTGCACAGTACAGATATTGTTTTGCTACCTTTATCTACAAAAACCACTAAAGGCATCCCAGAAAATGTTTTTCTTGCCCCACATTTACCTATTTCACCCGTAAAAAACACACTGTTTTTAGTAATATTTTTATAATATTCATTTAAACTTTTACCATCTTTTGGACAACAAGTAAATTTTCTAATATTGCAGTTTTTTATGTCCTCATCATCCACACACAGATATGCATTAGTGGCACATTCAATCCAATAATTGCTATTATTGTGTTTATATTGTGGATTGTATATATCCGTTAAAAAATCAAGTTTTAAACATTTTGTAAGTTTTGCTTTTGCTCCTAATGTACCAAAACTATCATAGAAAGAATGTACAAACTGATGTTGCTTACTTATAGAATCAAAAATCGATTGTAATTTTGCAATTTTGGGTTTGGCGTTTTGACGAGTAATTAACCTTTTGTTTTGTTCTTTCTCTCTTTGCTTTTGTAAAAATTCCTGTCTTTTTCGCTCTTTGTCTTCTATAGTTTTTTGGTTTTGACGACTCTTCTTATCGATGCTACGCTGTATACTGCACACCATTTTTTGCAGCCTATCTTCTCTTGCCATTTTAATAAAATTTTGCCTTTTTACTGGCATGATATAAAAACCGACAAAATCTCTATTGGGAAAACAAATATACAGATATTCTCTCCATTTTTCTTGTTTCTCTGAATCTTGCTTATTATAAAAATCGTAAATTACGGGCACCTCAGATGTCGCCCATACAGAAAAGTTTATTTCATAATCATCCTGAGGTATTTTAAACTTTTCTGGTTCTTTTTCTGGTGTTGTTTTGTATTTATTTTCAAAAAAAGCGGTTATTTTTTTCCAATTTAAGCCGTCAACAACCCAAACCATATTCTTATAAAAATTTTCTCTAGCTATTTTTTCTTCGTCATTTATGTGCGAATGTTGGAATTCAAGAACGAAACCAGTCGGCGTTTGTATGTCCGCAATATTCCTTTCTTGTGTAATAGAATCAGTCATGATAATTTCTTGCCAGTCGTCTGGAAAGTTATTTTGCCAATCTATATGCCATTCACCTTTATTTTCTTTATATGGGCATTGTGAATCTGAAGGATGGGCCCAATGGTGCATTCGTATATTTCCGCATCTTGCCACTAGTGTCTCACCACAAAGGGGACATATACCTTTTGCACCCTTAGTAGGTTTTTGATGTTTGTTATCTCCAACTATTGCAAATTTCATTTTTGACCTTGACCATTTGTAATCATTATAGGTAATCTATTTTGATAATCAATCCAATCGCATACCTTTTGGCATGTACGGAAATGAAAAATGTGGCACCGATGGTGCCACACACTAACCACTTACACTAACCACTAATCACTACTTTCCCTTTTTCTTGAACTGAATATCTTTCAACTTTGTATAATCGCCACCGCGGGCATACAATTCGGCGTCGGTCCCCCGCTCTACTATTTGGCCATTCTTAACGACACAGATAATATCCGCATCCAAAATAGTTGCCAAACGGTGCGCAATCACAAATGTTGTGCGTCCTTTCATCAATTTCTTTAATGCGTTTTGTATAAGTTTTTCCGATTCACTGTCCAATGCGCTTGTCGCTTCGTCCAAAAGCAAAATCGGTGTATCACGCAATATTGCACGAGCAATCGCGATACGTTGTTTTTGACCACCCGACAATAACGCCCCACGTTCACCAACCATACTGTCATATCCGTCAGGAAACGCCGTAATAAAATCATGGGCATTTGCCGCCTTGGCAGCCGCAACCACTTGTTCCGTTGTCGCATTCGGACAACCATATTTTATATTGTCCGCTATTGTACCATTAAATAAAAACACATCTTGGGATACGGTGGAAATGTTACTGCGTAAAGATTCCAAAGTATATTTACGGACATCCATACCATTTATCAAAACATTACCATGTTGTGGGTCATAAAAACGTTCCAACAAATTAAATATGGTTGATTTACCGCCACCGCTGGGGCCAACAAAGGCACAAATTTGTCCTGGTTTTACATCCAACGAAACATCGCGCAAAACATCACCGTCTTTTTCATCATACGCAAAACGGATATGTTCAAGTTTAACCTCCATCGGTTTACGTTTTAACACCGAAGCGTTCGGGGCATCAACTATGTCCGATTTTTTATCCATAAAATCAAACAATTTTTCCGCCGCAATCAAGCCCGCTTGGATACCACCATTAACATTGGTCAATGCCTTGGCCGGTTTATAAGCCGCCGTTAAAGCCAAAAGGAACGCCGCAAAATCACCAGTTGATATTGCACCACTTGCGATAAAATGCCCGCCAATAAGCAACGCACCACACAAACCAATTGAAATCATTGTTTCCAATATTGGTGTTTGCAAACCGCCAATTCGTGCCGATTTAAAATAAACACGAATACGTGCATCTTCGACTTGGCGCATTTTGTCATTTTCATATTTTTCATTACAAAACGCCTGAATAGTTTTTATACCTTCAATAGATTGGGTAATATGGGTAATAGAATCCGCTTCGACATCATAACCACGACGCGTCAAAACGTTACGTTTACGGACAATCATAACAAGTGGAACAATTATAGCCGGAACCAAGAACAACAAAACGACCGTCATTTGTGGTGCATACCAAATCATCAAACCAACCATCATTATAACCGTCGCAATATTATGAACCGTTGATATAATATGCCCCGTCACCAAGGAAAGAACCGCACCTGCCATACCAGTGAAATAATTCAACAAAACACCAGTATGGGTTTTATGGAAATAACCAATAGATTGTTTTACCATATTATCAAAAACACGACGACGCAAATTGGTGATACCTTGCAACCCGACCTTTGCCATCGCAAGACCTTCGACATAATTAAAGAAACCCTTGGCGGTAAATGCGCCGATAATTTCAAGTCCAATAACAAACAATGAACTTATATTTTTTTCAATGAAACCTTGGTCAATAACCTTTTTAACAAGTGTAATAGAAAACGCTTCGGCACCGGCAGCAGCCATTGTAAATAAAACACCCAAAACAAGCAATGGCCAATACGGTTTGCCAAATTCACGCCAGGCACGACCATACAAAGACCATTTAATTTTTGATTCCGGATTATCGTTTCTTATGAACGACTTTACACGATCAAATATTTTCATAATATATCCTTGGGTTTCATTTAAATCCTAGCACAAAAAAATAAAACACAAAATAAAAAATGTGCCTTGGGCGCAAAAAAACACGACCAAGGACACATTCATAACGATTATTCAGCAACTTTTGCTTCTTCTGCTTTTGCGCTTTTTTTCGCCTTTGCTGGCTTTTCGTCAGCAACTTTTTCTTCGGCTGGTTTTTCTTCGGCAGTTTCTTCGTTTTCAACTTTTTTGGTACCGAAAGTCAAAACCTTACCCGCGACCAATGCGTCAATTTCATCGTTGGTACGAGCAACATAAACCTTGACCGGAACAACAACATCTGGATGCAAAGCGATTTTTGTGTCAAAAGCACCCACAGATTTAATTGGGTTACCCAACATAACCTGGGCGGAAACAATGTCGATATTTGCAACTTCTTTCAAAGTGCGTGCAATATCACGACTTGAAACAGAACCATACAATTGACCAGTATCACCCGCTTGGCGAATCATATACAATTTAGCGTTCTTGACCGCATCAACTTTGGATTCCGCCATTTTCTTGGCGTTTTCATGACGCGCTTGCAATTCCGCCTTTTGTGCTTCGAACAAAGCAACATTTTCACGGCTGTAACGCAATGCTTTTTTATTCGGCAACAAGAAATTACGAGCGAAACCAGTTTTAACTTCGACCGTATCACCAATATTGCCAAGTTTTGTAATTTTTTCTGTCAAAATAACTTTCATTTTATCTGTCCTTAGTTTTTATTTAAGTTAGAGATTCAAAATAACGAATCCCAAATATTTTTAACCGATGTTATTGCGAACAAACGGTAACAAGCCCAAGTGACGAGCACGTTTGATTTCACGGCTCAAAGCACGTTGATCCTTTTGGGAAACACCACTGATACGACTTGGCACGATTTTACCACGTTCGGTGATATAACGTGACAAGGTTTTGATATCCTTGTAATTGATGCTGCTTTCTTTGCCCTTTAATGGGTTTGATTTTTTACGATAAATTGCTGCACGTACTGCCATTATTCACCCTCTTCGTTATTTTTTTTCATCATGATTGAAGGCGTAGTCGCCAATTTTTCAACACGCACATTCAAAAAACGAATAACGTCTTCGTCAATGCGGCTGCGACGTTCCAATTCGGCAATCGATTTACCCGGCATTTCAACGTTCATCATAATGTAGTGTGCTTTACGATTTTTACGGATAACATAGGCCAAATTTTTCAATCCCCAAAATTCGGTAGATTTTACATCACCGCCTAATTCTTTGATAATACCCGCGAATTTTGCCGCTTTTTCTTTAACCTGCGGTTCGGTCAAGTCTTGGCGGAAAACCAAGACGCTTTCATAGTAAGCCATTTTTTTTCCTTTGGTTTTAGCAGCTGTAACCACCATTAGTCACAGCAGGAACAGACGGAATTATGACTTTTTTTTACAAAAAATCAAGAACTTTGTTAAAAAGACATTTTTTACGCAATAAAACACTATTGACACAGGAACGCAAAATTTATTATGATTGTTGTATAAACGAGGGAAAAATATGAATAGTTTTCACAAAAATCTTAACAGAATGGCGTTTTTCACGGCTTTTGTGCTGTGTCTTTTGATTTTGTTTCATCGCCAATTTTTAACCGTTGCTGCCGCCAATATTTACCTTAATGGTGCAATAATCGGAACAACATTGTTTGGCATCATACTTTGTTTTATTAAGGTTTTTCGTCTTTTACCCGAACACCGATGGTTGAATTCCTATACACGTCGCACCCGTCGTGGTGATACGCAACCACGATTGTTGAATTCGGTTGCCCAAATGTTGCGTGGTCGTTCACAAAAACTTGATGGCGCCGCATTGCGTAGCATTATGGACACTATATTTGTTCGTTTCGAAGATGACCGTGAATCCGTTCGCTATATTACAAACACCCTTATATTCCTTGGGTTGTTGGGAACTTTCTGGGGCTTAATCGTGACGGTTGGTGGCTTCGCCGAACTTATCGGCAGTTTGGATTTCAACGACGACACCGTCCTTACTTCCATGCAACAGGGTTTATCACGTCCACTTGGCGGTATGTCCACCGCATTTACAAGTTCACTACTTGGTTTGGGCGGAAGTTTGATTGTTGGCTTCCTTGGGTTGCAACTTCAACTTGCCCAGGGTGCAATTGCCACCGAATTGGAAGATTACCTTTCCAAGAACGTGAATGTATCAAATGCCGAATTGACCAAAAATACTTTGCCAAAGTTGCAAGATAATTCCGAAAGAATAACCGAACTTCTTCAAAAGATAGAACAACGGTTGAAAGAAATAAACGGTAAATAAACCAATTTAATAAGAGAGGGAGAAATATGATTAACTTTCATTTCCGCGACAGAACGAATACATGGCCGGCTTTTGTTGACCTGTTTTCCAACCTTGTTATCATATTAATATTTTTACTTATTGTGTTCGTTTTCCTTTGGACAACGACAAGTGTTTTCAACAAGGCAACAGGTGTAAAAACAATTGCTGAATTGAAACAAACAAACGCCGAACAAAGCGAGCAAATTCGTCGTATGACGGCTGACGCTGAACAAGCAACCCAAGCGTTAATCCAAGCACGCAGCAATCTTGAAATCAAAACCGAAGAGTTAGAAGCACAAAATTCTTCGATGGTTGATTTAATCGGCGCTTATGAAAATCAGGTTAACAAGTTGCAAGCCCAAGACAACGAAAAGAAAGAAAAAATAGAAGAATTGACTGGCGAACTCCAAAAGGTTTTGGCGGAACAGAAAAAGCAACTTGATGACTTCCAAGAACAAACCAGAATTGCCAAGGAACAATTCCAAGCACAATTGGCGGAACAAATGGCGTCTCACAATGCCGCACAACAAGAAATGCAATCAAAGATGGACGCACAACAAACCAAGATGGCGGAATATAATGAAAAATATGCTGCCGAACTTGCCAAGTTGAATGCGGCTTTGGATGCGGCGGAAACAAAATCCAAGGAACAAGAAGTAAAATATGTTGAAATGTCAACACGTTTGAACAAAGCACTTGCCGATAAGATTGCAGAATTGCAAGACATGAGCAAGTTCCAATCGGAATTCTATAAATCAGTAAAACTGGCGTTGGGCGACCAAACATCATCATTGGAAACCGACGGCGACCGCTTTATAGTATCCAGTGACATTTTATTTTCAAGCGGTTCCTATAAGATATCGCCCGAAGGTAAGAATCAAATCAAGTTGATATCCAATGTTATAAAAGATTTGGAAAACAAAATCCCGACTAACATAGATTGGATTATCCGCGTTGATGGTCACACCGACAATAAACAAGTTGTTCGTGGTAACCGTGCATACAAAAACAATACCGAATTGTCATTATTGCGTGCGACCGCGGTTGCAAACGAATTAATTCGTGACGGCGTATCAGCACGACGCGTTGTTCCAAGTGGATTTGGTGAAATGCATCCTGTTGAACTTGGCAACGATCGTGAAAGTTTACAAAAGAATCGCCGCATAGAATTACAATTAACAAATAAATAAAAATCGCCCCGAACGGGGCGTTTTTTAATGGGTGGTGTTAGTGGTTTGTGGTTAGTGCTAACGCGCTCATTTTTATTCATATATTTGGTTTAGACAGGGACTTCCCCCACTAACCACTTACACTAACCACTAACACAAACCACCAATCACTATTTCACTTTTTCAATGGCACCACGGGCAGCGGCAAGTAATTTCAAGCATTGTTTATATTGTTCATAATAAACCGCGACCTTTCCCATTTTATCATCGGGGCAATTAAATCTTTTGTCGTTATAAACAGAAATCACCCTTTTACTTTTTATTTTGTTCAAAACATCTTCAAAACTTTGATCGCGCAAAGTTAACACAACATCCGCATTGTTTGCAAGTGAGTCCGCACAACGAGTGGAATCCGCACACATAACATCCAAAGCATGTAATAAATCTGGGGAGCGGTATAAAGAATATGATGCACGCAATCTTTCCACGGTTGCGGTGTCCGCACTTGCCTCATCCGCGGCTTTTTTCAAAACAAATTCAGAAAAATCTTTTGTATGTTTTTCATCTTCGTGACGTTGTTTTTCCGCTTTTTTGCTATCACGATAGAAGATGCACGCCCCGACCACACAAAGTGATATAAACAAAGCCCTTGCAAATTTTTTAGCGTCTTCTTTTTTTACTTTTGTCATCGTATACCTTTTTTTCAAAGCAAAACAATATCACGCAGAATGAAAATGTCAAGAAGTGGTTAGTGGGCGGTGTTAGTGATTTGTGGTATAAAAATGTGGCACCAACGGTGCCACATACTAACCACCATACACTGTTATTACAGTTTTTTAATTGCGGATACATCTATTTCGGTAATTGTTGCGCCGTTTTTATCAACTTCGCCCCAAATTTCCACGAAATCATTTGGTGAAAAACTTTGGTTGTTCCAATCTTCTTCGTCGATTTCCAAATTTATCGTACCACTGTCGTCTTGGAACACATAGGAATTTTCACCATTTTGGCGAACCAAGTATCCACGAACAACGACAGGCGAATTGTCCGGCATAGAACGAACTTCTTGGACGGTTATAACTGATACGACGTTATTATTCGCATTATTATCCATGGCAAACCCAGAAAAACTTGCCATCACCCCAAACATAGCAATTACAGATATTTTTTTCATTTTGTTTCCTTTTGTTGTTAGTTCTTGTGCTTTGGTTAAACACATGAACATTATAACCATAAAACCACCAAATTTGTTTAGGAACGGTTTCGCATAACAAGATTTCAACTTGCACAACAACATCTTTTTGATATGATGGAACCAAGATAAAGGGAAAAAATGATAAAGAAAAAAACACCATTTTCACCAAAAATACTTGCGTTTATCGCTTCTGCTTTTGTTTTTATGATAATGGTGGGAATTCTTGTTCAACACGAGCGCAAAGTGCACATTGACAAACTTCAGAAACACAAGAATTATAGAAAGGCCCCCGAACGGGAAAAAATTTACCCCAACACAATTAAATTGGATTCCGTTCCAAAACGTTAAAGATAGCGATGCAAACTGGCGCCATTTTTAGAAAGCCATACTTTCGCACGTTCCACACCAAATCCGTATAATTCACGCACTTGATTCCAAAATTCGGGCGAATGGTCCATGTGTTTACGATGCGACAGTTCGTGCATAACAACATAACGCATGACATCAAAAGGTGCGAATGCTAATCGCCACGAAAAGGAAATTGTTCCAGTACTTGAACACGACCCCCACCGTGATGTGGTATCACGCAAAGATATTCGTGACGGCCAAAATTCACGCGGGGTTTGACGAATCAATTTTTTTATTTCTTTTAATAATTCGTTTTTAACAAAAATACGAATACGATTTTCCAACAATCTGCCTTCACCCCCAACAAATAAAATCCAAGTTCCATCATCCCTTGGTTCCAATTTTGTTATTCGCAACGAAGGTGTATTGGAAATCAAAATACGTCGCCCAAGGAATTCAAATATATCCCCATCTTTTAATTTTTGTTTTGTTGGGGAACGTTCAAATATTCTTTCAAGCCATCGACGCTTTTGTTCAACAAATCGTAACGCCGATGCTTCGGTTGCAAGCCAAGGTTTGGAAATTTCTATGCGATGTTCACCATCTATTTTTGGACGCAAGGTTATATTACGCAACCCACGACGCGTATTTATTATAATTGGAATTTCTTCGCCCGAAGAAGTTGTGAATTTATAATTTGCCATTTTTTATTTTATAGCGAATGGCTTTTGCTATTGCATCCGCATCAAACCCATATTCATCATAAACCATATCGCCCTGCCCCGTGGTACCAAATTCATCAACACCGATAACCGCTTGGGCCAATTCAAACCAAGATGATGTAGCGCCCGCTTCCAACGCGACCACACGGCCACGCAAAATTTTATTTTTATATTCTTGGCTTGATTCCCTGAACGCGGAAACAGATGGCATACTTACAACTTGGACATCACGACCAAGACGACGTGCAACCGCTATTGCCAAAGGAACTTCGGCACCCGTTGAAACCAAAGTCATACGAATACGATGACGGCGCGCACGATAAATTACATAACCACCATTTTCCACCGAACCGACAATTGGTGCACCCGCTTGATAAAATTTTTGACGCGATAAAATTATACAGGTCGGTTTATCATCAGCGGTCAAAGCAGTACGCCATGCGTATGCAATTTCTGCCATATTACATGGACGAATGACATTCATATTTGGAATTAAACGAAGACCCGCGATTTGTTCCACCGGTTGATGTGTTGGTCCATCTTGCCCAACAGCGATACTGTCATGTGTTAAAACATAAACAACCGACAACCCCGCCAATGCGGACAACCGCATTGCACCACGCATATAATCACTAAATACTAAAAATGTAGAACCAAACACGCGCAACCCCGAATACGCCATACCATTCATAATCGCCGCCATTGCGTGTTCACGTACACCATAATTTATAAAGTTTCCCGAAAAATCTTTTGCGGTTATATCACGTGTCCAATTTGACCGAACATTTGTGTTGGTTGATAAATCGGCACTGCCCCCGATAAGATTGTGCGGGTTTCTTTTTACAATTTGTTCCAAAAACATTCCGGACAATTCACGCGTGGACGCAAATGTAGGATGCGAAGGTAATGTTGTTGGTAATGAAATGGAACATTTTGAACGCGCATGCCCATGATGTGTTTCCGCCAATTGGTGCCATAATTTTTCACCAACAGGTGAACGATAGTATTCAACCAAATTTGCAATTTCCATTCCGGAAATTCCAAAACCATGTGCCTTTGGTGTTCCCGCGACCGAACTATCACGTCCCAAAACAGTATCACATTGAATAAACAATGGTCCACGCGTTTTTGTATTTACGGCTTTATATAATGCATCAAAATCATCACCACGAACCGCGCACACCGTCCAACCAGCAGCACGCATCCGCGCAGGAATGTCAACATCAGTTTGCGCAACACCATCAATACTTACACCGTTGTTATCCCAAAATAGAATTAAATTATCAAGGTTGTAACGCCCAGCAAAAGCGATTGCTTCATTTGCGACACCTTCCATTAAATCGCCATCAGAACACAAACAAAAAACACGACCACCATTATTTTTATGCTTTGCGGCGATCGCTTGACCAACCGCATTCGCAACCCCTTGGCCCAATGGACCGGTTGTCGCATCAACACCATCGGTTCCAAATTCGGGATGTCCCGCCAAACCACCAAGACGCCGAAAAGACGACAATTCGGGAATTTTATAACCCGATAATTTTAAAGCACCGTAAAGCAATGCCGAACCATGCCCCGCCGACAAAACGAATCGGTCAGCAACCGAATTCAATAACACCGCATAAACCAAAGTGACAATATCTGCAGCACCAAGCACAATACCAATATGCCCACTTTGCGCATTATAAAGCGTCCGCAACGCCACCATGCGCAATGTTTTTGACATTTCACGTAAATCTTTGGAATCTATCATCATTTGTGATATTATATCATAAACTAAGGATGAATAAAATGTTAAAAATTTGGACAGATGGAAGTTGTCTTGGTAACCCCGGCCCTGGTGGTTGGGCATTTATAGCAACGGACGGAAAAAATACCGCCGAACGTAGTGGTGGCGAAAAAAACACAACAAATAATCGTATGGAACTTATGGCGGTTATGCGTGCGCTTACGGCGGCACACCGTCATGCCGAGGTTGAAATTCACACCGACAGCCAATATGTAAAAAACGGTATGCAAACATGGATAAAAAATTGGCGCAAAAATAATTGGCGCACCGCGGATAAGAAACCTGTAAAGAATCAAGACCTTTGGCAAAAACTTGATGAACTTGCATCACAAACAAAAATTCATTGGGTATGGGTTCGTGGTCATAATGGCGAAGAATTTAACGAAAGATGCGATGAACTTGCACGCACCGCGGCAAGTAGTGTTTAGTGTATAGTGGTTAGTGTAAGTGGTTGGTGGGAAGTGTTGAGTTTCGTTATTTGGGATTTCTCTGAAAAAAATGGGCGCAACTGCGCCCACACTAACCACTTACACTAACCACTAAACACCATTCAGTAATTCGCTGGTTCGGCATAGTAGGTATTCCCATTGACACTTATTCTTAAAACACCTTGTATTCCACCAGATGGAGCATTGTTAACAGATTTCAACGGTACATAACAGGTATCGGTTGCACCCGTTTCCTTGATATTCAAGGTTTTATCGCCAACAAGCGTTCCTGTTCGTTTATACATGGAATATGTTTTGGTTTGTCCCGCGTTATCTGGTTTAATATTTAATTGTTTACCACAATTTTCAATACATTGACCATCAACCAATGTTAATTCACCCACCGGCGGTGTATCCGCAATACATGAAACACGGTCGCTAAAAGAACCGACATACCTCGCGGTGTTATAAACAGCCTCGTCATTCGTTGTCAATTTTCGCGTACCAGCCGGACAACATTGTACCAGCCCCGTTCCTATAAAAACGTTTTTAAACATATCCGTTGCGTTCCCCGAAATACCATTAAATAATTCCGGTGGAATATAATATGCTGAAACACCATTTTCCTTACCTAAATTCGTACAGTTATAAAAAGTTCCTAAAAACATTTCACTAGCAGCTACACCGCTCACGCCTCTGAATAAATCCTTTGGTATTGGGCCAGTTACCCCCGTACACCAGCCAAACACACCTCTAAACATCCCATTGGCGGTACCGCTCACACCACTAAATAAATTTTCTGGTATTTGACCCGTTAAACCAGTACATCCCCAAAAAGTCTCCCGAAACATTTCACTAGCAGCGTCACCTCTCACACCACTAAATAAATTTTCTGGTATTGTACCTGTTAAACCTCCACAGTTCCAAAAAGTCTCCCGAAACATTGAATCGGCGGTACCGCTCACACCACTAAATAAATTTTCTGGTATTTGACCTGTTAAACCACTACATCTATAAAAAGTTTCCCGAAACATATCACTAGCAGCGTCACCTCTCACACCACTGAATAAATTTTCTGGTATTTGACCTGTTAACCCAGTACATCCAGAAAACGTGCCGTTAAACATCTGATTGTATGTTCCGTTCACATCTCTAAACAGATTTTCTGGTATTGCATATGTAACTTCTTGACCATTAACAATATGCGTGGTTGTATCACTTGTTAAACCGATACAATCAGAAAAAGTATTTTTAAATATACCGCTATTACCTGTCACACCCCTAAATAAATTTTCTGGTATTGGACCTGTCAAGCCGGTACATCTAGCAAACGTGCTACTAAACATGTCTTGCCCACTACCATTCACGTTACTAAATAAATTTTCTGGTATTTGACCTGTTAAACTAGTACAGCCAGCAAACGTACCGTTAAACGTATTGAGGCGTCCATAAGTCACGTCTCTAAACAGATTTTCTGGTATTGCGTATGTAACTTCTTGACCATTAACAGTATGCGTGGTCGTATCACTTGTTAACCTAGTACACCCATAAAAAGTCCGGACAAACATGTTATTACCACCAGCACCACTTATACCCCTAAATAAATTTTCTGGTATTGGACCTGTCAAGCTGGTACATCCAGAAAACGTGTCATAAAACATGTTGTCATTTCCACCACTCACACCACCGAATAAATTTTCTGGTATTTGACCTGTTAAACTAGTACAGCCGGAAAAAGTCCCCATAAAATTTGGTTGATAATGATATGATGACATAGATAATGTCGAAAAAATCGCACCCAAAGAACCGGCTATCGTTGTTAATTTTCGGTTATTCTTAAAAGATATTGATGTATTCTTAGACGTATAAGAACCATTAACATAACCCCACGTAGGCCTGTACGCAGTAGCCTCACCACCAAATGATATTGTTTTTACACCACCATTAACATAACTGCATGTATAAGTTTCGGGTAGCCTATCACTGGCATTCGCGTGACTACGTATTATGGTGCCCACACCACCAGACGATGTTGAAGCATCTGGATAAATCAATGTCGCGGTGGTATCACCACAATCGACATAAAACGTTCCATCCGCCGCCAAATCCCAACTAAAATCAAACCCAGATTGTTCGTTTGTGGTTGTTATGGTAAAATCATACGTAGGACCAGATGGCACATCGCAAGCAACCGCTCGCTCACCACTATCATCTTTCACCCATTTACTTGTGTAATATGCCCAAGAATAAGCGGTATTTGTATCAGTAATAATCGATGTCCCGTCCGGGCACGAAGAGTTTAAATTTCCACAACCAAGGAAAACATTATTCATAGCATCGTCAACCGTCCCACTAATTCCACTGAATAAACCAGTAGGAACATTACCCGTTAATCCACTACACCCATAAAAAGTTTCTTTAAACATATCTGATACGGGCACGCCATAAATACCAGAAAATAAATTATCAGGGATACTACCAACAAGATTGGTGCAATTTTTAAACGTTCCTATAAATTTTGGCTGACTACCGTTCAAAGTCGGAAAAATCGCACCCAAAGAGCCAGAAATTCCGTAAAGATTAGGACGGTCTGCCGGCATAACCATAAAAGCTGGATCTGTTGTTGAATATCCACTTGCCACCCCACCAATTCTTATAGTTACATTATGTTGCGGAGCACCAAAAACACAAGTATGCACCGAAGCGTTTGTTGTATTTTGTGTTATTTCAAAAGCACTTCCACCCCTAGGCACCCTAGTAACTCCATTCGTATCCCCCTGCATTGATGTTCCTACGCCACAATCAACATAAAACACTCCCGTAGCTGCTATTTGGAACTGAAACACATAGAAGCTGCTAGTACTACGAAGCTCCATCTCAAATGGATAGGTTGAATTTGGTGTCGCAACCGATATGGATGGTGTAATGGCGAGTGCAATCGCCGCAAAAATCGTTATGAAAAATTTATGTATTTTTGCTATTCTCATCTGCCCTTTGTCTCATACCTTACCGAGTTATTATATCATAAAAAACAACATAAAAAAAGATAAAAAATGGGCGCAATCGCGCCCACACTACTAATCACTAACCACTTACACAAACCACTAATTTTTCTTTGTCGGTAAACATGCAACAACCAAACAGAATAAAAATAATCCGATGGAGAAAAGATAATAAAGCGACAAATCAATCGGACGATAATACAAAACCGCCCAACGTTGCCATGCCGCACCACGCAAAGCTGGCCAAGCATAGAATACAAAGCATGACAATAAAAATATCCACGCATTTAACCCCGCATCACGAAACCGACGTGTCATCAATGAAATTGACGGGATAAAGAATAACAAATAACACACCAGAAACACAGTCGCGTTACCAACAATGAACGATACTAAAAAGTTGGCTAAAAACACAAACAACGCACCGAACCAAAATTCACTGCGTGTGGCACGACCAAAAAAATCAAAATAATGTGTCCAAAAATTACATACCGCTTGTCCGAAACCAACCATCGGTTTGTGTTCACAAGTTACGTTCACCTTGGTTTTTGTTTCCTTGCGAACGGTTGTTTTCTTTATTGTTTTTTTCTTTACTGGCATATTTTCCTTCCTTGCTTTTATACGTTGCATTATATATCTTTTTTATACCCAAGGGCAACTATAAACATTTCAACGGAATCTTTTCTTGATGCTTCGGGTTTTATATGATGCACTGATTCAAATCTTTCCTTTATTTGTTTCAACAAATCGTTCGTTGTACCACCCGTAAAAGATTTTGCAACAAATGTCCCACCCGGCTTTAACGCACGACAAGCAAAATCAAATGCATATTCCAATAAAACCATTTGACGCAAGTGGTCGGTTTTTTGGTGTCCAACCGTATTCGGTGCCATATCGGAAACAACAACATCAACAACACCGTCGTTATCGTCGTCCATTTTTAATTTTTCTTCCAACCAGCGCAACGCTTCATCCGTGGTAAAATCACCCTTGTAAAATTCAACATTATTTATCGGGGTGATTTCCAATAAATCCATCGCAAAAATTTTCGTTTTTGGGAATGTTCGGGCAATAAATTGCGACCACGACCCCGGTGCCGCCCCCAAATCAACAACCGTTTGACCGTTTTTCAAGAATTTATATCGATCATTTATTTCAATAAGTTTATACGCAGCACGCGCACGATAACCATCCTTGTGCGCACGTGCAACATACGGATCGGTGGCTTGGCGTTGTAGCCATGCCACCGAAGATTTATGTTTCGCGATTTTTTTATTTGTTATTTTCATTTAATTATTTTGCCCCTGGCACACCACCTTGTTGCATCTTTTGCATGACCGCTTCCATTCCACCCATGCGTTGAATCATTGCCATTTGTTGTTTCATTTTCAAATATTGTTTAATAATGTGTTCAACTTCACGAACGGTTGCGCCACTGTCATTTGCAATACGCGCCTTGGCATTAGCGAAAATTTTTTCCGGATCGGCACGTTCGGCGGCGGTCATTGCTTCCAAAATCTTGATTTGAGCATCAACGCTGCCATCTTTGATTTTTTCTTTCATGGCGTTAACCGCACCGGACATTCCTGGAACCATTTTTAACAATCCGCTAAAATTGCTCATTTTCTTAATTTGTTTCAACTGCGCCAACATATCGTTCATATCAAATTGACCCGACATCATACGTTCGGCGGTTTCCTTCATCCCCTTGGGCATTTTAGGTTCAGCAGTTTCGTTTTTTACTTCTTCGGTTGTTTCAACTTTTTTCTTTTTACCAAATCCAAACATTTTCATTCTCCTTGTTTTTGTATAAGTTTATAATACCTGATAAAAATTATTTGTCCAAGTATTTCTTTAAATATTGCCCCGTCAAAGACCCAGGATTCTTTGCAACATCTTCGGGGGTTCCCGTGGCAACAACTTGCCCCCCGCCCGCGCCACCATGCGGACCAAGATCGATGATCCAATCGGCAGTTTTTATAACTTCCAAATTATGTTCAATCACAATCACGGTATTTCCTTGGTCAACCAGTTCTTGTAAAACACCAAGTAATTGTTTTATATCTTCGAAATGCAAACCAGTTGTCGGTTCATCCAAGATATAAATAGTTTGACCGGTGCTTCGTGCCGACAATTCTTTTGATAATTTTATACGCTGGGCTTCGCCCCCAGATAAATCAAGTGAACTTTGACCTAATTTTATATAATCCAACCCGACGCGTTTTAACAATTCTAATTTGCGACTTATTTGTGGATGATTTATAAAGAAACGATATGCTTCATCAACGGTCATATTTAAAACATCCGCAATGGATTTTCCCTTGTATTTTACCGCCAATGTTTCTTCGTTATAGCGCGTTCCATGACATTTATCACATTCAACATAAACATCCGCCAAGAAATTCATTTCTATTTTTATCATACCATCACCTTGGCACGCTTCGCAACGACCGCCCTTTACATTAAAGGAAAAACGTCCTGGTCCATATCCACGGGTTTTTGCTTCGGGTAATTCGGCAAAGAAATCACGAATATTGGAAAATACACCCGTATAAGTTGCGGGATTACTGCGCGGGCTACGTCCAATTGGCGATTGGTCTATATCTATGACCTTGTCCACATTTTCCATACCATTAATAATATCATGTGCCCCTATGGTCATTTTAGAATTGTATAATGCGCGCATCAATGCGGGATATAAAGTATTCAAAAGCAATGTTGACTTTCCCGACCCCGACACACCAGTAAGTGCAATAAATTTTCCAAGGGGGAATTCCACATCAATATTTTTAAGATTATTTTCACACGCACCTTTGACGATAATAGATTTCCCATTACCATCACGACGTTTTTTTGGCACGGGGATTTTTTTCTTGCCCGACAAATATTGTCCCGTCAAAGATTCCTTGTTTTTAATAACTTGTTCGGGGGTCCCAGCGGCAATAATATTTCCGCCATTTACCCCAGCCCCACGACCAATATCAACCAAATAATCCGCGGCACGCATAGCATCTTCGTCATGTTCAACAACAATCACACTGTTATCTTTGTCACGTAACATTTTCAATGTTTCAAGCAATTTATCGTTATCGCTTTGATGTAACCCGATAGATGGTTCATCCAAAACATAAAGCACACCCGACAACCCACTTCCTATTTGTGATGCCAAACGAATTCGTTGCGCTTCGCCACCAGACAATGTTCCCGACATACGCGACATAGTTAAATATCCCAAACCAACATTTTTCAAAAATGATAAACGCGACGTAATTTCACGCAAAACCATACGCGCTATTTCATTTTCTTTTTGTGTCAAATGGTTGGGTAAATCCATAAACCAATTATAAGAATCATCTATGGACATATCGCAAACATCTATGATATCGGCACCATTTATTTTTATACACAGCGCTTGAATATTTAACCGTTTACCGTGACATACTGGACATGGTTTTTCCGATTGATATTTTGCAAGTTCCGCACGCATTGACTCGGAATCGGTTTCACGCCAACGGCGTTCAATATTTGGAATAACACCTTCGAATGGTTTTTCATAAACAAATCCGTTCCAGTTTATTTTTATCGGTTTGTCACCAGTTCCATATAAAACAATATCTTTTTGTTCCTGGGTTAATGTGTGCCAAGGTTTTGAAAGCGGTATCTTGCATTGTTTATGCAAAGCGTCAATCAAATGTTCAAATTGGCTAAGCATCCCGCCACGTGACCATGGCGCAATCGCACCATCAAGAATAGATTTAGACGGGTCCGGAATAACCAAATCGGGTGACATGTTTAATTGGACACCTAACCCATCACATGCACTGCAAGCACCAATCGGTGCGTTAAAAGAAAACAATCTTGGTTCTATTTTTGGAACGGCAAAACCACTTACCGGACATGCATAATTTTGCGAACATAAAATATCTTCGTTGGTATCCAAACGACGCAACAAAACCGCACCAGGGACCAAACGCAAAGAACCTTCGAACGAAGCGTAAACCCGTGAACGAAATTCTTCTTTTTCTTGGTCGGTCGCATCCGTCGCCGGAATTTGGACCCTATCAACAATTACAAAAATATTATGCTTTTTATTTTTATCAAGTGGTGGCACAAATGACAAATCGTACAATTCGTTATCTATGATTGCGCGTTGATACCCTTGCTTTATTAAAAATGCGATTTCTTTTTTATATTCACCTTTGCGTTCACGAATAAGTGGCGCCATTATATAAGCACGAACCCCAGCTGGTATTGATAAAGTCATATCAACCATTTCGGCAATCGTTTGCGATTTTATAGGCAAACCCGTCACGGGTGAATATGGGACACCTATACGCGCCCATAACAAACGTAAATAATCATAAATTTCCGTCACGGTTCCAACGGTAGAACGTGGATTTTTAGAGGTTGTTTTTTGTTCAATGGAAATTGCCGGTGCCAAACCTTCTATGAAATCGACATCGGGCTTTTTTTGCATATCCAAAAATTGCCGTGCATAACTTGACAACGATTCAACATAACGACGTTGACCTTCGGCATAAATGGTATTAAAAGCCAATGACGATTTTCCGGAACCGGATACGCCAGTAAAGACCACCAACTTATTTTTTGGTATGTCTAAATCTATGTTTTTAAGATTATTTTCGCGTGCACCGCGAATTTTTATCGTTCCACTCATAGCGAACAAAATATAGGATTTATAAAATTATTTTCAATAGTCAAAGACAACCGTGCGAATTATTTATCTTCCTTGGCCGGTTTTTCATCCTTGGAATCTTCAATTTTTTTGGATTCTGATGTTCCCTTTAACAAATCTTCACCCGCCAATGACACGGAATTTTTACGCACATTGTTTGCACCAATTTTCGGTGCGTTTTGCCCATTGACCCACACATCTATTGCGCCCGCATTACCGAACGTTCCACGTGTTTTTGTTCCCGCCGGGACATAGTATACATCCCCTGGAACAAGGACACGACTGAAAACGGTTTTACCACGCGCATCTTCAACCTTGACCCAAGATTCCTTGGTTGCTTGTAAAATAACCTCGGCATTATTGCGGTTTTCGGTACCAAATCTTTCACGAACTGCAACATTGTATTTCGGTTCCGGAATTTGTGTTTGAACAACCGCTTCGGCAACCGAATGACTGTTTCCAACGGATGAAACCAAACAAACAACCCCCACTAAAATTAACAAAGCGACAAAACCACCCAATACCCATATCCAATTCTTGGTCACAAATTTACAGATACCATAATCCTTGACTTTGCCAAGTTGTTTCGAAAATGTAATTTTGGTTTTCTTTACATCAATTTTGGTTGGCGCAACCTCATCCGCGACAACATCGTTTGTCCCGATACCAAGTTCCTGTTTGATTTTTTCAACGATAACATCTGGGTCCAATCCCAATTCCATCGCATAGTTACGTGCGAATCCCAAAATATAAACCGTTTCAGGCAAAACCTTATAATCGCCGTCTTCCAATGCTTGCAAGAATTCTTCGCGAATACATAACTGTTTGGAAATAGTAGCAATTTCGCGTTTCCTACGTCCGGTCGTTCTGGCATCACGCAACATTTGACCAGCAGTTATATTTTCCGTTGTGATTACTTCTTTTTTTTCGTCGTTCATAGGTGCCAACCTTTTTATATTATAAATACATAATAAACCTATAATTTTTCAACGCAACCCCAAAATGATAAAATTTCTTTGCGTAATATTTTTGCGTCGGTAATTTGATTTATTTTAATACGAAATTCCGCCGAATTTGGCATTCCGGCACTATACCACGCAAGATGTTTGCGAAACAGTGGACCCCCCGCAGTATTTCCGTAATATTCCAAAACAAAATCAAGATGACGTAATACAGTTTTACCAAAATTTTGTGGTGCTGATGCAACACCTTGGATTTGCCCTAACAACCACGGACGACCATACAAAGCACGCCCAATCATTGCCCCCGAATAACCCAATTTTTCCATTTCATTCACATCGTCCACGGTTTTAATATCACCATTAGCAATAATGGGCAATGGCATATCAACAACCGACGGGTGAATCGCCGAGCCAGTATAAAGTTGTGTTTTCGTCCGTCCATGAAGCGTCACCCATGCAACCCCACAATCGGCCGCGATGCGAACAAGGTCCGCCCAATCGCGATGTTCATCGTCCCAACCCAAACGTGTTTTTATCGATACCGGTATTTTTACGGCATGGACAACCGCTTGCATTATTTCCCCGGCAAGTTTATGGTCACGCATTAAAAAAGCCCCCGCCCCCGAACGAGTCGCGACCTTTGGTACGGGACAGCCCATATTTATGTCAACCCATTTTGCACCTTGGTCTTGTAAAATCTTGGCGGCATCCGCCATCAAATGCGGAACCGCACCAAAAATTTGTGCGCCAATGTTACCTTCGGATGAATAATCGTCAAAATTACGCAAACAATTTTTATGACGTCCAACCAATGAATGACATGAAATCATTTCCGTCACCAATGAAGCATCGGGTGCAAACATACGAACCATCTTTCTGAATGGCTTATCAGAAATTCCCGCCAAAGGTGCAGCAAAAATTTGCTTATTAGTAAACATTTGTGATATAATGTCACACATGAAAGACAAAATCAAAAATTTATTTAGTTTTATTGGTCGCGCATGGCGTGGTGGTATTCGTGGTAAACTTGGTGTTGTGTTCGCTATTTTCGCATTACTTGCTTTTTCACGAATTTTATTCGGTCAAATGAACGTTGTAAAATTTGTCCGCACAAGTTTTCAATTACGTGCCGACCGAACGGAACTTGCCAATGAAAAGAAAAAACTGGATATGATAAATTTACACATCCAGTTGTTACAAAATTACAGTCCCGATTATGTCGAAGAACTTGGATTGCGCCACCTTAATATTGGCGACGCTAAATTCAAGGTTCTTAAAATCTAGTTCATAAGCACAATATAAGAATTCAAGTAAAACGCAAACAACATCCACAATATGTACGGTATAACACAATACGCCGCCCACTTGTCAATTGTATGAAACACACGCGCCATCCATGCCGATGTGATAATCAAAACCAGTAACACAAGCAACGCGAAACCAGTTAAATGGGCGCCAAAGAACATATAAGTCCATCCCGCATTTAATACCATTTGGGTCACAAACAAAATATATGGATAGCACTTTTCCTTGGCCGGCTTTTTATTCACAATAATAAGGTACAAAGCAACCCCCA
>Ga0310696_10002549_pt1 | contig 23874 bp, 28 predicted proteins | sample AusTroGonzalo_MG_4_FD_203885 | JGI IMG/M metagenome (GOLD analysis project Ga0310696, IMG submission 203885) | Bovine rumen microbial communities from tropical cattle in Woodstock, Queensland, Australia - Gonzalo_02 (v2) (version 2) | ecosystem: Host-associated > Mammals > Digestive system >...
TGCCATTTGTAATGCCGGCAACTATTGTGATGACATTTGAATGCTATTTTCCCATCGTGATATAGGAAGATCTTCGCGTCACCGTCTTTATGGCTCGGATCAAACGGACATTCATCAAGCTTATAGATAGTGGCTCGATTGTTATAATCTTCGACATAGGTCATTCCGTTCTGCCGCATAAAGTCCAGCAGGTCGAATGAAGACTTACCAGAAGCATGAACCTGCTTCCGATCCTCGACAGGATCTTCCGGTAATTCGCCGGCCAGTCGTTCCATCACAGAGATGTCTGTTACGTTTACAGCCTCCGGGACAGTCAGAATCCTGCTCATTCGATGCGGCCTGTTTTTGGTGGAGCGCCCCTTCTGGGCAAGAGTGCCATGCAGTTTGCATATCCTGCTTGGATTCGAGTTTGTCGTATCGATCTTCACTTTGTCTGTGTTGAAGATCTCGGCCAGAACCTTCAGGCAGCGCTCTACCAATGCTTGCCCGGCAGCATCATTGTTGATATCAATTCGATATAACAAGTGATAGCCGTTTCCACTTAATGCTGTGATCGGTTTCTGAAACCCTATGTCGTCCATATATGCCGATACTTTTTCGAATAACTCCTCAGCATATTGAAGCTCCTGATCGCTGGATGAAATACCAGCGGATCGAACCGGGTCCAGATCTACGAATAGCCACCGATATTTTTCAATGTCCGTATCGCTTGACGACTGAGCAGATTTCAGGAAGCGTTCACTCTGGGCCCGGGCAAAGCATTCTTCTTTGACCTTGCCCAAAGTGATATATATGTTCCGCTGCCGCATTTCGATCTTGTCGAAGGCCAGCAGGAGCGTATCCGCATCCATGAAATAACCGCTCAGGATATCTTTTTTCGCTGTGCCGATGGCTCTGACTTCAAAAACGCTTCCGGGTTCCTGCAGCAATGCTATTGCTTTCTTAACCTCGGCTTCGTCTATGTAATCTGTCCATCGCATATGCTTATTCCTTTAAAACGGTATTTTATCTTCGATTTCCTTCGGGAGCTTCATGAATCCATCAGAATCTGTTGCTGTTGTAGCGGGCTTATCAAGCAATTTTGGCTTTGGTATTGTTGCATCCTTAACCGCATCGATCCCGCAGAACCATTTCGGCACTCGACGCATCGAGATCTTGCCATCATATTCCCGTTCTTCCTCTCCGTACACAGCGCCGATCTTCTTGCCCTTGAACTGATTTGCCCAGGCATTGCCGCCCCATGTGATCTCGAAGTTATTTGATTTCTCGATGCAGGAGCAGAAAGTCTTGAACTGCCGGCTGGTCTTTTTCGGATCGCTGTAATCCTGAACCAGAATGTATTTGCTGCCGTTGAACGGCCATTTTTTATCCTCACGGTCGTCGTTTTCGAACATCCGCGTGAAATAGTCAGTCTGCTGATCCGGAGCACAAAAGTCGAACAAAACAACTATCATTGGTTTTCCGGTGCTGGATGTCACTTCCGACACCTGCTTCACTATGCAATAATGTCCTCCGAGCTCTACCGGTATAAATTCACCGCTTGCGATTGCTTCATCGTATCCTTGTGGTTTCTGCATTTACGTTTCCTCCTATTGTTTAGCTTCAAGTTTTCTTACTTCTTCCATCAAAATATTGATGTTGTTGTTTTCCGAATAATGCCGATGGAATGATTCCGGTGTATGGTCGAACGGTCCCTTCTTCCGACCGGCCTCCTGTCTCAATGGATTCTTTCCTCTGATTTTCGGTCCGTAATATTCATCCAGGAACTCTTCCAGTGTCTTGCCCCGTTCCTCGGCCTCGAAGAACAATTCGTATCGTTTGTTCCTGACAAAAAGCGAAAAGTCGTTCGGATCTATGATCGGATGTTCCGTGAGCTCAAAGTCCCGGAAGTAATCATCGAGAACCTGCCGGCAGGCTGCCTGTGCACATAAATTCGGAGCATTTTCATCCCTGCAGATCAAGCGATCTCCCTTCCAGTAGTGATGACAGAGCAGGGCCGTATGCTTCAGATCGAATACTTCCCAGTGTCCTGCCTCTTTGCCTTTCCAGAACTGACATTTCTGCCAGCTCTTGTGGAAATCGTCATGACATCCGCAGCAGAGTGTGATTACGTCCCGTAGCCGCTCATGGCCAAGTCTTTGGTAATGCAGGTGGTGGGTCTGGTAGACCATTCCTGTCAGATCCTTGTGGCAAATAACGCACTTGCCACCATCAAAGTCGAATCGGGCTTTTCTGACTTTTTGCCAGTGTGGATGTTTCTGAATGTATTCCCTATAATCAATCAAAGACCCATCCGGTAAATAAGCTACCCCCAATTAATATTCCTCCAATGCTTTTAAAATTATTGTGATATCGTTGTCGCATTCGTCTCCTTCAAACGCTCCCAGCGGTACTTTACATGTAGATCCATCCGCAGACAGGATGAACTTATACTTTCCGTCTTGGCGGACCGCCCACACGACTGTCGTCATCTTGCTCTCCAGAACCAGCTTTTCCAGCTTCCTTCCGTTGGTCTTGATCCGGGTTCGGATGATGCCGTTATCATCTGAGATCGTTTCGGAATGGCAAAGAATGATGACCGTCAGATCGTCCCGGAGATCCAGGCACATATTGACCAGCGACCAACCGTTCTGTGCGAGATCTGTCCATGCGGAACGCTTATCGCCTGACTGCATGGCCAAGATTCGCATTTCCTCGGCCACCATCATGCCGTTTATGGTATCGATCACGATATATTTGATATGCTGAAGATCCTTCTGCTCATTGATTTTCTTGAGAAGGCCCATGACGACTGCGAAATTATCAGAGGCCCAGTAGTTCTTTGAATCGACGTTGTACTGTTTCTTCCAGCCTTTCCAATTCAGGCCTTTCTTGTCACAGTCCAGGTAAAACGTCTTTTTCGGATCGAGCCCTCGCATGGCAGTTGTTTTACCACTGCCGGACTCGCCCATGACGCCGATTACGCGGGCACACATACGCTCACCTCCTTGAATTTGAAACCATAAGCTGTAGCAGATTCGTTTTTGCAACTTCTGCGAATATTCGATATTTGCCATCCGTAGAATTTGGCGCATTCTGATGCACTCTTCCAGTTGCGAATGAAACGACCATCTTTCGTGTATTGCGCTATTGGTTTAGAACAAGCATCAATTTGTCCAGCGTTATTAATACGTCGCTTTGAATAATCAATATGCTGTGTGCGTCTTGCGATTGCTGTGCCATATCGACAATTTTCAATGTGAGTTGTCCATTCGAGATTTTCTACAGAATTGTTCAGCTTGTCTTCGTCAATATGGTTTACTATTGGTTTATTATCGACATTAGGGATAAAAGCTTGAGCCACAAGCCGATGAGCCAAACCGACACGACATACGCCATTATGCCAAAGCTGATACTGGTAATAGCCTGAGTTTGTGATAATCGGCTTAATTACTTTTTTGTATCGGGTCAGGCTTCTGACTCTTCCGATATTACTGACTTCATAAAGTCCTTCGAATCCGACAACAGGTCTCCATTCTTCGATTATTTTCGCCATAGATCTCACTCCTACTTAATGACCATACTGAGATTGTCGACCAGTTCAGCGCCCTCGACGTCGAAGCCCTTCTTGATGGCATCCTTAATTGCCGTTTTGTCCGGCTCCGGGTCCTTATAGCGCAGATAATCTTCTGGTAGTTTCCAGATATCCTCGACGACCACAGCCTGGCTCCTGCGCCATGAAACGGCTACTCGCGGGCTTTTGAACTTCTCGCCCTGCAGATTATTGGCCAGATACTTTTTCAGCCATTCTGCGCGATTTTCACAGGTCTTGCGGCGCTCAGCGAGTTTCTTTTCTTCTGTCCGAATCGCTTCAGCGTCGGCCTTCAGGTTTTTGATATAGCAGGCGATGTTCTCGATCTTCTCGTCTCTGGCGAGCGTCAGAGCGTCAAGCTCAGAAGTATCATCCAGAATCTCGCCGGTCTCCGGATCTATGCAGTTCTGTATCGCTCGGTCTATTTCTTGATTGATTTCGTAGAGATTCACTTGTCTTTTCCTCCTTTTTGAGATGTTCCAGAAATGCGATATAACGCTGTATAACGATGTCTTCCATTTCACTCCTCATAATGGACCGGAATGATCATTTTCCCTGCCGGCGTCCATGTCTTGGCTTGTGTTCTGATCGTTGTTGTTGTAGAATAGAAATTGAGAAAATTGGTTTCCGCCTTTTCTCTGCCTCGTGTTGCAGCACGGGGCTTTTTCTTTATTTTGGTATTCGCCAATAATACGAAGACCATGTATCCCAGACATCCGAAGAACGGCCAGATCATCCCATTCTCAACAAACCCGGCTCCGGCGAGCCCTGCGATCAGGGCCGATGCCAGGACGACGTATTTTTTCATTCCTCTGCTTCCTCCTCCTCTTCATTAACAATCAACATATAAGCTCTATCATCCGATTCCTTGTCGATGATCCGCAGTGAAACGTCCTTCAAAAATCCGTTCGCATCCCGGATATCCTCAAAATCAAAGTGCCTTTCCTGGTAGCTAAATTCTACGGTTACTCTGTACTTCATAATTTCTCCCTCTCTTTCTTTTTTGGTTCGTTCTGCAGCCAATCAAGCACGACTGCCTCATGAATTAAAATTACTCTTCCGTCTTGTATCACCTGATTCGGCGGGTACCGCCCTGAAGCCTGCAGGCCCCGGATGAACTGCCGGACCCGTTCGCGTCTCCAGCCGGTGAGCTTGCCGATCTGGGCGCGGGTTAGGTACTTTTGAATCATGTAATCTCCTTTCTCCTCAAATAATGAGGTGCTATCATGTCTCGTGATTTGTATAAGCTTGTCCCTTATACATCCTCCTTTTCTACTTTATGTAGATTCTTCGGACAAAATAAAATCATCAGGTGTGAACCCGGTAAGATAGCAAATAGCCAATAAATATGGGAGCTTCACTTCTGCTTTTCCATTCTCCATATTATTCAAGAGAATGCGAGAAATCCCCATTTTATCGGCCATTTCCTGCTGAGTCCAACCTTTTGTAACCCTTGCGGCGGCTATTGTTATTCTTGCCATTCGCTCCTCCTTTCGCTTGTTTATATTTCAAAATTCCCCTGTTTCGCCATCCATTGTATTTTACTTTCCGTAAATTGTCAATACTATATGTAAAATATTTGTTGTATTTTTTCTGCTCTGAGCATAAAATAAAGCCGAGGGGAAGGAAAGGCGGTATGTATGGAAAAGAAACTTGCGGAAATAATGGACCGTGATCGGATAGCCAAAACCATTTCAAAAAATTTGCGCCGTATCGCCTATGAACAGCAAAAGACGCAGACCGATATTTCGCACGATATCGGGATAAGCACGGCGACGCTTTCCAGTTGGTTCAATGGTACCCGTATTCCACGAATGGACAAGATAGATTTGCTTTGCCATTATTTCAGTGTGACCAGATCGGATATTATGGAGCCTTATGACCCTGATCGGGAGCGTGATTTTCCGTTAACTCTTTTTGAGATCGAATTGATTAAGGCATATCGGTCTGCGTCAAACGGCATAAAAGAATCTGTTGATAAGCTGTTAGACGTAAAGAAAAAAGGGAACGAAAAGCATCAGACGGTACAATTCTCCGCCTGATTTTGCCCTGTAATCGATTTTAAGAAAGGAGGTGAACCCTATGTGGAGTGAACAAAGAGATAACAAATGGCGCTACTTTGAGCGTTATACCGACCCAATAACCGGCAAGCAGCGGAAAGTCTCTATCACACTGGATCGTAAATCTGATAAGAAAGCGAGTGCGATGCTCCAGACCCTAATCGATGAGAAGACGCAGGCTGCCAGTGATGACTACACGATCGAGCAGGCCGTCGAGCAGTATCTTGCAGAATCTCGCCTATCCTTCCGGAAATCTACTGTAGACCGGAACGAGGATGCTCTGAACTCAGTGATGGATATCATCGGACATGACTGCCTTATGAGTAAGCTGACAGCAAAATATGTCAGAGGAAAGATGCTGCTCTCCAAAAAGAGTGCCGTCACGCTAAACAATTATATGATCCGGTTTAAGACCTTCATTCGCTGGGCATATCGTGAGGACATCATCAATTCGACCGCCATCATTGATAAGTTCGAGCCGTTCCATGAGACAGTCAAGGCAAAGCAGCGGATCAAAGATAAATTTCTGAACAAAGACGAGCTGCAGAAACTGCTTGATGGTATGGATCATACAGCGAACAGACTGATCACGGAGTTCCTGGCCCTCTCCGGCCTCCGGATCGGTGAGCTTGTCGCCCTGGAAGACAAAGACATCGACGGCGATGTGATCCATGTCACGAAGACATACAATCCAGTCTCAAAGGAAGTCACACCAGGAAAGACAGATGATTCGATCAGAGACGTCAGAATCCAGCCAGAACTTAAAGACTGCATCAGGCGTATACGTAAGTATATGAAGACTCTGAAAATGGCTGCAGGCGTACCAAAGAGTCCCATGTTCGTCATCAGCATTGAAGGTGACCAGATCCTGTACTTCAGCTTCAACAAGTACTTCAAAGCGAAGACCAAACAGATCATCGGGCGGGAGCTGACCACGCACGCTCTCCGGCACACACACGCATCTCTTCTGGCCGAAGCAGGCTATCCGCTGGAAGCGATCAGCCGCAGGTTAGGTCACAGCGATTCCAAAATCACAAAAGAGATCTACATTCACGTCACGAAGGGAATCGAAAAGAAAGAGGCAGAAATGATGGATAAAATTTCACTTTTGCCCCCATTTTGCCCCCATTTTGATGAAAAAATCGTCGCGACCCCTATAAAATAGGTACTCGTGACGATCCAGCAAAGGCGTCGACCGGATTTCAGTAGTTGCCACCCTATGCCATTGCTTGCCAGTACGTGCCACGAAAGTACTATAAAATAAGGCTTCGTGCTGGCAAGCCCTTATTTTACAGGCATGGCAAAAAAAGAAATCTTGCCCCCATTTTGCCCCCATTTACGGAATCATCAACATTTTTCAACACAATAAAAAAGGGCCCGGATTTCTCCGAGCCCACAGACAAAAAGAAAGGAGGTAGCACGTAGTCAACCTTCCGGTTACGAAACAAATTTTGTCATGACATATCCGCCCGGAACTTTCGTCCAGGCGCCATTTTCGGCTGAGCCAAGCTTTTCCAGCTTCGCACCTTCGCTCTCCTGCCGCTCGATTGCCGAAGATATATCCGGCTTGCTGCGGACGCAGAGCAGTTTACAGTCTACAGTCACATAGGTGGTTTTCTTGCTCGCCATTTGCTTCTCCTTCTTATACCTTCTTACTGCTGAGATAAGAACTCTTTACATAGCCGACCGTGCCCGTACCTGCACCGCCCCAAATCATGATTAACGACCAATCATTGGTAAACTTCATGATTTGCTGTACGGCGTTGCCCCTGCTCAGTTTCGGCCAGTATGGATGCTTCTCTGCGTTCACAGCCGGCGCAAGCCTGACGTTCAAGCTACTGCCGCTGTCTACGTTGACGTATTTGGTAACATACTTATTTGTGCCATCCTTCATTCTGGCATTTTTCATTACTTCCGCAATCACTATATCTTCAGCCCCTTTCCCTGATCTGTAATCTGCTAATTTCTGTTTGAACTGGTCCCATGTCCAGTTAGTTTTGTATCCAGTGTTCTCGACATACGGAGCCGGGCAGTGCTTGCCGGTCACGTCCCAGTGTCGGATCACGTGATCGATCGGAATACCGTGCTTGTCCATCAGGTACGATACGAGCCAGACAAGACTCTCCTGCGTCTCGGTAGTGAAGAACCACGTACCGTCATTGTGGACGCTGCACTCGATTCCGATGGAATTGAAGTTCGTGCAGATGCCAAAGAACGTACCTGATCCGGGATCATCCCCCTGACGGCCTCCGCCGCAGTGCCAGACTGTGGCTCTTTCCGGATCGGCAGCCTCATAAATTGATCCATCCCAGAAAATATTAAAATGACCGCCGTATCCGCAGTCTCCCGGACCCTGACAATACAGATCGGGATTCTGGCCGTCTACTCCGAGATAGTGAACCACGATAAATTGATTGCCGTCACGTCTCCATGACGGAACCATCCCCTGATTGCGCCCCGTAATATCAATTATCGGTCTCGGACCTATTGCCATATCTCAGCCCTCCTTGTTGTAATAATGCGTGCTGATGCCCACGATCACGCCCAGAAACGTCGCAATTCCCGTGATGGTGGTCACGATCGCCTGAACCGGGATGTCCCAGCTCCACGTCTGCGCCAGAAGCGTGAACAGCGTCACGAACGCCGGGACCACGATAATCAGGATCCATTTGAGGACGTCATACAGTTTCGATGGGATTTTCACCGCTCTCACCTCCTTAGTGATTGATTAAATATTCTTGTAGCTCTGATCGAGCCTGCCGCATTCCGTCGATATCATTGCCATCGATGCCGTGGCTCAACAGAGATAACATACACTTCTGCATGATGCGGTTCCCTGCTTCCATGTTCTCGAACCGTCTGAGGTCGTTCAGAAAGAGTTCATCATGCCGTGTGACTTTTTTTTCCAGCTCTGTGATCCGCTCGTTCTGAAGCTCATTCGGAGCTTTCGCCCTCTTGACCGCGGTCACGATCAGACCTGCTACTGCTACAATGGATAAAATTAAGCTGCATATTGATGTAGCCTGTGATACTATTTCTGTCATTTGGGTCTCCTTATTATGAAAATACGTTGGATATATAAACGCCGGTGATGTATACGCCAGTGTCAGCAGGGATGTTCAATATGTTTGCCCTTAAATACAGTTCGCCAGAATCATTTATGAAGCATGGAATACACCCGCCAGAATTTCCACCTACGTAAGCGGCCAGCGTAGTGTAAAATGTCGGGGCGGGCAGACCCGTGAACACTTTGATATTGCTGTTAACGGCACTGATACCTGCTTTTGTCTTGATGTTGATATTCACAAAAACGACGCCTTGCCCTGACTGTCTGTAATACCCTCCTGCTGACCGAGTGAACTGTGTTGAAGCATTCAGCGTTGGGGCTGTATAAGACGGCATGGAAGTTATCTTGGAGACGTATCCGCTGTGGATATGATTTATTCCCGCATACTTCACATTTCCGGACATATCTTTGATTTCGCCGCCTATGCTGGTATTGCCGGAATTATCGACTTCAAATATGTTGGCTCTGCTATTTACACCGGAGCCCCAGCCAATCTCAAATACATTCGATGAGCTGTTGCTATTATATTTTCCAATAACAGTCTGCGAAGAATAACCCGCTATCGTTGATAAACCGCCAGCATGGCTTTGTAAACCCGAAGCCTCTGTACTGCGGCCCTCGCTGTGACTGTAATTTCCTGTTGCTTTTGTATAATAACCTTCTGCATGGCTTGTCCATCCACTTGAGGTTGTTGTGTTTCCTTCTGCATGGCTTTCGTCATTTGTCGCCTTTGCGTAATAGCCTTCACTATGACTGTAATGTCCACTTGCGGTTGTGAAGTATCCTTCTGCGTGACTGCGTGTGCCGCTTGCTTCACACGCTTGACCTTCTGCAACAGAATAAGCACCGATATCGGAGTTGGCTTTTCGATAACCAAAAGTAGCATATGGTGCATTTATTGTGCCTGATGCATCCTTTGTTGAACCGAATCCTAAATGCGCAACTTCGCTATCGTTTCCATTGTAAACAGTCAATCCAGAAGACAGAAATTCTGCAAGCTTATTTCCTCCAGAGCTGAATAGGGTCAGTCCAGATGATAAGAACTGCGCAATCGTCACTGCCGCCAGCCGGATATAGATTCCAGCAGACCTCAGTAGCAGGCTCCCGAGCGTCGGGCTACTTTCATAGGTATCCCGTGGGGTCTCTGTCACGTAGGCTCCGGTCGGAACTGCTGTCGTCCCGCCGCTTTCCTTCACCCAGAAGTACTGTGCCGTGTTGTAGGACAACGAGCAGGCTTCCGTCAGTGCCTGATTATATATTGCGGTGGAATATCCAGTAGTGCTGTCATCATAGGTGATTTTGTCCCGTGTCCAGATGTAATATCCGCTCGAATATGTCAGAGTCGTGCTCCAGGAACCGCCCACAAGCGCAGAAGGACTGGTCGATAGATAATACTGTGGCTGAACCGCTGATATACCCTTTCCAGGTGGTCCGTCATCGCCCTGTGGGCCGTCATCGCCCTGCGGACCTTGTTCGCCATATACGCCGCTGATAACCGGAGTAGTGTCGACCGTATTTCCATTCGCCAGAGTATACGTGTGATATGTCCAGAGATATCTGTTGGTATCATCGATGAACTGTGGTTCTTCTGTCCAGCCTTCCGTCTCGATCGTGACACCCTCGTCCTGATCGGTCGCCAGATAATGGATGATATCTTCAGATATGGAGTTCAAGGCAGACTCTTCCGCTGCCGCTGCCTGTTTCTGGGCATTATTCGCAATCTTGTATATCTGCTGCACGACCTCTGTATCATTGGTCGGAGGACTGGTATTGTTCCCCGTGATCCATGCCTTGCCGCCAGATACCCGGACATTGACCGTGTCGCCGGCCTTCGCATCGATCGACAGCATGACAGGAGTCTCGTCCACGCCGCCCGGGATATGTACCCAGGCAGTCGATCCGGCCACTCTTGTAACCTCTGCGGTCGTGTCGTATGCCTTTGTCGTTCGTTCTGTCTCCCTGATGGCTGCCATCAGGTCTTTAACTGTCTTTATGTCTGCCATTCTGCCTCCTCCGTTGTTCTGCCGCCGTATCCGAGTTCGATCTTCTGAGACTTAACCAGGAAGTTTCCGTCGATGCCCTGCGCCGGATGATGCAGGCAAATTATGTCACCGACAGTAATGTCGGGACGATAACGCCTCGTGTACTGCACGGATCTCGCTGGCGACTGCTCTTCTTTCAGCCGCCGGAGCGCATATTCTGCGATATTCTCGTTCTCGCTCATCAGGCTCACGCTTTCCTGCATCCAGATCTCGCGTCCTCTCACTACTGTCGACAGCGGGCTCTCAGGATCGTCGTCCCTGGCCACTGCTGACATATCGTTATAGGTCGCCCGGAAGACGTTCGGACATTTGAATCGGTCGAACGCATCCGTTATTGCCATCTCAATGCTGTCATTCTCAAACGCATCGAAGATCACTGCAGGTTCGGTCGCTTTCGGGATGACGTTGATCTCGCCCATGCCAGTGATCCGGATACGCCAGCCGATGGCCTCCATAATCCTCTGTGCCATGGTTAGGTTCGTTTCCTGATCTTCTGCGACGATGGTTGCTGATAATATCGGTGAATTGTCCGCATAAGAGACTGGAGCCGGCCCACATGATAAGAGCTCTGCGATCAGCTTCGCACCGTTCATGCCTGCCGGAGCGTACCAGCCCCGCTGCAGGAGCACATCCGCTGCCGGCTGCAGTACTGAATAGCATTCTGCCCGGTATGACCGTCTGGAGCCGTCCCACTGCGTTGCAGGTGTGGAGAGCAGGCCCGTGAAGAGCGCTTCTCTGGTGCCGATGTCGTTCTGTCTTGCATCCAGATAGATCCTGATCCATGATTCGCTCTGCGGAGCGTCTGTCATGTCGATATCAGCCGCCTCCATTAAAGAACCGGCAGCCCTTGATACAGAGCCGCCGGTGATTTCATATCTTTGTACGTCCCGCCATGTCCTGGGTTCGACCAGTGTCATGTAATAGCGGGCACTGAATCCTTGATTCCAATTCATGTTGAAGACCACTCCTCGAATGTCAGGCCGTCGAGCGTCTCAGGATCGATCCTCGTGGCCGTGATCGTATAGTTGACCTTGTACCCATCACTGAAGACATTGTTTTCAGAAATATTGATGTTACATGCATAAGACGATCCTTCCGGCGTCCTGATGTGACAGATTCCGTGATAATCCGCAAGTTTTCGTAAGATCGCAATCTTATCACCATCAGTGTCAGCCAGTAAAACTACCGTATAGGTTGCTGTCCTGGTCGATACCGGGTTCCAGTCTCCCTGCTGAGCTCCGCCCAGATAGGAAGTGACTTTGAAGTCCTTGTTCCAGTGGTTCGTCAGGTTTATGTTGAACGGCAGGATCGCAGTCTCGCCTGCAAAATCGATGATGATGCTGTATTCTTCTATCACTGCCTTGTCGATCAGATCCGTCCATGCCGGCTGATTCGTGGCGGTGATATAGTCGCCGTTTATGGTTCTGTGCACGATCCGGTAGCCTCTGCCCTCTCCGATTGCCGGATACGGGTCAATGTAGACCGTTCCGAACTCGCCGTCCTTAACGATCAGCTCCGGCTTGTCTACGGAGATTCTGTAAATATCACAAACATCGCCATCGTCATATTCTTCCGGAGCGATCGGAGTGATCGCGCAGACCATGCCGTTCGTTGATACGGCTCCGTCCGGCATTCCAGCCTGATGATCCCATCTGACCACGAAATCAATGCTTTCAGAAGCCGTCTGTCCCATATCGTCCTCGACCATAGCAATCAGGCGATAATATGCCCCGTCATCCAGGGCGCCGATCAGGTCGGTCACTGTCATCGGGTCTTCGCCGGTCTGGGTCACGATGGCAATGGTCTCGCCTTCGTACCCGTCACGCGGATCGCCGTCCGGACGTTCCATCTGGTACTCGTACAGCCTTTCGATGATCAGGGTCGTGGTCCCGCCGTCTCCGGCGCCTTCGACCGTGGCCGTGAGCGGCATTTCGGTTAATGTATTGATCGTGACCGTTTCCGGATCAGTAGTCAGCGTGACTGCGAATGCTCCAGTGGTCTCGGATGCATACATGCCGAAGTCCTGCGGATCTATATCCACCGGATCATCCAGCGTCATATATCCGACACGGCCGAAGCCGACAATATTGCCTCCGGGCATGTATTTCCAGACGCCTTCTCTTATGATGAAAGCGTATGTGCCCGGTGTATAGTTAAATGCTGCAGCGAACGTGTCTGCATTGATCAGCAGGTCAGTAAAGTCACCTGCAATCGTCTCTGCTTCTGTCTCTGCGTTATAATCAATGACAATGGTCTGTTCTACCAGAGATGTTGCCTCGATTGAGCAGGTCAGCGGTTCAGCAACGTGGATCGTGACCGGATCAGACCACTCTGATTCTTTTCCGGATTCGGACATGACTCTCACACAAAGATCATACGAATTTCCGGCAGTCCATCCTGCTTCCGCTGCATCGATTGAAATATGCTGGTCTCCGGTCACATGAGCGATGATATTCGCATAGCTGAGCTGGTTATTCACAGTCTCGAGCTGACAGATCTCTGCGAAGGCCTGCGGAGTGTCGTCCGTGGTCACATATACCCATGCAGCCGTTACAGATGAATCTTTTGCGATCACACCGTCTGAGAGTGTCAGGACCGGGACTGCCGGAGCAGATGCGAGATCCATGGAGACTGCATCGGAGTAAGGACCATAAGAAGCTGTATCGTTATTGATATTGGCAAGACGGACACGGAAGTACCATGTCACGCCCGTTTCCAGACCTGATACTCTCCAGAAGCCTTCGTTCAGGTTCGTGATCGTGTAGGTCTGCGGTTCTGCTGTGGATTCCCATGCGTTCGGGTTCTGAGACCAGGAAATCTCTGCAGAATTAGCCTGTGTCCAGGACCAGCCCCATTTCAATGCGACCTCGCCCTTTGTTTCAGTCTGTGTACAGGTGACGTTTGTCGGCTCTCCCGGAACCGTACCACCGTCGAAGACCTTATCGGAATGCATGTTGGCCTCGAGCTTGTACGTGTACAGATCGCCCTTCTTAGTGGAGTTTTCCGAACCCTGATATGCAACTACGCCGAATGAGATGTCATTCACGCTCTCCCATTCCGGACACTGGACCGTTGCACTGGTCTCACCATGCGCGATGATCCCAATGTATTTGTCCTTCTGGTCCTTCTGTCGGAAGATGATCGCCAGCTTTGAGTCAGGCACCGCTGAATTATTCTGAGCAGTAACTACGGCTCTGTATGTGGATGAGTTCGGTGTGACGCTGAGATTGGTCGGAGCAGTCAGTTTTCCGCATTTTGTCAGCTCAGGATTGCTGTATTTCATGTTGCTGTCATGCTCGGTCTTGACTCTTACCCATAAGCATTGATCCAGGCCGACAGTATTGCCGATCGTGAATTTTGCTGTGTCTGTGCCTTTTGTGTCTTTAGAGACGTTTGCCTCTGTCCAGGATGCTCCCTGCGGTACAGCAAGGCCTACAGCCGGTGTTCCGATGAAATACTCGACCGTGGTCGCGTCGATCGGGTGCGCGGCATTCGACTGTGCCGTCCATTCTGTGGTAACCGTGGTTGTTCCGCCGGATGAAGTGACGCTCGTGTCGGAGATTTTCGCCTTGTTCGTCTGGGCATATACGTGCTTTGAGTACTTCCACTCCGACTTGCCCGCTGCGCCCCTTGCTCTGACTCGCAGCCATCTGGTATACGAACCGCCCGCCAGAAGCGTCGTGTCTTCTGTAATGGTCTTGCTCCCGGAAGCACTCCCGGATGATGCCCTGTCCGTTCCGGACTGCCATCCAAGCTTTGTGGATGACCATGACAGCTTAGACCCGTCTGTCTCCGTGCAGTCCTTCACAAGCCTTGACTGCCACTGGAAGTCATACAGCATTTTCGGCAGCGTGATGTCATTATTCAGCGACCATGTGAATTTCGTGACGTTTGCATAGTCAGAGCTTAATTCTGCCTTCAATGACGGAACGCTCGGAGCATCTGGCGTCCACGTCTTGCTGCTCCATGCAGACCAGTCCGGCGTATATGTCTTTCTCTTGTCTCCGCTGCCTTCTGAGTATTGTTTCCGCCTTCCTCGTACACGGAAGATGATGTACTTGAATTTCACTTCGACGGTCGGGAAATAATCAGCCAGGTCGATTGAAACAGTCTTCTTTGTCGTGGTCTTGCTGATGCTGATCGGGTTCCACTTGCTCGTGCCGATCATGCCGGTGTTCGCATTGCCGATTGTTCCGGTGTCGGTAGCCGTTCCCAGTGTGCTCTCGTAGTTCTTCGCTTCCAGGTACCACTCAAGCTGCTGGCCTGCTTCATAATCCTTATCGGCGATCTTCCACTCAAAGGTGAATTTATTTCCGTTTCTGGTGATGGTTAACCCCGTTGGTTTCTTTGTAGTCATTAACCTATCCTCATCATTTGCTTAACATTCCGTGCAAAGTCAGCCGCCCATGCTTCAGGGCTTTCGGCTCCGTTCACGGTCATTTCCACGTTCACGATCGGTGCGGGCGATGCCTCAATAGCATCCTCGATGTAATTCTTCAACAGCTCGATCGGCAGCACGGCCTCCGCTCCGTCCTCTCCTACGCCTTTTAAGCCTGACGGCGTATCAAAGATGGTCGGGCTCTGGAAGATCGCGCCTTTTGCGTACCATGCGACTGATACGGTCGGCACACTGTTGGTCTGTGCATCGAACTTGCCGGACATTGAGAAATGCGGCACCTTAATATTCGGGCCATAGATCGGCTGTGACAGCGCTCCCGATACATTGGCGATCATGTTTGCGACGTTGCCCTGGATCATGCCCATGTACGAAGCAAAATTGCTGTTCATGATATTGAGCTGTCCCAGAACGACATTATTGACCGAGTTCATGCCCATCAAGACATTGTTCCGCATATTGATCGTACCCTGGTCGATCTCAGTGTTCGCAGCCTGCATGGACCTGCTCGCCATGTCCTTCGATGCCTGCTCGATCTGCCCGGTGCCGTCCTTGACGCCTTGCGCGGTCTTTTCTGATACGGATTTACCAGCGGAAGAAAATGCCGCAAGGTTTTCTGCTTTGTTTGCAAGGTTCAGTTTTTCGGCGTATTGGTTTGCAATCGTTTCGAACTGCGGTGTCTGGTTTGCTGCCGCATCCGCCAATGCTCTCACTGCGTTGGCTGTCTGTTCCGGACCTTGCTCCAGAAGTTCGTCATACAATGCCTGCGGGAAATCTTTACCGGCTCTCGCGCCCAGGACTTTCATGTCCTCGATCCACTGTTCAACGCCTGCGTTTGCTCCTTGCAGATTCTCTATCATCTTGTCGACGGTCAGCTCCGTACCGCCGCTGAACTCATCGAAGATGCTTATGCTGTTGGATACGGTCTGCTGAACAGTATCCTGCAGTTTTATATATTCTTCTTCAAGCTTCTGTGCGGCTGCCTCCATGGCTGCAAACTCTTCGTCTGTGGTTTCAGCAGCAGCAGAGACTTCAGAAGCAGTATTTGCAGCGGCATCTCCGACTTCGTTCAGGCCGTCAGAAGCGGCGTCCGTCGCGTTCGGTAAGTCGGCACCAATTTTTTCAGAAATATCCTCAAGCGCACCTGGTAGCAAATCCATGTTTTCTTTGGACTTTGCCAATGCTTCGTTCGCTTCGTTATATGCTGCTTCTGCGTCTCTGACAGCCCTTGCCTGATCAGAATACATTCTGCTGGACTCGCCACCAATGCTCAGGATGCCCTCTATTCCGCTGTATGTATATTCTGTTGTGTTTTGAAAATCTTTTGTTGCCTGGTCTAAGGCTTCAGACGCCATGGCCGCAGATACGAGATTATCTGCATATTCCTTGTAAGTTTCTTTCTGGGCCTCAACCATGGCTGTTTTAAGCGCCAAAGCTTCGGCATTGTTTATCATCTCAATGATTTCTTCATTTGAGATTTTAAACGTGCCATTTACTTCGTCATATGCCTCAGCCAAACCCGGAACGCTTGCCGACAGTTGATCGACAGCGTCTTTCAATCTAAACTGTTCAAGTTCATTCTTTTCTGTCTTGTCGAGCAGTTCAATCAGCGTGGATTTATATATTTCCATCTCGCTCACGCTGGCAATCGTATCATTGACCGCTCGTTCAGTGGCTTCCATAGCAGCCTTGTTTTTATCTATGGCCTCATTGGTCGCATCAATGAATCTGGTCAATGATGTTTCTGCCGGTGTGAGAGCATCCATCACAAATTCAAGCGCACCCGCGACTCCTTCCAGAGCAGCCTCCAGAGCAGGCATTGCCGCTTCCGCAAGGTCAGCGCCGACGATCTTGAGCCTGTTCAGGACTTCCCCGAACTCGTCTGTCGGGTCTGTTACAGCTTCGAACGTGGAATCGACGGACCCTTCAAAATCACCCAGGGAATTTGTAAGATCTTCGAGATTGATCTTGCCGTTCTTGACCGCATTGTAAATCGCCCCGCCGGCTCTCGTGCCGAATGTCTCATAAGCCGCTGACAGCTTATCTGACTCGCTGGCGTTACTGTTCATGGTCTGCGTGAAATCTGCCAGGAACGCATCCAGAGGCTTGCCTTCTGCCGTGGCGTTTTTCATGGCAGTCTTCAGGCCCATCATGGTCGTGGAGATTTCCATGCCCGCTGTATCGCAAGATCCCAGGAAGCCCGCCGCATCATATGCAGACAGCCCCATCTCTGTTAGCTGTGCCGCGTTCTGGCTCAATGTGGTGGTCAGCGTGTTCATATCCACGCCGGTATCCTGTCCGACCTTATTCAATGCATCCAGAACGCTTCCTGCCTCGCTCGCGTCCATTCCAAACGCCGCTATGACTTTCGATACATTATCTACAGACGTTGACACATCGGTTTTATTGAGTTTTGCGAACTTAATGAACTGCCCGGAAAGGTCCTCGAGATCCTTGCCTGTCAGTTTGAATCTGGTGTTGACCTCGCCGATCGCCGATCCTGCCTCCTCGAAGCTGGTTGGAATGGACGTCGCAAGGTTCTCCATATTCGTGCGCATTCCTTCCAGTTCCTGTCCGGAAGCGCCTGTTTTTGTCCGGATCGTATCAAGGCCGGCGTCGACTTCCTTGAAGGACTCCATCAGTACGGTACCGACAGCAGCCACACCTCCGACCACGCCTGCGGTCACTCCGGCTATTGTTTTGCCGACAGAGGCCATTGAAGACGAGAGACCAGAAGACATGCTCTTGCCCATGTTCTCTCCGGCAGATTTTCCGGCGACATTGGATACGCCTGTTAATTCCTTTGTGATCGCCGCCTGCGATCCCTGCATTGATGGTATCAGGGTCACGACGGCTTTTGCTACTTCATAGCCTTCAGCCATTGTTGTTTACCTCTTTTTCTGCAAACCATTTTCTCAGTTCATCCGGCGGCAGCGCACCTTTTCCGAAATGTGTCACATCTGGTTTCTTTTCTTCTCTCCACGGACGCGGATACGGTTTTGGCTTTTTCGGTTTCTTTCCCGTACCCTTGGCACAAAGATTCGCATTTACCACGGCCAGCAAATCATATATGCTTGCCAGAATTGCGTTCGTTTTCGACCGTGTCGTCCAGTCGCTCAGTTTAGGGTTCAGCTCTCTCGCCAGCGCTGAATCCGGTTTGATATGTGTTAAAAAAGCATCGAGCGTGCTCCATGACAGAGTACGCCCGACTTCCCTTAATTCATGTCCAGTTTCAACGAAAAAATCTCGTTCTATCGCCTTGCGATGTTTTGTGACGTACTTCGCAAGGCCTAAGATTCCCCCAGAGCCTCATTCTGCTCGTCAGTCTTTGCTTTGTTATATTCTTCGAAGATTCTGAAATATTCAACATCGCCGATTTTCTCATCCTCCAGTTCTGGAGCGATATGCAGGAAGAACTCTTTGCAGATTTTGACCTTTTCTACTGCATTGTCCGTCTCGTTGTATTTGATCAGGATTTCAAAGTCATCTATATTCAATCCGTCTATCTGCGGAATCTTATATTCTTTTCCTTTTTTCCCCTTGATGATATAGGGAGCACGTTCTTTGATCTGGTACATAAACCCTCCTTCCAATTAAAATCAGGCCATGCGGGAATATCCCGCACAGCCTATCATTTAATGTCATGAACTGGAACCGCCTGCTGTCGAGATCAGCTTCAGCGTGTTTTCGAGCACCGTGATGGTCGGTGTCCATGAGATTGCACTGCCCGGCTGGAAGGACAGACCTTCAAGAGCCGTGACCTGGCCTTTTGTGCAGCCGACAATGATCATATCGTCGCCGTCCTTCATGCGGAACAGGAAAGCCTCTTCCGGAGGAAGCGTCGAAAGGGAAAGACCCGCCGTGATCGTGCCGCCTGCTGCCGCAACATTGTCCTCACCGAGAACTGTTGCCAGGGTCTCTTCTGTCGTAGTAATGACAGATGCCTGGGCAGTCTCATCGCTGTCTGTTACGACCATACGAACGATTCTGTTGCCCCAGTCTTTGATTCCCTCTGTAGTTGCATTGATCGATACGGTGAGACCGTCCTGGGACACATAGCCGACCTCTTTCCATGCTGAGGAAAGAGCAGCGTCAGCCGAAGCCGGGAGCGGAGTGCCGACCGGCGCATGATAGAACATGCCAGACACATCACCGATACCAAGTTTAACATCATGTGTCATTGTTATAACCTCCTGTTATATTTCTTCTCTACGTGCACGAGTCAGGATTCTGGCTGTGCACAGTTTCAAATCCGGTCTGACCGGATCGTTGATCGTGGAGCTGAACGTATTCAATTCTGTCATTATTAACGGCGTGGTCTGCGATGATACTGCCTCTTCCAGATGGCCGATTGCGTTCCGCAGTGTTTCCACTGCTTCCGCATCTGTTTCGGCTCGCGAGTCAATCGTGACATCCGCCGCATCAATTTCTCCGATCCCGGCCCAGGTATAATCTGTTCTTCCACCGACCTGCGTGATAAGAACGCAAGGCAGAGTGAAATTCTGTGGCAGCGGTTTGCAGTATGCTGTCACCTTGCCGGTCAGGATCTCTCTGATAACGTCTTCAAAGTCTATTGGTCTCTTCATCGCACCGCCCTCGATAATGCTTTTTCTTCTGCCTCTGCGACCATGGATGCGTGATCCGTTGTATAGACCACACCGACGACACGCCCTTGCCCGCCTCCGGTGAAGACCTTCGACAGATAGCCTTCGCTTTCAGTGTGCAGATTGGCGTTCGCCCTGTCGCATACAGCTTCAGTATGTTGCCTGATCATGCTTTCGACGCCCGGACTGTTGAGGATCTGTTTAAATCCTGCAGATACAAACTCGATCTTTGTGATTTTTCCGCTTGTCATCCAGACCACCTCACAAGATTCAAAAGCATATTGTTTAGATTGCCAGTGGCTGATGTCCAGAGATTCGGCTCGCCGTTGATCTCGTACACCTGCCCATTAAATTTGATACGATCTCCTGCCTGAATGTCTGCGTCTATCGGCGCATAGCAGGTATAACCGTCGAACACACCCAGCACTCGCCCGTCCTGGGACAAAGTATTTCCTGCCGGCTGCATGGAACATCCTGTGATGTCCTTTTCACTGACACTGGTGCTGTCCCAGTCGCGGATCTCGGAGCCACGGACCGTCTTCGTTCCGGGCCGGATTCTGGTAATAGTTTGAGTTGCCCAGGAAAAAGGCCATGCCATCAGAACATCCCCCCAATCCGATACGGGAGAAGAACTTCTTTATTGTCATCCGGGAGAGCCGTTGACCTGGTGTTCCCTGCCCACGATGCGTTATAAGTAACAGACACGCCGCCCACTGCCTCGCTGGTAATGCCGTAAGAGGACGACACTGCATGAGTCACTCTGTGAGCTGTCAGTTCCTTGACCGCATCCATCAGGTCGCTCGGAAGGCCTGCTCTGTAATCAATGACCACAGGTGTGTATTCCGCATGAGCAGGCACAGCATAGACCTTCAGAAGTCCATTCGGTTCCAGCGTATACTTGTTGCATTCCTCGTCGTCTATCGTGATCGACGTGATGCTCGTGACAAATCTCGCCGGAAGCTGGATCAGGATGCCTCCTTTGCCTTCAGAGATACGTCTGTCAAAGAAGGTCGTTGACAGTTCACAAGGCAGTTCAGGATATAAGTGCCACCCGACATAATTGCGAATAGCCGCCGTCGCAGACTTAATGTTGCTTGCGATCCTGGTATCGCCAGAGAACCTGCTGGCGGTGTAAGCATTAAATTCTTCTGTCGTGATAAAATCTGAGAGGGTCCCGTCAACGGAATACCCCCAGTTTGTCAGTCGTAAACTCATTTCTTCACCGCCTTATTCTTCGGAGTTCTCGCTTTGTTCTTCGGTGCAGCCTTTTTTTCTTCCTCTACCAGAACAGCCTCTTTAGGTGCGTCGTTTTCTTCGAATTGGAATATCCTGCCGTTCGGCATTCTGTATATCTTCAGCATGGTCTTTTACCTCCATAAGAAGGAGCGGCCGAAGCCGCCCCCGAAATTATCATGAAGAGCTGGAAGCAGTACCAACGAGTACGAACGCAGCCGGTACACGGGTCGCCAGAGCCATGCGCTCCTCGATCCTGACTGTTACGCGGTTGTATTCGAAATCATCAGCGTCAGTGTTCGCCACTTCTACTCTCTGGCCTTCGCCTGCCTTGGTCACGACAGAAGATCCTGCCTTGAACGCGCCGACGATTGCCTGTCCTGCCGATACAGAGTTGGACTCTACGACCGGAAGGCCCCAGATTCTCGGATTTGCGCTGTATCCGCCGTTGCCGTAAGAGCCGTATGCGGGTCCGCCGAGCAGATACTGCAGATTGCTGTCCTTGGTCAGAAGCAGAGCTTCGAGGTCAGTCGGGTTGATCAGGATCGCGTCTGCAGCGTATCCGGTCTCATTCCTGACGGCCTGTTTTGCTTTCAGGATGTTATCGAAGCTGATGGTGGACTGTCCGACCTGAATGCCGGAAGTCGCAAGCAAAGTGCCAAGAAGGAACTCTTCAACAGCTTTGTCGAACTCATATTTAAGGCGTCCGCGGATCGCGCTCTCAAGGAATGCCCAGTCAGCAAGGAGTTCGTCAGTCTCTTTGATGAAGCCCGCGATCTTGGACAGAGCAACGGTCTTCTGAGAGCTGGTGAAGTGAACCTGATGCTTCTTAGCACCTTCTGCGACGGTCCCAAAGCTTCCTTCCATAGCGCCCATGAGATAATAAGTCAGAGCGTTGCCGGAAATGGTCTCAGATCCGAACAGGGAACGAACAACGAGCGGCTGACGGATGTCAATGACCCTCTTGTCATAATCCATGACCGGGATCGTGTGGCCTTCGCCGTCGTCCGGGCGGGCCTGCGTGTCATTGTACGCTTTGATCGCGAAGCTTCTGGAGCCTTTCTGATTGCGAAGAACGGAAAGATCGGGTTTTTCAACTTCGCTCTTCTTCTCTTCGCCCTGGCCAATAACAGCAACTTTTGCTTTGGCGCGGTCAGATTCTTTGATGAGGGTCTCGAGGGTCTCGATCTGGTCATTGAGTTCCTTTACGCGGTCGGCAACTTCCATGTCACCGGCTTCCATTTTTACGGTTAATTCCTGCAGCTCCTTAACGGCTGCTTCTTTTTTCTCTTTGTAGGTCATTTTACGTTCCTCCGTAAGATTTCATTTGATTTTTTGATAAGTTCCTCGATCTCAGGATTGCTCTGCTTCTGCTCCTCCGGTGCCCCGTTGGCTTTCACATCGTCCTTTCCTTCATCGTTTGTATCCTCAAGCTCTCCCAGGACTCCCTGTAAGAGCGTGATGGCTTCTCTGATCGCATCTGCGTCTTTGGCGCTGTTGCGACGACCTGCCTTGACATCTGTCAAGACTGCGTTCTGGTTTGCCGGGATCGGAACAATGCTCACCTCGAACAAATCGAGTTTTCTGAGCTCGTTCGCCTTCGTGCCGTCTTCCAGTTCGACCGGCCCTGCCTCCAGAACGTCATATGCAAAGCTGAACTGATACACGACCCCGCTCTTGACGATTTCTCGTTTTTCCTGGGCGAGCGGAGTATCAAAAAAACTCGCTGTCATGAGCGGGCCTTTTTCTGTATCTTCTATGCTATCGACTTTTCCGATTATCTGATCCAGATCGTGATTCCAGCAAAGCGGGAACGGATGCCCCGAATCCTCGCGGGCTTTTATCGTCTCCGTAAATGCTCCAGGCGCCACGATATCTCCATAACTATCGACTTTTCTGTCATACGTGCTGAAGTATCCGCTGATCGTGCCGGTATCTTCAGCAGCACTCTTCACTGAAAATTCTTTGTATTTGTGTTCCATAGCTTAATCCTCCACAATAATTTCAACTGAACAGTTGCATCCGCAGCTTTCGTCAGCATCCAGATTGTCATCTCCGGGCCAGTATGCACCATTGGAGAAATTGTCATCGACAGGAACCTTCTCACCGTCCATCATCTGATGTGATGATCTCGGATTGTCGCCCGTCACCCATTGTTTCATGACTCTCTGGCTGTATCCGCCTCGCTGTGCCTGATGTATAGCCTCGATGACCGCCCACGATGCGACCGCCGTTGCGAGCGACCGTCCAATGGTCCCGGAAGTACTTTCACGCTTCTCAAATACTGTTGCAGGTGTGACTTCTTCGTTTTCTTCCTCGGCTGCTTCCAGAAGATCTCTGTATGTCGCGACATTAATTGCCTTTGCCCGTCCTTCCGCCATCGCTTTCAAATAGTTTCTGGTGATGGCTGTGCTGTACTCTGTTCCGATGCTCTTTGCAGTCTGCCCGCCGTGACGATCCGCGATCTCGTCCATGACCGCCTCAATATCATCAGCGAGTTCTGCGTCCCATCTTTCAGCGTCCCACCATCTGGCAGCCTTCGCTCCGAGTTTCGGAAGGACCGAATCGGCTTGACGTTTCATGAACTTTCGCACGACTTCCGCCATGCGTTCGTCCTCTTCTGCATCAGACCGGCCCTTGATCCGGATTGGATCTGACTTATGATGATGGCAGCCGCATTTGCCGGTGTCCTGCACAGTACTCGGTTCCTGCGGGTCCATATGCGTGTCTGTCGGACTGGCCTGATTGCCTTCAACCACATTCAGAGGAACGATCAGTTCATCTCCACCATCGACAGGCGGCAGGTTATTGTCTGCCCTGGCTTCATTCCTGGTCATCCACGGTCCGCCTGTTGCGCTCTGAAGGATCGCCGCACGTTCTTCGAAGCTGCCTTTGAGTTTC
>Ga0310696_10002550_pt1 | contig 23867 bp, 17 predicted proteins | sample AusTroGonzalo_MG_4_FD_203885 | JGI IMG/M metagenome (GOLD analysis project Ga0310696, IMG submission 203885) | Bovine rumen microbial communities from tropical cattle in Woodstock, Queensland, Australia - Gonzalo_02 (v2) (version 2) | ecosystem: Host-associated > Mammals > Digestive system >...
CTTATCCGCCTGGTCCTGGGTCTTATGCAGCCCGCCGAAGGTTCTATAACGGTGGGAGGATTCCCCGCCGGAAGCGCCCTCAGGGGCAATTTCATGTATATTCCCCAGGGTAATTCCCTGCTGTCGGGCACCATCCGCAGCAACCTGCTGCTGGCGGCTCCATCGGCCACCGGACAGGATCTGAAAGAGGCCCTGGAAACTGCCATGGCCCAGTTTGTATTCGACCTCCCCGAAGGCCTGGATACCCCCTGCGGGGAAATCGGCAGCGGCCTCTCCGAGGGCCAGGCCCAGCGCGTAGCCATCGCCCGTGCCCTGCTGCGTCCCGGCGGTGTCCTCCTCCTGGACGAATCCACATCGGCCCTGGACCCCGAAACCGAAAAACAGCTGCTGGAGAACCTGCACCAGCGTTATCACGGCCACAAAACCGTGCTGTTCATCTCCCACCGGGAAGCCGCCCTCCGCTACGCCGACAATACCGTAACCATCCAACCCGAATAAAACTGACCATGAAACGTTCGCTCCTCCTTCTCACCGGCCTTCTTGCCTGCACGCTGCTGCAAGCCCAGCAAACCCATGTGGACGAGATTGCCATCGACACCCGCGGTTCCTTCCTACAGGACTGGTCCGGCAGCGGATACAATTCCAGTTTCCAGGGAGAATACCTGAACCTGCACATCTGGGGACATCTTACAGACAACCTGTCCTTCCGCGTGCGGCAGCGCCTGAACAAGAAGATTGACGAGCAGAACCCCTTCAACGCCACGGATTTCCTGTGGCTCAAATGGCAGGCCACCAGCCACTGGTCGTTCACGGCCGGCAAGCACCCCATCATGGTGGGCGGCTACGAGATTGATTCGGCCCCTATCGACGTGTACTACTACGGCGCCTTCAGCAACAACCTGTACCAGTATTACGCGTTTGGCGTATCGGCCACCTATACTCCTGTCCCCGGACAGGACATCTCGGTCCAATTCATTCCCTCCCCGGTTTCCCCGGCCAAACAGAACGCCTATTCCTATAATTTATACTGGAACGGTTCGTTCACGCCCTGGTGGAAGACCACCTGGAGCTACAACTTCGTGGAGGACGAGCGCAAATGGAAGATGAACTGGATTGTGCTGGGCAACAAATTCCTCATGGGTCCGCTGGTGGTGGACATCGACTTCATCAACCGCGCTTCCTTCGACCAGCCGCATTTCTTCTTCACGGACTGGACCGTTATCGGCAAGGCCATCCTGTCCCTGGGCAAGTGGAACCTGTGCACCAAAGTGGGCTATGAGCGCAATGACGCCGCCAACGTGAACGCCCAGGGAGAAAGCTACGACCTCGTGCTCCCCGCCGGCAACGACTATTTCTACTATGGCGCCGGCATCGAATTCTTCCCGCTGGGAACCGACAACCTGCGCCTGCACGCCGCCTGGTTCCGGGACAACCACGACAACATCCACAACCTGTCCATGGGTATCACCTGGCGGTTCACTATATATAAGAGAAAAGCTTAATACACTAATAACCAATAATTTACCATGAGAGCGAACTACATTATCATCTGTGCGCTTGCCCTTTGCGTCGCCTGCGGGCCCAAGTGGAAGGCGCAGGACGCCGACGGCTACACCCTCATCACCCAAAAGGACGGCCCCACGCTGGGCTATACCTCCGTGGAGATCTTACAGGCCGACGGCTATGCCTTCAAGGACCTGAACCGCAACGGTGAACTGGACCCGTACGAGGACTGGCGTCTGCCGGCCAAGGACCGTGCCAAGGACCTGGCCTCACAGCTTTCCATCGAGGAAATCGCCGGCCTCATGCTGTACAGCAGCCACCAGGCGGTGCCCGGCAGCGCCTATGGCTTCGGCGCGGCTTCGTACGCCTCCGAGAACCATGAGCCCTGGGACCTGACGGAGCAGCAGAAGAAGTTCCTCTCGGAAGATAACCTTCGCGCCGTTCTGGTCACCTCCGTGCAAAGCCCGGAAGTGGCCGCACGCTGGAACAACCGGATGCAGGCCCTGGTGGAAGGACTCGGCCACGGCGTTCCCGTGAACATTTCCTCCGACCCCCGCAATGAAACGGCCGCCACGGCCGAATTCAACATGGGCGCCGGCGGACAGATCTCCCTGTGGCCCACGCCGCTGGGACTGGCCGCCACCTTCGACCCTTCCCTGGTGAAGGAGTTCGGTTCCATCGCTTCCCGTGAATACCGTGCCCTGGGTATCGCCACGGCCCTTAGCCCGCAGATTGACCTGGCCACCGAACCCCGCTGGAGCCGCTTCAACGGCACTTTCGGCGAGGATCCCATCCTGGACCGGGACATGGCCCGCGCCTATGTAGACGGCTTCCAGACCACCGGAAACGGCGGCTGGGGCACGGAGAGCGTGAACGCCATGGTCAAACACTGGCCCTCCGGCGGCCCCGAGGAAGGCGGCCGTGACGCCCACTTCAATTACGGCAAATATGCGGTGTACCCCGGCAATAACTTCGGCATGCACCTGCAGCCCTTCGTGGACGGCGCCTTCGCCCTGCAGGACGGAACGGGTATGGCCAGCGCCGTCATGCCTTATTATACCATTTCCTATGGCAAGGACCCTTCCGGCAAAAACGTGGGCAACAGTTACAACCACTGGATTGTGCAGGAACTGCTGCGGGATAAATACGGTTTCAACGGTGTGGTCTGCACCGACTGGAACATCACCTACGACAACAAGTCCATCGAGAGCTTCGACGGCAAGTGCTGGGGCGTGGAGAACCTCACGGTGGCCCAGCGGCACTATGAAGTGCTGAAGGCCGGCGTAGACCAGTTTGGCGGCAACAACGACAAAGGACCCGTCCTGGAAGCCTATCAGATGTGGGTGAACGATTTCGGCGAGAAGGCCGCCCGGGAGCGTTTTGAGGCATCGGCCGTACGCCTCCTCATGAATTCCTTCCGCACCGGACTGTTCGAGAACCCGTATACCTGCCCCGCCCACGCCACGGAACTGGTGGGTAATCCGGAATTCATGGAGGCCGGTTACAATGCCCAGCAGAAGAGCGTGGTCATGGTGAAGAATCACGGCTCCGCCCTCCCTATTTCCCGTACCAAAGTCTACGTTCCCAAACGCTTCTACCCCCAGACGCCCGGCATGTTCGGCCTGTCCATGGGCCCCGCCGCACATTGGGATTACCCCGTAGACCGCGCCCTGGTAGAGAAATATTACGACTGGGCCGAGACCCCGGAAGAGGCCGATTTCGCCCTTGTGCTCATCCAGGAGCCTTCCTCCGGCGCCGGCTATGACGTGGCCGACCGTAAGAAGGGCGGCAACGGATATGTTCCCATCAGCCTCCAATATCGGCCCTACAAAGCCGATTTCGCCCGTCCGGTATCCATCGCCGGCGGAGACCCCAAGGAATCTTTCACCAACCGTTCCTACAAGGGAAAGAGCGTAAAGACTTACAACGAGGCCGACCTGGACCTGGTCATCAACACGCGTAAGGCCATGGGCGACAAGCCCGTGGTGGTGGTGGTGAGCCTCTCCCGTCCGGCAGTCCTGTCAGAGCTGGAGCCCTATGCCGACGCTGTCCTGCTGCGCTTCGGCGTACAGAACCAGGCGGTGCTGGACGTGGTGAGCGGCGCGTTTGAACCGTCGGCCCTGCTGCCCATGCAGATGCCCGCCGACATGCGCACCGTGGAAGAGCAGATGGAGGACGTCCCCCACGACATGCGTCCCCTCACCGATGCCGACGGCCACCGCTGGGACTTCGGCTTCGGCCTCAACTGGAGCGGCGTCATCTCCGATGCCCGCACCGCCCGTTACGCTAGTGGCGTAAAAGACTGATAACTAAACACATAAGTTTTTTTCTTGATACCAAATGGTATCAAGAAATTTTACAATCATACTAATAATCAATTACTTACATGAGAGCGTACCACCTTATCCTCCTCGCGCTAGCCATTTCCTGCACCCAAAACCCTGTCTTACAGGTGAGTGGCGGCAAGATTCAGGGCATTCCTTCCCAAAAGGCCGATGTTACCGTTTTCAAGGGCATCCCTTACGCCGCACCGCCGGTGGACGGCCTGCGGTGGCAGGCTCCGCAGCCCGTGGAGCCGTGGGAGGGGGTGAAGACCTGCGACAGCTTCGGCCACATCTGCCCGCAGCCCGGTAACAAGCCCGGCACCTTCTACGGAGACGAATTCTACTGGGCCGGTACGCCGGAAGAGAGCGAAGATTGCCTGTACCTGAACGTATGGGCTCCCAGCAAAACCCTGGGAAAGAAAGCCAAACTGCCCGTGGCCATGTGGATCCATGGCGGCGCCTATATGAACGGTTACGGATATGAAGTAACCATGGACGGTGACGAGTGGGCCTCCCGCGGGGTAATCCTGGTCACCATCAACTACCGCCTGGGCGTCTTTGGCTTCCTGAGCCATCCGGAACTCACGGCCGAGCAGGGACAGAGCGGCAACTATGGCACCATGGACCAGATTGCGGCCCTGCAGTGGGTGCATGACAATATTGCGGCCTTTGGCGGAGATCCGTCCAACATCACCGTCTTCGGCCAGAGTGCCGGTGCCATGAGCGTGAAAACCCTGCTGGTATCGCCCCTTTCCCGTGACCTGATGGCCGGCGCCATCATCCAGAGCGGCGGCGGACTCTCTACCCGCGGCCTTACGCCGGAGGGCACACAGGAGCAGTTTGATGCCATGGGGAAGGCCTTGATGGACAACGTGGGCCTCACCAGCCTGGCCGATATGCGCGCCGCCACCACCGCAGAACTCATGGGCGCCTTAAGGGGCATGCTCACCCCGCACCTGGACGGAAAAGTGCTTACCGAGGGCTTCGAGGAGGCGTTTATGGACGGTTCCATCGCTCCGGTTCCCATCATGATCGGCTATAATAAGGACGATATGGGCGGCCTGGGTGGCCCGGCCGTGGACCGCTTCTGCGAGTTGCGCGATTCCCTGGGCTACCCGGTCTACGAATACGAGTTCCTGCGGGAACTTCCCACTGACGAGCAGCATCCTGCTTCGGCCGCCGGTGCCTTCCACTCGGCCGAGCTGTGGTACATGTTCGGCACGCTGGGCCGGAGCTGGCGTCCCTTCACGGAGGCCGATGAGGCCCTCAGCACCCGCATGCTGGATGCCTGGACCGCCTTCTGCAAGGACGGCAACCCTGGCTGGCCCGCGTACAGGCAAAACGCTCCTTATAAGCAATTGTTTGATATTGAATAAGTTTCCGCTACAATACCGGTAGCAGATAATCCCAGATGAGCTGAATTTCCTGACGCATGTTGGGAATGTGGGCGGTGGTGACAATCACGGCATCTTTGTCGGGGATGACGATGATGTACTGGCCGTTGGCACCATCGGCCCGGAAAGCATTGTAGCGGCAGCGCCACAGCTGGTAGCCGTAGCCCTGCAGCCAGTCATTGGTGGCTGGATCGAAGTAGGCGGCTGCGGGTCCTTCCTGCAGTTGGGGAAGCATTTTTTCGTTGATGCCGGCATTGACACAGGGTACCTGTGCCTTGGACATTTCGGCCACCCAGTCGGCGGGAATCACCTGACGGCCGCGGAACTTGCCGCCGCCCAGCAGGCACAGACCCATCCTGGCCATGTCTTCCGTATGCAGATACAGGCCCCAGCCTCCGGTGTTGATGCCGGCCGGGCTCTCCTGCCAGAAGGGCTTTTCAATGCCCAGGGGCTGCCACAGGCGCGTTTCTAGATAATCTACCACCTTCTGGCCCGTCACCTTCTGTACGGCGGCGCTCAACAAATATGTTCCCAGACTGTTATAGCAGTAGCAGGTGCCGGGCTCATACTCGATGGGGCACTCCATAAAACCCTTAATCCAATCTCCGTCACCGCTTCGGGTAACGTAGGTGGGATCCTTGGCATGGCCGGAGTTTATGGTGAGGAGGTGCCGGACGGTGATATCGGCCAGATACTGCTGCGGTTCCTCCGGAACGCTTTCCGGGAACAGGTCCACTATCTTGTCTTCCAGATGCAGGAGGCCCTCCTGGATGGCAAAGCCCACGGCCGTGGAAGTGAAGGTCTTGCTCACGGAGTTCATGATATGGGCGGTGTCCGGCGCTATCTGTTTTTCGGCCAGCACTTTACCATGCCGGAGAACTATGACGCTGTGCAGGTCCTCGCTGCTGTCGGCAACAGCTTGCAGGTACGCCTCGAAGGCCGATGTCAAATCGGCCGAAGCTTTTCCGCGCGGCAGCGGGTCTGTGGGACGGCAGCAGGAGATGACAAGTAATAATAATAATGGAAGATGTTTCATTATGCTGTAATTCATTGATTATTAACCGTTTAATTATTTTTCTTGATACCAAATGGGATCAAGAAAAAAACTTAAGTAACTGATTGACACCCATTTGTCAACAATTCGCAAAACTACGCATACAAATTTACAAAACATTTTGTAACTTTGAGCAAGTTAACTGACCACACCTATGAAACGTTTCTTCTTACTCCTTGCTGCAGCACTTACACTCAGCTCCTGCAGCGTCATGCAGAATTTGAACACCGAGCGCCTGATGCAGGGCGGCGTATATATCGCCCAGGCCCTTACACTGTCTGACGATGACGTAAAAGCCTATGTGCATCAATACATTACCCAGCTGGACGCTCAGAGCCAGGTGCTGCCGGAAAGCAATGCCTACACCAAGCGCCTGCGCAAACTCACGCAGAAGCTGGACGGCGTAAACGAGGAGCCGCTGAACTTCAAGGTATACAAGAACAATGAAATCAACGCCTTTGCGTGTGCCGATGGCAGCGTACGCGTGTACACGGGCATCATGGACGCCATGACCGACGACGAACTGCTGGGCGTCATCGGCCACGAAATGGGCCACGTGGCCCTGCACCACACGCGCAAGCAGATGCAGAAGCAGATGCTCACATCGGCCGCCCTGGCCGGCCTGGCCTCTACCGGAGACAAGATGGCCGCCCTTACGGATTCCCAGTTCGGCGCTCTTGGAGAGCTCATCCTCAACGCCAAGTTCTCCCGTGACATGGAAACCGAGGCCGATGATTACGGTTACAACTACCTGTGCGAAGCCGGCAAGAACCCCTGGGTCATGGTGCAGTCCTTCGAGAAGATGGAAAAACTCTCCGGCGGCAGTACCGGCCAGACCAGCGCCGTGGGCAACCTCTTCTCCTCCCACCCGGATACCGGCAAGCGCATCGAGCACATCAGCCAGCGCTGCCTCAACGACGGTTATAAACGTCCGTAGTACAATCTTTTTCGCAGGTGTTCAATCGTTTTGAGAATTGCGGGAGAATACCTAACTTTGAGATAACCAATAACACTGAGTTTATGAAAAGTCATATCCTTGCCGCTGCATGCCTGTTTTTTGCCGTAGCGGCAAACGCCCAGCAGGCCCTGGGTCCCGGAACGGGCATCGTGTCCCCGGAGATCCACCCTGACAACACCGTCACCTTCCGTTACCACAACCCCAAGGCCAAGGTGGTGCAGATCACCGGAGACTTCCTCCCCACCCGTCCCATCGAAGTGGACTTCGGCGGGCGCAAAGTGGTTTATGACGCACCCGGCGTGGAAGACCTCAAGGAAGGCCCTGGCGGCGTGTGGGAGTTCACATCGGCCCCGCTGGAGGGAGAACTCTATTCCTACAGCTTCCTGGTAGACGGCAAAAAGGTGATGGACCCTTCCAACGTGCACCAGAACAGGGATGTAGCCACCTGGACCAATATCTTCACCCTCAGTGCCAAGCCCGGAGACAAAGGCTGGTACTATGAAGTGCACGATGTGCCGCACGGCACCGTGGCCCATGTCTGGTATGACAGCCCCACCCTCAGCAGCCAGCGCCGCATGACGGTGTACACGCCCGCGGGCTATGAGAGCAACCTTTCCCAGCGCTATCCCGTGCTGTATCTGCTGCACGGCAGCGGCGGAGACGAAGACGCCTGGGCCGACCTAGGCCGCACGGCGCAGATCATGGACAACCTCATTGCCGAAGGAAAAGCCAAACCCATGATCGTGGTCATGCCCAACGGCGTTTGGTTCAACCAGGCCGCTCCCGGCGCCGCAGTGAACAACTTCCAGCCCACCATGGCCAACAGCCGCAGCCAGAGTACCATTGAAATAGAAGACAGCTTCCCGGATGTGATGAACTTTGTAGAAAAGCATTACCGCGTGGCCAAAGGCTATTCCAACACGGCCGTGGCCGGCCTGTCCATGGGCGGCCGCCAAAGCTGCATGCTGTCCCTGCATTATCCCGACACGTTCGGCTATGTGGGCCTGTTCAGCGGCGTGGGTACCATCGAAGGAAACGAGCAGGGCTTCGCCAAGGTCTTTGCCTACGGCCCCAAACTGTATTGGATGGGCTGCGGCAAGGCCGACGGTGTCATGGCCAACACCAAACGCCTGAAGGAATGGTTCGACTTCCAGGGCTTCCCCGCCACCCTTTACGAGAGCGAAGGCGGCCACATCTGGCGCAACTGGAGGGAATACCTCACCATCTTCGCCCAGAAACTGTTCAAGGAAACGCCCAAAAAGCAGAAAGCCGTACGCATGAGCTCAAGCACATCCTCCGAAATGGACGACTAAACACAAGTTACCCCCCGGCACACACCACGCCGGGGGTTTTTTGTATCATTGAACAATCAGACAAACATTTAAACCTTATAAACAGCGCGCGCGTGTAAGAAAGCGTATCTTTGCATAGTTAACACTAAACCTCCATGAAAAAGATCCTTACCCTCGTCACGCTGCTTGCCGCAACCCTTACGGCATCGGCCCAGGGCTGGTTCCGCCAACCCACCCCCAACGACACCCTCCAGAGCGTCCGCGTACTCCCGGACGGCAAAGTCCTGTTCCAGATTTACGCGCCCAAGGCCCGCACCGTGGCCGTAACCGGAGACCTTCCCTGGAACAAGCCCGTGGTCTTTAAAGAAGCCCCCAACGGCGTTTGGAAAGGTGTTTGCGAAGGCCTTTCCGACGGCTGCTTCCGCTACAGCTTCATCGTGGACGGCACCCGGGTACAGGATCCCAAGGCACCCCTGAGTGCCGAACAGGCCAGCGTCTTCACCAAAGGCCCCGGCTACATCAAGGACGTTCCCCACGGAGCCATGGCCCAGCGCTGGTACTGGTCCGAGACCCTGGGAGAAATGCGCCGCATGCACGTATGGACCCCCGCCGGTTATGAGAAATCCAAGGCCAAACTCCCCGTACTGTACCTCATTCACGGTGGCGGAGACAATGACGCCTCCTGGCCCGGCGTTGGCGCTGCAGGCTGGATCCTGGACAACCTCCTGGCCGAAGGAAAGATGGTTCCCATGATCGTGGTCATGCCCAACGGTACCATCACTAACGTGCCCAACGAGGTTCCCCCGTTCGCCCAGGACATGGTCAAGTCCATCATCCCCTTCGTGGAAGCCAACTATAACGTATACACCGACGCCAAGCACCGCGCCGTTGCCGGCCTGTCCATGGGCGGTATGGAAACCATGGAAGTGGCCTTCAACAATATTGACATGTTCACCCACGTGTGGGTACTCAGCTCTTCGCTGATGCCCGGCCAGGACCCCGCCGCAGAGAGCGAGCGCTTGAATGTGAAGAAGAACGCCGCCAAGATGAACAAGCAGTTCAAGGCCCTTGTCTTCACGCAGGGCGGCCCGGCCGACATCGCCTACAAGAACTGCGAGAACACCCGCAACCAGCTGGTCAAGGACGGTCTCAAGTTCGACTACATGGAGAACGCCCAGGAAGGCCACAGCTGGGCCACCTGGCGGGCCGATCTCCAGACCCTCGCCCCTACGCTGTTTAAATAACCAATATACCATATGAAAAAAGTACTTCTGTTTATCGCATCGGCCGTTGTATTGGCATCGGCCTGCGGCGGTCCCGTGTCCCCTCAGGACAAGCTCACCGTCAATGACAAGAAAATCAACGACCTCATCGCCCAGATGACCCTGGAAGAGAAGGTGAACATGCTGCACAGCAAGACCAACATGTCCAGCGCCGGCGTTGAGCGCCTGGGCATTGCTGACATGAACTATGCCGACGGTCCCTTCGGCATCCGCGAAGAAGGCCAGCCCAACGGCTTCATGAGCGCCGGCTGGACACTGGACAGCGCCACCTACTTCCCCACCGGCAGCGCCCTCGCCGCCACCTGGAGTGAGGAACTGGCCTACAAATACGGCACCGGCATGGGCAAGGAAGCCCGCCTGCGCGGCAAGGACGTCATCCTGGGCCCGGCCGTGAACATCCAGCGCCTGCCGGTAGGCGGTCGCACCTATGAGTACCTGAGCGAGGATCCCATCCTCTCCGCCGCCCTGGCCCTGGAATACACCAAGGGCTGCCAGGACGAGGGTACCGCCGTATGTATCAAGCACTTCGCCGTCAACAACCAGGAGACCAACCGCGGCAGCGTAGACGCCCAGCTGGACGAGCGCACCCTGCGTGAGATCTACCTCAAGCCCTTCGAGCGCGCCATCATCGAAGGCGGCGCCATGAGCGTCATGCCCGCCTACAACAAGGTAAACGGAGATTACTGCTCCGAGAATGAGCACCTCCTCAACGAAATCCTGCGCGGAGAATGGGGCTTCAAGGGCTTCACCGTGAGTGACTGGGGCGGCACGCACAGCACCATGGGTGCCATGCTGCACGGTCTCAACGTCCAGATGACCGGCTCCAACTACCTGGGCCAGCCCGTCATCGACTCCATCGCCACCGGCGCCCTCACCGAGGACCTGGTAGACGAGAAAGTACGTCAGATCCTGCGCGTACGCTTTGCCATCGAGGCCGTTCCGGCCGATGTGGCCAACACCGTCATGACTTCCCAGCCCGAGAGCCAGGCCATCGCCAAGGAAGTGGCCGAGAAGAGCATCGTACTCCTCAAGAACGAAGGCGTCCTCCCCATCGCCAAGGATGTGAAGAAGATCGCCGTCATCGGCCAGAATGCCGTCCTCAAGACCCAGAGCGGCGGTATGGGCGCCGGTGTGAAGGCTCTGTATGAGGTTACTCCGCTGGAAGGCATCTGCAAGCGTGCCGGTGAAAACGTGGAAGTTTCCTACGCCCCCGGTTACAAGACTATCGCTTTCCGCTGGGGACCGGCACCCGCCAATCTGGACCCGCTGGAAGCCCGTTCCAACGATGAGCCCGCCGATCCCAAGCTCTTGGCCGAGGCTGTTGTGCTGGCCAAGGACGCCGACTTGGTCATCTTCGTCGGCGGCACCAACAAGAGCATCGAGACCGAAGGCAGCGACCGCAAGGACATCAAACTCCCCTGCGGACAGGAAGAACTGGTACAGGCCCTGTACGCCGTGAACCCCAACCTGGTCACCGTACTCATCAGCGGCGGTCCCACCGACCTCCGGGTCCTGGAGAAAGCCTCACCTGCCATCGTTCAGGGCTGGTGGAACGGCACCGAGGGCGGCACCGCCCTGGCCGAGGTCCTCTTCGGCGATATTGCCCCCTCCGGCAAACTGCCCTTCACCTTCCCCAAGATGTTGGAAGACTCCCCCGCCTATGCCATGGGTAACTTCCCCGACAAGAGTGCCGGCGGAGACCTCTTCTCCCTCCTCTATCGTCCTGACGTGATGAAGATGACCCCGGCCGAGCGCCAGAAACTCATCGACTCCATGCCCAAGCCCGTCTCCAAGTACACCGAGCGCTTCTATGTGGGCTACCGCTGGTTCGACACCAAGGAAATCGAACCCATGTACGCCTTCGGCCATGGCCTGTCCTATGTAGACTTTACCTATGGCGACATCGCCGCCAAGGCCGGCAAGGATGTGATCAAGGTGAATGTAGACGTGAAGAACGAGGGCGATATGCCCGCCGACGAAGTGGTCCAGCTCTATGTGAGCCGTCCCGAAGCTAAGGTGGAATGGCCCGTGAAGGAACTGAAAGCCTTCAAGCGTGTTTCCCTGAACGCCGGTGAAACCAAGACCGTCACCCTGGAGATTCCCGTGAAGGAACTCCGCTACTGGAACCTGGAGACCAACGCCTGGGATCTTGAGCACGGTAAACTGGACATCCTGGTGGGCAGCGCCTCCGACGACATTCGCGTAAAGACTGATTTTACCATCTAAGATGAAAAAAGTTTGGATTCTTGGCGCAGCCTTGCTGCTGGCGGGTTGCGCCAGACCTTCGGCCCAGGTGGAGAAGGTAGAGATTTGCACCGAGGTGGGAGACTACGGCCTGCTGGTGGACGCTATTGAGATTACCGTAGCTAACCCCCGTTCCATCAAGGGTTTAAAGGCCGAAGACTTCGACCTGGTAAACAATGTTTCCGGCGCTTTCATCGATGCGGCCACGGGAAAACCCTCGGAGCCCTATGAGGACGACGAAATAGTTGTGACCCTCAAGGACAAGAACGTGCTCCGCATCGAGGCCAAGCCCTTCAACAAGGCCGGCCGTATGGAAAGCTTCTTCAAACGCGTTCCCTGGGAACTGCAGTGCGCGGCCGATTCGGCCCTCAACGTCACGCCCGACAAGGTGGCCGATGAGCACATCGCCGTGCTGGAAGATTGCATCCACGGGGAATTCAGCTTCGCCGGTCTCACCCGCGAGTACATGTTGCACCTCCCCAAGGACGCCGACGGCAACGTCATCAAGAACGTTCCCCTGCTGGTCTGGCAGATTGGCGGCGGTGAATACGACAAGGACATGATGACGGTGGCCACCGCCAACCGCTGCCTGGTTTCCCTGGCAACGGAGGGCATCCCCTGCGCCGCCCTGGTCTTCGCCCTGGCCAACCCCAACTACTCCTACAGCGCTTCCCTCTTCCCGGAGAAGATTGAGCTTATCGACCGCAACAACGCCCTCCAGATGGCCTTCATCGATACCCTCATTGCCGATGGTACCGTGGACGGCAACCGTCTGTTCTGCGCCGGCGCCTCCTCCGGCGGCGGCTGCACCATGCGCTTCATGATGCAGTTCGCTAATCGCTTCAAGGCCGCTATCCCCTGCTGCGCCATGGATCCCATCGTGCCCATCCACAAGGTGGACGAGAAATATCCCGGCCAGTACTCCAAGGATGTGGAAAAGGTATGGAAAGGCAAGTGCGTGTATAAATGGGACGGTGAAAAGATGGTGCTCTCCACCATGGACATCCCGGCCTTTGTGAAGCTCCCCATGTACTTTGTGCATGCCGCCACCGACAACACCTGCAAGGTAGCCAGCACCTATGCCTACAGCGCCGCCCGTGAGCGTATGGGCGCCACGCAGGACAAGGTCCTCATTTACAGCGACGAAGACCTGGTCTCCTGGGGCGTATCCCCCTTCATGGCCCACTTCTCCTGGGTTCCCCTCCTGGACGACTACTCCGAGGGCTCTCCCATGGACTGGATGATCAAACAATTCTAAAATACAACTGATATGAAAAAACTCTTTGTAGCAATTGCTGCCCTGGCCATCGGCCTTTCCGCCAATGCCCAACAAGCCCTGTGGGGCGGTCCCTCCGTGGAATCTCCCGTTATCAATGCCGACGGTACCGTCACCTTCCGTTTCCAGGCCCCCAAGGCCGTGAAGGTGGAAGTCACCGGCGATTTCCTGCCCACCCAGAAGGTGGAAATGGACTTCGGCGGCCAGAAGTTCATGGCCGATATGCCCGGTGTGGGTGAGCTCAAGGAAGGCAAAGGCGGCGTATGGGAATACACCACTCCTTTTGCCGTGGCTCCCGACATGTACAACTACACCTTCCGCGTAGACGGCGTTTCGCAGATTGACCCCCACAACATGTGGGTGAACCGCGACGTAGCCAGCCTCACCAGCGTGCTGCTGGTTCCCGCTCCCGGCGAGCGCAGCGACCTCTATGCCATCCACAAGGTTCCGCACGGCACCGTTTCCAAGATTTGGTATCACTCCGAGACCGCCGGTTTCGACCGTCGCCTCACCGTGTACACCCCTGCCGGCTATGAGACCTCCAAGGCCAAATACCCTGTGCTGTACGTCCTGCACGGCATCGGCGGTGACGAAGACGCCTGGGTCACCCAGGGCCGCGCCACCCAGATCCTGGACAACCTCATCGCCCGCGGAGAGGCCAAGCCCATGATCGTGGTGTTCACCAACGGTAACATTTCCTGCGAGGCCGCTCCCCTTGAGAACGCCCAGGGTTATGTGAATCCCACCATGAGCCTGCCCCAGACCATGGAAGGCACCTTCGAGAAATCCTTCCCGGAGATTGTGAAGTTCATCGACAGCCGCTACCGCACCATCGCCAAAAAGCAGTCCCGCGCCATCTGCGGCCTGTCCATGGGCGGTTTCCACACCCTGAACCTGTCCATCAACTATCCCGACATGTTCAACTACAGCGGTATGTTCAGCGCCGCCATCGGCGTAAGTGATCCTTCCATCAGCCCCATGTACCAGGACTTCGACGGCAAACTGGCCAAGTACTTTGCCAAGAAACCCGCCCTGCTGTGGATTGGCTGCGGCAACACCGACTTCCTTTTCAACGCCAACAAGGAGTTCATGAAGAAACTGGACGACAACAAGTTCCCCTACACCTTCATGGAAACCGACGGCGGCCACATCTGGAAGAACTGGAGAATCTATCTGAGCGAGTTTGTTCCGCTGATCTTCAAATAGTTGATTATCCAGCAATTAATAAAGAAGACGGGTGGCATTTAACCAACCCGTCTTCTGTGTTATAGTATCGGCGTCCTAAAAGCCTCCGCCAGGGCCGCCAAAGCCGCCGGGGCCACCACCGGGGCCACCGAAACCGCCAGGGCCGCCGAAACCACCGTTCCGTTCGAACTGACGGCGCATCTCGCCTTCCCGGCGACGCTGTTCACGTTCTTCTTCACGGCTGACTTCCTTCTTATAGGCCTTGAACTGTTTCTTGTCCAGGATCTGCGCCAGTTCATCTTCATATTCGGCCTTCCGCTCATCCATCTCATCGGCGGCCTGCTGGGCCTCTTCCATCCGCTGCTGCATCTGGTCCATCATCTCCTTGCGCTCCTCGTCCGTCATATTCTCCATATTACGGAAGTTTTCCCGCATGGCACGTGCCGTGCTGTCCGACTGACTGGGTCTCTCTCCCTCGGCCGGCCGATTCTCCTTCATGAACGCTTCCCGCATCTTGTAAGGAATGGGGAAGGAAATCTTTCCCACATAGGCGGCATTCAGCTCTCGGACTTTTTCGGCCTGCTGCTCGTCCAGCTTGTATTTTTCCACCATGAATTCGGAATACTCGGCCACAAGCGCGGCGTTTCTCTCCGGCTGACTGCCAAAACGCATCATACCGCCACCCATCATCATTCCGGGGCCCGGCTGGGCCATCGCGGCGGAAATTGCCAGCAGCACACCGGCTGCCATCAACATCATCTTTTTCATTTGCAGATATTTATTTTGTTAACTGATTAAAAACTTACTCTAAAAACCACCGCCCATACGCATACCGCCGCCACCCATGCGCATGCCACCGCTGCGCCGTCCATTGAAAGAGCCGAAGCGATAAGCCACGGTGAGGATGACGTAACGGCCCAGCTGGTTGGTGCGCGTTTCCGAGTACATGTTACCCGACTCGCTGATGGAAAGCGTCTTGGCCTGATTCAGGATATCATAGGCCCGCAGGCCGATGGTAAAGGAGCCGATGTTCTTGGAAACCTGCGCGTTGAGCAAATGCTCCGGGCTGGGGCTGGTGGTGTAGCCGTTGTACCAGACGTAGTTATAGTCGGACTGGATGGTCCATCCGCCCAGCGGAGTCCAGTTGACGGAAAGGGATGCGCGGTTGTCCCAGGTCATACTGGTGGAAGCGCCGGTGACAACCGTGTACCAGGATTTACGGGCATTGGTGCGGCCGGAAACCACTACCTCCACATAATCGTTCCGGAAAGTGAAACGCAGCTGCTCAGAGAAATTGAGGGACCGCAAGGTATTGGTAACGAACAGGTCACTGGAGGCAAAATCGGGGAAATCATTATGGAAACGCTCGTAATCGAAGGTGCCGGTGTCCCCTCCCGTAATATAGGTATCCATATTGATGCTTCCCCTGTTCTTTTCTACATAGCTGCCGGACTGGGAATAGTTCACATTGCCATTGGTGCTGAAGGAGAAGTAATTGGAGCGTGCGATGGGAGTATTGTAATTGAGTCTCAGGCCCATGTTGAAAGAGGTGGGGCCGTTGACCGGATAGGAATACTGGGCCGAATTGCTGCCGTACCAGATAGAATTGACGATAGGGTTCGTGACAAGGCCGCCTTCGAGGGATAGATTCAACGAAGAGAAGGTACGCATGTTACTGTGACGCAGCTCGGCACTGGCGCTGTGGCTGAAATAGGGCTTTAACCAGGGATTACCGAAACTGACGCTGAGCGGATTGGCATTGTCGGGAACCGGCATCAACTGGGATACGGACGGCTGGCTGGACCGGCCGTTGTAACGGAGGTTGAAATTGGTATTATCGCTGTGATTGTAGCGGACCATGGCCCGGGGAGCAAAGTTGAGCACTTTGTTCTCATACGTCTTCTCCTCCCCGTTGCGAGTGGTGGAATTGAAGGTATTCGTCGGCATCAGGCCGATACCCACCTGGGCGTTGAGCCGCTTGTCCTGGTAGAGCAGGTTGGCTCCCACGTTCTGGGTAATGGAGCGGTTGATAATACGGTTGGAGTACGCATTGTCCAGCACTTCGCCGTCACGGCTGTACTGGTCCCATCCGCCGGTGAAAGGATTCGGGTTCAAGCCACTGTCGTACGTATCCTTGATGGACGAAGAACGGTTCCAGGTAAGGGAATAGTTTCCTTCCACGTAGAAATTGTTGCCGAGAGGCTCGGTATACGTGAGGGTTCCACCCACGGAAGCGTTTTTCTGGCTTTGGTCGTAACGCTGGTTGATGAGCGAATCCTTCTGGGTGCCGTCAGGCAGGAAACTGGAAGTCAGGGACTGGTTAAGGCCTTGCGTAGTGCTGTTGCTGAGGCTGTAATTGGCATTGAAGGTGAGCGTACGTCCGGGAATGCCCAGGCGCTGACGCAGGAGGAACCGGCCGCTGGTAGACAGGTTCTTGCTGTCCGATGCGCCGGCCGTGAAACCTTCGCTGGACTTGGTGGAAACACCGTCCACTATGTTCTCACGCAACTGGTTGGAACCCGACACGGAATGGGTATTGCCGAAGTTGATCTGCGGTTCAAAGAGGATAGAAGTATTATCGGAGAACTTATGTTCCAGTCGGATGCCGAAGCGGTGCCCGTTGTTATTAGACTCGCTGAAGCTGTCGGAAGTGTTGGCAATCTGAGAGCCGTCGGCCAGGTAGTTCACAGAATAACTGTCCCGAGTAAGCTGGTTATTGGCGCCGTTGTAGACGTAATTGCCGCCCAAGTTCATCTTATTGTCCAGCAAATCCCAGGCGCCATTGGCACCTACCATCCAGGAAGTGGTGATACCGTTGCCGCCGGCCCCGCCGCCGAAACCGGAGAATCCGCTTCCGAATCCTCCCATCCGGCCGCCGAAGCCCATGTTGTTGGCATTATTGGCATTGGTGATGAGGGCCAATTGCCGGCTGGTGGTGAAATTGGCCAGCAAGCCGTTTTCGGTAAAACGCCAGCCTTCCTTATACCACTTATGGTCCGTATCATTATAGACCCCCTTTTCCGGAATATCATGGCCCACACCGGCCGTGATATTGCCTACAAGACCGTTCATGGAATTTTCGGTCAGGCCCAGGTCCAGCACATTCTCTTCCGATCCGTCGTCAATTCCGGTAAACTCGGCCTGTTCGCTCTTCTTACGGATGACCTTGATCTTCTTGATCATCTTGGCCGGGAGGTTCTTGGTGGCCATGGTAGGGTCATTCTGGAAGAAAGTCTTTCCGCCCACGGTAATCTTGTCGATCTTCTTGCCGTTGACGGTAATGGACCCGTCATCTCCGATCTCCACGCCGGGAAGTTTTTTCAGGAGGTCTTCCAGCAAATCACTTTCCGTTGTCTTGAAAGCGGCTGCATTGTACTCGACCGTATCCTTTTTGACGATAACCGGGTTGCCAACATCCTGCACGGTGGCCGCATCCAGGGTTTCGCTGTCAATCTCCATCTTGACAACCCCCAGGTCCAGGTTCTTGTCGGCATTGAACGTAATGGTCTTTCTAAATGGCTTATAGCCAAGCATTTCGGCCTTTATCTCATAGGTTCCCTTGCGGACTTCTTCAAAAGTACCGTTTCCCTTTTCATCACTGAGGATGTATTTATAGGCGGTGGTCTTTCCGGGAACCGTGAGGGAAACCGTTGCATAGCCTACCGCTTCACCGTTGGCGGCGTCCTGGAGCCGGAGGGTGATGTTCTGGGCAAAGAGGACTGTACAGGATAAAAGGGTGGCGAAAGAAAGGATAAAACGTCTGGCCGGAATGTTCATAGAAGTTTATTTTGTTTACTGTCCTTTAGACAATAATCAGGACAATAGGTTTAAAAAACAGAGAGGGTTATTTGCCCTCTCTGTCCATTTTGTTTGTATTTTTAACACTACTTGAACAGCAGCTGGGCAAAGGTGTTCAGGTACAGGCGCCAGTTGGCCCAAACGTGACCGCCATCGGAGGCAAAGAGGACGTGGTCCATGCCGTTGCGGGTAAGGGCCTGATCCAGGATTTCGGTGCCGGGCCAGGCGAAATCGGCCGTGCCGCAGCCAATCCAGTACAGCTTGTAGCCGGCTTTCTTGATACCCTGCAGGTCGGCGTCCAGGTGGTCACTCTCGCGGATACCGCAGCTCATGGGGCAGATGTAGTTGAACACGCCCGGGAACAGGATGGTGGCCGATGTGGTGTGTCCGCCGCCCATGGACAGGCCTGCGATGGCGCGGCCGTCGGCCTTGGCGATGGTACGGTACTCCTTGTCAATGAAGGGAACGATCTCTTTCACCAGGGAGGTCACATAGGCATTCTGCCACTTGGGATCCTGACGGTCCATGGGTTCGGCGCCGATGCCCAGGGTGTTGGCGGCCTTCTGGTTGGGATTGCCGTTGGGCATCACCACAATCATGGGCTTGGCCAGGCCTTTCTCGATGAGGTTGTCCAGGATCTGGGCGGCACGGCCCATGGAAGTCCAGGCTTCCTCGTCTCCGCCACCACCGTGCAGCAGATACAGCACGGGATATTTGGCCTTCTTGTTGGCTTCGTAGCCGTAGGGAGTGTAAACCACCATGCGGCGGCTGTATCCCAGGCTGGGGCTGTCGTACCAGCGGGTGGTCACAGAGCCGTGCTTGGTGGCCTCATAATAGTTCTCGGAACGCTCGCCGGGGATGAACAGCATGTTCAGGTAACGGCTGCCGTCACGCTGCACTTTGTCGTTGAGGGGGTCGTTCACGGCCACACCGTCCACAATAAAGTTATAGGTATAGATCTCCGGGGTGGGAGCATCCACGGTCACTTCCCAGATACCGCCTTCACCTTTCTGCATGTCGATGGAGTCAGTCCAGGGATTGGGCATCCAGTTGCCGGAGAGTTTCACTACGGTGGCGTAGTTGGCATTGAGGCGGAAGGTGACCTTACCGTCCTTCACTTCAGGGGAAACGATGCGGGGCCCACGGTTGCCAAAAGCAAAGTTGGTGAGCTCCTGCCCGCAGAGGGTGCTCACTGCCAGGGCGGCAGCTGCCATAAGGGTAAAGAGTTTCTTCATATCTGTGTGTGTTAAGGATTATGTAATCTGTTAGCTTCCACAAAATTACAAAAGCAGAGGAGGAAAAGCATTCCCCCTCTGTTCAAATGTTTTTTCATATGAACAAGCCTGGCTATAATTCTTGTAAAAGCCCAACTAATATGGGAATGTCTGTCTGCACTGTTTCCCAAAGCAGTTCCGGAAGAATAGTCGCATAACCGTGTACTAGCACGTGGCGCATACGAATCATACCATCCCACGGCACGTTGGGATGAGCCGATTTATATTCGTTTGAGACCATATAGGCGGCCTCTCCTATAATCTCCACGTTCTTTATGATGGCAAAATAGCGGAGCTTGTCCTTGCAGAACGTATCAAAGTCCAAACCTTCAGAGAATTCCGTCACATTTCCGGCGGCTTCAAGAATATCTTGAATTCGGCCCGAATCTCTAGCTGGCTCTCTCATAAATAAGGACTTTATCGCGCTGAATGCTTTCACGCGCAAATGGTTTCACACTTCTGTCTACGACAAGATCTATGCTTTTTCCCGTTGCTTTTTCCATTTTCAAGATTAACTCTGAAAAAGACATCAGGCCCATAGGCTGTGAATTATCCAGGGAAACAAGAATATCAATGTCACTGTCATCTCTTTCCTCCATACGGGCAAAAGAGCCGAAAACCCAAGCCTTACTCACAGGGGCGCCAGATAAGCACTCCTGAAGAGTGCGTACTATAGAAACTCGTTTCTGATTCAATTCCCCAAGTAGTTTCTCCACCTCCTCTTTTTTTCCTTTTCTGGCGGCATAACGCATAAGGCGCGGGATATGAACGGGATATGTCTCTATCATTTGCAGAAAACGCAATTTTCTTTGATTAGACTCTTTTTGATTCTCCTTGTCCGAAATCAAATCCACCAAGATCTTTTCCAGAGTAGGAATGAGGATCCCTTCAACACTGACAACTGGCGCCTCCGTTATCATAGGTTTAACCAGAATGAACTGATGCAGATATGGGAGCATAGCTTGGGCCAGCCGGAATGGAGCCACATTCTCAAATCTACCGAGCAACTGCCCCGTTACACTATCTACCTCCGATTTAGGGACTTCCACAATTAAGTTTTCTTCCGTTTCTGTCAGAACAAAAATAAGTCCCTGGCGATTCTCTTCAAGATAATCCGCCACTGCCCTCATTTTGGGTGATATGACTACTTTTCGTTCCATAGTGCAAAGATAGAATTATTTTGGCAATAATTATAAAATATTGCCAAAATAATCAGGGCCGATCGCGCAAGCGACCGACCCCGAAAACGTATTCTATTTAGGCGGATTATTTGAACAGCTTCTGGGCGAAGGTGTTCAGATAGAGGCGCCAGTTGGACCACACGTGACCGCCGTCAGAGACGAAGTAGATGTGCTCCAGACCCTGCTCGTTGAGCTTGGCGTGCATTTCTTCGGCACCCTGGAAGAGGAAGTCGGTGTTACCGCAGGCCAGGAAGTAGAGCTTCACGCCAGCCTTCTTGAGGGTGGCAATCTGCTCGGGCGTTGCGGTGCCGGCAGCACTCAGGGGGCAAATGTAGTCAAACATTTCCGGATACAGGATGGAAGCGCTGATGGTGTGACCACCACCCATGGAAAGGCCGGCGATAGCGCGGGAAGAAGGTTTTGCAATGGCGCGGAAGTTCTTTTCGATGAAAGGAACAATTTCCGTGCAAAGGCTCTTCACATAAGCGTCGCGGTTGGCGGGATCTCTCCAGTCATAGGCTTTCTCGGGGATATTGAGGGTGCGGGCAGCGGCCTGGCCGGGGTTGCCGTTGGGCATGACCACGATCATGGGCTCTGCAAGGCCCTTCTCAATGAGGTTGTCCAGGATCTGGGCGGCACGGCCCATGGAGGTCCAGGCTTCCTCGTCACCACCGGCGCCGTGCAGGAGGTAGAGCACCGGATATTTCTTCTTGGTGTTCTGCTCGTAGCCGTAAGGAGTGTACACGGTGAGACGGCGCTCCATGCCCAGGATTTCGCTGTGATACCAGGGATGGGAAACGGTGCCGTGCTTCAGTTTGGCTTCACCGTAGTTCTCCGTACGCTCTCCGGGGACCAGGAGCATGGGCAGGTAACGGGTACCGTCACGCTGTACCAGTACGTTCTGGGGGTCGTTCACGGCCACACCGTCCACTACGAAGTTGTAGGTGTAGATTTCCGGAGCGGGAAGCGGAATCTTCACAGACCACACGTTGTTTTCTCCGCGGGTCATGTCAATGGTACCGCCCCAGGGATTGGGCATCCAGGAGCCGCTGAGTTTCACCACGGTGGCATAGTCGGCCTTCAGGCGGAAGGTAACGCTGTCGTTCTGAATCTCGGGAGAAACGATGGGTTTCTGGCCCCAGAGGGAGAAGTTGGTGAGTTCCTGGGCCTGCAGGGTGCCTAAGATGGCCAGGCCGAGGGCGAGGGTAGATAAGATTCGTTTCATTTCAGTGTTGTGTGTTTTTTATTATTTAAATGATTCGCCGACTTTCTTCAGCGCCTTGGGCAGGCATTCCTGCCAGAAATCCCAATAATGGATACCGTCGCGGGCAATGTATTCCACCTGGAGTCCCTGTTCCTTCATATAGTTGGCCAGATTCTCCGTATCGGCATTGCTCACGGTGGTGTCCTGGTTACCTACCTCAAAGGTAAAGGGAGGGAACACAGACTTGTCACTCTGGGCATCCACCATGCCTTTCATCATGTCGTAGCCCACGGCGGGGCTCATGGCATAGGCATAGGTGAACTTGTCGGGATATTTCAAGGCGTTGTAAGTGGTGCCGAAGCCGCCCATGGACAGGCCGGCGATGGCACGTTTACCGTTGCCGCCGAAGGCTTTCTCCACCTTGGGCATCAGTTCCTCATGGAAATACTGTTCCCAGGCGCCCATATAGAAATCGGACAATCCGTTGGGCATGACGATGATCATGGGAACGCCGCCGTCCTTCACATACTGCTTGGCAATTTCGCGGGCATTGCCCTTCTCTACCCAGCAGCGGTCCAGATGGCTTTGGTCGCCTGATTCATAGCCATGGAGCAAATACAGGACCGGATAGGTCTTGTTTTCGTCATAGCCGTTGGGCAGCCACACGGAATAGGTCATTTTCTGGCCTTTGTAGGCACTTTGGATGGTAAGGTCCTGATACAACTTGTCTTCTTTACCCAACAAATCGATCAGGTTGCTCTTGCCATTCTCGTCATCTACGGGTTGGGTGGCCTTGTTACAAGCACTGGGGACCAAGATCCCCAGTGCCATTGTAACAATCATCCAAAAACGGAAGAGTTGTCTCATCGTTTAGAATTTGACCAGGTAGGTAAAGCCGTTTCCGCAGAAGGAATAGAGCTTTTCGCCGGCCTTCACAACGGTAACCAATTCACCGGCGTTGATATCTACGCGGACGCCGTCCTTCATATAGTAGGAACCGCCGGAGATACCCCAATCCGGGAAGTTATAACCATTGGCAATGATCAGGGACTCGCCCAGACCCTCTGCATATTCCTTGCACACATAAGTGCCGGTAATATCGGCATCGACTTCCGTATACAGTTCGAAGGTGCCAGCGGGTGCGTCGTCCTCGGTAACAGTGACCAGGTGCTTATTCTTACCTGCTTCCGTGGTGGAAACGGCATCGGCACCGGCAGTACCGAATACGATGCCTTCACCCATCTCCGAGCCGGCGACCACGATGTCCGTACCGGCCACGTTGAAGACATAGGACTTGTCGGAGAGCTGGGCGATGACCACGGTCTGGCCGGCAGCCACATCTACGCGGGTACCATCCTTCATAAAGTAGGAACCGCCGGAAACGCCCCAATCCGGGAAGTTGTAACCGTTGGCGATGAGGCCGGCCTCACCAGCCATTTCTGCATATTCCTTGCAGGTATAGGTACCAACGATGGTAGTAGCATCGGGCTCTACGAAAATCTCGAAGCAACCGGAAGGATTGCCGTCACCGTCAATCAGGTTGATCAGGTGTTTCTTCTTACCGGCATCGGTATCGGAAACAGTATCGGCCATCTGGTTTTCCACGATGATGTCACCAATGACGGGATCGGGATAGAAAGCCAGTTTGCCGGACCACTCCATTCTGTAAGGAGTGCCATCTTCGCAGAAGAGGACGCAATTGATGGTGTAAACGTCATCCAGGCTATAGGTTTTCTTTTCGGTATCTACAGCCTGACGGGCAACGACCACGCGGCCGGACTTGACGCCCTTGCCGTTCACAGTGGTCTGGCCGCTGATGAAGTTGCCGTTCTGGGCGGCGGCGGCGGTAGCCTCAATGTAGGTATTCTCGGTGAGGAAGAACTTGTTGCCTACCAAA
>Ga0310696_10002556_pt1 | contig 23843 bp, 20 predicted proteins | sample AusTroGonzalo_MG_4_FD_203885 | JGI IMG/M metagenome (GOLD analysis project Ga0310696, IMG submission 203885) | Bovine rumen microbial communities from tropical cattle in Woodstock, Queensland, Australia - Gonzalo_02 (v2) (version 2) | ecosystem: Host-associated > Mammals > Digestive system >...
TATACCCTGTCTCTTTGTAAATGTCGACGACTTGGTCGTAGTAAAGTGCGCGCTTTTGCGTCTGGTTTATAAACATAGTTAACTCTTTGTTGTGAGTCAACTTTTTTCAGATAAAGACACTTCTACTAACGCCAAAGGCCTTTTTTGTCGATTATCCGTTTCATTTTTGATGAAACGGATAATCCTCCTCATCTTTGCCGTATGGATAAAAGACAAAAAGACGCGCTGGAATACAAGGAGTTACCCCGCGCAAATTACCACCTTTGCACCGACGGATGGCCGTCGCTCAATTCATCAACTCCAAGGACTACGGCTATAAAAAGTGGTAATCATACACTCCCGCCGGCAGCCTCGAGCACGTGCTCGGGAAGCGCATTGGGGGTTTATTTCTTGTTCTCACTTTTCCGGAGGGGTGCAAGGGTGGCAAATTCCACGAAAAATGGCTATCTTTGCACCCCAAAAACCTTTCGACTATGAAAAATAGTATCATTACAGCCATTGGCATAGCAGTTCTTGCCCTGGCATCCTGCAACAAGGAATCTAATCCCAGCACCCTGCCCAGCCAGAAGATTGCGGGCATTTACGAAGCCTCCACCTTCAAGACCGAAATGTTTATTGCGGGAGAGTGGAAAACTATGAGCAACAAGACCAACGAGCGCAAGCTGGCTCACGAATTCTCCTGGGAAGGCAATGAGCTGGAGAGTATGACAGACCACAATCTGGGACGGTTCTACTCCTTCGGCTATGACGAGAAGGGCCGCATCGACCATATCTACAGCCACAGCGACCAGGACTTCTCCCGTGTCATTTCCTATGATCGCGACGGACACGTGGTCCTTTCCAAGGGTACCATCCGGATGGGTAACGGAACGCTCCTGGCTTCCCAGGACTTCACTTTCACCTGGGCGGATGGCACGCTGCAGAAAGTGGAGGAAGTATTCTGGTCCCACTACCCCGACGAAGAAGAAGTCAACTCCACCACTACCCGCACCTATACCTGGGAGAACGGGAATGTGGTAAAGACCGTCCGCAGTGAGGTCAAGAACGGGTCTCCGCTCTCCGATACCGTGTACACGTATGAGTACAGCACTGAGGCCAATCCCCTCTACGGCTTTGTCTATGTCCTGCACCCTTTGAACGGCATCATCTTCGACTACGAGGGCATTGACTGCCTCAGCCGCAACCTGCCTTCCCGTATCGTGCCCGGGGACGACGGCGTGCGCTACGAGTACAGCTTCAGCGGCAGCCCCCTTGCCAAGGTAGAAAAGCATATGATTGGAGACACCAGTCCCATTATGCACCTCTTCACGGATTTCACGCTGGACTTCGAGTACGTGAAGTAGTTACCTTCCGCAAATCGTTTTGAATTCACACCACCCGCACGTTTTCCGGTCTTCGGTCCGGTGGAACGGAACGGTGGTGTCTGTCATTTCTGCGAGCATCTCGCGAAGGTGCTCGCGGGTAAGGCGAATGAATTCGGGACTTTCGGGACAGTCGGGCAGGGCGCCGGTGTAGAGCCGGCCGGTGCTGTAGATGGAATTGACGATGGTGTTGCCGGCCAGGGAAGGATCGGCATGGGCAAAAAGGTCGTAGAGGAATAGCTGGAGGGCAATTTTCGGCCGGCCGGAATTGGACGGGCCGAAGAGTTTTTCCACCACGGCGGCGGCATTGGCGTCGGTGATGAGGAGGTCGTCGTCCTCGACCTTGCCGGTCTTATAGTCTACGATGCGCACCTGGCCGGGAAGATAGGAATCCATGCGGTCTACGAAGCCCTTGAAGCGGAAGCCGTCCATTTCCATGCGCCGTTTCTGCTCCAGGCCGATGATGCGGAATCCCGCAGAGCCGGCCGATGCCAGCAGGGCGGCGTCGTGCTTCAGGGTATTGAGCACGTAATCCAGAATCACTTCTTCCAGCACCAGGTTTCGGCCGACTACCTCCATGCTGTGCATCTGGTCCAGGACTTCGGCCCGGATCATCTTGCGCAGGCCGGTCTGGTCCTTCTGCAGGCTGTCCAGCAGGGCGGGCGTGACCAGTTCGTGTCCCTTGTACAGCTTCTGCATCACGTGGTGGAACACGTTGCCCAGCATGCCGGCGTCCAGGGATTCGGCCACTTCGTCCTCCTTTTCCAGGCCCTGGACCACCTGGTAGTAGAATTTGGCCGGGCAGAACAGATAGCTTTGCAGCGTGCTGGCCGACAGCTCCTTCCCCCGGATCACGGCCACATCGGCCTCGGTCTTGGGGATGTCCGGGTCCTCGGGCACGGGTTGCAGGGCCTCGGTGGCCACCAGGCGCTTCACCGGCCAGCCGAAGTTATACTCCAGCTGCTTGATGTAGCGGCTTTCTTCGCCCGATTTGAGGCCTTCGGTGCGGGAATCGTAGATGAGCCAGACCTTCTCCGGGCGCTGGAGCATGCGGTAGAAATAGTAGGCCCACACGGCGTCCTGGAACTCGTAGGTGGGCAGGCCGAAACCCTTGCGAAGCTCCGGCGGAATGAAGGACGAACTCACGCTGCGGCGCGGGAACATGCCTTCGTTGGCGCTGAAAATGACGAGGTTGCGGAAGTCCAGCGCGCGGGTTTCCAGGGGTCCCATGATTTGCAGGCCCTGCAGCGGCTCTCCCCGGAACGGCACCGAAATGCCTTCGAGGATGCGGTCCAGCAGACGCAGGTGCGTGGAGGGCAGCACCTCCAGGTCTATCCCCTGCAGCAGGGTCAGTTGCGTATGGCAGCGCTTGGCAAAGTCCAGCTCCAGCAGCATATCCCCCTTTAAGGAAAGATTCCGGCCGATGAACGCCACAATCTCCGTCAGGTACCGCTCCACCGCATGGTTCTGCGCCGGAGAGGCGGCCGAGGCATCGGCCACGACAGGCTGGAAGATAAGCCGGAGCAGCGGCCCGCCTTGGAGATCCTGCAGCGGAATGAAGTATTTGGCATCGGCCTTTACCTGCCGGATCACGGCGGCTTCCTCCTCCGACGCCAGTTTTTTCACCAGGCCCGAAGAGAAGATTTCCCGTACCTGCCAATGGTAGAAGTACCAGCCGTCGGCCTTCCTGCGCATTTTCAGCTGCAGCTGGCCGATGGTGGAAAGGAGCGTGTAGATGGCGCTGCCGGACATGGGGTAGCCCATGGTGACGTTCACGCTGTCGCGGTCCTCGGGCAGGGAATTGAGCAGGGGCAGCAGGAGGGATTCGTCGGGCAGCACGAAGGCTGTTTCAACAGGGTTGCCGATGATCCCGGCGAGGATTTGCGGGGCCAGCTTGACCTGCCCCACCGACGACGGCACGCTCACGACGGTGACTTCGGGCCGACCGCCGCCCTCGACCGGAAACGCCTGCGGGAAGTCCTCCACATTGCGGCTCATGAAGAGGGACGATTTGTTGGCGGGGTCCTTGATTTCCGGGCTCACGTAGTCCCAGACGAACTGGGCTACCCCGGCATCGCGCATGCGCTTGAGCAGCAGGCGCTCGCACTCGTTCAAGGCGTTCAGCCCCACGAAGACGTATTGTTCAACCTCCGGGAATTCGGCCTTCAGGATGTCTACGACGGGCTCGCCGGCCTGCAGGCGGTCGGCCAGGGCACGGTACACCATCCCCTCGTAGGCCAGGTTCTTTTCCCGCAGCACGGCGTTGAAATCCCGGTAAACGGGATAGAGCAAATTCCAGAGTTTGAGGAATTTGGACTTGACATTGCCGCCCGCTTCGTCTACGGTAAGGCCGCCTTTTCCGTCCCGGAAGTGGGCCAGGAACTGGTTTATCGCGCGTTGCTGGACAGGGGTCAGGTATTCCATGCTGTCCTGCATGCCTTTGAAATCGGCCACGTTCTGCAGCAGGTCCTTGGCCTGGACCAGATACTTGTCCAGGTCGTCGAAGTCTCCCAGCATCACGTCTCCCCAGAAAATGAACTCGTCCAGCGGTTCGGCCTGGGGGTTCAGTTTCTTATATACCTCATAGAGTTCCAGCAGGAGGGTTAACTTCTCTGTTACATCCACATGATTCAGATGATAGAAGAAGTCGTTGACGGTAAAAAGAGGGGGTACAGTGAGCGGAGTACCCGTTTTACTGTCCCGGACAAGGTCGGCCAGATACTTCTTGAAGAATACCAGGGAGCGTCTGTTCGGAAAGATGAAACAAATATGTTCTATGTCTTGGCCGGCAAAATAATGCGCGGCCACCTGCTGTAAAAAAGGATTCATAATTATTGTAGTAAAGATAGTGATTTTCTGCGAATTTCTTTTTATATTTGTCAAAACACATTAACTAGTAACCCCATGAAAAAGAAATTCAGATGCCTGGTGTGCGGCTATGTACACGAAGGAGACAATCCCCCCGCAGAATGCCCCGTTTGCCACGCTAAAGCAGAAAAATTCGTAGAGATTAAAGAAAGCGCCGAAGGCCCCCAGTATGCCGCAGAGCACGTGCTGGGCATTGCCAAAGGCTGCGACCCCGAGATTTGGGCCGGCCTGGAAGACCACTTCAAAGGAGAATGCTCAGAAGTAGGAATGTACCTGGCGATGTCCCGTCAGGCAGACCGTGAAGGCTATCCCGAGATTGCCGAGGCCTTCAAGCGTTATGCCTTCGAGGAGGCCGATCACGCCGCCCGCATCGCCGAACTGATGGGAGAGGTAGTCTGGGACACCAAGACCAACCTCAAAAAGCGCTATGAGGCCGAGGAAGGCGCCTGCGAAGGCAAGTTCCTCATCGCCAAGCGCGCCAAGGAACTGGGCCTGGACGCCATCCACGACACCGTGCACGAAATGGCCCGGGATGAAGCCCGCCACGGCGCCGGCTTCCTGGGCCTGTACAAACGCTACTTCGAGAAGTAATTCTCTCCCACACACAGCACAAGCCAGGGCAAGATCTCACCGATTTCTTGCCCTGGCTTATGCTATGTCAAGTAAAAGAACAATTACCGAATATCGAGGGCGTAGGGCAGGCGGGCGTAGGTGACGCCGGGCTCGTTGGCCTTGAGGGCCGAGACGGCGGAGCCGAGGGCCTCGAAGGGCGTGCCGGCGAGGATGGAGGGTTCTTCCTTGCCGCTACCGAACTGCATCATGAGCTCCTGGAAGGGAGTGAGGGGTTCGGGGTACGAGACTACGCAGTATTCGTCGGAGGAGTGGAAATCGGCCAGAAGGGCGGCGTAGACGATGGCGTCCTGCAGGGTGCCCAGTTCATCTACCAGACCAATCTCGAGGGCGTCGGCACCGGTCCAGACACGGCCCTGGGCGATGGCGTCAACGGACTCGTAGGTCATGTCACGGGATTCAGCCACCAGAGACACGAAGCTGTCGTAGATATCCTCCACGGAAGCCTGCATATAGGCCATTTCCTTGGCATCGAAGGGACGCATGAGCGAGTACATGTCGCTGTGCTTGTGGGAGCCCACGGTCTCTACACCCACACCAATCTTCTTGGTGACGGCGCTGAATTCGGGAATCATGGAGAACACGCCGATGGAACCGGTAATGGTGGTGGCGTCGGAATAAATCTTCTGGCAACCGTTGGAGATCCAGTAACCGCCGGAAGCGGCGTAGTTGCCATAGGAGGCCACCAGGGGCTTTTCGGCCATGAGGAGATCCAGGGCGCTGCGAATCTTCACGGAAGCGGATACGCTGCCGCCGGGAGAGTTCACGCGCAGGACCACGGCCTTTACGTTCTTGTCTTTGCGCAGCTGATCGATTTCCTTCACAAAGCGGTCGGCGGCGATTTCGGCATAATCGTTACCCTCTACAATCTCGCCGTCCATGTGCAGCACGGCCACCTGATTGTGGCCGGGGAACTGCTGGACCTTGGCCACGGTATAGTCTACGAACGAGACCAGATGCAGCTGCTTGCTGTCCTCGACCATAGCCTGGGTGCAGAGTTTCTCAATGAGTTCCTCGTGACCCACCAGACCGTCTACCAGGCCGTTCTCCAGGAAGTCCTCGGGGAAATTGAGGGCCAGGTTGTCGATGAGAGCGTTCAGCTTCTCTTCGGGAATCTCGCGGGCGGCGGCGATGGCAGAGCCGAAGGTATTCCAGATGGAAGTGACCATGCGCTGATTCTGCTCACGGTTTTCGGCCGATGACGAGTTGCGGATGAACATCTCTCCGGCGCTCTTGTATTTGCCGTGCCGGATGAGCTGCACGTGTACGCCCAGCTTATCCAGGATGTCCTTGAGGTAGATGGACTGGCTGCCCACGCCCAGCAGCATGTTGTTGCCGCCGTGCTGGGATCCCATGTAAATCTTATCGGCCACGGTAGAAAGATAGTAGGAACCGTTGCCGGGAGCTTCGGTGTAGGCGATGACGGGCTTTCCGCTCTGGCGGAATTCGGCCAGGCCGGCGCGGAATTCCTCGACGTCGGCGATACCGGCCGACAGTCCATCGGCCCGAAGCAGGACGAAGCGGATGGCAGGGTCGGACGCGGCCGAGCGCAGGGCCTCGACAGCATCCCGCACGCCCAGTGCAGGCACTACGCTGAAACTGCTCAGGGACGTAAAGCTCGAGGGCATCGGACTCTCCTGCGTCTGTTCGGCCAGGGTGAAGGCGGACATATCCACGTCCAGCACGCCGTTGCGGGGGAAGGATGTGTTGCCGGAGGCCAGGGCGCCGCCGAAGAGGACAAGCATGAGGATGAAGCCGATGATACGGAGGACGATGAGGCCGCATATCACGGCAAGCATGGTCTTGACGAATTCTTTCATGGGGATCTATTGTATAAGTTGGGTTGCCTGGTTCCAGGCTATATTTTCTTTATAATAGGTATCCAGGGTGGCATTGCCCGCCGAAGGCAAATACACCGACAGACCGCACACGTTCCTCAGGACTAAGGAGAAGAATTTGGGCGTGTGCCGCTCGTACAGGATGCAGCCGTCCAGCGCCTGGTCCAGCGCGGTGGTCTCCTGGGCCGTGATACCGGCCTGCACCAGCATGTGCCGAAGGTCGAAGAAGTAATAGTAGCGGTACTCTCCGTTATCCCGGTAATAATGCTGGACCTTATCCGGGGAAAGGGTGGCCAGCTTGAGCCTGTACTTCTGGAACAGGGTTTTGCAGACATCGGCCAGCGGCTGAAGCTTCTGGGTATCTACCAGCGTAATGGTGGCGTAGGGCCGGTTTTGCTTGGGATCGATGTACTGCGCGTAAAAGTCCTCGCAGACCGCCTGGGCATCGGGCTGGGGGGCCAATAACCGGCTGGCGATTAGCTTGTAGTCGAAACCGTCGGCCACAATCTCGGTGGGCGAAAAGCCGACCACCGGAGTAACGTCCTTGAGCGCCCAGGCAACCTCTACGCAGCCCATGAAACAGCAGTCCAGCAGGATATAGTCCAGCGGGAACGGGATGGCCTTGACGAAATCCTGCACCTCCATCTCGTGCACGCGGCCGGTATCGTAATCCTGGCCGATGGAGCGGACCTTGCTTTCGGGAGTACTGTTCTTGGAAGGCAGCCAGCCGGCGCCGTGGGAGGAGAACACCAGTCCGTATCCCTTGGCCGGAAAGTAGTGGCGGGCCAGTTCCATTACTTTATTCAACACCGCAGGGTCCGAGCCCTGGTCTTCGGGCTGGAAACGGTACAGGGTATCCCGCACCGGTTTGTCATTCTGGTCCTTGTACAGCCGGTAAAGCACCGGAGCCTCGGGCACGCTGTCCCCGTAAAGGCTGAGGCGGGAGAAGATGAGCAGGACATGCTCCTCACGGGAACCGGCCTTGGGGACGTAGCCATCGGCCACCATCTCTCCCAGATCCGCTTCCAGATAGCTGGAGAGGGAATTGAAACCGGCCGAGTACATAATCATCACGCGACGCGTCTCCTCCACGGGGGTACGAGTTCCCGGGGAAGAGGGTTCGCTGCTGCCCTGTTCGGGTGAAAAGTTGTTGTCCTTGAAGCAGGAAACCGCCGATACAAGCAGCAGAAAAAGGCCTATTATCGTCTTTCTCATATTATGCAAAGTTAAGAATTATTTATAATTTTGTAAAAATATTGACGATGAACAAGTTTTTCAAGATGATGATGACAGTCGGTGCAGCCGCTGTGCTCGCCGGCTGCGACAACGCCCAAAACAGCGATTTCAAGTATACCATTGACAGTTTTGCAGACCTCAAGGTCATGCGTTACCAGATTCCCGGCTGGGAAGACCTGACGCTGCAGCAGAAAGAATATGCCTTCCATCTGGCCGAAGCCGCCAAGTACGGCCGGGACATCCTCTGGGACCAGAACTGCAAGGAGAACCTGCGCATCCGCCACGCCCTGGAGGCCATCCTGCAGGCCGACGGCATCGATAAGGAAGCCCCGGGATATGCCGATTTCCTGGTGTACGCCAAGCGCGTCTTCTTCTCCAACGGCATCCATCACCACTATGCCGAGGACAAGATTTTCCCCGCCTGCGGGCGTGAGTACTTCGCCGGCCTGCTGGAGCAGGCGGGCGTAAAGGACGAAGGCCTCCTGGAAATCATCTACAACCCCGCCATCTACCCGCAGCGCCGTTCCACCAACACCGCCGGCGACATCATCCAGGAATCGGCCGTGAACTTCTACGACGGTGTCACCCGTGAGGAAGTGGAGAAGTACTATGCCGGCATCATGGATTCCAAGGACACCGAGCCCATCTCCTACGGCCTCAACACCAAGGTGGTGAAGGATGCCAGCGGCAAGGTAGTGGAACTCCCCTGGAAAGTGGGCGGCATCTACTCCCCTGCCATCGAGAAGATTTGCGAAGAACTGGCCAAGGCCCGGGAGGTTGCCGAGAACGACATCCAGAAGCGCGCCATCGGCCTCCTCATCGAATACTACCAGACCGGAGACCTGCGCAAGTGGGACGCCTTTAACATCGAATGGGTGAAGGATACCATTGGAACCGTGGACTTCATCAACGGTTTCGTGGAAGACTACAACGACCCTCTGGGCCGCAAGGGCGCCTGGGAAGGTTATGTGAATATCAAGGACTTCGAGGCTTCCAAGCGCACGGAAATCCTGAGCGCCAACGCCCAGTGGTTCGAGGACAACTCCCCTGTCGATCCCCGCTTCAAGAAGAAGACCGTGAAGGGCATCAGTGCCAAGGTCATCAACGCCGTTTGCCTGGCCGGCGACAGCTATCCTTCCACGCCCATCGGCATTAACCTGCCCAATGCCGACTGGATTCGCAAGGAACACGGCTCCAAGTCCGTGACCATTGCCAACATCACCCATACCTATGATTATAGCGCCCAGGAGATGCCCACCAGCACCCTCACCGAGTTCGCCTATAATAAGAAAGAGGTAGAGATGGCCAAGAAGTGGGGCACCCTGGCCGATGAAATCCACACGGACCTCCACGAGTGCCTGGGCCACGGATCGGGCCAGCTGCTGCCCGGCGTTAGCACTACTGCCATGGGCGAGTACGCATCGGCCCTGGAAGAAGCACGGGCCGACCTCTTCGGCCTGTACTACACCGCCGATCCCAAGATGGTGGAACTGGGCATCATGCCCGACGCAGAGGCCTACAAGGCCGAATATGCCAGCTACATCCGCAACGGCCTCATGGTGCAGTTCACCCGCGTGGAACCCGGCCGTCCCAACACCGAGGCCCACATGCAGAACCGCAAGCTCATCGCCGAATGGTGCTACGAGAAAGGCGCTGCCGATAAGGTTATCGAAAAGAAGGTCCGCGACGGCAAGACTTACTTCGTGGTGAACGACTACGTGAAGCTGCGCGCCCTCTTTGCCGAGTTACTGGCCGAGATTCAGCGCATCAAGAGCGAAGGCGACTACCAGGCTGGCAAGAACCTCATCGAGACCTACGCCGTCCACATTGATCCCGAACTCCACCAGGAGGTCCTGGAGCGCTACAAGGCCCTGAACCTGAAGCCTTATGGCGGTTTCATCAACCCGGATATCCGCCCCGTGGTCAAAGACGGTGAAATTGTAGATTACGAAGCCGTATACACCGACGACTACCTCGGCCAGATGATGTATTACGGACAGAAATACAGCACCCTTTGATCAAAGATTACAGGAATTATCTCCGCATCGAACGTAGGATGTCACCCAACACGGTGGCATCCTATTGCCATGATGTAGAGGGGTTCCTGGGGTTTGTGGGATATGCCCCGTCGGCAATCACTTCGGCCGATATCGAGCGTTACCTGGGGCATGTCACGGACCAGGGCCTTTCCAAGCGCAGCATGGCCCGGCTCCTGAGCTCCCTGCGCAGTTTCTTCGACTGGTGCGTGGAGGAAGGCGAGGTGCAGGACAATCCCTGCGACCGGGTGGATGCGCCCAAACTGGGCAAATACCTCCCGGCTGTGCTGTCGGTAGAAGAAGTCACCGCCATCCTGGAGTCCGTGGACTTGAAAAAGCCTTTCGGCAAACGGGATAGAGCGATATTAGAGGTATTGTACGGCTGCGGGCTGCGCGTGAGCGAAGCCGCCGGCCTGCGCATCTCACACGTGCACCTGGACGACGGCTTCGTAGATATCATCGGCAAGGGAGACAAACAGCGCCTGGTACCCCTGGGAGAGGTGGCGGCCGATGCCATCCGCGCCTACCTGGAAGACAGGCCCATCCCTGCGGAGCGCCGCTTCGAGGACTTCCTCTTCCTGAACCGCTTCGGCAAGCCCCTGAGCCGCGTGTCCTTATTCAAACTGGTCAAGGACCAGGCTATAGTGGCCGGCATCCAGAAGGAAATCTCTCCCCACACCTTCCGCCACTCCTTTGCCACGCATCTCATCGAAAACGGCGCCGACCTTCGCATTGTCCAGGAAATGCTGGGCCACCAGTCCATCCTCACCACCGAAATCTACACCCACATCGACACCCAGACCTGGCAAAAGTCGGTCCTGGAGCACCATCCCAGGGGATAAACACACAAAAAACCGGGCCTTTGAGCAAGCTCTCGAACCCGGTCTTCTGACGTGTACTAAAACCTAAACCTACTATATAGATGCAGGAAAAAAGAAAATGTTGCAGAAAAATCAAATTTTCTGCAACATTTATCTTTTTTTGTTGAAAAAGCTTACTTGGAAGCCTCAACGGATACCTTGCGGAATTCCTTCATGTCCTTCATGATTTCGAGGGCGGCCTTACGGGCGCGGGCACCGGCGGCTTTGTTACCCTTTACTACCTGAGCTTCGGCATTCTTAGCGAATTCTGCGTAAGCGGCATTGATTTTTTCGACAAGTTCTTTCATGATTTTTTTGTTTTATTGGTTCGTTAAATGTTATGGGTCAAACTTTTGTGCAATTTAGAGAAAAAATTCCAAATCACAAATCTTTTTTCAAGAAAATCTTAAATTTCCGGCATTTCAGGGGCGTTTTTTACGCTTTTTGGCACGGCAGGTTTGACATTTAACGTATTCATGGCTCTTTGCACGCCAATGGTAGAGATATCCTTGATCCCTTGGATGATTCGCGTGGCCAGGGCCGGAACCTGTTCTTTTTCCTCCGTAGAGAGCTCTCCAAGCACATAATCGATTTGCCCGCCACGGGAAAATTCATTGCCGATTCCAACGCGGATGCGGGTCCACTGCTCGCTTTCCAGGAGCTGGGAAATGTTCTCCAGGCCGTTGTGCCCGCCGGAGGATCCATTAGGACGCATGCGGACAGTTCCGAAGGGCAAATTGATGTCGTCGGAAATAACCACCAGATTCTCCAGCGGCAGATTGAGCGTCTGCATCCAGTAACGGACGGCCTTCCCGCTCAGGTTCATATAAGTAGAAGGCTTCAGGAGCACGAACCAACGCCCCTTGAACGAGACCTCGGCCACGTCTCCGTAACGGTCGGTCTTGAAAAGGACATTGGATGCCTGAGCCCAGGCATCCAATATCATAAAGCCCATGTTGTGCCGGGTATTGGCGTATTCGGCGCCAATATTTCCCAGGCCTACAACCAGGTAAGTAGCCATCTTGATTACTCGGCGTTCTTAGCAGCCTCCTGAGCGGCCTGCTGCATGGCGCGGGTCGTCTTGACAGAGCAGATGATGGTGTTCTTGTCGGAGACAATCTGGAGACCTTCGAACTTGAGGTCGCCGGCCACCATACGCTTGTCCAGCTCCAGCGGAGTCACATCAACATCCAGCTGGTCGGGGAGGTTCTTCATGAGACCGCAAACCTTGAGGGCGCGGGAGCTCTGAACGAACTTACCACCAGCCTGTACACCCTTGGGGTGACCGGTGATGTTGAGGGGAACGGAGATAACGATAGGCTTCTTTTCGTTGACGGCGAGGAAATCCACGTGCAGGCAGTTGTCGTCTACCGGGTGCCACTGATACTCGTGAGCGATAGCGGTGTAGCTCTTGCCGCCCAGTTCCAGATCTACGATGTAGGAAGCGGGAGTGTGGGTAAGACCCTTGAGCTCTTTCTCGTTAACGGTGAACAGGATGTTTTCCATACCCAGGCCATAGAGGTTGCAGGGAACCAGACCCTGGGCGCGGAAGGCCTTGAGAGCGGCCTTGTTGCCTTTTTGGCGGATTTCGCCTTTGAGAGCAAAATGCTTCATTGTTTGTTATTTTAAAAATGTGTTACTCAGTGCTCTATTTCAAGCACCCCATTGCACCAAAAAAACCTTTGCGGCTTTTTTAAGCGCGCAAAGGTAACAATAATTTTTGTATTTACAAAAACTTAGAAGGAAGTAGCGATTCCCAGGAAGTCTTCTGCCTTGAGGGCGGCGCCACCGATGAGGCCACCGTCGATGTCCTTTTCGGCGAAGAGTTCCTTGGCGTTGGAAGGCTTGCAGGAACCACCGTAGAGGATGGTCATGTCGTCGGCCACCTGAGCGCCGAATTTGTCGGCCACAACCTTGCGGATGCAGGCGTGGATTTCCTGAGCCTGGGCGGCGGTAGCGGTTTTGCCGGTACCGATGGCCCATACGGGCTCGTAGGCGATAACCACGTTCTTCATGTCCTCGGCGGTGAAGTTGTAAAGGACGTTCTTGGTCTGGGCGGTAACCACATCGAAGTGCTTGCCAGCTTCACGCTCGTCCAGGTTCTCGCCGACGCAGAGGATGACCTTAAGACCGGCGGCCAGGGCCAGCTGGGTCTTCACGACCAGCTTTTCATCGGTCTCTCCATAGTACTGGCGACGCTCGCTGTGACCCAGGATGGTGTACTCGCAACCGATGGAGGTGAGCATGTTCACGGCAACCTCTCCGGTGTAGGCACCTTTCTCGTGGTCTGCACAGTTCTGGGCGCTGAGCTTAACCTTGGAACCCTTGAGGGCCTCGGCCACGGGGAAGAGGTGGGTGAAAGGAGGGGCGACAACCAGTTCTACGTTGGCCGGCAGTTCTTTGGCGGCCTTCTCTACTACAGCTTTGGCGAGTTCTACGCCTTCGGGCACGGTGGTGTTCATTTTCCAGTTGCCCGCTACAATAAATTTTCTCATATACTTATTTAACTGACATGACTGCCGAAGCAATCGAATTTAATTTCACATCTACGGAATCGGCTCGGGAGGCCAGGATGCAAGGGACCTTGGTACCTACCAGGAAACCGGCCTGACGGACGTCCTTGGCCAGCTTGGAGTTGGTCTTCCAGAACACATTGGCGCTCTCGATGTTGGGGAAGAGCAGGCAGTCGGCGTCTCCGGCAACGGGAGAGACCAGCTTCTTGATCTGGACAGATTCCTGATCGATGGCCACATCCAGGGCCAGAGGGCCGTCTCCGATGGCCTTGATCTGGCCGCGGTCGCACATCTTGGCCAGCATGGCACCCTCGATGCAGGCGGGCATGCTGTCCAGCATTTGCTCGGAAGCGGCGATGAAGGCGATCTTGGGCATAGCGATGCCGAAGCTGCGGGCCACACCGGTGACGAAACCGGCCATCTTGACCTTCTGGCGGAAGTCCGGGGCAGGAATTACGGCCATATCGGTGATGAAGATGAGCTTGTGGTAGTTGGGGTTCTCGATGACGCCCACGTGGGACAGCAGGCCCTTGGCAGGCAGCAGACCCACTTCCTTGTTCAGGATAGCGCGCAGGAATTTATCGGTAGAGCAGAGACCCTTCATGAGGACATCTCCCTCTCCGTCGTGAACCATTTGCACGGCCTTGGCAACGGCCTTGAGTTCGTCTTTCTCTTCTACGATTTCGAACTTGGCCATGTCGATGGAGCACTCCTGGCAAACCTTGGCGATGAGTTCGGGGTCTCCCACCAGGGTAACCTTCACAAAGCCCATATCGGTAGCCAGGGAAGCGGCCTCGATGGTGTGGGAATCCACACCCCAGGCAGCGACCATTTTCTTGCAAATTCCCTTTGCCTTTAACTCGGCAAACAGTTCGTTAAAATTGGTAATCATTTCTTATTCTTGGTTTTCTACTAAATGCATGGTATCGCGGGCAATGACCAGTTCCTCGTTGGTGCAGATGAGGGCGGCCTTGACCTTGGAATCCTCGGTGGTGATGATGGCATCTTCTCCGAAGGCCACGTTGGCCTCGTAGTCTACCTTGAGGCCCAGGTAGGAGAAGTTCTCCAGCACGCGGCGGCGCAGGCGGCTGTTATGTTCGCCGATACCGCCGGTGAAGATGATGAGGTCTACGCCGTTCATGGCAGCCACATAGGAGCCGATGTTCTTGATGATGTCGTAGGTGAACTTCTTGAACACCAGCTTGGCCTTGGGGTCTCCGTTGTTGGCCAGTTCGTCCAGTTCGCGGGCGTCGGAAGTTTTGGTGGAAACGCCCAGGAAGCCGGATTTACGGTTAAGGATGGTGGTCATTTCATCCGGGTCTACGCCCAGTTTCTTCTCCAGATAGAGCACGGCGTTGGCGTCGATGTTGCCCACGCGGGTACCCATGATCATACCCTCCAGCGGGGTGAAGCCCATGGAAGTATCTACACACTTGCCGTTCTGGATGGCGCAGATGGAGCTGCCGGCGCCCAGGTGGCAGGTGATGATCTTGGAGGCATTGATGTCCACACCGGCCAGCTTGGCACCCACACCGGCCACAAACTGATGAGAAGTGCCGTGGGCGCCGTAACGGCGGACGCGATACTTCTCATAATACTCGTACGGGAGACCGTACATATATGCATAGGCGGGCATGGTCTGATGGAAAGCGGTGTCGAAGGTAACTACCTGCGGTACGCTGGGAAGAACCTCCTGCATGGCCCGGATGCCCAGCAGGTGGGCGGGGTTGTGCAGCGGGGCGAAATCGGCGCAGAAAGCGATTTTGTCCAGGACGTCGTCGTTTACCAGGACCGAGCCGGAGAAGAAGTCTCCTCCCTGCACGATGCGGTGTCCTACGGCCTCGATGTCCTCCAGGGACTTGAGCACGCCGTTATTCTTGTCTGTAAGGGCGGCCAGGATGAGCTGCATGCCCACCTTGTGGTCCGGGATGGGCACATCGGTCACGATCTTGTCTTTGCCGGTGGGAGCGTACTGGAGAATGCCGGCCGGGAGGCCGATTTTCTCTGCGATACCTTTGGCAATGATGTCGTAGACATCGTCGCTCTTCATGTCCAGAAGCTGATACTTGATGCTGGACGAGCCGCAGTTGATGACGAGGATGATCATAGTTTTATTGTGTACAGTTAATTGTTTCACTATATCCGTACAAAGATACGAAAATATTGCTAATTTCGCACATACCATGGAGGGGGTTAAGAACATAGAATCGCTTTCGATTTGTTTCACGGCAGGCGTAGTGGCCGGGACCGTGCTGTTCTCCGGGGCGGGGGCCCTCTTCCCTGCCCTCCTGCTGCCGCTGCTGGCCCTTCCGGTGCTGCTGAAAGACCGCCTGGTGCGCTGGCGGGAGGAAGTCTCGGTGCCGGTGATCCTGCTCACTTTCCTGCTGCTGGGCGTCTTCTGTGCCCGCAACGCCGCCTTCCCCGGGATACAGGCCGATGGCAACCTGCAAAGCCTGGCCGCCGGCGCGGTGCAGCGCCTGCGCGCGTTCATCGGCCAGATTCCCTTCCGCGACCCCGGCACCGCTCCCCTGCTGAACGCCCTGCTCACCGGCGACCGCAGCGGATTGTCGGCCCAGACGGTGGAGACCTTCCGACAAAGCGGGGCCTCGCACCTGCTGGCGCTGTCGGGCCTGCACATGGGCATCCTGTACCTCCTCTTCGACTGGGCCGCCCGGCCCTTCGGCCACAGCCCCGCCGCACGCATCATCCGCTTCGTGCTGCTGATATCGGCCACCGGCTTCTTCACGCTCATGACGGGCGCGGGACCGTCCCTCGTGCGCGCGTTCCTCTTCATCGGCCTGAATGAGTTGCTGCGACTGCTGCACCGGCCCCGGAAAGCCGTGCACGTGTTCTGCGTGGCCCTGCTGCTGCAGCTGGCCTGGGACCCTTCCGTCATCCGCAGCCTGGGCTTCCAACTGTCCTACCTGGCCATGGCCGGCATCTTCCTGGTTTACCCCGTGCTGGAAAAATGGTACCCAGAAGGCAGCCGCTACAATCCCCTGCGCCGGATCTGGAAAACGGCGGCCCTGAGCATCAGCTGCCAGCTTTTCACTGCACCCCTGGCCTGGCTGCGCTTCCATACCTTCCCCCGCTATTTCCTGCTCACCAACCTCCTGGCCCTGCCGCTCGTGAGCGTCCTTATGACGGCGGCGGTGGCAACGGTCATCCTGAGCGCCCTGGGCTGGTGCCCGGCACTCCTGATTACGACAACAGACGGCCTGGGCCGCCTGCTGCTATGGGTTTTGGAAGTTATTTGCGCAATGTAAATCCCGGGGAGGCCCACTCCTTCATTTCCCCGGCCGAATCGGTATAAATCAGGTAGCCTTCCAGGGCAGGATCTCCCAGGATGAGCACCTGCGCACCCTGCAGGCCGATAACCATGCACCAGGTGGCGATAGCGTCGGACTCGGCGGCGTTGTTGGAAGAGACCACCGTGGCGCTGAGCAGATTGTGCTCTACGGGATAACCCGTGCGGGGGTTGATGGTGTGGGAATACTTGCGGCCGTCGCGGATGTAGAACTTGCGGTAGTTACCCGAAGTAACGATGCCGGCCGGCTTGCCGGAAGAAGTCCAGATGCCGTCCAGGCCTTCGGGAAGGGAACGGCCGTCGGTATTTTCATCTACCGGGCGGTCGATACCTACCGTCCAGGGTTCTCCGTTGGGGTTAACACCGTCGCACCAGATTTCGCCAATGTCTACCAGCATATCCTTGACGCCCAGGCTGTACAGGTAATTGGCCAGGACATCGCAGGAATAACCCTGGGCAATGGCGTTGAAGTTAAGCTGGGGATAGCCGATGGTAGCGGGATCGATGTAACCATCTACCACCGGAAGTTCGGCGGGAAGATGACCCATACCGCTTTCTTCCAGCAGCTTCTGGATTTGTTCGTCTGTAGGGAACTCACTGTTGCGGAAGCCGAAGCCCCACGCATCGTAGAGAGCGGCTGCGCCAAAGTCCAGAGCACCGCCGGAACGTTCCCACAGACGGTAGCCCACGCGGTACATATCCAGGAACATGGGCGAGGAGGGAATCTTTTCGCCGGCGTTGAAGCGGGAGATGAGGGAACTCTTGTTATAACCGGACAGGGTGGTGTCAATCTTGGTGACGAGGGCGTCGAGACTGTCGCGGACGGTCTCTACCGGAACGGTGACCCCCTTCATATTCAGCTTGACAGTGTAGTTGTTCCCCTGGGCATAACCGGAGATCTGCACGTACTGATTGGGCTGACTGCAGGACAGTACAAGCAGGCTCAAAACAGTTATAAACAGGTGTTTTTTCATCTTGGCGCGAAAATTGTGTGCAAATTTATAAAATTTTTGCGATATTTGTGTTTCATATCTCAGAGAATAATGAAAAAATATACCATCTTTGGCATTTGCGCCATTGCCCTACTCTTAAACACGGCCTGTAAAAAGGACGACAACAGCAGCACCACTACTCCCAGCCTGGGCGGTTTAAGCATCAACACCGTCCCTGCTTTCCTGCCCAAGAACATCGTCCTCACCTTCCAGGCCGACGTCTCGGACATCATCGCCTCCGACGGCTCCGAGCACACCGTGGGTCTGTACTGGCAGGTCAATTCGGCCCAAAAGAAGGACACCACCACCAGGAATACCAAAATCGAGAATCCGGCTTTCGAGTATTCCGTAGACACCCTGGGCACCTACGACGTCTACTGCTACGCCTTTACCCCCGACAACTCCTGCTACACCACCTCGGTGGTCGCTTCCTTCCAGGCCGTTAACCCCGAGGAGGTCATCCAGGGCTACTTTGGGGACCCTACCTCCAGTAAGGAAGTTATCGCACAGGACGGCAAAACATGGCAGATTTTCAATGTGTGCGACGCAACACGCGGCCTCAGCTATCGTGATTCCCCCGTTCTGGACTACCTGGCCGGACGCATGTACAACCAGGAGGAAGCCAAGACTGTCTGCCCTGCCGGCATGCACCTTCCCAGCGTAGCCGATTTCCGCTCCTCCTTCGGCCAGGCCGACGGAACCATCCTCTCGGCCGAAATGATGGCAGATGTCACCTTCGCCGGCAACAAAATGTGGGAATACTGGCCCAAGGTTCAGATTTCCAACGCCAAGCATTTCAACGCCATACCGCTGGGCTATGTAGACCAGACAGACGCCTTCAACGCCTTCAACCACTACGGCGAATATGCCTGCTTCTGGACCAAAGACGAGGAAAACGGCCTGGGTAAGTTCATGTACATCTACGCCGACGACCCCACGATGCGGGAAGGAGAGGGAGACAAAGAGACGCTGTATATGAGCGTTCGCTGCGTTCGCGACTAAATTGATTAACGGAGATCCGTAATCACATACTTTTCGGAAAGCGATTTCTCATCCACGGAGAAGTCGCTTTTTCCTTGCATATCGGCGTACATGATGCCCTGCAGCTGGAAGCGGGCCTTGGTTTCGTCGTCCAGGGTAAGGGTCACATCCAGGGAATCGGGGCCCTGGCTGTTTACCTTAATCTTATCCATGTAATCTTTGTAGGCGCCGATGAACAGGGCCGGATTGGTAAAGATGTCTTCCTTTTCCACGGTTTCGGCAACCGCCTCCATGGCGTCGGGATCCAGCGACCAGCGGGTGACTCCGTCGCTGATGACCTTGAGCCCCAGACCCTCCAGGATGTAGGCGTTTTCCTCTACGGTAACGTCTCCGTCGGTGACGGCCGCGAACTCACTTCCCTTCTGGGATAGACTATAAGTATAGTGGAAAGACACACGATGCCCCTCTACGCGGTCCAGCAGCGGAATACCGCCCTGGGCCCGGGCTGTAAGGGCCAGGAGTGCAAAAAGGAATATGCTTGCTATGCGCTTCACGACTGTTGCAGGAAATGCTGCAGGATTTCGTCTAACTGGGCCATGTCCTGTACCAGAACCTCGCGCGGCTTGGCCCCGTTCTGCGGGCCTACGATGCCGGCGGCTTCCAGCTGGTCCATCACACGTCCTGCTTTTGCATAACCCATGCCAAGCTTTCGCTGGAGGTCCGAGGTAGAGCCGCGCTGGTTAAGCACCACGGTGCGGGCAGCCTCTTCGAAACGGTCGTCCAGGGCCTTCATATCCACCATGCCGCCGCTGCCGTCGTCGGTGCTTTCGCTGGGCGGTTCGGGCAGATAATAAGGGGTATTGTAGCTCTTCTGATAGCCGGTTTGCTCCCCGATGCCCTTGGTGAGGTCCACAATCTCGTCGTTGCCGATATAGGCGCACTGCACGCGTTCCATCTCGACGCCACTGTATAGCAGCATGTCTCCGCGGCCGATGAGTTTTTCGGCGCCGGGCTGGTCCAGGATGGTGGCCGAGTCAATACGCGAGGTGACGCGGAAGGCGATGCGCATGGGGAAGTTGGCCTTGATGAGGCCGGTGATCACATCCACCGTAGGGCGCTGGGTGGCCAGGATCACGTGCAGGCCGGCGGCACGGCCCTTCTGGGCCAGGCGGATGACGCTGTTGGTGATGCTGCGGGCCAGGGCCTTGGATTCGGGGCCGGCGCCCACGGACATGGTTAAATCGGCGTATTCATCGATCACCACCACCAGGTACGGCAGGAAGTGATGGCCTTCGTCGGCGCGCAGGTGATGCTCTTTCCACTTGTTGTTATACAACTTGATGTTGTTCACCAGAGCCTTGGAAAGGAGCTCGTAGCGGGCGTCCATCTCTACGCACAGGGACTGCAGCACGGCGGCGGCATCCTTGGCGTTCTTCACGATGGCGCGGTCTTTCTCTTCCTGCTCGCTCACGGCGTTGGGCAGGACCGCCAGGTAGTGGTGCAACAGACGCCCGTAGGCACTGAATTCCACCATCTTGGGGTCTATGAACACGAACTTGAGTTCGGACGGATGCTTGGAGTACAGCAGCGAAGCCACAATCACGTTCAGGCCCACGGACTTGCCCTGCTTGGTAGCGCCGGCCACCAGGAGGTGGGGGGCATCGGCCAGGTCGAACACCTTCACCTGCTGGGAGATGGTGTAGCCGATGGCAACGGGAAGCTCGGCCTTGCTCTCGCGGAAGGCGTCGTCGTTCAGGAGGTTCTTGAGCGGGACGATGGAGGCTTTGTCGTTGGCCACCTCGATGCCCACGGAATCGGCCAGGGTGACGATACGCACGCCGCGCGCCTGGAGGTTGATGCCGATGTCTTCCTGCAGCTGCTTGATGGCCGAAATCTTGACGCCGGGGGCGGGATAGACCTTGTACAGGGTGACGGTAGGGCCCACGATGGCCGTAACGTCGCGCACCTGGATCTTATAGCTGGCCAGGGTGTTGCGGATGAGGGTGTTGTTGCGCACGAGCTCGTCCTGCTGCACCTTGTGCATGGCATTGGTGTAATCTCCCAGGATATTGATGGAAGGGGTCTTGTACTTGGGCAGGCCATCCGGCGGGTCCAGGCGGTTGTCGATGGGCTTCAGGGGCTCCTTCACCTCCTGCTCCAGGGTATCGTCGGTGACCACCACGAAGTTGCCGTCTTCTTCTGTGCCCTGCTCCTGGGAGTTTGATACCGACACCCCTTCGGTCACTGAAGAGAAGGCCGATGTTTCCTCAGGGGTGTCGGCATCAATCTCCTCAATAACGATGTCTTCAATGGCGTCTTCCCCGGAGGAAGCAGGTGCATCCTCCGGAGCATCGGCCTTATTTTTTGCGACGGAGGAGGCATCTGCTTCCTCCGACGAAGGATCGGTGTCCTTCTTCTTACCCATGAGCAGGTCGCTGAAGCGCTTGCTCATGCAATACAGCCAGATGATGCACAAGGCCGCCAGGATGCAGATGGTGATGAGTTCTCCCACCTGGAAAACGACCCAGTTAATCATGGCAGCGCCGGCGCGGCCGCCCAGACCGCCGCCAAAGGCGTATTCCATGCCCAGGAAGCGGCCGGCGAGGGCCAGGATCCAGGACAGCAGGAAAGAGAGGCTGAGCATGCCGTAGAACCACTTCCTTACACTGACCTGCCAGCTGCGCCAGAGGCGCTTCAGGGTCCAGACCAGCAGGAAGAGCACCACGCAGAAAGCCGCCAGGCCGAAGGATTCGGTAACCAGGAAATATCCGGCCGAAAGGCCCGTGCTGGCAGCGGCGTTCTCTACCTGACCGCCGGCGGCGATGGCGCTTTGGTCGGCCTTCCAGGTAAAGACATACGAAACCACCGACACCGTGACCCAAATCGTTAGGACGATGAGCACGATATTGCCCGCATAGCGGATGCCGGCCTGTTTCCTTTCACTCAGGCCCTCCCAATATTTCCTGAAGGGATTCATTTCTTGCCTTTTTTACCGCGGTATTTGAACTTGCCGTTCTTGCCATTTCCGTTGCCGTTGCCGCCGAAGTTCAGGTTCATGCCCGGGCGGGCGAAGTTGGCATCGGCCGAAATCTTGGACAGTTCGATGCCCTCCGGCACCTTGACGCGGCCGCCCGACAGGCGCTCGATGTCCTGGAAGATGGTGGCGTCGGACACGGTGTCCTTGTTCCAAATGAGGTACTGCTGACGCATGTAGATGGCCAGGGAACGGATCATGGCGGTTTTCACCTCTCCTTCGGGCTCGCTGGCAATGAGGTCCAGGATGCTCTCGATATTGCGTCCGTAATGACGGGCGCGGATGGGTTTGGTATTGAGCGGAATGGGGTCCGGCTTGCTGTTCACAAACTCCGGTACGGGAGCGGGATACGGGGAATCGATATCCAGGTCGTATCCGGCAATCATATACAGATGGTCCCAGAGCTTCTGGGCCCAGTTTTCCTGCTGATGCACCTGCGGGTTCAGGCTCTCCATGACCTTGACCACGGCCTGGGCCTGTTCCGAGCGCTTGGCTTTGTCGGGAATGTCCCGCAACTGCTCTACCATTTTGAGCACATTGCGGCCATATTCCGGCATGGCCAGTTTCTCTACCTCTGTATTATAGTACAACTTGATGGTGTTCTCGCTAGCTTCCATAGACTCACTTATTTCAACTTACAAATATAGTGGTTTTTCTTGGAAAACCATCGAGGTTGCGGCACCCTTATTTCAAGTGGCGGATGACCTGCGAAGTGAGGGAGATCTTGTTCTTGAAAGTGGTTTTACCCTTGTAGTAAACTACGTCCAGAGTAGTTCCGTCGTTTTCGAAGAAGAGGGAGCGGATGTAGGGATCTGTCTTGCGGTTCTGGCAAATGGGTTCGCACCAGACCAGCGTGTACTCCCCTTTGGAAGACACGGCGCAGAGGACGGTGTAGCCGCGGATGTCCAGGCAGGCCACGCTCACGTTCTTGCCCTTTTCCTTGGATGCGCCCTTGCAGGCCTGGGCGATGGAGGACTCGGCATCCAGGCGGCCGAAGACGAGCTTGCCGGCCGACTGGGCCTTGGGGTTCTTCTGGAGCCACCAGCGGATGGAATCGTCCGTGAGGATATCGGCCCGGGAAATGGGGACCAGAGCCTCGTTCTCCCTCAATTCACCCACCAGCCAGGCGACTTCGGCCGAAGGCAGGTTGCCTTCCATCATTTCCGGACTTTGGCCTTCGATCTTGTTCCCCTCCAGCGGGTTCCCGTAGAAGAGGGCCTGGTGGGCCACGTCCTGCTCCACGTCATAGAGGACCTCGGCATACTCGGTGGCGCCGTTCCTGTAGGCGAAGTGGATGTAGGGCTTCTGTTCGTTCAGCGGAGTCACAATTTCCATGGGACGGGCCAGGGAAAGGGCAGGTGCATGATCCTCCATGGTGTACACCGGAATCGCACGCTGCTCTACCAGGCTTCCGTCGGGTGCCAGCACCCGCAGCGAAAGATCTGCATCCAAAGCCAGGATGCGCTCTACCCCGTCCCGCTTCCAGCCCAGCGCGCAGAGGGCGTCTCCGGCGATGGAAAGGGCTTCCTCGGGGGTAATCTTGCTCACGTTCGCCTCCAGGTATTCGGCCAGGAGGATGGAGTCCTTCATGTGCGTGATCTGGGGAGCAAAGACGGATTGAGGATATTTCTTGAGGAACTTGTCCGCCGATTTAACGGAGAAGTTCTTCATCGTTTTCCCGTAAAGGTTTTTCTCGGCCCGCGATTGGGCGTTCAAAGATAGCGGCAGGGCCAACAGGCCGATGGCCAGTAGGATTCTAAGTGTTTTCATCGCTGCAAAGTTAGCAATTCCTGGGCAAATGCAAGGCTATTCCTTCCTGCCCGGGCATTTTCCCGTCTTGCCCGGCCCCGTCCGGACACAAATAGGCCTGTTTCTTTGCCCGCGTGCTCGTTTTTCGGGAGGAAGGGGTACCGGGAACACTGTAGCATCTCGGCAAGACCGGATTCGTGCAAATTCGGTCCTGGCCACGTGCTGGAGCATCCCGGCAAGACCAAAATCCCGGGAATTTGGTCCTGGCCGCGTGCTGGACTGACTGAAATGGTGCAGGTGAGGTAACACCGGAGTTCTGGCTGTCAACGCGCCCAATCATTCCACCGGCACAAGCTCGCCGGTTTCCAGGTACCAGAGCCAGCCGGAGACGGCGGGGTGGCCCATGGCGCGGTAGAGGGCGGCGTAGCGCTGCACCTG
>Ga0310696_10002557_pt1 | contig 23838 bp, 33 predicted proteins | sample AusTroGonzalo_MG_4_FD_203885 | JGI IMG/M metagenome (GOLD analysis project Ga0310696, IMG submission 203885) | Bovine rumen microbial communities from tropical cattle in Woodstock, Queensland, Australia - Gonzalo_02 (v2) (version 2) | ecosystem: Host-associated > Mammals > Digestive system >...
CGGACAATACGTATCCGAATACGAAGAAGAACTCATCGGATTTCCCAACGCCCCTCACGACGATCAGGTAGACACAGCCTCATATGCATTCGTCATGATGCAGGACCTATCCGGCACAACCCGCCCGTATCAGACCGGCGACCTCTATTAACCCCATTTTTCGACCTTTCATTATATTGAGTATCCCGCAATCATACAGCATGAACAGACTGATATCTCAATTCATGCACAACCGGCGTAAAACCGACTTCCGGCAGACAATCAATATCAAAGACGAAGAAAGCATACGGGGAAAAATCTACGACCCCACATTCGAACCCGAAGGCGGCTGGGACAAATTCTGCGGCTGGGCGGCAAGTCAGGGCAAAATCGCACACATCATACAGAGCCGTGCAGCCAACGCCATGAGCTGCGAAATCAAATCCGACAACGAGAAAGTACAGGCGGAACTCACAAAACTACTCCATAAAACGCAATTTTACAGCCGCCTCATAGAGACCTTCGAATGCCGCGACACATACGGCAGAGTCTTCATCGAACCCGTCTGGGAAACAATCGGGACACGAAAAACCGACCTTGTCAAACTCAAACTGCTATTCCCGCCTACAATCCGCGTATTCTTCGACACCGACGCCGACGTCGACGAGCTTAGCAGACACCTTACCGGCACAAAATATGCCGACTACGCAGGCACACTCGCAGCCGGCGCCGGTGACAACGTAATCGGATATGTTCAAAACTATCTGACCGGCAAAGACGTCTTCTTCAAACCCGACGAACTCATCATGATTCGCCGCAGCCCAAGCCCCATCCACCCCTTAGGCCTGGCAGTCCCGCGCCAGAACTACGACCTCATCATGAACAAACTCGGAATCGAACGCGACCAGGTCACAATGGCAAGACGGCACGGCGACCCCAAACACATCTTCGTAATCCCCGCCGACCGATACGAGCAGCAAAAAGATGAGATAAAACGCGACATCAAATACGGAATGCGTGCCGGACTCGACTTCTTCTTCAAAGGTCGCGGCAGAAACGACACCGGCGACCCCATGAGCGTATCTCTCCTGGAACCCAAAGGGAACCCCGCTGCCGTCAATCGTGCTCAGGAACACGTCGAAGACCAGTTCAATGCCGCCATGGGCTGGGCGGACTCATTCACCGAATCCACATCCTCAAACCGCAGCGTCGGAGAAATACAGCTCAGTTTCTTCGAACGCGGCTTAGTCCCGCAGCGAAGAATCATAGAAGAGGCAATCATGCCGCTTCTCGAAGAATGGCTCAAAGCCCGCAGATATCCCGAAGGCAGCATCATAATCGAATGGGAAGACCTGACACCGCAGGACAAACTCCAGAAAGCCCAGATCCTCGCGCAGTTATTCCCCTACCTGCCGGAAGAAATCATCTCCAAATACCTGGGCGATCTGGGCTATCCGGTAAGCGACGCCGACACCTCAGGAGACGGTGACACAAAAACCCCCGGCGAACCCGAAGAAAGTTCATTCGGCAAAAAAAGAATAACCCGCCGTCAACCCCTCGCCGACGCGGAAAAGACACTCGAAGAGGAGATCAAAGCCTATGCCGACGAAATCAGAGCATATTTTAATCCCTGACATCGCGGTCATAAAAAAATCGTATCTTTTCAAACTCATCTGCCGACAATTTGAAAAGAAACCCCGAAACAAGACGATATACGAGATCATCTCAGACATCTCCGATATACGGGCACGATACACAACCGAGATAACCCGCGAATACCGGGAACTCTTCAGCAGAACATACACGGAAGGATACCTCGAAGCCTCAAAGGAACTGACTGGCGCAAAAAAGGCACCCCCGGCTGTCCCCGACGCATCAAAAGCCCTTGCGGCAGCCGTCCCAAAGATGCTGTCGCATATGCCAAACATCTACCAAGCCGTCTTCCCGCAGTTGGACGCCGTCCTTAAAGACGCACTTGAAAGAAACCTGTCTTATGATGAAGTATCCGGCGCCGTTGAAAAAATCCTAAAGAACCACAGCGGAACCAGACTGAAGTTTCAGTCTGCCGGAACACTCGTCAAACAGATTGATGTATCTCCCGACGGCAGGCTCACACGCAGCTCGCGACTCATCAAACAAAACCGCACAATGAGCACCAAAGCTTATTCCGCGCTCTTTGCCCGCACCGTTTACAAAGGGTGCAGGGTTGCCGGCAAGATGGATGCATACTCAAATACACAGGGCGTCAGAGGCTGGATCTACAACTGCGTAAGCGACGAACGAAGCAGACCGCAGCATATCGCCCTTCACGGCAGACACTTTGTCTACGGAACCGAGGAATCCGACATGGCACTTGAGGTCATGCAGGAATACAACTGCCGATGCCGACCCACGGCATGGTTTGACGACCCGGAACTCGATACCCCAGAAGACGAATATGTAAAAGAACGCTCAAGAATAGCACTCGAATCCAGAAGTCTCATGACATCCGAGAAGGATGCCGACTACCTGACTAAAGTCCTGGAGAACTCGGTCGGACCTGAAACACTTCGAGCTTACGATGCCGGCAAGATAGATCTTTTCATCAACGACATTGCCCTTCAGTCTCCGAAAAACGTTCAGGAACTGTGCAGCTGCGTTGAGCAGTCAGTCAAAAAGAATCTGCCGAAGGTGATGAACAACGAGTTCGGAGTTGCGTATAAGCGTCTTGGAGTGACTGAAACGATACTCGCTCAGGATATCGCGATGACGCTTCAGAGTAATTTCGCTTACAGTAAGGCAAGGAAGGAATATGGCTTTGCCCATATCCACGAGAAACACATCATAAATCAGCATGAAGGATTCACGCTCTCCGAAGTATTGGAAGCTAAGAAAAAAGGAACAAAATATTATCATTTCAAAGAAATATCTGGTAACTCAGATCTTGTTTCATTGTATGAATTCTCCGATTCTCGCAAGATGAAGGTAGTATTAAGCACAAAAAGACCCAAATATATTGTAACAGCATATTTGCCGGATGACGAGCATATCCAAGAAGAATGGTATAAGGTGATCAAAGATGACAGAAGATATCTGGATAAATATTGATGAACATGATACAAAATTTTTTAAGCATATGGGGGGTAAGACTGGCAAACAGTATGTAAAAGCAGTATATGATAATACTGGGGGCATAAAATGCTTTGAAATAATTTTGTATCTTGATGGGACAATATCTGATGATTATGTGGATGTTGTAGAAAAAGATGAAAAAACATTGAAATTAATCCCGTGTGGAAACTACTACAATGCTTTGAATAAGTTTGATAAAAAGGTATGGGACTGCGAGTTATTTAGCGAGGAGGAGTTCGAAGGCATTGGTGAAAAGAACATCCTCCTCCATTTACTCTGACTTCTGTTTAAGCATCCGGAGAACTTACACTCAAAACGTGAACTGTTCGGAAATCCCGAACGGTTCACTTTTCTTAGCGTCGTGGGGTAGTCAGGTTATCCCGCCGGACTCATGATCCGGAGTGTCTAAACGGCTGCGGCGGTTCGAATCCGTCCGACGCTATCATTTTTTAACCGTGTGTAATTCCATACGGTTAGAGTTCTTTTCTCATGATTACTGTTTTGGCCAACATATGATTTTGGCCAACATGCGAGTTTGGCCAAGATACGGTTTCGGCCAACATGGCCAAGAGTTGAGTTTGGCCAACATGTATATTTGAAAGGTATTGAAAGGTTATTGTAAGGTTAAACCCCCTCGAATTCGAGGGGTTTTCTCAGGCTATTCTCAGTGAGTTGTTGCAAAATATGCAACAACTGAACTTGTGCAAATTTTGCACATACTGAACTCTTTCCTTTTTGGAAACAGTTCGATCAGGTTATTCGGAAATATCGAACAACTCAACCGTTGCATTTTTTGCAACAGTTCGACATGCCGGCAGTTCCGAGAGGTTCAACTTCTTTTTATTATCTATCTCTGCTTTAGTATGAGCTATGACAGATCTGGAATATTTCGACTTTAAAGTCCGTGCATCCGAGGTTATAGTCCCGATGCCGCAGGAGACCGGAATTCCCGATGAGTTGGATATCGACATTACGGAGGCGGGCGATCAGGAAAGCCTGTCCCTGAAGCCGACAATTATTGCCGTCAGCGAAGGTATCCACAACGGCACCGAAGTCACGGCTGCCGAACTCAAAAAGATGGTTGACAGAGCACACAGCGAGATGTCGGACGGCATATACCCCGTCCCCATCGTATTGGACCATTCCGACAGGTTCCTGGATAAAGTCGGAAGCACTCTTGAACTTGAATACCATGAAAGCTATCCCGTAGACTCGGAAAACCTTGCGGCGGTCATAGCCCGCATCGAGTTCTGGGAGGATACACCGATACAGAAAGAGGCAGCCGCACGCATCCGCCGCGACCCTGCAAACACATTCTTCAGTATCCGCTTTGCCGGACGCCTAAATATCCCCAAGATGAGGGATGATCCGCCGGTATGGTCTGACATGCATCTCATACACATCGCAGTTGTAAACGAACCCGCGGATTCAAATGCAAGAATAATCCGGTTCAGTAAAGCGAAATCTGACTTTGATTTATATTCAGACAGACCTGACACAATACCTATGGAACAGACAGAAGACTTTGAGGCGCGTATCAGCGCATTAGAGGCGGCACTCTCCAAACAGAAAGAGTCGGAAGCTAAAGCGGAATTTGAGCAGGCAAAAGCTGATCAGACCGCCCAGCTTCACAAGAGAGCCGAACTGCTGGTCAGCTTAAAGCAGCTTGACCCTGACTACAATCAGGATTTCGTCAACTCGCTTTCAAACGAACAGCTCGAAAACTACAACGCATCTATTGAGAGACTTTTCCCAAAGGACAGCAATGAGAAAGGCTCGTTTACGAACGCCCAACCCGACACCGTCGAGACGCTGGCAAGAAAATTAATGGAGTAAAAAATGGCATCCTACGCATACAGCCCGTTAGTCTGGGATTTAACAACCAATCCGAGACTTACGGCAAAAGTCTACTCATCCGGCATCACTGCCGACGGGGACGGATTTTACTACAAGGCAGGGGACCTTGTTGAGATCTCCGGTGATGAGACAGTTAAGAAAGCCGAGAATGCGGGAGCGGCAATCGGTATCCTTGACAACTCCGTATCGGTCAGAGGCAATCCCGAGGGCATCGCCGACAGCCGCATCAGAGTATCGGTAATCCCGTTCGGATACTCCAAGGTAATTGAGATGGTTGCGGAAGGAAACCTGATCGCCGGCACCCGAGTCTGTCAGGGCACGACCTCAAAGCAGGCTGTCAAGGCAATGTCAAACGCAGGTGTGACATCCGTTATCACCGCAAAGACGCAGACCGGCGATACTGCCGTTAAAGGCACTGCCGAGACAGAAGCGACGGTCAGTGCAACCGCGACAAACACAGTCACGGGCGGTATCCTTCCCGAAATTGAGATTGGTATTGTCTGGAAAGGCGCATCGTCAGGAAGCAAAGCCCTGATTTTAGTAAAATAAGGAGACCGAATATGACATTATCACCATACACATTCGCCGAGTTCAGGCACGGCAATAACCCTGCATTAATGCATGAAGTAGTAGAAGCGGCTATCAAGCTGAAATATACCGAGAACCTTTCGGCTAAGAGTCTGCTTAATACCGCAACCCTGCCAAGCTCGATTACGTCCACCATTGTGGAAGAGGCAATCCGCGGCGAAGTCCAGTGGCTTACCGAGGCGGGCACACTGCCTTCCATACAGGGAGCCTTCTCACGTGAGACCAGATCTCTCAAACCCTACGGATATCAGTTTGAGGTTACCGAGGAGCAGGTCATGGACGGGCACACTGACGAGGTTAAGACGCTGATTAACCGCGGCGTTCACGCACTCAGGAAGTTTGAAGACACCCTCATCTTTAAGCGCATCATGGAGGCAAGCTCCATCAACACACTTGCCGCCGCCCGCCCGTGGGATGTGGCGTCCGGAAGTTCCGCAGGCGACCCCGTAAAGGATCTCGCCGATGCTGTCAAGGCAATTTATGACGCTACCGAGGGCTTTGAACCTGATACCCTTGTCGTATCCGGAAAGACCTACACATATCTCTGCGCATACGACTTCGTAAAGAACACACTCTACAATACCGCCGATAAAGACGGCTTTATTCATACCGGCAAACTGCCGACACTCATGGGTATGAAGGTCCTTAAGAACAACAATATCGACCCGCAGGATCTCGGCAAATGTCTGGTCCTGAAGTCCGGCGATATCGGCACGTGGGAAGAGAGGATTCCCCTTAAGACCAAGGTTGTTGACGGGGCTACACTGGGTAAACCGCTGCTTGACAGCGTGACCTACGCATATGCCAAGGCGGATGCGAACATCAAGTATCCGAAACTCGGTTGTATAATCACCGGTCTTTACACATAGCGGGGTTTTCTTCAATGACGCAGAAGGGGATTGTTAAGTCCGCCAGGTATCAGACCAAGGACGGGAAGATCTACAGGGAAGGAGATGAGATCATCCTTCCCGATTCTCTTAACGTCTTTCAGCGTGAAGACATTTCATCCGGCAGGATTGTGTTAATCATGGACACGGAACCTGCGCCGGCGATAATCACTCCGCCAAGTGATGAAGCAGTGTCTGAGGCAGTAGCTGAGGCTGAGACCGAGACTGATGTTGCGGCGGAACAGCCAAAAAAGAAGTCTTCAAGGAGATAGATTATGACTGTCGGAATTGCGGATGTAAGGGTTGAAATTTGCGATACCGTTGAACCGTATCAGTTCTCGGATGAGCGAATTTCTCTTGCGATTGCCGAAAGCGTTGAGTCAATGACCCGCAAAGGTATTACGAGTGACCGTGCGGTGAGACTGAATGCGGCAATCGACCTCATTGATATATCCGTAAATTCTACCTCCGAAAGGAATGCCCAATCTATAACAGAAGGGTCTAAATCGATAACGTATGCCGACCGTACCTCGATCAGAACGACATTGCAGGATAAACTGGATAGGGAGATTGAATCCCTGTCATCCTGTTTTGATATGACTCATTCATTTTGAACCATTTTAACTTCCTTTTTTGATTTCAGGCACTCAATCAGAGTGTATGTATCAATTTGACTGGAAATTCCCGATAATGCGGGTTATCATAACGGAAGGACATACCAACCAGAGCACCGGCGAATGGGTTGATGAAGTAACTCGGGAAAGCCCGATAACCGGCGATGTTCAGGACATATCGCTTGAAGAATGTCGCAGGTATCCTCAGGGTTCCGTAACCTCCGGCGACCGCAGAATATTCACCGCCGCCGGACTCGATATCGGTGACAGACTTAAGATCACCGAGTCGAATGGCAGCGTTACCGAATGGAGCGTCTCAGCACTAAGTGAAGAATATCACATGTTCGGCAAAACGCGATTTCAGTATATCCTGAGGAGAATTTAAGCCTTAAAGCACATATAGCAATAATATGAGACGGACGCATATTTGTAAAAACCTTAACACCCTGTGCACGGCGGACTGTCCCAACAGAGCATCCTGCAAAGTGAGCAGAACTCCGCTTCTGATACATACGATTGTTATTCACTATAAACAGGGCAGAATATACCCTGATGAGTACATCAACGACATTGCAGTCAAGCGCTGTAAACACCTATCGGACGTTTGCCCGTCATCAGAATTGGAAACCGTGCGCAGTAATGCTCATGATTTAAAATTAAACGGTATCTGAACGATGCCCGCACCAAAGAACCATGGAAAACACATATTTGAGAGAGCGGCACGGCAAATTGTATGCCGTATCCGTATCCGGCAGCGGTAGAAAAGATCGTAAAGAACGATGGACGCCGGTATCTTCCGCAGACTCTGCCCTGATAAAGAAGGTATTGTCCGGAAAAGAACAGCTTCAAAGCGACATTATTCAGTTTCCGTGCATGGGCGGGTGCGGAAACACCATACCGATGACACGCGATCAGCTCAACGATTTTTTTGTATCGTATAAGAAAAAATACGATATTGCCATAATGCCGTTTTGCTGTGCGGAATGTCGAGATAGAGTGCTGGAGAAATACAAATGATAGACAGTTCTCAAAGCAAAAACAACATCCCCAAGTATTTGCAGACGCTCTTTGACGCCCGTCACAATGCCGGCGTAAAGGTCGCGATGTTTGTGGAAAAGGAGACGGTTGACCGCGTCATAAAGCAGGATAAATCCTGGACGCCGCTTGCTGATGAGACAAAGCGCCGTAAAAAATCAACCAAGGCGTGGATTGACACAGGCAGCCTGTATAATGAGATATCTTATAAAGTGGCGTCCGATAATCAGACTACGAATACAGAAGTGGGTATCTGGGATTCGGATAACGGGTATATCGCCCGATGTCTGGAATACGGGACAAAGAAAGGCGGCATTACTGCAATTCCCGCAAGACCCCTCTTTCGACCGGTCTATGACGAGAACCTGGATAAGACGGTCCGGATATTTGCATCCGAGATGGCGAAACATCTGAAGAAATATCAATTTTAAATACATTTTCAATTTTGAAAAAAATACATTGACTTTTAATTAAATAATCCGCACATGAACTAATCCTATCATGCGGGATAATAATTTGATAGATACGGATATCGCAGATATCGCAGTTGACATTGCGGTAATAAAAAACGATATTAAACACATCATAACCAGCATTGACGGGCTTAAACATGTGATGGACCAGCAATGTGTTGAAATCGACAGGAGATTTGAGGAGATATCCGGGGCACATGATGCGCTGGTCGACAGAGTCGCGGTTCTGGAAGGGCATATTATGATGCATAACAAGATATTCGCGACACTCGGTGCGGGTCTGGCGATTCTCGCCGGCATCATCGTAGAGATCATTTCATGGTTCAGAGGAGGATAGGGATGATCACGGATACGCTGAAGCAGGCAATATTTGTAAGTCTTCCTAAAAGCGTCGGTAATCTGACCGCCAATGTCGAGTATGCAGACACCTGCGATGTAAATAAGGTTCTCAAATCCGCTCCGATTGCCGTTACAATACGGTATTTCGGGGAAGTTACCGACAGCACAACGCCTGCCAACAGACTGTATCTGATTGAGCGTGACGGAGACAATATCATCGAGACACGCGGCGAAACGGAACGTGCCACTCTTTCAATCAGTATTTTTGCCGCCGGCAATACCCATACCGCACGCAAAAATATAGATTCGTATCTGAGCGAGCTTATGGTCTGGTATATGCGGGACCTGCCTCAGATTGTTCAGGTTACCGGCAGAGGCGGAATCACCGATTTATCCGACCTCGAAACAACCCCCCGAAAAGACGTGGACATCTTCATCAGATACAAACTGACTTACCTGACGTCGACACCCGCCGTGAGTTCGGCGCAGCATACTCTCAATCTCTAAAAAATCTGACTTTTTTTTATATTGTTACTTGCCGCTTTTTAATTATGCCTAATATAAGAGATGCAATCAGCATAACATCAACTGTAGCAGCGTCAGCATCGGCGACACAGTGGGCAGTTCCTGCGATTGTCGGAGTGTCGAGTGCAACCGCAAAGAACACGCCCGCAGCGTACAAAACGTTAGCATCCGTAAAAACCGATCACGGAGATTCATCCGCAATCTCAATCGGTGCCAAGGCAATGTTTGACGCCGGCGTCAAGGAGATATACGCGGTATCGGTCGATATGGCGTCTACAAGCCCGACAGCAACCGAGATTGAGACTGCTCTCGCGACCCTTGTAAACTATGTCTCCGCAGGCAGCATCCAGGGCGTCGCTCTTGCAGGAATTACCGATTCCGACTCGCTTGCAAAGCTGAAAACCTTTGCCGACACAAACAGAGTCATCTTTGTCGCAACACATGCGGAAAATGAAACCGTATCAAATATTGTTTCTGCCGCAGCGGCACTTAAGAGTGAGAACGGCTGCTTTGTAGCTTATAAGGGGCTGCCGAGTTCCAATCCCGATGATGTAGCCTGCGCGGTTTTGGGTGCCATAATGCTTCGTGAGCCTTATTTCACTCTTGCGTGGATGCCCGTTCAGGTAAATGTCAACGAATACTTTAACCCGACGGATTTGGCGACGCTGGAAGCCGGCAGAGTCAATGTGATTATTTATCAGAAATCACAGAATCAGCTTTCAAACGGTCTGTCTCTGGATTCGGATGTGCCGTTTCTGGACACTACAAGAATGAAATACTACATTGAATCGCTGATAAGGGAGTCAATAGCAGACAGCAGGATATCGGCAAAGAACATCCCGTATACCCAGAAGGGCTTTGAGGCAATCAAGGGCTGGATTGGAACACCGCTCGAACAGCTCAGGCGCAATAATTTCATTGAGTCGTATTCGGTGACAATCCCGAAAGTAGAGGATATGACGACTGCAAATCAGGCGTCAAGAAAGATTACCGGTATTGTTGTTACCGTGCAGACAATCTCGGATGTGCAGGAGTTTTCAATGAATCTTAACATTGAGGTGTAATCATGACGGAAGAATGGAGTCCAAACCAAATATCATGCAGTCTTAACGGGACCGAGGTGACATCCTTAGTCTCATTTGAATGGAGCGGGGACAATACCGAAGTCTCGGTAGTTAAGGGCATTCACGGCGCAACCCATCACCAGGAGAAATATATCGAGCCGTCCGCAAAGATTGTCGTAAATTATGACTCGAATATTATTCCTGTCGTGCGGTCGCTTCAGGAATCAAAGCTGAACTTCTCGGTGACGTTCTGCACGCCGGCGGAGACCGTGACCTGCTACGATTGCCGTGTCGCAAAGGTTGAATCCGGCACTCAGTCGGAAACCGCGCCGGAATACTCAATAAGCCTTGTGCCTCTCAAGATTGAGGTCGGGAGTGTCGCATAATGACCGATTCACAAGGGTTTGACAAATCGAAATATCTTCAGGAGGAGGAAACCGGCGAGTTTATGCTTGACGGGGATCTGTTCAAGTATAAGGTTTTATCCGGTTTTGAACTCTCGAAATGTATGGCCGGTTCTGATGTGGCGGCGCTGTATCAGAATCTTTTCATTAAGGCGCTTATTGAGCCTAAGTTTACACTGCCCGAAATCAGGCAGATGAAATCAAGATACTTCTTCACAATCGGCGCTAAGCTCTGCGAGGCTCTCGGGGCAAAGGTTGACGATTTTTTACCCGATTCTCGGAGGATCGTATAAATCTGTTATCCGAAGTGGTTGAGCTGGACCTTGACCTCTATCTGCTTGCAAAAGAGTTGCACGTCGATATAGACGAGGTCCGAAAGTGGAACGATGAAAAGATAATTATGTGGCTGTGTGCGCTGGGAAAACTTGCGCAGCGGCGGAATAAAGCATATGCTGCGGCACCATCAGGTAATGCCGCCGGCAGGAACGGCGGCAAATTCACTCTCAAGAACGGGCGGTTTGTCCGTTCCTGATTTAACCTTTTTTTATTATCTTATATCTTGATTATTGGGTATGTCAGAGTCAGGGGAGACAATACGCTCCGTAAAGCTTGCGTGGGAACTTGTCGATAAGGTAACCGCGCCGATGAAACAGATTGATCAGGCGATTGACAGGGCAGTCGGCACACATAGCAATCAATACGCCGAACTGGACGAACAGGTTACCAAAGTATCTTCCGATATCGCAACCGGTCTGGATGCCGCAGGCGTTTCGGCAGCCAATTATTCCAAGACCATACGGTCAAAGATTCGTGCTGCAACGGACATTATTGACGAACATAAAGCGGCAATTGCTGCCATCGGAGCGGCGTTTACCGGCGCCGGATATCTGGGTCTAAGATATTTTTCAGAAGGATCTAAGGACTTTGCCGTATATTCGGACGCATACCGTGTCATGACAAAGAACGTTCGTGGCGATGCCGACGAGTTCATGGCGGCGATGAGAGAAGCTTCCGCCGGCACGATGACAGATCTTGAGCTTATCACAAATGCCAACAGAGCTATGGCACTCGGTGTCGGTTACGATGTCATGCCCAAGTTTATCGAGACTGCGAGAGCTGCCGCGAGGATGCAGGGCGAGACCACTGAATATATGCTTCAGTCGCTTGTTACCGGTTCGGGAAGACAATCGGCATTAATCCTGGATAACCTCGGTATCATGGTCAAAGACCTTGACGAATACACCGCAGACTGGGCGGAATCCAACGGTCTTGCCGTGAAATCTCTTACCGAAGAGCAAAAGACGGCTGCGTTCCTAAACTATGTACTTGAACATTCCGACGACATCATCTCCAAAGTCGACATGGATGCCGAATCACTGAGCGAAACAATGGCTCGGTCCGAATCGGCGGTAAAGAATTTTCAGAAGGAACTTGCCGAAGGCGCTCTGCCGGTAACACGGTTGTGGTATCAGGGTCTGGAAGGAATTACGGCTATATTGGACGACCTGCCCGCGCCGATAAAGACCGTTGTAGGCTCGGTCGGGGTTCTGGCTTCCGGCGCCATGGGGCTTTTCGGCGCACTATCCCTAAACATTGTCGCATTCGCCATGCTCTCCAAAGAAATTCCGGGACTGATTCCGAGAGTTGCGGGTCTGGCTGCAAGCCTGTATGCCTTTGTTCCGGCATCCATTCAGGCAGCACTCGGAGCCGGCACGCTTTCGGGCGCATTGTGGGCGCTGGCGGTAAATCCGGTCGTTCTTACAATCGGAGCCATAGTGGGTGCTGCCATGCTCCTGTGGGATATATTCAATAGAGGGTGGGATGAATCTCTCTTAGGCGGCGCCGTTAACTGGCTGTGCGAAAAGTTTCCGCCGCTTAAGAAGTTCGTAAGTGATGTATCCACACTTCTGGGATGGATGGGGGATGCATTAAAAGCAGTCTGGGAATTTTTACAGCCGATTGTTGATTCTCTTACGGCGATGTTGGATAATCCCGTTGTCAAGGCTGTTATTGACACGCTTTGGGCGGCAACACCCATGGGTATGTTCTCCGATGCCATGGATTATGCGCAGGGAAAGACGCCGGAACGTTTCAAGAATTATGAGAAGGCCTGGGAGAGCATTACGGGAGCCACCGATGCGGCGTATACGTCCACGCAGCAGGCATCTACATCGATTGTCTATAATATCGATGCGACGACTACGGTGTCGGATATCAAGACGGAATCGATGTCAAAAGAGGAGATGACAACCATGTTTGATAAGATCGCTCAGGGTAAAGTGAATGTTTTCAGTAAGCAGCTCAAAGCCGACCTGAAGAGAAGCGGCGCCTGACGGTCATCTAACTTTTTTTTATTAGTCGCAGATTTAAGACTAATGATTATGCCCGCATTGGAAGAGATTTTATTGATTGGTGACGCCGGTAATTTCGTTCTTGAATCTGTTGCGTCAATATCCTATACAGATACTCTGGATGTGCCGCAACATAAGACGGCGGACGGATATTCGATTCATGATCATATCCTGCAAAATCCTGTCGGAGTCTCGGTTAATATGACGGTTCCGAATGCTGATTTTGCAAAGCTGGTCGCCCTCAAAGATAAGAGGTCGATTTTACGGTTTGTTAGTGCCACGAGGTCGCTGGATAGAGTTGTTATTTCGGCTTTATCAAACGCCGAAAACGGATATATTGATACTACAACGGTAAATATGAAGTTGCAGGAGATTGTTTATGCAACTGCTAAGGCTTCATCCGAGTCGTTGGAGATCCTAAAGAATGCCTCGGAGTCACGGACGCATTCCGAAGGGGCGGCTCAAACGCCTCAAAGTATGAGTTCGTCCGCAGGAGGAGCGGTCTCGCAAGGTTCATCCGGCAATATCAGCGCGGTTGAGTCCCGGAACAATTCAACGGCGGGGTTGCATGTATGAAAGGAATTTTGCCGGTAAGCGTGGATAACGGGTTTCCGCAAAAGAAGACCGTTGTTGTAGACAATGTCTCGTATTCAGTCTTTTTACAGCGCAACGTTACCGAAGGGTTTGTCACGATTGCTCTGAGAAGGGTTTCCGACGGCGTTTTGCTTTCTAAGTCGAAGCTGGTAGAGGACGGATATCTGGATGTTCCGGATAATGCGACAGGCAATATCCTGTTTACTCTGTATTGCCGCAATGTTTCCAATATGGAGGTCTGGATTATATGAGTGTGACTGCGTTTGGTTCGTGGATGCGGGATGTGTCCGTGCAGGTTGAGGGGACGTTATATGATCTGAAGTCCTGTGATATTGAGTTTGAGATCTCCGGCGGAAGTGACGGTGACCAGAACGGCGCCGAGATTGTTCTGTGGAATTTGTCGCAGGCGATGGTTTCGGAGATGGTTGTTGATTCACCGGTCAGGGTGACTGCCGGATATGCGGGGAATACCGGCATTTTGTTTGAGGGGTATATCACTCAGGTTGACAGCGAGCGTGACGGCGCAGATACGGCTACCAAGATATTCTGCTCGGATGCATCTCTGCTTCTTTACCGGTCGAAGAAATTCTGTGTAGAGGTGAAAGAGGAGGAGGCGCTTTCTGAGGTTGTTAAACGGGTTTTTTCGTTATGCAATATTCCGGTGGGAATGGTTGATGATACAGGCATCCTGTTTGATTCGCCGGCGTCGTTCTACGGGACGGGTATGCAGATCCTGGATGAGCTGCTGAGTATCGTGACCGGCCGCGGGTTTAAGTTCAGATGTTATACCGAGTCGGGTATGGGATATTTTGTGGACATTAATACGGTTACGACCGTGAATGTCTTTGAAATATCATCAACTACCGGTCTTTTGAGCGTTGAACGGGTTACCGATTCGGATGAGAATGTCTGCGGGAAGGTGGTTATTCTGCTGAATTGGGGTATTAAAACAGATACATGGTTAAAGATAGATTCCGGCATTCTTAGCGGGTATTATAAGGCAGTGAGCTATAAGCATACGCTTTCGGGCGACATGTATCAGACCGAGATTGAGGTGAGCGGCGTATGAGCGGTATAGGCGAGCTGGTTAAGTCACTTTCACGCGCCGAGATTGATAAGCTTTGGACGATTACTGCGGCAGTAGTTGATTCCGTCAATTATTCGGAGAATACGGCGGATGTAAGGGTTATTAACCTGTTATCGGATGACGGCGAGCCGGTGAGATTGAAGGGTCTGCCGATTGTTTATCTTTCATCTGCGGCAGGGACATTTATGTCGGCGCTGTCGAAAGATGATAATGTCCTGGTTTTGTTCGGGAGGTATTCGTTATCCGAGCAGATTATGAAGGGTACTTTGAATGAGAGCAATTGTTTTTCGATGAATAACGGCGTTGTGCTGGCAGGATTCTTTTCAAAAAATGTGCCGCCGTATACGCTTAACGAGGGGGATTTGCTGATTAGGCATAAGTCCGGCGCAGGTCTCCGGATAGATGCGAATGGCGATATGAAGATTGTTGCAAAATCCGTGAATATCATCAAACTCGGTAACGGGGCGCTGTGATATGTGCGCGAGACTGGTAGTCGTCGCAGGTGACAAAGAGTATGCGGCGCCGATTAACGAAGATCACGGCGGCGGATGGGGGTATATCGCCGTTACAGACCAGGATTTTGTCTATGTTTCCGGCAAGCTCGTTGTTCCGAAAGGGCAGATGTTTACGGCGCACTGCTCGGCATCGGCGGGAGCACTCTCTGCGGGTTCGAGGGTGTTATGTGTCGCCGGAACCGCAGTCTGCCTCAACGGCGATGTATCCTCGTCAAATCACTCTATGTCGGGAATTACCGTAATCGGGCAGGATTTTGTCTTCTCAGATTGATTTTAAAGCCTAACTTTTTTTTATATTGGCTGTTGTGCTATCTGCTCATATGAGTTCAGCAATAGCTATCGGAAGCGATGGGGACATCTGTCTTGATTCCGCGGGCAGAATTTGCACGGTCTCCGGCGCAGGTAAACTTATTCAGGATTTGACCCTGATTATCAGGTCTATTCGCGGGTCCTGCCCGTTCAATACGCTGTATGGTATGGATGACGTAACCGCCATGCATTCGCCGCGTTTGATGGCATCGGCGATTTCATCGGCCATTCTTCAGCATCCCGATGTAATGAGGGTTGACGAGGTCAATGTCTCAAAGGATAGCAGAACGATATTTGCGGCAATAAAGGCGTCACTGATTGACGGGTCGTCGGTCAGTTTGGAGGTGAGCGTATGACGGATTACGGGGTTTCCGAGATGGGTTTTACTCTGAAGACCTACGATGAGATTTTGTCGGATCTGTCGGCATCGGCGCAGACGTATTTCGGATACAGTGTCGATACGTCCGTCAATACGCCGTTAGGACAGTTTCTGAGAACCACGGCTGTGGAGATTGCACAACTTTGGGAACAGCTGGAAAAGACATATTATTCGGGGTTCATTAATACGGCTGAAGGGGTAAATCTGGACCGGATATGTGCTCTGGTCGGCATCACCCGAAACCCTGCCGTGAAAGCCTCGGGAAGTGTGATATTCAGCATCTATTCAGCACTTACATCAGATATTACAATTCCAAAAAATACTGTTGTTGCAACCGAAGACGGCAAAATTGAGTTTGTTACGACCGAGTCTGCGACGTTACATGCGGGGGAAACATCCGTATCGGCATCCGTATCCGCAAGAAATGCAGGTATTGACGGAAATATAACATCAGGTTTAGTAACCCGGATTGTATCAAATCTGCCGCGTATTGATTCGGTCACCAACATCGACACATTCACCGGCGGCAAAAACAAAGAATCCGATGCCGAGTTACGGGAGAGAACCATCCTGAACAAGCCAAGCGCCAAAGGAACATGCAGTGCGATAAAATCCGCCGTTTTAGCGATAAGCGGAGTTTCCAACTGCATCGTTACTGAAGATACGGATAATCATACCGTGAAGGTCTTAGTTGTCGGCGGAGATGAGGCAAAGATAACATCCGTTATTGCCGATGTTAAACCCGCAGGAATTGCTGTTGATTGGGATTATGCAAGCGGAATAAATATTGATGTGTCTGTCACCGTAAGCTCAATATCCAATGCACAGTCGACCGAGGTTGTAAGTCAGGTCGAAACGGCTGTCGCGTCGTGGATTAACTCACATAAAATTGGAGATGCTCTTAAATTTTCCAGTTTGTTCACAAAGCTTTCTACGTTGCCTCTGGTAAGTGAGGTTACATCTTTGTCAATTACCGACGGAACTGCAACGGCAGATGCAATTTTAGAATCCGTCCAGTTAGATTACGATAGATTTGCCCATCCCGGGAACATTACGGTTGTGATATCGTGAGAACGGATGATATGATCCGGCGCCTTCCGTCCGCATATCGCATGGACAAGGATTCGAAGAATTATGCTTTGCTTCATACCGTCTCGGGCGGTCTTGACGATATCGGTTCCGTGACGGATGCGGTTGAAGACGCTCATACTCTGGAGGCTGCGAGCGGTAACTGTCTGGATCAGATAGGCGCATTGTTTAATCAGCTTAGAAGCGGTTACGATGATGATACATATAAGCTGTTTATTCAGTCAACACGCGATCTGTTGCAATCATGCGGGTCGGCATCGGATATCCGAAAAATTATGGCATATCTTATGCGCAGTGACGGGGATATGTCGCATTTCACCCTGATTGATTCACTGTCCGATACTGCATTTATGGCCAGATGTGACGGATCACCGACAAAGGCATTTTCAATGACTGTTCTGAATGAGTTCGTCAACGCAGCACGTCCGGCAGGTGTGAAGTATCTGGATGATGAGCTTGTGATCGCACTTAACAGGCTTTTTGAGCGAGATTCTTTCGTATTCACACTGGGTTTGTCCTGTTTAATGTATCTGATTCGCGAGGCGGATTTCTCGTATGGTTCGTGTGAGTATGGAAGCACGTATTATTTCGGGGCTATCGAGGTGGAGAGAGGTTGTCGTGGCGATATTATGGATCTGATTTCCCGTATCATCTCCGGGGTGTTCGGATATCTGGATTCTCTGGCATATTTCGGCGAGGGTGTTTATGGGGCGCCAGTGGAGGAGCATGTTTTATCTGACTGTTCTTTATTAGCCCTGTCGGCAATATTTGGGTATGGAACCGGAACATATGGAGAATTTGATTATGGAGAGTTGCATTACGGGTCTCCGGCTGAACAGCACGTTCTCTCACACGGGCAGGCAGGTGTAATTACATGACGGTATCTAACAGTATCTCTGAGACTACACTAAGTGCCGGCATTAATCACAATGCTGAGATGATTAAGTCGTTTTATACGGACATTATCTTTGATAAAGGGGATATCAGCGCACAATCGATTGTGTCGCCTGTATCGATTGCCAGGCGAGTTACGGCTACCAAGACCCGAACCGACAATAACATTGTATTTTCTGCAAGGATTAATCCCGGCGATTTGTCGGAGACTACAGTAATTAAGGGAGTCTGGCTGTCGGGAACAACACCTGACGGCACCGAGATTTTTCTTGTCAAGCATGTTATTCCCGATACGGTTGTTAACTCGGTTCAGGGGTTATTATATGAAGTTCCGTATGCCGTTACGGGTTACAGTGAAAGTTACGAGGAGTAAGTATGTCTACACAGTGTGATAATTTCAAATTATACAAGTTCGGTCGCGAACGCGGCTGGGGTACGCAGATGAACGAGAATCTTGAACGTCTCAGCAGATTGTTCGTTGAGAATTCGGGTAAATTATTGTTCGTGAGAAATGCGATATATGACAGCTCTACAGGGGTATGGACTCAACCGGATACCACTAAGGCGTCTACCGCGATAGTGCATGACACTAATGGAGATATAGAGTTTAAGACATGTCCTGCCGGTAACAGCACAATTACGTGGTCATCGGGGGGTATTGTCGGAAATCTGAAAGATACGACTATACAGACCCTGACGGCAATCGCTCAGAAGAATGCAATGGAGATTGCCGCTCTTAAGATGGGAGAGGCTATCGCAGGTACCATGACCGATGCGATTATAGATGATCTATCGGATATGTCGGGGATTGATACGGGGGCTTCCACAAATATCACGCATGATTCTGTGCTCGGTATGGTCAAGCAGGTTAACCCCGCGGCGGGAGAGTCGGGACATTCAATTGCAATGACGATGACTGCATCTGCGATTGATACATATACCACTCCGTCGGTTTGCAGTGTTATCTTAAACCTTGTAAACTACCTGGATGAAGTCAGTATGTGGGACCGAGAGACATGGTCATTTATGGCGGATTGGAATGAGCATGTGAATTACATCAATCCTTCAAAAGATATCTCGGTATATGTCTCACGCGATAACGGAGTTACGTGGATGCAGGCGGCGATGGCATCGACGACCGCGAAACAATGCTCAGGAGAAGGGTGTATTGCACTTTCTGAGATTACCGTTCTGGCAACAAGTCAGGATTTTGCCGCCACGTATCTGCCCGAAAAAGCATTTGCCGGAGTAAGTGCAGCGTGGAGATCTGCGGCAAATGTCAACACAAATCAGTGTCTGCACTTTGACATAAAATACCCTGAGCGTTTGTCTTCAATCAGAGTCTGCGGGTCAGGTGGCAATTGGGCACAATATCCGAACGATATTGAGTTATACGGCGCTAATGATGCAACCGTATTTTCACACGTCGACTGGAACGATGATACGGGCTGGACTAAAATTAAGATGTATTCTGATGCCAGCAGAACGGTAGAAGCATTCGCGGTTCCGAGAAACGTGACAGCCGATGAGAATTCCCTGTATTATTATGATCTGAATTTCAGTCCGTCAAATCCGAAATACAGATATTACAGATTCAAATTTGCATCTAATCATGCAAATTCGAGTTATATGTCATTCGCAGTTTCGCATGTGAAGATATTCGGGCGCAGCGCACATGCCCTTGGAAATGTGTCCGACAAAGTGATGCCGTATTTGTCCGCACGTGCCACGACTGAAAACAGTGCTTCGGCTGTGGCGGAGAATGCGGTGGTCTACAGAAACACGACAGCGTGGTTCTCGGCAACGGGGGCACTTACAAATCAGAGGCTGAATATTGCCAATAATTGGCTGTACCCCTTTAAGTGCTTCCACATCGCGTCGTATTCGACGTATAATGCACAGTACCAATATCAACCGAAGAATTTTGAATTGTATGGGTCCAACAATCCGAACGATTACTATGACACGAGTTATGATTCTACAGGGGATTGGGTTAGGATTCCCGCATACCTCGATGAAGAAAGATCAACAGAGGTCACTCAGCTTCCCAACACGTATGCTACCAACACACCAAACTATATCCTCTATATGCCGACAGATGTGCCGACATACAGATATTACAGTTTCAAATTTGCGGATACGTGGCGCAATGCGAGTTATATGGCATTTAAATTCTATGACCAATATAACACAGTGCCGGTGTACTCCCCGCCCGCAACCATCACAAGAGGAAATGCTACATCCAACAACAGTGCATCCTATATGCCTAAAAATATCCTTATAGAAGATACTTCAGTTTGGAGATCTTTAGCCAACGCTTTCACAAATCAGCGGGTGAATTTGGATCTGGGAAAGATGTGCCGTATCAAGTCGTTTAGGATATCGAGTGCAGGTACCACCAACTTTAAGAATTTCATATTATACGGTTCTAATAGTAAGGACTCGTTTGATGAAGTTGATTTTTCGGAAGATGCGGGCTGGACGCAAATCGCCACATACTCGGATGAGAACTGTCTTACTCCGATAACACAGGGATTGAATGCTATGCCTGAAGGGGCTTCTGCGTATAATATATACCTCTCGGCAAGCACTCCAAGGTACAGGTATTACAGTTTCAAGATCGCGGATAACTGGTCAGGAGCATCATACATCCAAGTATCTTGTAACAAGATTGAGATCTATGACAGCGACGATGACTTGGAGAACGGTCAGACCGCCGAGGTTGAGTATTCCGCCAACCTCTCGGCAATGCCAAGCGGCGACAATTTAGTCGTTAAAGTATCGGTTCCGTATGGCAATTCGTTAGCGATAGATAAGATATCCACAATCTGGAGGTGATTTGAATGAGGGTTCGTGTTAATGATATTACCGATATCACAGAGTTAAAAAAGAAGATAAACGAAGAGTTAGACAGAACCACATGGTGGATGCTCTCTGACAGTCAGTTATCGGAACACCAGCTTGAGATTGCGACCGAGTGGCGCGCCAGTATGATGGCGGTAACCTCTCTTGAATCGTTTACTGCAATGCGCAGTGAATTCATAAGATTAGTCTCAATTAAACCAAACTGGTCAATATAATCTTTTTTGAAAAATAGTTGGTTATGGGAAAAGGAATACTATAGATTTTCCCCCCCAATCTATATATGCTGGCAATGGTCTTTTCTCACCAGATTCTTCTTCATTCCAATATTTGAAAAGTATCTCATCAGGGATTGTATATGTGAATCCATTCTGTTTATTTCGAGTGAGCGTTAAATCCCAATCCCCTTCATCACTGATGGTCCAAAAGTATCCAGATTCTTTATCTACAGATAATTTAGTATGTATTACGTCCGATATAGAGAAACCTGCATCAACTAATTCTTCTTCAGATAATTCAAAGTCCATTATTTACACCTCCTTCTTAATTCTCGTTCACACTTGACACCACAAAAATGTGACGTACCTATCCTCCCATCATCTTGGATGTATATAGCAATCGGAATGCCTGTTATGGATTTACCTAAATATACTTTAGATATACCGTCTGGTCGATTAGCTATTCCAATATATTCCCCGTTATTCTTAACATATAGTATATCCTCAAAATTATATTGATTTTTTGCATCAATGATATGTTTGTATGAATGCTGCACTCCCTGATGTGTGAAGTTTTTCTTTAAGAGAGCTATTTCTTTAGAGATGCACTCTTCATCGGATACCTTAGCGATTTTACGCAGGAAATCAAGGTCACTGTTGCTGCCGGTTCTTCTGCTAACCAAGGCGTTCAGCTGCTCGGGATTCAATGTGGGATTCATCTTGGTTGCCTTAGACTTTAAAGGATTATTTGCAACCGCTTTTGCGCATTCCGAGAGATACTGGGTGTGCAGTGCGCTGTTTGCCCTGTCCTGACGTTCCTGCTCGTAGACTGCCTCGGGAGTGTCCAGCTCAGGATCATTGAACCATGCCGAAGGTCTGCACCGGCAATTATAGTCCTGCATCACTCTGAGCGCCAGGTCCGACTCCTCGGTTCCGTAGACAAAGTGTCTGCCGTGCAGGGCAATGTGAGTCGGGCGGCTTCGCTCATCGCTCACGCAGTTATAGACCCAACCGGCACAATTGTTTACCCTGTATGTCTCAACCTGTGCGGCGGAAGTGACTCCTTTAACGGCAGTGCGAGTGAGTGTTGCGGCGTATGCCTTTACGGATAATGTCATCGGTCGACGGATGACCTTTGTCTCAAGTGAGAGTTTGCCGTCAGGAGATATTCGGACCGCTTCGTATGTATTGCCGACGTTGTTGAAATGGATGAGGTTGCCGTATTTGGATGATTCCAGATATCTGTATACATCCTCGGCGACCCGTTCATATCGTATATTGTGAGACAGTCCGCTGTCGATTATTCCGAAGACGCCGGCAGTGAGTGAGTCCGTAAGTCCGGCAATTTGTTTTGCTGCGATCTTTTCCCGAGCGGCATCTACAATTTTCTTTACCTCGGGGCGCATCCCTTCGGTCACTCTTCTCTGTGTGATAACTTCCCTGAGAGCCGTATTGATCGAGTCCTCAGCAGCCTTTGTCATCGCCGGTTCCAGGGTGACAAACAGGATGTTGTTTACAAGGGCATCGATTCGGTTTTGTATCTTCTCCTTTAACCGGAGGAGTTTTTCGCGGTCGGTTTCAGCCGCGAAATTACTGGGATTGTTTCTGATTTCGATTGGTTTTCTGCGAAGAAATTGAGTTCTAAAAAACATGTTTGATATGATTGACTGATGTGATATAATGGAAAGTTGAGAATTCCAACTTCTCATTATATACTCAGATAACCGATTTGCTGGGTATGACAGATATTGTATCTTCAATTTTATCGAGTCCGGAGGTTGTCGCGATAATTACCGGACTTTTAGGGACGAATGTTGTAACGTTTTTTACGACCGTAAAAGAGTATATGGATAAGCTCGGCATCCTGAAATTCTTCGATTACAACAGCGATGTCGAGGCTGCACCTGCATCGGTCAGGAAGGCCGAAAAACAGGGTATGTGTCTGATATCATTCGGCAAAGATACCGTAGATAGGATTCTGAGTACGTGTGCGAATGCAACCGAAGCACAGTCGGTCAGGTTAGCCATAGCGGCTGCGGAATCGTCAGGGCAGTATACAAATACAATTTACACTACCAATGCAGTATATACTCTGGAACAGGGTTTCATTACAAATATTTCGAGGATCAATGGCACAACATCCGGTTCGGCATCGGTGAACGCGGACGGGATTAAGATCGGCGCGTCAAAGTTTGTCTCCGGCAATATTGACGGCAAGGTACTGTCTGAGAACATGTCTGTATCCGGATCTGAGATCTGCGGCAAGGTTGTGACCTCATCATGGAAGGGGACGGATTACGGCAATGTCATTATCGGGACGTTCTGGGACGGACAGTGTGTCGGCAAGAGTGCTGCAACTGTCGATAGTATCGGTGAAGAAATCTTTGCAAACGGCAGACTATTGCAGTATCTTGAGAACTTCACTGCGGGAGAGCATATTCTTGAGTTTAGGACCGGTTACTATGGCGGGCACGATGATGTCAAAGGAGACTATGTGGTGTGGAACAGTGCCAATACTGTGAAGTATGTCATAAAAACAGTTTAAAATTTCTTTTTTCTTCATGAACCTTTAACTTCGGTAGGTAGGTTTGTTGGGGGCGCTCCTTTTTCGGAAATTTAAAATCAAAGCTTACATGCCCGAATTTTCAATATGATTTTTAGATA